>Ga0316195_10000677_pt1 | contig 14161 bp, 11 predicted proteins | sample Phised1_MG_FD_204937 | JGI IMG/M metagenome (GOLD analysis project Ga0316195, IMG submission 204937) | Coastal sediment microbial communities from Maine, United States - Phippsburg sediment 1 | ecosystem: Environmental > Aquatic > Marine > Coastal > Sediment | place: USA: Maine | collected... | reverse complement strand
CTCGGGTGATCGTCAGTTCCAAGGCGTGTTCCGGCTCGTGGCCGTCTACAACCGCGTGCTCACCGACGCGCAGATCCAGACCAACTTCACCGCTGGCGTGGGCGAGAAGTTCTACCTGTTGTTCTCGATCAGTCACCTGGTCGACGTGCCGCAGGCGTACCTCCTGTTCGAGGTCAGCCAGTTCGACTCGTACAGTTACCTGTTCGACAAGCCGACGTTCATCAGCCTCGACCCGACGGCCAGGCCGGGCTCGATTCCGATCGCGGGCCTGCGGATCGGCATCAATGGCGCGGAGGCCCCGGTCGGCCAGGCGTACCGCACGCTGGACACGACGATCACCGACTCCCAGTACGGGCCGCTGGGGCAGCCGCTCGCGACCGTCGGCACGGTGATCGCGCTGGAGAAGGGCCCCGACACGGACGAGTTCTTCCTTACCTTCGACGTGCTCGGCACGCACCAGAACGTGCGGCTCGATCCGGTGCCGCTCGCCCCGGCGCCTCCGGCGGATGTGCAGCGGCCGTCGGATGTCGGCTTGCGCGTGTTCGACGAACTCAACGCGACGATGGCGGAACTGACCGGCATCAGTTCCCAGGATCCGGCGGTGGCCGCCACCTACGCGACGATCAAGCAGTCCCTGCCCACGGTGGAAACGATCGACACGTTCGTATCGGCGCACCCGGTCGCGGTGGCGCAGCTTTCGATCCAGTACTGCAATGCGCTGGTGGAGAACCCGACGGCGCGCGCGCAGTACTTCCCGGGCTTCAACTTCACGGCGGCGCCCGCCACCGCCTTCGCACCGGCTGGTCGCGCGATCGTGCTCGACTCGCTGGTGGGACGCATGCTGCGGACCAACGTGGCGACCGAGCCGGACGCTGCCGGTGTGCGCAGCGACCTCGATGCGCTGATCACCCGCCTCTCGAGCTGCGGCGGCTCCTGTGCCGCGGATCGAACCGAAACCGTCGTCAAGGCGAGCTGCGCCGCGTTGCTCGGCAGCGCCGCGACGCTGCTGCACTGACCGCCGAGCCGTAGCAAGGACGAAACATGCTCATCCGCAAGACACCGCCGCGAGCGCTGGCCCTTGACCAGCCGATCCGTCACGAGGCGGCGCACAAGCGTCCGGTGACGCGTCGTGACTTCCTGGCGCAGGGTTTCGGCACCGGACTCGCAACCATCGCCGCGCCAACGGTCTTCAGCCTGTTCGCCGATCCGCGCGCGGCGCAGGCCGCGCTGTCGCCCGATCTCATCGCGCTCAAGGCGAGCTGCGGCCTCGACGTGCAGGGGGCGGGCAAGATTCCGTTCATCTGCATCGATCTTGCGGGTGGCGCGAACATGGTCGGCTCGAACGTGCTGATCGGCGGGCCAGGTGGCCAGCTCGATTTCCTGAGCACCGCCGGCTACGGCAAGCTCGGCTTGCCGGGCGACATGCTGCCGGGCATGACCAACGCCACGACCGGCACGAGCTTCACCGACTCGCGGCTCGGCCTGGCCTTCCACAGCGACAGCGCGTTCCTGCGTGGCATCCTCGATCGCATCGCGCCCGCGACGGCGGCGTCGATCAACGGCGCCGTGATCGCCGCGCGGTCCGAGAACGACACCGGCAACAACCCGCACAACCCGATGTACGGCATCCACCAGGCGGGTGCGGATGGCGCGCTGGCGACCTTGATCGGCTCGCGTGCCTCGGATTCCGGCGGCAACTCGATGGCACCGGCCGGGCTGATCGACCTTTCGGTGCGACCGACCAAGGTTGACCGCGCGAGCGACGTCACTGGCCTGGTCGACACCGGTCAACTCGCGAGCCTGCTGAGCCTCGACGACACGGTCGCGGTAATGGAGGCCATCCAGCGCATCAGCGACCGCAAGCTGCAGAAGATCGACCCGAAGCAGCCCTGGGCCGACCCCAGGCAGACTACCGTCACGCGCAACGAGGTCGTCAAGGAACTGGTCAACTGCGGCTACGTGAAGGCGGCCGACGTCGTCGACCAATACGGCGATCCGACCAGCCTCAACCCGGACCTGGATCCGGACATCGTCGGCGCGGGCGGCATCTTCAGTCGCACGGAGTACGACAACGACGCCGAGTTCCGCAAGACGGCGGCGGTCATGAAAATGGTGCTCTCCGGCTACGCCGGCGCCGGGACGATCGCGCTCGGCGGGTACGACTATCACGGGCAGGGGCGCTCGACGGGCGAACTGCGCGACCTGCGCGCCGGGCGCTGCATGGGCGCCTGCCTCGAGTACGCAGCACGGCGCGGCATGCCCTTGATGCTCTACGTGTTCTCGGACGGCTCGATCTCCGCGAGTGGCCAGGTCGACGATACGGTCGATGGCCGCGGCAAGTTCATGTGGACCAGTGACAACCAGTCCACCGCGGCGTCGTTCTTCCTGGTTTACAATCCCCGCGGCCGTCCGGACCTGGTGACCACGGGTACGGGCGGGGCGGCGCGCCACCAGCAGATCGGATACTTCCGCGCGGATGCGTCTGTCGAAACCGCGTCGAGCCCGGCGGCGGGCAACGTCAACCTGCTGGTGGAGACGGTGGTGCTGAATTACATGGCCCTGCACGGCGAGCAAGGACAGTTTGCGTCGCGCTTCCCGCGCAACGGACTGGGCAACGCAGCGCTGCAGGACAGCCTGATCGCCTTCAATCCGATCGTGAGCGGTCGTATCGCATAGGGGTCCTTTGAACGGATCGAATTCGAGTGGCATCCGCTCATGCCTGCGCTGCCCACGCTGTGCCGGTGCGCTCGAGGGCGACTCCCCGCTTAGTTGCCGCGCGTGCGACGTCTGCTATCCAGTGATCGACGGAATGCCGTGGTTGTTGCCGGCACCGGATCTCGCGCTCGCCGAATGGCGCGGACGGCTGCACGCGATGACGACCCACCTCAAGCGGCAGGCCGCACAGTACCGCGCCGCGCTGCGTCCGGACGTCACGCTGCCTGTGACACGCAACCGGCTCAAGCTGCTGGCAATGGCGTGTTCGGATCATGCGCGACGCCTGCAGGCGCTGCTGGCACCGCTCGAGGCGGAGGCAGAACCAGCGGCGGCCGCAACCTATGCGGCGCTCACTCCGGTCGTTGCCACGACGCAGGGGCTCGCGAGCTATTACCCCAACGTGCACCGCGACTGGGTCTGGGGTGAGGAAGAGAATCGGGCGTCGTCGGCAGCCGTCCAGGGTGCGCTGGGCAGCGTCCGCCCGGAGAGATTGCTGGTGCTCGGCAGCGGGGCAGGGCGGCTCGCCTACGATCTGCACGCGATCCTGCGCCCGACAGCGACCGTAGCGGTCGACATCAACCCGCTGCTGATGGCGGTTGCGCGCCGCATGTACGCGGCCGAGCGCGTCGATCTCTACGAATTTCCCGTTGCGCCGCGCGACCTCGCGAGCCATGCCCTGCTGCGCACGCTGACTGCGCCGGCGCGGGCGGAGCCGGGGCTGCAGCTGGTGTTCGGCGACGCGAAGCAGCCGCCGTTTGCGCCGGGCAGCTTCGATACCGTCGTGACCCCGTGGCTCGTCGACGTCGTCGACACCGATCTCGAAAGCCTCGCGGCGACCGTCAACTCACTGCTCGTGCCTGGCGGACGCTGGGCCTGCACCGGCACACTGTTCTTCCAGCACGACGATCCCGCGCTGGCCTACTCGACCGAGGAGGTGCAGGAGATCGTGGCCGCGGCCGGCTTCGAGTCACCGCAGTTGCAGACTTCGCGCCAGCCTTACCTGGCATCGCCGGCAAGCCGTCACGCACGGGTCGAGGAAGTGGTGACGTTCGCCGTCCACAAACAACGCGAGGTTGACCTGCCGCTGCGCCCCTTGCCGCCGTGGCTGGCTGACCCGCGGCATCCGGTCCCGTTGCTGCCAGAGGTGGCCGAGCATGCGCTCGCCCTCCGGGTGCGGGGCTACGTGGCTTCGCTGGTCGACGGCCGGCGTTCGATGAGCGATATCGCCGCGAAACTCGTCGCAGAAAGACTGTTGCCCCCGGCAGAGGCGACTGGCATCGTGCGCGATTACCTGCTGCGCCTGCACCACGAGGCCCGGCTGCACCAGGGAAGCTGAGGTACCACATGCGCCGGATCGTACTGCTGCTCGCCCTGAACCTGCTGGCCGGGCTCCCGGCCGCGCGTGCTGCGTGGTACGAGCGTGAAGAAGCCATCATGGGCACGCGCATTGCGGTGCAACTCTGGTGCGATGACTCCGTCCTTGCCGTGAATGCCATCGACGCGGTCATGGCCGACATGCACCGCACCGACGACCTGATGAGCACGTACAAACCGGAGAGCCAGCTCTCGCAGGTCAATGCGCATGCTTTCGAGCGCCCGGTGCAGGTCGATGCCGACATCATCGACGTCGTGACCAAGTCGCTCGAGTATTCGCGCATCAGCAATGGCGCGTTCGACATCACGTATGCCAGTGTCGGGTACCTCTACGACTACCGCGCGCACCAGCATCCGACCGACGAGCAGATCAAGGCCGCCCTGCCGGGCGTCGATTACCGGCACCTCGAAGTCGACCCGGTCGCGCGCACGATCCGCTTCCTGAAGCCCGGCATGCGCATCGACCTCGGCGGCATTGCCAAGGGCTGGGCGGTCGACCGCGGTGTCGAGATCCTGCGGCGCATGGGCATCGAACATGCGATGGTCAATGCGGGCGGCGACACGGCTCTGCTCGGCGATCGGCTCGGCAAGCCCTGGGTGGTAGGCATCCGCGATCCGCGCAAGCAGGGTGCGGTGGTGGCGCGCATCCCGCTGCAGGACGAAGCGATTTCGACCTCCGGCGACTACGAGCGCTATTTCGAGGAAGACGGCAAGCGCTATCACCACATCCTGGTGCCGGGCACCGGGAAGTCACCGGATGCCGTGCGCAGCGTCACGGTCATCGGCGCCAATGCGACGCGTACGGACGGCCTGACCAAGACGGTATTCATACTCGGCGTCGAGCGCGGCATGGAATTCGTCCGCAAGCTCGGCGACGTCGAGGCGGTCATCGTCGACCGCGACGGCCAGATCTTCTACTCGGCAGGTCTGGAACCCCCGCACTGAGCACCGGGTGCGACTGGCGGGGCCGCAGGAAATGTGACGCACCGCAAGTGTCTGGCATCCATTGGCCCGCTGATTTGACAGTCCGGGGAGCCGCAGACAACGATGCGGTCGACTGAAAAAGGCAAACCCGCCGAAAGGCGGGGACGCAAAGCCACCGGTCTTCGGGACGTTCCCATGACAGCGGGGTTGCCAGGTGCAACGCAGGACACTCGACTCAAGCGCCCCGCAAGGGGTATTTCGTGCATGGATGGCTGCGGCGATCGCCGTGACCGCCAGCGTGCCCGCGTTTGCCGCGCCCCCCGCGCTGAATTCGATCGCGCCCGACTTTGCCCTGAAGTCCGTGGACGGCCGCAACGTGCGCCTGTCGGAATACCGCGGCGAACCGGTCGTCCTGCATTTCTGGGCCAGCTGGTGCGGGCCCTGCCGTGAGTCCGTCGCCGCGCTCGATGCGCTTGGGGTGAACTCCGGCACGCCCGTCGTGGGCGTCAATCTCGACGGCGCCGACCGCTCAGCCGCGGTCGCCGACGCGCTGCACCTGAAGTCGCCGACGCTCGTCGATGCGCAGCAGTCCGTGGCGCGCGCATACGACGTCGCGAAGCTGCCGCTCACGCTGCTGCTCGATGCCGAGGGACGCGTACGTGCGTCCTGGTCGGGCGTCCCGGCTGATCTTTCCGCTCTCACGCCACAACTCGCAAGCCTGCGCCAGGATTGACGGAGCTCCGCCCGCATGAAACCTAAATCACATCCGCTGCTGCGCGTCGCGCAACTGTTCGCGGTGTTTGCCCTGCTCGCGGCCCCGATCGCGGCGCTGCCGTCCGAGGGCGACGCGACCAACCTCAAGACGGTCGACCAGGACGTGCAGGCGCTGAAGAAGCAGCTCATCGACCTCAATCGCGACCTGTTCAAGCTGGAAGAGGAACTGCTCTATCCGGCCAGCACGCAGGTCGCCGTGTTTCTCTCGGTGGACGTGGGCACGTTCTTCGCGCTCGACTCGGTGACGCTCAAGGTAGACGACAAGGAGGTCGCCAACTACCTGTACACCGACCGTGAGGTGCAGGCCCTGCACCGCGGGGGCGTGCAGAAGCTGTACCTGGGCAACCTCAAGGCCGGCAGTCACGAAATCGTCGCGTTCTTCACCGGCAAGGGCCCACACGACCGCGACTATCGCCGCGGCACCACGCTCAAGGTCGACAAGACCGTGGGCGCCAAGTACGTCGAACTCCGCATCAGCGACCGCGAAGCGTCGCTGCAGCCGGAGTTCGTCGTGCGGCAGTGGGAGTAGGGCGGGCTGCCGGCTTCCCGAAATTCGCACCATGCGTCAGCGATCCTCCACCGCCCGGCTCTACGTCTTCTGCATCGTCCTGGTGCTGGGCGCGGCCGCGGCGTGGACGGCGCATGCGGACGAGCCGGCGCGTGACGCACCACCACCCACGACCATCCGTGATCTCGACTACGGCGACGTGCTGTTTCATTTCTTCCAGGACGACTACTTCGAATCGATAGTCCGGCTGGAAGCGAACCGCGACTTCAATCGACTGAGCCATCACGCTGCCGAAGCGGATCTGCTGTCTGGCGGCCTCTACCTCTCGCTCGGTCTCCACACCGAAGCCGAGCGCATCTTCGATCGGTTGCTCGCCGGTCCGGTGGCGCCGTCCGTGCGCGACCGCGCCCGCTTCTATCTCGCGCGGATCGGGTACCAGCGCGGGTACTACGAAGCGGCGCTGCGCAATCTCGGGCTTGTCGAGCGGCCCTTGGCCGGCAAGCTGGAGCCTGAGCGACGCTTGCTGGAAGCGAACGTGCTGATGGGCCTCGGGCGCTACGGCGAGGCGGCAAAGCGCCTGGAGAGCTGGACCGACACCAGCGGCTGGTCCAATTACGCCCGGTTCAACCTGGGCGTCGCACTGGTGCGCGCCGGCGACACCGCGCGCGGCCGGCAGTTCCTCGAGCAGGTCGGGACGATGCAGGCGGCCAACGAGGAGCAGGCCTCGCTGCGTGACCGCGCGAATCTCGCACTCGGATTCGCGCTGCTGCAGCAACACGGTGGCGACGATCCGGCGACGGCTTTGAGCCGCGTCCGTCTGGACGGGCCGTTCACCAACAAGGCGCTGCTGGCGCTGGGCTGGGCGGAGGCGAACGCCAATCGCCCGGACCGTGCACTGGTGCCCTGGCTCGAACTGCAGCAGCGGCGCCTGCTCGACGCGTCGGTGCAGGAGTCGCTGATCGCTGTTCCCTATGCCTATGTCAAGCTGGCATCGAATGGCCAGGCGTCGCAGTACTACCGCTCGGCGGTCGATGCCTACGCGCGCGAATCGCGGCGGATCGACGAGTCGATTGCGGCGATCCGCAAGGGCGGCTTTCTCGACTCGATCCTGGCCACGATTCCGCAGGCTGACCGTCCGGGCTGGTTCTGGCAGCTCGAACAGTTGCCCGACGCGCCGCACACGCGCTACCTCTATCACCTGCTGGCTTCGCACGAATTCCAGGAAGGCCTCAAGAACTACCGCGACCTGCGCCTGATGCAGGCCAACCTCTCGCGCTGGACCGACTCGCTCGAGGCGTTCGGAGCCATGATCGAGGCACGTGACATCGCCGCGACGCAGCGGGAACCGCACCGCCAGGAAATGCTGTCGGGCACGGACCTCGATGCGCTGGCGCAGCGTCAGCGGGAACTGGCCGACCGCTTTGCGCAGGTGGAAGCGACTCGTGAGGTCGCCGCGCTTGCGTCACCGCAGGAGCGGGCGCAGTGGGAAGCGCTTGAACGCATTGACGCGACGCTGGCGTCGATGCCGGCGGGACCCCAGCGCGACGAGTTCACTGAGCGTGCACGCCTGCTGCGTGGCTCGCTGTCGTGGGAGCTCGATCGTCAGTACAAGGTGCGCGCCACGCAGACCCGTCGCGACCTGCAGCAGACACGAGCGGCGCTGGCAGAGGCCGGCACGCGTCTCGCAGCGATCGGCGAGGCGGGAGATCTCGTCCCGCGCGACACGCTGGGGTTCGCGGCTCGTGTCAACGAACTTGCAGATCGCGTCGCGCGCATCGCACCATTGATCGACAGCACGGCCCTGGCTCAGGAGCACGCGCTCGCGGACCTGGCGGTGACGGAACTGCAGGCGCAGCAGAAGCGCCTCGGCAGTTACTCCACGCAGGCGCAGTTCGCGCTCGCCTCGTTGTACGACGGCGCGACGGCCGGAGGTGGCCGATGAGCGCCTCCCGTTACCTCTGGCTCGCCGTCGCTGGCGTGCTTGCCAGCGGCTGGACCGGCACGGCCGAGAGCGCACGCAGGAAGGCGGAACCGACGCTCGGATCGCTGGCCGGCCGCAGCGCGCCCGTCGATCGCTCGTTGCCGGTGCAGGCGGCGCCCGCAGACGCCGCGGACAGCTACGCAGCGTTCCTCGAGATCGATGGCGCAGATCCCGCGCTGAAGGCGCAGGCACTGCGCCGGCTGGGCGACCTGCGGCTCGAGCAGGCGGCCACGCTCGGCGCCGCAAGCGACGCGCCCGACGCTGCGTCACAGGTGAAGGCCCGTGAAGCCGTCGCCGCCTACCAGGAACTGCTGCGCGACTATCCCGACTACGCGGCACGCGACGCGGTGTTGTACCAGCTCGCGCGCGCGTCCGAAGTCGCGGGCGATGCCGATGCCGCGATGGCCGCGCTCGATGAACTGGTGCTGCGGCATCCGCAGGGTGCGCGTGCCGATGAGGCGCAGTTCCGTCGTGGCGAAGTATTTTTCAGCGCGAAACGCTATGCCGAGGCTGAACAGGCGTACGCGGCAGTGCTCGCCATGGGACCGGCCAGCACGTTCCACGAGCAGGCGCTCTACAAGCGCGGCTGGTCGCAGTTCAAGCTCGGCGACAACGCGGCCAGCAGCCGTGACTTTCTTGCCCTGCTTGATACGGTGCTGGTGCAGGATGGGCGGCTCCGCGACGCGTCGCAGCTGACGCGGCCTCAGCAGGAACTGTCCGACGACGCGCTGCGGGCCCTGAGCCTCATGTTCGCCGCTGACGATGGCGCGGCGTCGCTGCAGGCGGCGCTGTCGCAGCGTGGCCCGGCCCCGTACGAGTCACGGCTCTACCGCGCGCTCGGCGATCTCTACGTCGAGAAGGAACGCTTCCAGGACGGCGCAGAGGTGTACCGTTCTTTCGCGCGTCGCCAGCCCCTCGATCCGGAAGCGCCGCTGCTGCTCGGCAAGGCGACCGAAGCCTACGGCAAGGCGGGCTTCAATGCGCTGGTGCTCGAATCGAAGCAGGAGCTGGTCGAACTTTACGGGCCGCGCAGCGCCTACTGGTCACAACAGGGCGCGGGCATCGATCCGCGCGTGAGCGCTGCCGTCCAGGCGAACCTGCTCGATCTCGCACGTCATTATCATGCGCTGGCCCAGCAGCAGGGCGGGGAAGCCGACCGCAACGCCGCCGTGCGCTGGTACCGGGAATACCTCGACGGCTTCGACGCCACTGCCGAGGCGCCGGCAACCCGCCTGCTGCTGGCGGACCTGCTGCTCGAGGGCTCGCGCTTCATCGAGGCGGCCGACGAGTACGAAAAGGCCGCATACAGCTACCACAACGCGCCCGAAGCGGGTCGTGCCGGTTACGCCGCACTGGTGGCACTCGAGAAGGCGGAACCGACGGTGCCCGCGGCCGAGCGACCGGCCCTGCGGCAGCGCGCCATCGAATCTTCGTTGCTGTTCTCGAGCACGTTCCCCGATCACGTTGAAACTCCCGGCGTGTTGACGCGCACCACCAAGCAGTTGTTCGATCTCGGCGACCGGCAGCGTGCGGAAGCGGTCGCGCAGGGTGTGCTGGCGTTGGGCGGCCGCGCCGACGCCGGACAGCAGCTCGTTGCCTGGACGGTCCTCGCACACACGTACTTTGACTCCTCGCGCTATGCGCAAGCCGAACGTGCCTACGGTGAGGTCGTCGCGCGCACGCAGGTCAACGACCCGCAACATGCTGAGGCAGTCGAACGGCAGGCGGCCGCCGTGTATCGGCAGGCCGAGACCCGGCAGGCGGCGGGTGATCACGCCGGCGCCGTGCAGGACTTCCTGCGCGTCGCCGCGGTCGCGCCGGCCTCGCCTATCCGCGCGAAAGCGGAGTTCGATGCGGCCACGCTGTTGCTGCAGGACCAGCAGTGGACTTCCGCCGCGACGGTGCTCGAGGGCTTTCGGGCCACGTATCCGGCACACGAACTCGCGGCCGACGTGGATCGCAAGCTCGCGGTGGCCTACGTCGAGTCCGGGCAGCAGGCAAAAGCGGCCGGCGAGTTCGAACGGGTCGCGGCGCGCGAGACCGAGGAACCCGAGGTTCGCAGGACGGCGCTGTGGCAGGCGGCGGACCTGCAACTGGCCGCGGGCGACCGCGCTGCGGCGGCCCGCATCTACGCCGAATACGTAACGCGGTATCCGGCGCCGGTGGGACCTGCGCTCGATGCACGACAGACGCTCGCGGACCTGGCGCGCGACGCCAGCGACCTCGAGGGTCGCAAGCGCTGGCTCGAGGACATCATCGTCGCGGATCGCGGCGCGGGCAGCGAGCGCACGGACCGCACGAAGTACCTGGCGGCAACCGCGGCACTGGAACTGGCGCGTCCGCTCGACCTTGCGGCGCGCGCCATCCGGCTGGCCCTGCCGCTGGAAAAATCATTTGCCGCGAAGCGCAAGGCGCTCGAGGCCGCGCTCGGCGCCTATGGCCGCGCCGAGGAGTACGGCTTGGCGCAGGTCACGACTGCGTCCGCGTTCGCGATGGCGGACCTCTACCGTGACCTCGGCCGCGCGCTGCTCGAGTCGGACCGGCCCAAGGGCCTCGATGCCGAGGAGCTCGAGCAATACGACGTGCTGCTCGAGGAGCAGGCGTTCCCGTTCGAGGAGAAGGCGATCGGCATCCACGAGCGCAACGCGCGCCTGGCGGCACAGGGCGTGTACGACGAGTGGGTGCAGAAGAGCTACGCCGAGCTCGCGCAGCTGAAGCCGGGCCGTTACGCGCGTCTCGAGGTTGCCGACGAGCCAACCGCCGGCTCCGGCCTGGCGCCGGAGTCCGATCCAGCGGCGCAGAACCTGATCGGGGTGCAGCAGCGCCGTGCCGGCCAGTTCGCCGATGCCAGGTCCGCCTATGAGCGCGCGCTGGCACTCGACCCGAATTTTGCCGACGCCGAACGCAACCTCGCGATCCTGCAGGATCTGTATCTCGACGACCCGGCGGCGGCCCTGCCGCATTACGAGCGCTACCAGCTGCTCACCCAGGGCGCCGATAGCCAGGTCACCGCATGGCTCGCCGAACTCAAGGCGCGGCTCGCGGCCGTCACCCGTACCGCGGAGGCCACACCGTGAACCCCCTCATCCGGCGCTGCCTGGCGACGCTGCTGCTCGGTGCCGTGACCACGGCCGCCCTGGCAGCGGACCCGCCGCAGAAGACGCCGACCGCCGCGCGGGCCGTCGACCGCCTGCAACTTGATGCGACGTCGATCACCGGCAGCCGCGAGTTGCCGAAGGTCATGAGCATCGTGCCGTGGAAAGCCGCCGAACCGCCGGCCGGACCCGACCGGCCGATGGGCAGCCTGATCGACGAAGTCCTTGCGCCGGTGGATCGTGACGAATTCCGGCGCGAGATCACATATTTCCGCGACCTTACATCGCAAAGTTCGGAACGTTCGCCTCCCGGAGCCAAAGAGCCATGAATACCATCGACATGATCGTGAATTTCTTCAAGCAGGGTGGGGCCTTCCTCTACCCGATCGCCGCGGTATTCGCGGTCGGCCTCGGCTTCGCCGTCGAGCGCTTCATCTACCTGACCCGCGTTTCGCGTGGCAATCGCCGCCTGTGGGCCGAACTGGCGCCGCTCATCCAGGGCGGCAACTTCCGCAAGGCCATGGAGATCGCGGAGAAGAACGACTCGGCGCTCTCGACGATCATGCGCTATGGCATGTCGCGGATCTCGACCGCGCACCGCCGCGAGGACATCGAAAAAGCGATGGAAGAAAGCCTGATCGAGGTGATCCCGCGCCTCGAGAAGCGCACGCACTACCTCGCCACCCTGGCCAACATCGGCATGCTGATGGGCCTGCTCGGCACGGTGATCGGCCTGATCAACGCGTTTGCCGCGGTCGCCGCGGTCAACCCGGCTGAGAAGGCCGCCATGCTGTCGGCGAGCATCTCGGTGGCGATGAACAACACCGCGCTCGGCCTCGGGCTCGCGATCACGCTGCTGCTCTGCCACATGTACCTGGAGACCAGGACCACGGAGCTGGTGGACAGCCTCGAGGTGGCGTCGATCAAGTTCCTGAACAGCATCACCGAGCGCCGCTCGGCGGCGCCGCAGCCGGCAACCGCGTCGGCCTCGGCCCGCACCAGCGAGCAGATCCTTGGAGCAGCGCGCGCATGAAGAGCTCGCCGCTCGCCCGCCGGCAGCAGCGCAACCACGCGCGCTACCGCGGTCGAAACGACCTGAACATCGTGCCGATGCTGGACGTGATGGTCATCCTCTCGTTCTTCCTGATCTTCACGGCGGTGTTCTCGAAGACCAGCGTGCTGGAGGTGAACCTGCCCGGTCCGGGCGCGCAGGCCACATCGACGGCGCCGGTGTTCGAACTCGAGCTCATCGTGCGGCGCGGTGCCGTCGAGATCGCGGATCGCAATCAGGGCGTCCTCGAAACCATACCGGCCACGGCGACGGGCCAGGACGTCGTGCGCGTGTCCGAGTACCTCGAGGGCCTCAAGGGGCGCTTCCCCGACCAGCAGAACGCGACATTGCTCGTCGCCGAGGACGTGGACTACGACACGATCGTGCAGGTCATGGACGCGGTCCGCGTCCGCCAGAGCACGGTCGGCGGCAAGGTCGTGCGCCGCGAACTGTTCCCGCTCATTGCGCTCGGAGATGCGCCGACATGATTCGCACGGGCAAAGCACGGCATTCGCGCCACGGCGGCGGCAGTGGCGGCCACGGGCCGCTCACGCTCATTCCGATGATCGACATGCTGATGATCATCGTGGTCTACCTGCTGGTGCACTCGGCCGACACGGAGATCCTGCCGAATACCCGCAACATCTCGATCCCGTACTCGGCCTCGGACCTGAAGCCGCGGCCGGCGACGGTGGTGACCGTGACCCGTGACATGCTGTACGTGAACGGCGAGGCGGTCGTCTCGGTGGCCGAGGTGGGCAGCACGGCGGAACCGGTCGTGGAGCCGCTGCGCGCGGCGCTTGGCCGGCAATCGGCCGGGCTCCTGCCCGGTTCGGACGCGCAGCGCGAGGTGACCGTCATGGCCGAGAAGTCGCTGCCGTACGCCGTGCTGCGCAAGATCGTCGCAAGCTGTTCGGCCGCCGACTACACCAAGGTGTCCCTGGCGGTCGTCGAGCGCGAGCAGGCGCTCGCGGCGCAGGCCGGGGCCTGATGGAGCGGGCAATGAGCGCTACCTACTATCGGGTCTACGACCTGCCCTGGACGCCGTCGGACGACGAACAACGTCGTGTCCGGCGCGTGCTGGGCGCGGTGCTCGGGTTGTTCATAGGCTTCGGCATCGTCATTCCGCTGCTGCCGGTCAAGCCTCGCACGCCCGCGATGGCGCCCGCCATGCCGGAGCGCATCGTCGAATTCATCCTGCAGCAACCGAAGCCGAAACCGCTCCCCAAGCCGGTCGAGGCGCCGCTGCCCAAGCCGGTGGAGGTGCCCAGGCTCCAGGCTCCAGTCGAACGCCCTGTGCCCGTAACGCAGGTCGAGCCCAGGCCGGACCCGCGCAAGAAGGCCGCTGCGTCCGGGCTACTCGCGCTCTCGGACCAGCTCGCCGAATTGCGGGACATGGACGTCAAGAGCAACGTCGACGCCAAGTCGCTGAATGCCGGGGCCGGCGAACGCACCCGCGTCGATCGCTCGATCCTCACGGCCAGGGTTGGCAACGGCAGCGGCGGCATCGCGGTCGGCGAGGTCAGCAAGGGTTTCGGCGGTGGTTCGACCGGTTTGAAGGGTCATGCGACGGCGAAAGTCTCGTCCGCAAGCACCGAATCGAGCGCGGCGCCCGAGGCCCAGCGGTCTGGCAAGAGCGCCAAGGCCGCCAGGACCCGGGAAGAGGTCGAACTGGTCTTTGACAAGAACAAATCGGCCATCTATTCGCTGTACAGCCGGGCGCTCCGTGAGAACCCGGC
>Ga0316195_10000675_pt1 | contig 14175 bp, 17 predicted proteins | sample Phised1_MG_FD_204937 | JGI IMG/M metagenome (GOLD analysis project Ga0316195, IMG submission 204937) | Coastal sediment microbial communities from Maine, United States - Phippsburg sediment 1 | ecosystem: Environmental > Aquatic > Marine > Coastal > Sediment | place: USA: Maine | collected... | reverse complement strand
TGGATGGTCTGGGTGTACTTGAGCACTTCGTCCAGGCAAGCCTGTGCCGCACCGATGGCGCCCCAGGCAATGCCGTAACGGGCCTGGGTGAGGCAGCTCAAGGGGCCCTTCAGGCCAACTACGCCGGGCAGCATATTTTCCTTGGGCACACGAACATTGTCGAAGAACTGGCTGGAGGTCACCGAGGCGCGGAGAGAGAACTTGCGCTTGATCTCGGGCGCCTCATAACCGGGAGTGCCTTTTTCCACCAGGAAGCCACGAACACCCTCGTCGGTCTGGGCCCATACCACCGCGATGTCCGCCACCGAGGCGTTGGTAATCCACATCTTGGCGCCGTTGATGATCCAGTCATCGCCATCGCGTTTTGCGTGGGTCTTCATGTTGGATGGATCGGAACCGCCGTGGGGCTCGGTCAGGCCGAAGCAGCCAATGGCCTCACCACGGGCCATGGGGGGCAACCAACGCTGCTTCTGCTCTTCAGAGCCGAAGGCGTGAATCGGGTACATGCACAGGCTGGACTGCACGGAAACAAACGAGCGCAGGCCGCTGTCGCCACGCTCCAGTTCCTGGCAGATCAGGCCGTATGAGACACCGTTCAGGCCGGCGCAGTCATAACCCTCAATGGAGCTGCCCAGCAGTCCCAGGTCAGCCAGTTCCTTGACCAGTTCGGCAGGAAAACGATGTTCCTCGAAGCACTCGCGAATTACTGGCAAGACTTTCTCATCCACCATGCGCGCGACGGTGTCCTGGACCATTTGTTCTTCTTCGCTCAGTTCGGAACGGAGGTTGAAAAAGTCCATGGGATTAATTGTGCTTGAGGGAGCCATGTCGGCACTCCTGGATCAGGTTAATAAGTGCGCGGAATGATAACTCAATCAGGCCGGTAAATCAGCGTCGGGAAGCTATGATTAGTATGAAATTCCGAGGCGCCGGTAAAGTCCTGCCAGCAAGAAGATCGGGGCGAGCATGACCAGTTGCAGGTCATCCAGCATGCGGGCCTTTTGGCCTTCCAGGGCGTGTCCGGCGAGCATTGCCAGCAGGCATGTCAGCAGCAGTCCCAGGCTGGCTGCCCACAGGGGGAGCCACTGCTTGTCCAGCCAGTGAATAGCGACCATCAGGCCCAGCATCACCAGGATCATTCCAAAGCCCAGTGTGATCGAGATGATGAAATAGTAGACAATGGCAGCCATAACGAATGCGCTCCCCCAGTTCAGGGCGGGGGAAATGCGTGCGAAAGCCTCCGGAATCGGCATCGACCACAGCAAGCCTATGATGCTGACCGCGGCCAATGGGGCGCAAAACCGATGAATCAGCCTGTTAACTGGATGCTCATGAGTTGCGGTATAGACATTGAACCACTGGTCGGCGGTGCGCATGGCGCTGTATCTCCTGCCCGTTGGAGAACGACGCTACGCGGGCGGCCTGGTCATTGCAACCTGGGTTGGCCCGCCGTTAAGGCCGGGTTCATGTTGCTGGCCCTAGGATTGCTTACCGCTTGCGCAAGCGCCCCGGAAGCCCGGGAGCCAGAGGTGGTCGAAATGGTGAGGGAAACTTACCAGACCGAGGCGTTGCGAGGGCGCCAGGAGCAATTGCTGGCAGCCGGGCAGGTGCCGGTTGCACCGGCCAATGTCGGGCTGTATATGTCTGCCGTCGCGAGGGAACTCAAGGCTGCCGTGGGTGATACGGCGGAGGTGCAAGAAGATGAGGACATGGTCTTGCTGCGCCTGTCTTCGGAACTTGCTTTCGAGGTGGGGAGCGCAGAGCTTTCAGCGGATTCAGCCTCGCACATGGAGACAGGAGCGAGGGTACTGGCCAGTTACTCCCTGAGCTTGCTGGAGATAAGTGGTCACACCGACAGTACCGGCAGCGCCGCCATCAACCAGCGACTTTCCGGGCAGCGGGCCCGGTCGGTGGCGGATGTACTCAAGGCACAGGGAGTGGATCCGGCGAGGATGGTGGTTGAGGGGCGTTCAGACACCCAAGCGTTGGCAGATAATGCCAGTGACGAGGGCAGGCGGAAGAACCGCCGTGTGGAGATTCGGGTAGTGCCGTTGCTGGCCGCGGAAACAGTTTCGCGGGGCGAAGGCAGTCACTAGTAAACAGGCCCTCCGGGGCCGCTAAACCGGTTGCATGACATTAACCGGAGTGGACAATCAACGGAGATGATAATGAAGAAACTTACAAATAGAACTGCTGTGTCTTTTTTTGCAGCGGCTGTTTTGTTGTCAGCCTGCACCACGCTGGATCCCTATACCCATGAGGAAAAGACTTCATCGGCGACCAAGGGCGCGATCATAGGTGCCGTGTCGGGTGCAGTGATTGGCCTGGCTACCGGTGACGATGCCGTAGAGCGCCGGCAGCGTGCCCTGATCGGGGCGGGTGTCGGCGCGGTTGCCGGTGGCAGTGTTGGCGCATACATGGACAAGCAGGAATTGGCCCTGCGAAAGCAGTTGGAAGGCACCGGTGTCAGCGTATCCCGGGACGGCGATCACATCACCCTGAATATGCCCGGGAACGTGACGTTTGCCAGCAACAGTTCGGATTTGCGGCCGGAGTTTTTCAGCGTCCTGGATTCGGTGACCCTGGTGCTCAAGGAGTATGAGAAGACTGTGGTCGAAGTGGCCGGACATACCGATTCCCAGGGCAGCGGGGAATATAACCAGGCCTTGTCGGAGCGCCGAGCGGGTACCGTCGCAGGCTACCTGGTGAACCGGGGCGTGATGGAAATGCGGGTCATCAAGATAGGGCTGGGTGAAACCCGTCCAGTGGCTGATAACGAAACAGAGGCTGGTCGCGCGGCCAACCGCAGGGTCGAACTCACGCTGGTCCCGGTAACTCAGTAAGACTGGAATCTGCCTTCTTCAGGCAAAAAAATCCCGGCGAAAGCCGGGATTTTTGTTTTGCCTAACAATCAAGCTCAGTTGGCGATTTGCAGCTTGAGTTTATTGATCGCATTGTTCTCGATCTGGCGAATGCGCTCGGCTGACACACCGTATTCAGCGGCCAGGTCCTGCAGGGTTTCCTTGCTTTCGGCCATCCACCTGCGCCGAATGATGTCCTGGCTGCGCTCGTCCAGAGTCTTGATTCCATCCATCAGGCGGCGCTGGGTACTCTGCTCCCAGTCATAGGCCTCGACGATTTCCGCCGGATCCGCACCCGCAGCTGGCAGGAAACTGGAAGCGCCATAACCGCCACGCTCGTCATCGCTGTCCGAGGGGGCATCAAACACCATGTCCCGGGCGGACATGCGTTTCTCCATCTCGGTGACTTCGACGGCGGATACGCCCAGGTCCCGGGCAACTGCCTCGGTCTCTTCCTGGTTGAGCCAGCTCAGGTTCTTCTTTGCCTTGCGCAGGTTAAAGAACAGCTTGCGCTGCGCCTTGGTGGTGGCCACCTTGACCAGTCGCCAGTTACGCAACACGTATTCATGAATTTCAGCGCGTATCCAGTGCACTGCAAAGGACACAAGTCGCACGCCCACATCGGGGTCGAAGCGCTTCACGGCCTTCATCAGGCCAACGTTGCCTTCCTGTACCAGGTCGCCCAGGTTCAGGCCGTAACCTGAGTAGCCTCGGGCAATGTGTACGACAAAGCGCAGGTGAGAAAGCACCAGGGCACGGGCGGCTTCCAGGTCTTCTTCATCCCGGAACCTTACCGCCAGGTCATGCTCCTCTTCCCGGCTCAGTACAGCAATGCCGGACACTGCCTGTATATAGGCATCCAGGCTGCCAACCGGGCCAGCAAGGGCAAGGTCTGTAGGGCGAATGGTCAAAGCATTACTCATTTTCAGACACACCTCCACATCGGGACAACGAATTCTAGCACTCTAGCGCTTAGAGTGCTAAACCCTCGCTAAGTTCCAATGAGGGAAATTTAAAATAATCTTATAAAACAGTGTGTTAGGATTCTTTACCCGGTTCGATCAAACGCATATGGCGGGTTGCTGCCAGCCATGAGCCGAGCCAGCCCAGGCCCGAGCCACCGGCCAGTATAAGCAGGGTAAATGCTGGATCCAGCCCCATGAGCTCGAAATTGCTGCCGTACAGCCCGGCGACCTGGCGGATGGGTTGATGCAGCAGCAGCAGGGTTCCGTTTACCACCAGCAAGGCGATGACAGCCCCGCCCAGTCCATACCAGAATCCGCTGTACAGGAAAGGCCGCCTTATGAATGCGTCACTGGCGCCAATCAGTTTGCAGACCTCGATTTCACTCTTGCGGCTCTGGATATCCAGCCGGATGGTGTTACCCACTATCACCACAACCCCCACAGCCAGCAGGCCGGCGGCCAGGGTCACGGCCCGGCGCAGGATGTTCAGCAGGGCGTGAAAACGTTCCACCCACGCGGTATCCACCTGAACCAGGTCTATCTCTTTCCAGGCGGCAAGCTCGTCGGCCAGCAATTTCACGCTGGCGCCACTTAGGTTTTCCTCGTTGGGACGAATGACCAGCACGTCAGGAATAGGATTCGTGGTCAGTGCATCCAGGGCTTCTCCGAAGCCGGATAGTTCGCGGAATTCTTCCAGCGCCTTGTCCGCAGGAATCACGTCCACGTTGCTGATGTCCGACCGCTGGCGCAGCCTGGTGGCCAGCTTCTGGACCGCATCACTGGACTGGCCGGTTTTCAGATAGGCGGTCAGGTCAACGGCACTGTCCCAGCTGCTGGTAATGGCCTTGCCATTCAACACCAGCAGGTGCAGCGCGACAGGCAGGCACAGGGCGATGCCTATCACCGTCACGGTAAGCAGGCTGCCTACCGGTTGCCGCACCATGCGGCCCAGTGCGGAGAATAGATTCTGTGCATGCCGGGTGAAATACGCCTTGATCAGGCCCGGCAGTCCCACGCCGGATCCGGTGGGTTTTCTCCTGGGGGAGCGGGGCTTGGTATCCTGGCGGACTGGTCGACGGCGGTTCATCTATGGAAACCTCCGGGCTGGCTGCCCTGCTTCAGTCGTCCCGATTCCAGGATGATCCGGCGTTTCCCGAGTCGTTCAACCAGCGCCAGGTCGTGACTTGCGATCAACAGGGTGACCCCCACATCGTTGAAGCGCTGGAACAGATTCATGATTTCCAGGGACAGCTCTGGATCCAGGTTGCCCGTGGGTTCATCGGCAATTAGCAGGTCCGGCTTTGAGACTACCGCCCGGGCGATGCCCACCCTTTGCTGCTCTCCGGTGGACAGCCCAACAGGAAACAGTTTTTCCTTACCCAGCAGACCCACCTGGTCCAGGGCCGCCCTGACTCTGCGGCCGACTTCCCGGTGGCCAATACCCTGCACGACAAGCGGCAGGCCGACATTGTCCATCACGGTTCTGTCGTAGAGCAGCTTGTGGTCCTGGAACACGATACCGATCTGGCGACGGTAGGCGGGAATTTTTCGCCTGCTGACTCCGTTGGTGTTCTGGCCGTTGATAATGACCTGCCCGCGAGTGGGTCGTTCAATCAGGGCAATCAGTTTCAGCAGGGTGCTTTTCCCGGCGCCTGAATGTCCGGTCAGAAAGGCCATCTCGCCTTTCTCCATGCTCATGTTTAACTCCGACAGGGCTTCCCGCCCTCCGGGGTAGCGCTTGGCAACCTGTTCAAAACGGATCAACTTGGGACGCTCCCGGCGCCCAGCAGGGCGTCAACAAAATCTTCAGCCCTGAAAATATCCAGGTCTTCGGCCTTTTCGCCGATGCCGATGAATCGAATCGGCAGTTTCATGGCGCGGGCGATGTTCAGTACCACGCCGCCCTTGGCGGTGCCATCGAGCTTGGTTAATACCAGGCCGGTGATTCCCACCGCCTTGTCGAACTGTCGAGCCTGGCTCAGCGCGTTCTGGCCGATTCCCGCATCCAGCACCAGTAGTACCTCGTGGGGGGCGCTGGCATCGGACTTGCGAATCACTCGCACGATTTTGCTCAGCTCATCCATCAGGCCGGTCTGGCTTTGCAGTCGACCAGCGGTATCGGCCAGCAGTACGTCTATATTGCGCGCTTTGGCAGAATCCATTGCATCGAAGATGACCGCCGCCGGGTCTGCCCCGGTGCCCTGGGAAACCACGGGTACCTGGTTTCGTTCACCCCAGATCCGCAATTGTTCCACTGCCGCCGCCCGGAAGGTGTCGCCGGCTGCCAGCATGGTGGAGAACCCGTCGCTCTTGAGTCGCGCGGCCAGTTTTCCCAGGGTCGTGGTTTTCCCTGCGCCATTGACCCCGACAAACAGGATGGTCCAGGGGCGATGTTCGGTTCCGATTTGCAGCGGTGCCTCACAGGGCGCCAGAATTTCCAGCATGGCCGTGCGCAAGGCGTCGATCACTGCGTCGGCATCCTTTAGTTCGTTGCGATTCAAGCGTTTGCGCAACCCACTCATGATATCCTCGGTGGCCTCGACTCCCACGTCGGCTGTTAGCAGGCGGGTTTCCAGTTCCTCGAGCAGTTCGTCATCGATCTTGCCGCCGGGAACCAGGTTGGCCAGGTCATAGGTAAGCCACGAGTCGCCACGATTGATTCTCGCTCTCAAGCGTTTAATGAATCCGGGCGCAGGTTTTTCGTGGTTGGAAGTTTTGTTGTCGGGTTTCAGCATTGGCAAGCAATTATGGTGATTCTGCACCCTCTTGTCTCGTTTGAATTCCCTTTGGTGGATATTTAGTTGACGGTCTCTGCAGCGCAGACTGCGGAAAATATTTTTCGTCAAAGCTTGTAATTTTCTTAATTTGTACTAATTCTTGTTATATAAAGAGTATAAATGCCGAGGCAATTTGTATTTTTTTTGTACCTGAAATAACTATTCAAGGGATTGGAAAATGAACCTCACACGGCACATACATCGAGTACTTGACGCTTGCGATGACTTTCTGGCCAAGCTTCCCGGAGGGCCGGGAGGCAGTCATAAGGCTGAGGACCTGCGGCAGGTCGGCATGGACCTGGTTATTCGCTCCATGGCGATCATGTGTTCTGCCGATGGGCGCCTGGACGATGATGAAATCGAAACCAGTGCGGATGTCTATCAGTCTCAAACAGGATACCAGTTGAGCCGGGACCAGATACGGATGACCGTTTCAACGGTGAGTCTCGATAGCGATCTGTTCTGGCATGACCTGAAGATCAAGGGGCACATGCTGCCTGCACAGGTTTGTCGCGAGATATTCAATGCGTCCCGGGCGGTTGCTTACGCTGACAAGGTTCTGCACCCCTCAGAGTCGGTCATGCTTGAACGGCTTGAAGATGCACTTGGGCTGGACAGGGTCGGCGCAAGCTAGCCGGTAAACCCCAGCCTGGATTATCCGGGTATCTTGTAACAACGATTACTGCGTGCCCGGACCCGGGTACACTAGGGTATCGCCAGTGACAGGGTTCTCCGGGTAATCGTATTCATGTCCAGAAAATCTCCAGCCGGCCGTGGCCGCCAAGTGCGCGGTGGGCTGCGCAACCGTTTTAGAATCATTGGCGGCCAGTGGCGCAGTCGGGTGCTGAGTTTCCCGCCGGTTCCCGGTTTGCGCCCTACTCCGGACAGGATTCGCGAAACCGTATTTAACTGGCTGGCCATGCAGATTCCCGGCGCCCGATGCCTGGATCTTTTCTGTGGAAGCGGCGCCCTGGGCCTCGAGGCCCTGTCTCGTGGCGCATCAAGTGTGGTCTTTGTGGATAAGTCAGAACCGGCCCTGGCCAGTATCCGTGAACACCTTTCGCTGCTCGGGTCTGACTCCGGACGCTGCGAGCGTGGCAGTGCCGGTGAATTTCTTTCCCGGGGCTCGGGCAAGGTGGATGTTGTCTTCGCAGACCCGCCGTTTGATCAGGAGTGGGCCATGGAATTGTGTACACTTTTGCACCAGAGGGGGTGGTTGGCGCCCGGTGCCCGGGTGTACCTTGAGACATCCGCAAGTCGTGGCGAGCCGGAATTTCCGCCGGGGTGGCAGCTACTGCGTAGCAGCCGCGCAGGCGATGTGCTGGCAAGTCTGCTGAGCCCGCCTGAACCAGAGACGAAACAAGAATCGACAGACCAGGGACAATAAATATGAGCCTTTCCGCAATTTATCCGGGGACTTTTGATCCTGTCACCAATGGGCACTATGACCTGGTTCGCCGTGCCAGCAGGCTGTTTTCCCGGGTCGTGGTTGCCATCGCGGCCAGTCCCGGCAAGGTTCCCCTGTTTACCCTGGAGGAGCGTGTGGAACTCGCCCGGGAGGTCCTCGGGGATCTGAGTAATGTCGAGGTCACCGGTTTTGACTGCCTGACTGTCGACTTTGCCCGCAAGCACAATCTCGATGTGATGGTACGCGGGCTGCGTGCGGTGTCGGATTTCGAATTTGAATTCCAGCTGGCCAATATGAGCCGCGTCCTGGCGCCTGAACTGGAGTCGGTGTTCCTGACTCCCCAGGAGGACCTGTCATACATTTCCTCCAGCATGATTCGCGAGATCGCGATGCTTGGCGGTGATGTGTCGCCGTTTGTTCATCCCTGTGTGAAGCGGGCCCTGGACGTCAAGAGTGCTGCCCGGTCCAGCGGTTGATTCCATGACGCGACTTATTTTCCGGTTTTCAGGCCTTCGGTCCTTGCTGATTAGAGTTTTTGCGCTGTGGCTGCTCCTGCCAGGCGCCGCGGTGGCTATAACTCCGCAGCATGCTGCGATCGCATCGGCTCATCCCCTGGTAAATGCAGCAGGTTACGAGGTGCTTGAGGCGGGTGGTAACGCTTTTGACGCCGCCGTGGCGGTAAGCGCTGCCCTGGCAGTCGTGGAGCCCAACGCCTCGGGCCTGGGGGGTGGTGGATTCTGGTTGCTGCACCGGGCTGAAGACGGCTTTGAAGTCATGGTTGATGGTCGCGAGCGGGCGCCCCTGGCATCCTCTGCCACTATGTTCCTGGATAGCGCCGGGGAACCGGTTCCGGGTCTGTCCAGGGCCACTGCCCTGGCCTCGGGAATTCCCGGTGAGCCGGCTGCCTTTGTGCACATTGCCCGGGAATACGGACGGCTTCCCCTGGCCCGCAGCCTGGCTCCGGCCATACGCCTGGCCCGGCAGGGCTTCCCAATGTACCCGCGCCTGCAGGGTGGTCTGAAGTTCAAACAGCAGCAGTTGGCCAGCAATCATGCCGGGACTGTATTTTTGATCAATGGCCAGGTTCCCGAACTGGGCCAGGTGATTCGTAATCCTGAATTGGCTGATGCTCTTGAGCTTCTGGCGACCCACGGGCGGGAAGGATTTTATGCCGGCCAGCAGGCGAGGAAGTTGGTCGACGGGATTCGCGCACTGGGTGGTATCTGGACTCTGAAGGACCTGGCCGATTACCAGGTGGTAGAAAGGGCGCCGATAAAATCACGCTACGGTGATGTGACCATTACCGGTGCACCGCCGCCTTCGGCCGGTGGGGTGGCGGTGGCCAATGCGCTGAATATTCTCGAACCCTACAAACTGCCTGGATTGGACAGCGTGACCAGGACCCATGTAATGGTCGAGGCCATGCGGCGGGCGTTTCGTGACAGGGGGCAGTACCTGGGCGATCCGGATTTTGTCACCGCCCCGGTGCAGCGCCTGATCCATCCGTACTACGCCGACGGCCAGAGGGCCGGAATCAGGCTGGACAAGGCCACTCCAAGTACCAGCCTGCCCGGCTTGAGCCCCTGGCGACCCATGGGTAATGACACCACTCACTTTTCTATCCTGGATGCCGATGGCAACCGGGTCTCGGCGACCATGTCGCTGAATTTCTGGTTCGGAAACGGGATCATGCTTCCCGGTACCGGCGTTGTGCTGAACAACGAGATGGATGATTTTTCGGTCAAGCCGGGTGTGCCGGACGGGTTTCAGCTGGTGGGCTACGACGCTAACTCAATTGCGCCGGGCAAGCGCATGCTCTCGAGCATGGCGCCAACCTGGGCCGAGTCAGACAAGGGCCTGGTGATCCTGGGCACCCCGGGCGGAAGCCGGATTATCAGCATGGTGCTCCAGGGGGTACTGGCCTGGGCAGAGGGTGCGAATGCTTCGCAGATCGCCTCCTTGCCGCGTTTTCATCACCAGTATTTGCCAGATTTGATCAGCTACGAGGAAGACACCTTCAGCGAAGCGCAAATCAAGGCGCTGGAGGCCATGGGGCATACCCTGAAACCCGTGGGCCGCCGGTATGGAAACATGGAAGTGATTACCTGGGATTACGCCAGCGGAGAGGTGCAGGCAGCCTCGGATCCCAGGGGAGACGGAGAGGGACGGGTTTACTAGCGCTGGCAGGCGGGGCAGAAGTAGCTTGCCCGCTGGCCCATGATCTCCTGGCGTACCAGTTCGCCACATCGCCTGCAGGGTTTGCCAGACCTGCCGTATACCAGTAATGACTGTGCGAAATACCCGGGTTGCCCGTCTTCCCGGACGAAATCTTTCAAGGTGGTGCCGCCGGCCTGGATGGCCTCGGCCAGTACCTGCCTGACTTCCTCTACCAGTATTTCCATTCGCGCCAGGCTGACCCGGCCCGCCGGGCGGCGGGGGTGAATTCCGGCCCGGTGCAGGGATTCGCTGGCGTAAATATTTCCAACCCCCACCACGACCCGGTTGTTCATGAGGAAAGGCTTGATACTGAGCTTCCGTCCGCGGGACATTTGATACAGGTATTTCGCGGTGAACGCCGGTTCCAGGGGTTCAGGACCCAGCGCCTTTAACAGCTTGTGCCGGAGGGGGTCGGCCTGGGTCCAGAGCATGCAACCGAAGCGACGGGGGTCGTTGTAGCGAAGAATCCATCCCGAACTCAGGGCGATATCCACGTGGTCGTGACTGCCTGCGGGGTTATCGGGCCTGACTATCCGGAAAGAGCCTGACATGCCCAGGTGGGAGATCAGGGTTCCGATTCCTGTGCCTATCAGCAGGTACTTTGCCCGGCGGCTGACGGAGAGAAGTGTTTCCCCGGGAAGTGATTTTTCCAGCTGCCGTGGCACTGGCCAGCGAAGCTGGCGCTGGCGCACGGTCACTGATTCCACCTGCTTTCCCAGCAGGTGGGGGCTCAAGCCCCGGCAGGTGGTTTCGACTTCGGGTAATTCAGGCATCCGGGGATGATAAACCTTTGCAGTGGGCACAAAAAACCCGCCATCAGGCGGGTTCTTTTTAAAACTCGATGCCTGTCGGGTCGCTTACTTGATCTTGGCTTCCTTGTAGATCGTGTGCTTGCGAGCCTTGGGATCGAATTTCTTCACTTCCACCTTTTCAGGGTGGAGGCGCTTGTTCTTGGTGGTGGTGTAAAAGTGTCCGGTTCCTTCCGAGGACACCAGGCGAATCTTGTCACGCATGTTGTTGCTCCTTCAGAGGGTAGAGTTAGATCTTTTCGCCAGCGGCACGAAGATCAGCCAGGATCTTGTCAATCCCGTGCTTATCAATATTACGCAGACCGGCGCTGGTAATTCTCAGCTTGACCCAGCGATTCTCGCTCTCCACCCAGAGGCGGTGAGTGTGCAGATTTGGCAGAAAGCGCCGACGCGTTCTGTTTTTCGCGTGCGAAACGTTGTTTCCACTGACCGGACGCTTGCCGGTGATCTGACAGACCTTGGACATGACCCTATTTCCCGTTAAATCCATAGTACAGCGCCCGACTCAGGGACGCACGAAGCCGAACTTTATACCAGCGGGTAAGAATTTGCGCAAGTTAAATCAGCCCTCTTTGTGCCAGCGATACGCAATCCCCGTCCCCCACGATCAAATGATCCAGCACCCGAATATCCACCAGGGCCAGCGCATCCGCCAGTCTGCGGGTGATTCGGCAGTCCGCATCGCTGGGTTCGGCCACCCCGGAAGGGTGATTATGCGCCAGTATTACTGCCGCCGCATCGCAGGCCAGCGCTTGCCTGACCACTTCCCGGGGATGAACGGTTGCGCCGTCTATGGTGCCCCGAAACAGTGGCTCATAGCATATGACCCTGTGACGGTTGTCCAGGAACAGGCAAACGAACAATTCATGCCCCAGATCCCGCAGGCTGGCCTGCAGGAATCCACCCGCCTCGGTAGGGTCGCTGAGCCCCGGACCTCGCTGAAGACGCTCCAGGTGATGCCGGCGGCTCAGTTCCAGGGCGGCTTGCAGATTGGCGTAGCGCGCCGGGCCCATGCCTGCAACCAGGCATACTTCCTGGCGGTTTGCGGACATCAGTGGGCGCAAACCTCCGAAATGCCCCAGCAGCTTGCGGCCCAGTCCCACCGCGCTGGTACCGTGGCAGCCGCTGCCCAGCAGTACCGCCAGCAGTTCGGCATCGGACAGGCCATGGCAGCCCTGCCTGAGCAGTTTTTCTCTTGGCCGTTCGTGTTCGGGCCAGTTCCTTATGGCCATCGCTGCCTGTTCCTTAGGTTTTACGACACATGCGTGACAGATACAGGAAGCTTAAAAACACAGCCCCAGGGGCCGCAACCGCTCTTTTTGGGTAATCGTTCGTGGTATGCTCCGGGGCCTCGGAGAGAGTGCCAATGAGCGCATTAATACATAAAAATATTTTGCTTGGCGTGACCGGCGGTATCGCTGCCTACAAGGCCCCGGACCTCGTTCGGAGGTTGCGTGAGCGAGGCGCCGAAGTACAGGTGGTAATGTCCCGGGGGGCGCAGCAGTTCATTACACCCATGACCTTCCAGGCGGTATCCGGAAGGCCGGTACGCACTGACCTGTGGGACGAGGCCGCAGAGGCTTCAATGGGGCATATCGAATTGGCGCGTTGGGCCGACCTGGTGCTGATTGCGCCCACCACGGCAGACACCCTGTCCAAACTGGCTGCGGGCCTGGCCGGAGACTTGCTAAGTACGGTCTGCCTGGCCACCGAGGCGCCCCTGGTGCTTGCCCCGGCCATGAACAGGCAAATGTGGGCCAATCCGGCCACTCAATCCAACCTGGAAATATTGCGTGCCCGCGGCGTGCAGATCCTGGGTCCCGGGGAGGGTGACCAGGCATGCGGCGAAACCGGTGCCGGGCGAATGCTCGAGCCCCTGGAGATTGCCGAGGCAGTCGCCGCCCTGGCAGGCACCGATGGGCCGTTAAGTGGTGTCGCATTAATGATTACCGCCGGACCCACCCGGGAGCCGGTGGATCCGGTGCGGTTCATCAGTAATCGCAGTTCGGGGAAAATGGGCTTCGCACTGGCTGAGCAAGCCGCGCGTATGGGCGCCCGGGTCATGCTGGTTAGCGGCCCGGTCAGCCTGGTGACTCCGCCCGGGGTGCAGCGGGTAGATGTGGAGACTGCCGAGCAGATGCACCAGGCGGTTCACGAAAATATTGCCGGGGTGGATATCTTTGTCGGGGCCGCAGCGGTCTCGGACTATCGGGTGGCGCAACCGGCCGACCACAAGATCAAGAAGACCGCCGAGCACCTGTCCCTTGAGCTGGTGCGCAACCCGGATATCCTGGCATCAGTGTCAAATCTCGAACCCGGAAAGCGACCGTTCACAGTGGGATTCGCGGCCGAGACCGAGAATCTGGAAGACTATGCGCGGGGCAAGCTTTCGGCCAAGTCCCTGGACCTGATCGCCGCCAACCTGGTGGGCGAGGGCAGGGCGTTTGACAAGGATACCAATGCACTGGTGGCCTATTGGCCGGAGGGGGCCGAGGACCTGGGCAGCGGTTCAAAAATTGAACTGGCCAGGCTGTTATTGAAGTTGATCGCCAGGCGTTTTCGACATGAGGATGCCTGAACGGACGTTGTGACCAATCCAGGACTGATTTCCCATGCAAAGTATTCAGCTAAAGATTCTTGACCCCCGCCTGGGTGCGGACTTTCCGGTACCCGATTACGCCACCACCGGCTCCGCGGGAATGGATATGCGTGCCTGCCTGGACAAGACGCTGGTTCTTGAGCCAGGTCAGACTGAACTGATACCCACAGGCATGGCGATTCACATTGATGATCCGGGCCTGGCCGCAGTGTTGTTGCCCCGTTCGGGCCTGGGGCACAAGCATGGCATCGTGCTGGGAAATCTCACCGGCCTGATCGATTCGGATTACCAGGGCCAGGTGTTCGTTTCATGCTGGAATCGCAGCAGCCATCCGTTCACCATTGAGCCGGGCGACAGGATTGCCCAGATGGTGATCCTGCCGGTAGTGCAGGCCCGTTTCGAGGTCGTCGAGGAGTTTTCAGACAGCAAGCGCGGTACCGGCGGCTTCGGATCCACCGGTCAGCAGTAGCAGGGGCTGTCTAGTATTTGGACTTCAGTTCCTGGAAACGCTTGATATCGCGCTTGAAACTGGAAACCAG
>Ga0316195_10000674_pt1 | contig 14201 bp, 11 predicted proteins | sample Phised1_MG_FD_204937 | JGI IMG/M metagenome (GOLD analysis project Ga0316195, IMG submission 204937) | Coastal sediment microbial communities from Maine, United States - Phippsburg sediment 1 | ecosystem: Environmental > Aquatic > Marine > Coastal > Sediment | place: USA: Maine | collected... | reverse complement strand
TGCCATGTGGGTGGAGGTATGGAATGAGCAGATTTTTGATGAGTTTCCGGGACTCATCTCTGTGGAGAACGTCATTGACGATATTCAGCAGGATGTAGTCGTTATCATCAAAGTAAAATCGTGATATATTGTGCTTTTTCAGCATATATTCCGATGACAAGAGAACATTTGAGCAGTCTTCCCCTTGCCCGCAATTTTTGATATTATATCAAAAACATCAATCAATGAACAAGCAGCACCAAAATCTCCACTGAAATCTTTTGTTCAGGACGTGCAAAAAACCCATCTCTGTAAATAGGTGACAGGTAATCGCTTTTTCGCCCGTACCAAAATCCGGGGCGGCTCTCTGAACCCGCCCCCGGCTCGCCGCATAAATTTACCAATAATGGTTAACCCGTTAGTCTGTCAACAAAAAAATCCGGTCGACCAACTATATACAAGACATAAACCACACAAAAACACCGAGAAAACTGCGCACTAATCAAGCAGCCAATAGTACAATTTTTATATTCAGGCTCAATGGATTGTGAAAGACGGTTCGCCTTACTGTACCCAACTGTTGTCATAAGGCTCGTAATTCTTTTCGTGGGTCGTGGGTGGGGCTCGTTCGACGGGTATCTTATCTTCCCATAATTCCAAATGCTCCAGGATTTTACGGATTACAGCAGTTTCATTGATAAAATTGATAAATTTCATCTCGCTACAGTACTTGGGACAGGTCAGCAGGTTAACTGAACGGAAGCAATTAACACTGTCAAAATTTGATAGGAAAACAGTAAGCTCTAACCGCTAATGTGCCACTTTCAGTTCAATCTTGTATCCAGCCAAATGCAGGTGCACATTTATCCGCAGAAGCCAGGTTTTCTGAGCCGGCCAGGCTACGGTCTTGCCACCTTGAGAAGCTCTTTTAAGGTTTTAACTCCACACCCAGGGAGAAAAGGCACAAAACGCTGAAAAAGTTGTGCCGTTATATATGCATCACTGAAGGCGTTATGGGACTTGCCTCCCTCGACCCCATATTTCCTGGCCATTGAAAACAGATCAGATTGAATGGTCATCCCTTTGTAATGTTGGGCAAACCGCGAATCACTATCATACAGCCAATCATGCAGTGTTGCAGTATCTACGGCAAAATTTTTTAAAGAAACACCGAAATTTTGCCGCAGTACCTTATTAACAAAATTCAGGTCAATATGAACGAAATGGCCGATAAGCACCGCATTGTCTACAAATTTCACAAAATCACCAACAACATCTAGAATATCCTCTGCGCATTCCAGGTCAGAGTGGGTCAACTCATGTACCACAACACTCTTGCTCTTGAGTTCGCACTCGGGCTTAACAAGCCGGTAAAATGTCTCTGCCGGCAGAATCGCTGTTCCTTTCAGTTTGACAGCGCCAATGGAAATAATAGAGTCCTGCTTAAAGTCAAGCCCGGTGAGTTCAGTGTCAAATGCAACAAAATCAACCTGGTCGATTGAGCGTTCCCGGTCAAAACTTTTCCTCAATCCCTGCTGACTCTTAAGCCAAGCAGGAAGCTCAACATTCGGTCGGCCAAGTATTTTCCTGAGCAGCAGATTCACGGCAGCACCTTGCCACTCCAATAGTTCCCGTCTATATCTTCATAAAGTCTTGCTGTTAACAGGAATGACTCCTTCAGGGTTTTTTTCTCAAAGTTAGTGAGGATATCCGGGTTGATGAAATTATCAGGTTTTTTACCTTTTTCTGCCTGGCGCAACTGACTGTTAATTAACAAGCCGTTCATGTAGCCGAATGCCTGTATCATATCTTCAGCAACCTTAAAGCCATGCCTTGATTTTAATTCATGAAGACGTCCAAGCGTTGAACGGCGGGTGACTCCTTTTTCAAGACCATATATCCGGGCACAATCGGCCAGGGGTTTTATGCCTTTCTCATAGAGATTCAACTTGTTTTTATGTTCTCCTCCCTTTTCTAAAACAAAATCCCTAAAAAATGCCAGCGGCAGCTTGACCTGAAGCGTATTTGCAGCAATCGCTTCCATCAGCCCTTTATAATGCTCTGCCCGGTTGATGAGGTATTGCCGCAGTGAATCAACTCTGTGGTGATCGCCCCTGATAGCCCTCATATCAAAAAAACCCATCGCAAGACCTGTGCCTGCCCCGGTACCCCATTTATTAAATTTTTCCTGCCAGAGAGCCCTCCCCTGGATATTATCCATACTGATGCACCGCCTCTTTTCAGTAAGATCGCACCCAAACATTGAACTGTTAAGAGTTGCGGCCAGCAGTTTGAAATAATTGTCGGCTTCCTGCTGCAGTTCGGCAGAGGGAGCATCATCATAAACTATTCCCATCTCAACCCTGAAACTGAGGGTAAGTTCGTGCCTTCCCGCTCCACCAAAATAAAACAGTGAATAATCTATAGGGGGTGGTCCATTTTCCTGTTCGAAAATGTCAACAACCGTATTCGTAATCTTATCTGTTAACTCTGATATCAGACCTGTAATATTATGCATCCTGGCGCCATGACGCAGGAGAGAAGAAACGGCCTTGTAAAACTTTGGAGCTGTATCCTGCAAGTCCTCAATAGAAGTAATATTACCTATCTCTTTTACAAGTACGGTGGGCGATGACCCCTGGAAAAGCATAAAATCGTGATTGGTCAGCATGCCCTTGAGCTTTCTTCCTTCCATTACCAGTATATGATGGATTCTATGCCGGATCATTCTCAGCACAGCTTCAAAACAGTTATCCTCTGAATCAATGGTAATAAGAGGAGTATTCATTATGGTTTTGACCGGACTCGTAACATCCTTGGCCTCGGCAACAACTTTTTCACGAAAATCCCGATCTGTGATCATACCGACAGCCATTCCTGTGGATTCAACGACAACCAGAGAACTGATTTTGTGCTTGGCCATTACAATTGCGGCTTGCTGAATAGAAGTATCAGGAGAAATGGTTTGGGGTACTGTACGTATAATATCCTTTACTTTTGTACTGAAAAGCAACTGCTCGCCAGTCGTCCCGCCGGTATACCTTTTGCGGGTTTCCTCATACGTCTTATCAAGTAGACCGACAAAGAATGACTTGAGAAAATACTCATTCACAGCGGGATTATTCTGCAGTACGGCAAGGACTGTATCTTTGGGAACCTGATAATATATCGTATCTTCTATGGTTTCGATATTGTTCCTGGCACGATCACCGCTGATGAGTGAAAGCATGCCAAAATGCTCTCCTTCGCCTCTCAGGTCAAGCACAACCTCATCATCCGTATTTGACATCTGATAAACCTTTACACCCCCTTTTTTGATGACACCGAGAAATTCGCTCGGGGGGCCGTCCTGCTTCAATATTTGCTCACCCCTGGGGCAATACTCCATGGTAATGTCACTGACCATGTCCCCCAGAGCTTCACGGGAAAGCTGGTTAAAAGGCATAACATTCTGAAAAAAATCAACAACCTCTTCCTTAAGCATTTTCGTACAGTTCCTTATGGAAACAATTCAGGATAGATATCCAACTCATAGGCCCGACCCTCTCTTAAAACCCAGGCATTTATGATGCCAGCAATCCGTTCCTAGGGCAAGGCCTAACTCCCGGTACCTTCTAATTATATGTGTGATAAATCTTGCCAGAATTTCCCTGCGTGTTTATTTTACTGCTTCATATTAAAATACCCTTGATAAAGTAAGTGCAAGGGATATATTGAACGGTTATGCCATGTTTCAGAATTTTTTTTGCTGAATGGCACAGCTGAAACTTTATTTCCTGGTCTCCTTAAAAATTGTATCGCTTTGAGATTTGTTATGCAAAAAAAAATTGATCTTTTGACTCCGCAACGCTGTTGCCTCATGATCGTTGACCCGCAGGAAAGGCTTATGGCTGCTATTTACGAGGCTGAAAATGTTGTGCGTAATACCTGCCTCCTCATTCACTGCGCCAAAACTCTGGAGATTCCTATCCTGGCTACAACACAATACAAAAAAGGGCTTGGGCCTTATGTTCCTGAATTAGAAGAGTTGACGGCTGATGTCCCCTGCATTGATAAAATCGAATTCAACGGTTTTGCAAATCCCGCTGTCAGCAAAATGATAAACTCGCTGCCAAAATCCGTTGATACCATCCTCCTGGCAGGGGCCGAGGCGCATATCTGCATATTCCAGACTGCCATGGGGGCCCTCAAGGCGGGCTTTCAGCCCTGGGTGGTTGCAGATGCTGTCTCCTCCAGAGAAGAAAGAAACGTCAAACTTGCAATAAACAGAATGCTGGCTCTCGGCATGACTGTGGGACCAGCGGAAATGGCGATATATGAATTACTGCATAAGGCAGGAAGCCCTTCTTTCAAGGCAATGCTGCCCCATCTTAAATAAAAACTCTTTGCTCAATACTGCGCGAAAAAAACAATCCGGGAAATATTATGACTGGCAACGAAATCCGTGAAAAATTCCTTACATTTTTTAAAAAAAACAACCATTCGATTATTGAAGATTCGTCCCTTATCCCCCAGGATGATCCGACCCTGCTGTTTACCAATGCAGGTATGGTTCAGTTTAAAAGGGTCTTCATGGGAGAAGAAAAAAGGGCCTACACCAGGGCAACCACATGTCAACGTTGCGTCCGCGCCGGCGGCAAACACAACGACCTGGAAAACGTTGGCCACACAGCACGCCACCATACCTTTTTTGAAATGCTCGGAAACTTTTCCTTTGGTGATTACTTCAAGGAAGAGGCCATACAGCTGGCCTGGGAGTTTTTAACCGTTGACCTCGGTCTTCCTAAAGAAAAACTCTGGGTTTCTGTCTTTGAAGATGATGATGAGGCCTTTTCTCTCTGGGAGAAAATTGAAGATTTGCCTGAAGGAAGGGTCGTCCGGCTCGGAGAAGCTGACAACTTCTGGGCCATGGGTGACACCGGTCCCTGCGGTCCATGTTCTGAGATTCATATCGACCAGGGCCCGGAAGTCGGCTGCGGCGGAGCAGACTGTAAAATGGGCTGCGACTGTGATCGCTTTCTCGAACTTTGGAATCTTGTCTTCATGCAGTTCTACAGGGATGAAACCGGCAAAATGACACCTCTGCCGAAGCCAAGTATTGACACGGGTATGGGACTTGAAAGGATCGCTGCCGTCGTGCAGGGCAAGCTGACAAATTATGACTCTGATTTATTCTCTCCCATTATAAGCTCCATTGCGACCTTATGCGGCAAGCAATACGGCGAAGACAAACGGGCTGATACGGCAATGAAGGTTATAGCAGATCACTGCAGGGCAGCGGCTTTTCTGGTGGCTGACGGCATGCTGCCCTCAAACGAAGGCAGAGGATATGTCCTGCGGCGCATCATGAGAAGGGCTGTGCGCTTTGGTCGTTCCCTGGGTCTTGAACGGCCATTCCTGGCAGAAATCACCGCAGAGGTTGTAAAAAACATGCGGCAAGCCTATCCGCATCTCTCCGAGGCCGCGGAATTACTTGCCAAGGTAGTTCATAACGAGGAGGAGCGGTTCCGTGAAACCCTTGACAACGGCCTTGTCATGCTCAACACCGAAATCAAAAGGCTGCAGAAAGAAAGCAACAGCTCTGTTTCAGGAGACTTCATCTTTAAGCTGTATGACACCTATGGATTTCCGGTGGACATTGTCAGGGATGTTGCAGTTGAACAGGGGTTGACCATTGATGAACCGGGTTTTAACAGAGCCATGGAAGAGCAGCGCTCCCAATCTAAAAAATCCTGGAAGGGCGATTCTTTGGCTGTAATGTCAGCCGGGGTGAAAAAACTTGTCGATGGCGGCCAGAAAACATCATTTATCGGTTACAAGGCGCACCGGGCAGATTCTATCATAAAGGGACTCCTGGATGATGCCGGAGAAACAGTAGACAAGGCAGCTAAAGGGGAATCAATATCAATCTTCTGTCCTGAAACACCATTTTATGCTGAAGCGGGGGGCCAAATGGGGGACCAGGGGGAAATAAGCGGCCCAAACGGCAAAGCCAAAGTAGACGATACCGTCGTCGTGACTGATGGTATCATATTACATAAAGCAAAAATCATTGAGGGGGCCCTGTCAGTTGATGACCAGGTTGAACTTAAAGTAATGGAAGGAAGGCGTCAGCTAATCGCCTGTAACCACTCGGCTACCCATATCCTGCATGCAGCCATGAAATCTGTGCTGGGCGACCATGTCAAGCAATCCGGCTCACTGGTAACCCCCGAGAGACTGCGTTTTGACTTCACCCATTTCTCTCCTATTACCAAGGAAGAACTGCTCAAGATCGAAAATCTTGCCAATGAGGAAATCAGGGCAAACAGCCCTCTCAATACCGAAATGCTGGAGAAGGAAGAGGCGATTAGGACAGGGGCCGTTGCTCTTTTCGGTGAAAAATACGGCACCAAGGTTCGGGTGGTTTCCATTGGCAATTTCAGCAAAGAGTTGTGCGGCGGAACCCATGTCAGGGCAACCGGAGAAATCGGTCTTTTAAAAATAACCTCGGAAACAAGCATCGCTGCAGGAGTGCGTCGAATTGAGGCAATCACAGGCCCTGAAGCAATCAGCATCTTCCAGTCCCGGGAAATGCAACTGGCAGAACTTGCAAACCTTCTTAAGGTTCCGGCAGATACCCTTGGAACAAAAATCGAGAAACTCCTGGCCACTCAAAAAGATTTGGAAAAAGAAGTAAGTCGCCTGACGGCCAAACTGACCCTCAGCGACCTTGACGGAATAATCAATAATGCTCAGGAGGTTGATGGTATCAAGATAGTGGTGTCCAAGGTAGTTCTCGATTCCCCCAACACCCTGCGTGAAATGGGCGACAAGATAAGAGATAAACTGGGCAGCGGCATTGTGGTCTTAGGTGGTGAATACCAGGGCAAAGCAGCTCTGCTGGCCATGGTGACCAAGGATCTCACCGGTAGCTTCAAGGCGGGTAACATTATAAAAGGAGTTTCAGCACTGGTTGGGGGCAGCGGTGGCGGGCGTCCTGATATGGCCCAGGCCGGTGGACCATACCCTGATAAGCTGGATGAGGCACTGGAAGCCGTGCATGGGATTGTAAGCAGCCAGTTACCATAGTTTTTCAGTTCTCCCCCCCTACCACTCAAATTTTCTGTATTATTTTTGGCCTTGCAATACACATAACAAAATGGGTATAAATACCCATAGAGGTGTCAGGGTAAATAAAAATGCACATTCAAACGAAAAATATCATCTCATATTTTTATCATCCAGACAAAAATCCCTCATTAAATATTAATAAAAAAGTTGACAGTCCCTTCAGTATACATTAGATAAGCTGATAAATTTATGAACGAGCATTCATTCATAAGGCTTTAAATTACCAACCGGCATGCACTTGTAAATTAAGGAGCCCTTTGAAATGATTACCATTGATATTACTGTCATCATTCAGATTATTAATATTCTGATTCTCATCGTCGTTATGAACGCAGTGCTTTACAAGCCTGTGCGAACGGTCCTGGCAAAAAGAAAAGAAAACCTTGCTGAGCTTGCCAATGCTATAGATACATTCAAAAAAAATGCTGCGCTCAGAAAAGAAGAGATCAATCGCAAGCTTAATGACGCAAGAAAAAAGGCCAAAGAAGAAATTGACACGGCCAAAAGTGCTGCCCAGACATCAACAGCCGAATCCCTGGCACAAGTCCGCCAGGAAGCCACGGCCAACAAAACCGACCAGCTAAACGAAATCAAAAAACAATTTACTGATGCCCAGCAGCAGCTGTCGGGTCAGATAGATAGTTTTGCCTCTGAAATGGCTGCTAAAATATTGGGGAGGTCTATCTAAAAATGAAACTCGATGGTAAATGGTCAAAAATATTTGGCATCTCTCTTACAATATTAACATTACTAGCTATTGCCACCTTTGCCTATGCTGCGTCCGGTGGCGGTCATGGCGAACCTGCAGGTCCAACCTTTTGGGGAATCCCAACTACTAAATGGTGGGACCTTGTCTGGCGGGTCATGAACTTTGCCGTGTTACTGATAGTGCTTATCAAGGTTTTATCAAAACCAATAGCAAATGGCCTCAGGGCCCGGCAACAATCAATCAAGGAACAATTTTCTGACCTGGAAGAACGCAAAACTGAAGCCGAAAATGCCTATCAGACTTATGAGGAAAAACTGGCATCAATTGAGCAGGAAATAAGTGAAATTATCCAGTCGGCAATTGCCCAGGGTGAGGCAGAAAAAGAGCGCATTATAGATGAAGCCAACAGGGCTGCTGAAGACATTAAAAGACAGGCTGAAATGGCGATACAGCATGAACTGGCTGAAGCAAAACTAAGGTTACGTGAAGAAGTGGCCAATCAGGCTGCAGTTATGGCTGAGGAACTGATCAGAAAGAATCTGCAGGAAACTGATCAGGTAAAATTAATTGAAGATTATCTCGCAAAAGTAGGGACAGTCCAGTGAGACATACAATACTAGCTAAACGCTATGCCAAGGCCATCTTTGCAGTCGGCCAGGAAGAAGGAAAAAGCGAGGCCTTCAGGGAAGCTCTTAATGTCCTCGGTGATTTTCTTGAAAAATATCCGGAGGCCATGGATGCCCTGACTAATCTTTTGTACCCCATGGAACTGAAGGAAAAGGTTATGGCGCAGTTAATCACTGAACTGCAGACCGATCAGTACATGGCAAATTTTCTCAATCTGGTGGTCCAGAAAAAACGTGCTGACATTTTACCTGAAATAGCCTCTGAATTTCAGCTTCTGGTCGATGCCGATCAGAATATAAGCCGCGGCACAGTTATTTCTGCTAAAGAAATATCAGGTGAACTGCAGTCAAAAGTGCAGTCTACCCTGGAAAATATTACAGGCAATAAGGTGATTCTCACGTCCGAGATTGACCCATCTATCATTGGCGGCATCATTGCCAAGGTTGGCGATCTTGTTATGGACGGGAGTATCAAAACACAACTTACGGGTTTGAATGAATCCATTAAGGGGAGTGAATAGGCAAAATGCAGATCAAAGCCGAAGAAATTAGTCAAATTATTAAGGGGCAGATCAAAGAATACGAAAGCAAGGTTGATCTGAGTGAAACGGGAACGGTTATCTCGGTCGGTGACGGTATTGCCCGTGTGTATGGTGTTGGGAATTGCATGGCCATGGAACTCCTGGAATTTCCAGGCGGAATTTTAGGCCTGGCACTCAACCTGGAATCAGACAACGTCGGGTGCGCAATCCTTGGCGATGTTGAGCACATTAAAGAGGGCGACACTGTTAAACGTACCGGAAAAATTGCTGAGGTCCCGGTTGGCCCGGCAATGGAAGGCCGTGTTGTTGATGGCGTTGGATTCCCGATTGACGGTCTGGGGCCGATTGAAACTACTGAAACCCGGAAAATTGAAGTAATTGCACCAGGCGTTATCGCCAGAAAGTCTGTGCATGAACCCTGCTATACCGGCAGCAAGGCTGTTGACGCCATGACACCGGTTGGCCGCGGGCAGCGCGAGCTCATCATCGGCGACCGCCAGATTGGCAAGACAGCGCTTTGCGTCGATGCCATCATTGCCCAGAAAGAAACCAATATGCATTGCATCTATGTTGCCATCGGCCAGAAAAAATCAACCGTTGCCCTCGTGGTTGAAGCATTGAGAAAGCACGGCGCCATGGAATATACCACAGTCGTTGCAGCCTGTGCTTCCGATCCTGCACCGCTGCAGTACATTGCTGCCTTTGCAGGATGCTCCATGGGCGAATACTTCAGGGATAACGGCCAGCATGCCCTGATCATCTATGATGACCTTTCCAAACAGGCTGTTGCCTATCGCCAGCTTTCCCTGCTTCTGCGCCGTCCGCCTGGACGTGAAGCCTATCCCGGTGATATCTTTTTTAACCATTCCCGCTTGCTGGAGCGTTCCGCCAAGGTAAACGATGAATTGGGAGCAGGTTCTCTCACGGCGCTTCCTATCATTGAAACACAGGCAGGTGACGTATCCGCCTATATTCCGACAAATGTTATTTCCATTACCGACGGCCAGGTGTATCTCGAGCCGAACCTGTTCTTCGCCGGTGTCCGTCCCGCCATCAACGTCGGTCTTTCGGTTTCCAGGGTTGGTGGTGCTGCCCAGGTAAAGGCTATGAAACAGGTTGCCGGTTCTCTGCGTCTTGATCTGGCCCAGTATCGCGAGCTGGCCGCCTTTGCTTCGTTTGGTTCTGACCTTGACAAGGCAACCCAGCAGTTGCTGAATCGCGGTGAAAGGCTCGTCGAGATTCTCAAGCAGCCGCAGTACCAGCCATTGCCCATGGAAAAACAGGTAACTATTCTTTGGGCAGGTGCCAGGGGATTCCTTGATCCTATTCCCGTAAACATGCTGGCTGATTATGAGAAGGAGCTCTACGCCCATGTCGAACAGAGCGCGCCGGCAATTTTTGATGGCTTAAAAGAGAAACAGGCAATTGACAGCGAACTCGAAGAGTTGATGAAAAGCACCCTGACTGCATTCGGTGAAGCGTTTACGAGTTCGAAAGGCCTCAACTAATACGCACACAAGTTATAAGGCAAAGCAATGGCAACTCTTAAAGAAGTACAAACAAAAATTGGTGGAGTGAAGAAAACTTCACAGATTACCAGCGCCATGAATATGGTTGCGGCTGCCAAGCTGCGCGGGGCCCAGCAGAAGATGGAAGATTTTCGTCCCTATACGGAAAAATTCAATCTGGCGATGTCCAATCTTTCCGCAAACATGGAAAGTGGTCAGTTCCCGCTCATGGAAGTTCGTGAAGTCCAGACGGTTGAAATTGTACTTGTAACGTCTGACCGTGGACTGTGCGGCAGCTTCAACTCAAATATTTTCAAGGCAACGGAAAAACTCATCCGCCAATATGAATCGGAAGGGAAAAAAGTCTCTCTAGTCTGTGTCGGTAAAAAAGGCCATACCTACTTCAAGAAAACAGGCAAGGTCAGGCAGTCCTATACCGATATCATGGGAAGTTTCCAGATGTTCAATGCCCGGGCTATTGCCCAGGATATTGCTGCCAATTTCCTGGCAGGTGAAGCAGACAAGGTTCATGTGATTTATGGCAAATTCATGAGCGTTGCCGTTCAGCGGCCTCAAGTAGAAGTACTTCTGCCTGTGCAGCCGGAAACAAACGAATCAGAGGATGCTGCGACAGAAGCAGGTGCTGCTGCCGGAGATTACATCTATGAGCCAAGCCCCACAGAAATCATGGATGTGCTTCTGCCATTATATATGAACGTTATGTCATACCACGCCATGCTGGAAACAGGAGCAAGTGAACAGGCGGCGAGGATGACGGCCATGGATAATGCCACCCGCGCCTGTAAAGATATGATACATGATCTTACGCTTCTTTATAATAAAGCGAGACAGGCCGGCATCACTGCCGAGCTTATGGATATTGTTGGTGGGGCAGAGGCCCTGAAAGGATAAGAATAAACCCGAGAAAGAAAACTCTTGGTAAATAATACACCCTGAGGAGGCTTATTTCAGATGAGCGCAGAACAAGCAGTTGGAAAAATAGTACAGGTAATCGGTCCGGTTGTGGATGTCGAGTTTGAACCAGGCAACCTTCCTGAAATCATGAACGCTCTTGCGGTCAGCAATCCGGCAATCAACGATGATGAGGGGAACCTGATTATTGAAGTTGCTCTCCATCTTGGCGACAATGTTGTCCGCTGTATTGCTATGGACCAGACCGACGGCCTGGTGCGGGGCATGGAAGCCAAGGACACAGGAAACTCCATAATGATTCCCTGTGGCCCGAATGCCCTGGGCCGGATCATGAATGTTGTCGGCCGCCCGGTTGATGGTCTGGGGCCGATTGATTCCGACAAGATGCGGCCGATTCATAAACCGGCACCTGCTTTTACTGATCAGGATACCGAGGTTAATGTTCTGGAAACAGGGATCAAAGTTATTGATCTGCTCGTACCCTTCCCACGCGGCGGCAAAATGGGCCTCTTTGGTGGTGCCGGCTGCGGCAAGACTGTTGTTATGATGGAAATGGTTAACAATATCGCCATGCATCATGGTGGTATTTCAGTGTTCTGCGGTGTCGGCGAACGTACCCGTGAGGGTAACGACCTGTATCACGAAATGAAGGAATCCGGCGTTCTGCCAAAAGCTGCATTGGTTTATGGCCAGATGACCGAGCCCCCAGGAGCTCGTACCCGGGTCGCCCTAACCGGCTTGAGTGCAGCTGAATATTTCCGTGATGAAGAGGGCCAGGATGTTCTCTTCTTCGTTGATAATATTTTCCGTTTCACCCAGGCAGGCTCCGAAGTTTCTGCCCTGCTCGGCCGCATTCCTTCAGCGGTCGGTTACCAGCCGACTCTAGGTACTGACCTTGGCGGATTGCAGGAGCGCATCACCTCAACAACCAAAGGTTCTATTACCGCTGTCCAGTGTGTTTACGTTCCTGCCGATGACTTGACAGATCCGGCACCAGCTACAACATTTGCCCACTTGGATGGTACTGTTGTTCTTTCAAGACAGCTGGTTGAACTGGGAATCTATCCTGCTGTGGATCCCCTTGACTCCACTTCCAGAATTCTTGATCAAAACGTACTTGGTGAAGAGCATTACACGGTATCCCGCGGTGTCCAGGTTACCCTGCAGAAATATAAAGAGCTGCAGGATATTATTGCTATTCTCGGTATGGACGAGCTTTCAGAAGAAGATCAGGTCACCGTTACCCGGGCCCGTAAGATGCAGCGTTTCCTCTCGCAGCCATTTACTGTTGCCGAGGTATTCACCGGCATGGCAGGCAAGTATGTGAAAGTTGAAGACACTGTCCGCGGCTTCAAGGAAATTCTCGAAGGTAAACATGACGAACTGCCTGAAAGTGCTTTCTATATGGTAGGCACCATTGAAGAGGCTGTTGAAAAGGCAGCTACGGCAAAGGCGAAAGAAACCGCCTAATGTGCGACTTATATAGATAATGTGGATATAAGGTAAAAAATATGGCTGAGAAAATTAATCTCGAAGTAGTTACTCCTAAAGGGGCAGTTGTCAGCGAAAAAATTGATATTGTCACCGCTCCCGGTTTTGCCGGTGAATTTGGTGTCCTGGCCAATCATGCCCCATTCCTGAGCACCATAAAAATTGGCACTCTTCGCTACAAAAAAGATGGCACAGAAAATGAGCTAATGGTCAGTGGCGGTTTTTGTGAGGTTTCAGATAACAAGATCACCTTTCTTGTCGAGTCTGCAGAAAGCGGCCGTGAAATAGATGTTGACCGTGCTCTGAAGGCTAAGGAAAGGGCTGAAAAAAGATTATTACAGGTTAGGGAACAGCAGGCAAAAATTGACAGAACCCGTGCTGAAGCTGCCTTGCAAAGGGCTTTAGCCAGGCTGAGAATTGCCCAACGTCAATAATTTTAAAATCGACTTGCTATAGCCATGTCAGATGTTTTAATAGAGGCCGTCCTTAGGGGCGGCCTTTTTTAATTATAACACCAACAGAGGGAATAATAGAGGTAACACTAGAGGAGGATGAAATGAAACCAAAAGAACGACTTGCAATCCCACGGCACTACCCCAAAGAACTCTCAGTTGCAGACCGGGTCACCAATTTTAACGAGGTGACTTCCGGTTTTGATAAGGAAACCGCTATAAAGGAGGCCAACCGATGTTTGCAGTGCAAAAAACCAAAGTGCAGAGACGGGTGTCCTTTACATAACGATATTCCAGGATTCATCAAGTTGCTGCGCGAGGAGAAATTCGAAGAGGGGTATTGGAAAGACAGAGAGACCAATTCCATACCAGCCGTCTGTTCCAGGGTGTGTCCTCATGAATTTCAGTGTGAGGGCTCCTGCATCCGGGGCAAAAAGGGAGACCCGGTTGCCATTGGCATGCTGGAACGTTTTTTGGTCGATTGGATGGTGGAAAACAAGAAAAACATGCTCAAGGCATGTGCCATGCCCAAGAACAAAAAAGTTGCCATCGTGGGCTCCGGTCCGGCCGGGATGACTTGCGCTTTCGAACTTGCCCATGCCGGATACCATTGCACCATCTTTGAAAGTCTGCCTGCTTTCGGCGGCATGCTGACAGTTGGCATTCCCGCCTACCGCCTACCCCGGGACATCATAAATGCGGAGTTTGATGCCCTGGTAAACTGCGGGGTGGAAATCATCAATAATGTTACAATAGGAAAGGACAAGACTCTGCAACAGTTAAAAGATGAGGGCTTTGAAGCAGCTTTTGTCGGCATCGGCGCCCATGCCAGCCGCAAGCTTGGCGTG
>Ga0316195_10000673_pt1 | contig 14204 bp, 10 predicted proteins | sample Phised1_MG_FD_204937 | JGI IMG/M metagenome (GOLD analysis project Ga0316195, IMG submission 204937) | Coastal sediment microbial communities from Maine, United States - Phippsburg sediment 1 | ecosystem: Environmental > Aquatic > Marine > Coastal > Sediment | place: USA: Maine | collected... | reverse complement strand
AGGCCCGCCCAGGCGATCTCGGGATCCGTGTAGGCGACCGAAGGGATCGAACGCGCGTCGAAATAGCGCTTGTGACCGGCAATGACTTCCGCCGCGACCTTGGCCTCGTGCGTGGCCTTGTGCGCGAGCATCGGCTGCCCGACGACGTCGCCGATCGCAAAGATGTGGGGGACGTTCGTGCGCTGCTGCCGGTCGACGGGGATGTAGCCGCGCTCGTTGACCATGACACCCGCCGACTCGCATCGCAGGTGCTTGCCGTTCGGCGTGCGACCCACTGCCACCAGCACCCTGTCGTAGAGCTGCGGTTCAGGAGCCTTATCGCCCTCGAACGTGACCCGGAGGCCCTCGTGGCGCGCCTCGATGCCGGTTACCCTGGTGCGCAGCATGATGGTCTCGTACTGGCCCGCGATGCGCTTTTCGAGCGGGCGCACCAGGTCGCGATCGCAGCCAGGCATCAGCCCTTCGGTCAGTTCGACGACGCTCACCTTGACACCGAGGGCTGCGTACACCGTGGCCATCTCGAGTCCGATGATGCCGCCGCCCACCACGAGCATGCGGCTCGGCAGGTCGAGCTCGAGTGCACCGGTGGAATCGATGATGCGGGGGTCGTCGGGCAGGCCTGGCAGCCGCAACGACCCGGAGCCCGCGGCGATGACGCAGTGCGCGAAGGTAACGCGCTGGCCGTTGCTGTCTGCGCCAGTCACATTGACGGCATGGGTGTCGGCAAACACCGCGACGCCCTGGATGACGGTGACCTTGCGTTGCCGTGCCAGGCCCGTGAGGCCCGTCGTCAGACGCCCCACCACCTTGTTCTTCCAGTCGCGCAGCCTGGCAGCGTCGATCTTCGGCGGGCCGAACTCGATCCCATGCGCGGCCATCGCACGCGCGTCCTCGATGACTTTTGCGGCGTGCAGCAGCGCCTTCGACGGAATGCAGCCGACGTTGAGGCACACGCCGCCAAGCGTCGGCCAGCGTTCTACCAGCGCGACCCTGAGACCGAGGTCCGCCGCGCGGAACGCCGCCGTGTATCCCCCGGGGCCCGCACCGATGACGAGCACGTCGTAATCGAAACTGGTCGGTGCAGTCGACTTCGCAACCGCAGGTGCGGAGTCCGCCGCTGCCGCGCCAGTCTCTGCGGGTGCGCCGACCTTGAACGGCCGAATAGGAATCGTGTCCAGGTACGGTTCGCCCCCGAAGGGCTCGGACTGGCGCGGAGCCACCTGCGACGTAACCGCGGGCGCCAGGGCCTCCCCGACTGCGCCAGCGACCGCTTGACTGGACCCCTCTAGCTCGAGCACGGCCGTGCCCGTCGACACCTTGTCGCCCGGCTTGACGAGGACCCGCGACACCCTGCCAGCGGCCGTCGCGGGCACGTCCATCGTCGCCTTCTCGCTTTCGAGCGTGAGCAGCGCCCGCTCCTTCTCGACCTGGTCGCCAACCTTGACCAGCACTTCGAGCACGGTGACCTGGTCCTGCGTCCCCAGGTCCGGCAGGCGCACTTCGATCGAGGGCGCAACCGGGGGACTTGCGCCGGTCATGGAATCGCCCTCAGCAGGCCTTCGACGTTGCCCAGCGCCTCGGCCAGGAACGAGGTGAAGCGGACGGCTGCGGCGCCATCGATGACGCGATGATCGTACGAAAGCGACAGCGGCATCATCAGGCGCGGCACGAAACCGCCGTCCTTGTATACCGGCTTGTACGCTGAACGCGACACGCCGAGGATCGCCACCTCGGGCGCATTGATGATCGGCGTGAAGGCCGTGCCGCCAATGCCGCCCAGGCTCGATATCGTGAAGCAACCGCCCTGCATTTCGGCGGCGGAGAGCTTGCCCGCACGGGCCTTTTCACTGAGATCCGCGAGGGCGCGCGCGAGCTCGAAAACGTCCTTGCGGTCGGCGTCGCGCACCACGGGCACGACCAGGCCGTTGGGCGTGTCGGCCGCGAAGCCGACGTGCACGTACTTCTTGTAGACGAGTTCGCCGGCATCGGCGTCCAGCGACGCGCAGAACTGCGGAAACTGCTGCATCGCCTGCACGCAGGCACGGATCACGAACGCGAGCGGCGTCAACTTGATGCCACGTTCCATCGCCTGCTGCTTCAGGTTGGCGCGGGCCTGCTCCATCTCGGTGATGTCGGCCTCGTCGAACTGCGTAACGTGCGGCAGGTTCACCCAGCTGGCGTGCAGCCGCGGTCCCGAAATCTTCTGGATCCTGGTCAACGCCCTGCGCTCGACCGGTCCGAAAGCCGCGAAGTCGACGACGGGCACGCGGGGCAACCCCGCACCGCCCGGGGTCGCAGCACCACCGGACGACAGGACGCGCTTCACGTAGGCCTTCACGTCGACGTCGGTGATGCGGCCCTTCGCGCCCGAGCCCTGGACCTTCGACAGATCGACACCCAGTTCACGCGCCAGCTTGCGGATCGAGGGACTCGCGTGCGAGCGAGCGAACCCGGGCTCGTCGATGGAGCCCGTGCTCGCGCTGGCTCCTGCTTCCGCCCCGGCGGGAGCAGGCAGGGTTGAGGGCGCGTTGCCAGGACGCTCAGCGGGCGTTGCACCGACCTCTGCCACTGCGACCGGAGATGTCGCGGAGGCGGGCGTGCCGGGACGGGTGGGAGAGGCAGCAGATGCGGCGGCCTCGACGATGGCGATGACGTCGCCCTGTGACACGCGCGCGCCGCGTTTCACCATCAATTCCTTGATCATGCCCGCGGTCGTGGACGGAACGTCCATCGTCGCCTTCTCGGTCTCGAGCGTGATCAGCGTGCCTTCGACGGCGATGCTGTCGCCCGGCTTCACCGCGACCTCGATGACCTCGACGTCCCTGTAGTTGCCGATGTCCGGGACGCGGATTTCGATGAGCCCGTTGCCTGCCACTTCGCTCACCCCGCGCTCAGACCGTCACCGGGTTCGGCTTCTCGGGATCGATCCCGAACTTCTCGATCGCGCTCATGACCGTGGCGCGGTCGAGCTTGCCCGCGTCCGCCAGCGACTTGAGCGTGGCCAGCACGACGTAGCGGTAGTCGACCTCGAAGAAGCCACGCAGCGCCGCGCGCGAATCGCTGCGACCGTAACCGTCCGTGCCCAGCACGTGGAACGTGCCGGGCACCCACTGGCGGATCTGGTCGGGCACGATCCGCATGTAGTCCGTCGCCGCGACGAACGGACCCTTCTGCTCGCCCAGCAACTCCTGCACGTAAGGCACGCGCGGCGGCTGGTCGGGATGCAGCAGGTTCCAGCGCTCGGCATCGAGCGCCTCCCGCCGCAGTTCGGAGAAACTCGTCACGCTGAAGACGTCGGCCGGCACCCCGAAATCCTGCTCCAGCACTTCGGCGGCCCTGACCACCTCGCGCAGGATCGTGCCGGAACCGAGCAGGTTGGCGCGCACCTTGCCCTTGCCGCCGCGCTTGAGCACGTACATGCCCTTGAGGATGCCCGCCTCCACGCCCTGCGGCATCGCCGGCTGCACGTAATTCTCGTTCATGCAGGTGATGTAATAGAAAATCGATTCGCGCTTCGCATACATGCGGCGCAGGCCGTCCCACACGATCACCGCGAGTTCGTAGGCGAACGCCGGGTCGTATGCGACGCAGTTCGGGATCGTCGTCGCGACCAGCTGGCTGTGGCCGTCCTGGTGCTGCAGGCCCTCGCCAGCCAGCGTCGTGCGGCCTGCCGTGGCGCCCAGCAGGAAGCCGCGCGCCTGCATGTCGCCCGCGGCCCACGCGAAGTCGCCGATGCGCTGGAAACCGAACATCGAGTAATAGATGTAGAAAGGCACCATGTTGACGCCGTGGTTCGCGTAAGCCGTGCCCGCTGCGATCCAGCTGCACATGGCGCCACCTTCGTTGATGCCTTCCTCGAGGATCTGGCCCTTCTTGTCCTCACGGTAGTACAGCAACTGGTCCGAGTCCTGCGGCGTGTAGAGCTGGCCCATCGACGAGTAGATGCCGATCTGCCGGAACATGCCCTCCATGCCGAAAGTGCGCGCCTCGTCGGGAACGATCGGCACGACGTGAGAGCCGATCTCCTTGTCCTTGAGCAGGATGCCGAGCAGGCGCACGAACGCCATCGTCGTCGAGATCTCCCGCTCACCGGACGATTCGAGCAGCGGCTTGAACGCTTCGAGCGCCGGCGTCTTGAGCGGTGGCGCACGGTCGCTGCGCTGCGGCAGGTAGCCGCCCAGCGACTTGCGCTGCCCCTGCAGGTACTTGATCTCCTCGCTGTTCTCCGTCGGCCGGAAATACGGCAGGCTCGCGATGTCCTCGTCCGACACCGGGATGTTGAAGCGATCGCGGAATTCGCGCAGCGAAGCGTCGTCGAGCTTCTTCTGCTGGTGCGTGATGTTCTGCGCTTCGCCGCCCGTGCGGCCGAGACCGAACCCCTTCACCGTCTTGGCGAGGATGACCGTCGGCTGGCCCGTGTGCTTCATGGCCGCCTGGTAGGCATTGAAGACCTTGCGCGCGTCGTGACCGCCGCGGTTGAGGTGCCAGATGTCCTCGTCGGACATGTTGGCGACCATTTCCTTCAGCTCCGGGTACTTGCCGAAGAAATTCTCGCGCGTATACGCCCCACCCTTCGCCTTGAAGTTCTGGTACTCGCCGTCGACGCATTCCATCATCAGGCGCCGCAGCAGGCCCTTGGTGTCCTGCTGCAGCAGCGGGTCCCAGCGCGAACCCCACACCACCTTGATCACGTTCCAGCCGGCGCCGAGGAACGCGGCTTCGAGTTCCTGGATGATCTTGCCGTTGCCGCGCACCGGGCCGTCGAGCCGCTGCAGGTTGCAGTTGATCACGAACACCAGGTTGTCGAGCTGCTCGCGCACCGGCATCGTGATGGCGCCGAGCGACTCCGGCTCGTCCATCTCGCCGTCACCGAGGAAGGCCCAGACCTTGCGGTCGCTCGCCGGCACGATGCCGCGGTGCTCGAGGTAACGCGTGAAGCGAGCCTGGTAGATCGCCATCATCGGACCGAGGCCCATCGACACCGTCGGGAATTGCCAGAAATCCGGCATCAGCCACGGATGGGGATAAGAGGACAGCCCGCCGCCGACCTCCTCACGGAAGCGGTTCAGCTGGTCTTCGGTGAGCCGGCCCTCGAGATAGGCGCGCGCGTAAATGCCGGGTGCCGAGTGGCCCTGGATGAAGACCATGTCGCCGGGATGCTGCTCGCTCGGGGCACGCCAGAAGTGATTGAAGCCGACCTCGTACAGGGTTGCCGCCGAGGCGTAGCTCGCCAGGTGCCCGCCGTACTCCGAGCTCTGGCGATTGGCCTGCACGACCATCGCCATCGCGTTCCAGCGCAGGTAAGCCTCGATGCGGCGCTCGAGCGCGCGATCACCGGGATATTCGAGTTCCTGCCCGGTCGAAATGGTGTTGACGTAGGCCGTGTTCGGCTTGAACGGCAGGTACGCACCGGAACGGCGCGTGAAATCGATGATGCGCTCGAGCAGGTAATGTGCCCGCCCGGATCCCTGCGTCTTCAGCACGGAATCGATGGATTCCAGCCATTCGCGCGTTTCGGCGGGATCGGCGTCGTCGATCTTGGACGTTTCGAACATCAGTTAAAGTCTCCATCCGTATCGAAAACGCGGCGCCGGCCGGCGGACGGTAATGATTTGCCCGGCACGGCCTGTTAGCATGCCGCCGCGCCGGAGCGCGCGTAATCGGCTCGCGCGCTGCACGCAGAATGTGTCCGTCAATGATCCGGTCCGGGCCGATCAGGGTCAAGGATTTCCCAATGCAGAAAGTGATCCCGCCCGAGCTGAGAATCGACGTGTCGGTGAAACCGTTCGTCCTGTCGGACGTTACGCTGTCGCGGGCCGATGGGGCGGTTGTCCTGCTCGAAAAAATGGGCAGCCAGGGCCGCGCGGTCGACAAGCTGCCACAGGCTGCCGTATGGCGGAAGTTGCTGCGGGCGCATCAGCGCAGCGGCCAGGAATCACCGATCCTCGTGACGCGGCTGCCGAATCGCAGCCAGACGCTGGTCGTGGTCGGATTCGTGAAGCCCGGCGCAACAGGTTTCGAGCGGCTGGATCTGGCCGGCAAGCTGGCGCGAGAGGTGCTCAAGCCCGGGGTGGCGCGCCTGCACCTGCATGCAAACGAATTCACTGCACCCGGTGAACGGTCAGCCGCGCTCGAAGCGGTGCTGAGTGCCGTGCTCGCTCATGCGGCCCCGATGCCCGAGCAGAAATCGAAGGCCACGGTCGCGCACGACCTGTCGCACGTGCACGTCGCGGATCGGGCATCGACGCTCTACGACCGCAGCCGCGCCATCGCGGCGGGCAACCACCTCGCGCGCTGGCTTGCCACCCTGCCGCCCAACGTGCTCGACTCGATTGCGTATCGTGCGGCGCTGCAGAGCCTCGCGCGCCGCGAAGGCTGGTCGTTCAGGTTCTACGGCATCGGCCAGCTGGAGAAACTCGGTGCCGGCGCGTTCCTCGCCGTTGCGCGCGCCAACCCGCATCGGGGCGCGGGCATCGTGCGTCTCACGTACCGGCCGAAGCGGTCGCGCCCCGCGGGGGCAAGCAAGGGTGCGAGCGGCATCGCCCTGGTCGGCAAGGGCATCTGCTTCGATACCGGCGGCATCAACCTCAAGCCGCACCGGGGCATGTACACGATGCACGGCGACATGCAGGGCAGCTCGGTCGCGGTCGGCACGCTGCTCGCGCTGACACGGCTCGAAGCCTCGTACCCGATCGACTGCTGGCTCGCGATCACCGAGAACCAGATCGGTCCCAACGCGTTCCGGCCGCAGGAAATCGTGCGTGCGCTCAACGGCGTGACCATCCAGGTCGTGCACAGCGACGCCGAGGGCCGCATGGTGCTGGCGGACACGCTGACGCTCGCTTCGCGCGAAAAGCCGCGTTTCGTGCTCGATTTCGCCACCTTGACCGGCGCCTGCGTCAACGCCCTGACCGATCGCTACGCCGGGGCTTTCACCAACCGCGCGGGCCTGCACGACTGGCTGCTGCAGGCGGGACGCCACAGCGGTGAGCGCGTCTGGTGCTTCCCGATGGACGAGGACTTCGACACGGAGCTCGAATGCCCCGGCGCCGACGTCCTGCAGTGCGCGCTCGAGAGCAAGGGCGACCACATCCTGGCCTCGCGCTTCCTCAGCAGGTTCGTCGAGGCGTCGGTGCCCTGGGTTCACGTCGACCTCGCCCCGTCCGAACGCAAGGGCGGACTCGCCCACGTGCCGACCGAGATGACCGGCTTCGGGGTGCGCTACGCCGTGCACCTGCTGGGCGACGCCAAGGCACTGGACGCACAGCTGCAGTCCCTGGCGTGAACCGCACTCCGCAAACGCTGACTTTGCGCCGGCCGGACGACTGGCACCTGCACGTGCGCGACGGCGCGCAACTCGCGGCCGTGGTGCCCTTCAGCGCGCGACAATTCGGCCGCGCGCTGGTGATGCCGAACCTGCAACCGCCGATGACGAGCACCGACGCGCTGGCGGCGTATCGCGCGCGCATCGTGGCGGCGGTCCCGGCCGGACTGAAGTTCGAACCGCAGATGACGCTGTACCTGACCGACAGCACCTCGCCCGACGAGATCCGCAAGGCGAAGGCCAGCGGCTTCGTCGTCGGCGCAAAACTCTACCCGGCCGGCGCCACGACGCATTCCGACGCCGGCGTGACGTCGATCGAAAAGGCCTGGCCCGCGCTCGAAGCGCTGGCAGAACAAGGCCTGGTGCTGCAGGTGCATGGCGAAGTCACCGAGAGCAGCGTGGACGTCTTCGACCGCGAGCAGGTCTTCATCGACCGCGTGCTGAGCCGCGTCGTCGAACGCGTGCCAGGCCTGAAGGTCGTGTTCGAGCACATTACGACGCGTATCGCCGCGGAGTTCGTCCAGGGCGCGCGCAAGGGCGTCGCCGCCACGATCACGCCGCAGCACCTGCTGCTGAACCGCAACGCGCTGTTCGCAGGCGGCATCCGCCCGCATCACTATTGCCTGCCGGTGCTGAAGCGCGAGCGCGATCGCGAGGCCCTGCTGGCAGCGGCGACCAGCGACGACCCCCGGTTTTTCCTCGGCACCGACAGCGCGCCGCACGCCCGGCACACCAAGGAAACCGCCTGTGGTTGCGCCGGAATATTCTCGGCTCACGCGGCCATTGAACTCTACGCCGAGGCTTTCGAAAGCGCTGGCCGCCTTGACCGCCTCGAAGGCTTCGCCTCCGAACGCGGCGCCGACTTCTATGGCGTGCCCCGGAACCTTGGCACCCTGACCCTGCGCAAGGAATCCTGGAACGTGCCGGACAGCTACTCATTCGGACCCGCGGGTGACCGGCTGGTTCCTTTCCGCGCCGGCGCGTCGCTGGCGTGGCGCATGATAGACCCGGCATGACCGAAGACTTCGAATCGTACGAGTTCACCGAACCGCGAATTGCCGACCGATTCCGCGGCTTCCTGCCGGTAGTGGTCGACGTCGAGACCGGTGGATTCAATCACCAGACCGATGCGCTGCTCGAGATCGCCGCGGTGATGATCGAAATGACGCCGATGGGGGAACTGCGGCCGGGCGTGACGCACCGCTTCCACGTGCAGCCGTTCCATGGCTCGCGCATGGACCCGGCCTCGCTCGCCGTTAACGGCATCGATCCGCATCACCCGTTGCGGCCGGCACTGCCGGAAAAGGAAGTGCTGACGCAGCTTTTCCGCGAAATCCGCAAGGAAGTCCGCGAGCGTGGGTGCACGCGCGCCGTGCTCGTCGGACACAACGCGTCGTTCGACCTCAATTTCCTGAACGCGGCGATAGCGCGCACGGACATCAAGCGCAACCCGTTCCACCCGTTTTCGAGCTTCGACACGGCGACGCTCGGCGGCGTCGCATTCGGCCAGACGGTGCTGTCGCGGGCGATCGCGGCCGCAGGGCTCGAGTGGGACCCGAATGCCGCGCATTCGGCAATCTACGACGCGGAGCGCACGGCTGCGCTCTTCTGCATCATCTGCAACAAGTTCCGCAGCCTGTACGAAGAGGCGTGTGAACGCGCCCCGCAGCTCATCCAGCGTGAGCCGCCGCAGGCTGAAGACGACGCCGTCTAGGCGCCGCCGCCCCGCGCGGTGTCAACCGGCGCAGGCGGACGGAGCAGCAGTCCGGCCAGCCCGCCTGGGCATGTTATCGCGTCAGGCTGTCCTGAGCGTGGCGCCGGCTTCGGTCAGCACCTGCTGCAACTCGCCCTTCTGGAACATCTCGGTGAGGATGTCCGAACCGCCGAGCAACTCGCCCTTCACGTAAACCTGCGGGTAGGTCGGCCAGTTCGAGTAGCGCTTGAGCGCCTCGCGCAATTCCGGGTCTTCGAAAATGTTCACGTACGCGAACTCCGCACCGCAGGCTTCGAGAGTGCGCACGGCCGAGGCCGAGAATCCGCACTGCGGGAAGTCCGGCGTGCCCTTCATGTAGAGCACGACCGGGTTCGACTTGAGCTGTTCCTGGATCCGCTGAGTAACGTCCACGTCCTTACCTCTCGGCCGCGAGACGCAGCCAGTTCGCCGGCACCAACGCCGGCCTTGCCAATGACATCAGGACGCAGCCGGCGTTCCGTTCGCCTCGAACCAGATCAGTTCGCAGGGACGGGACTTGCCGTTGCGGCCTCCTGCTGACGGACACGCTCCAGGCGCGCAATGACCTGCCACTGCTCGGCAGCGCTCATCCGGCCCCACCGTGCGATCTCATCCAGCGTGCGGCCGCAGCCGATGCAAGTCCGGGCGGAATCGAGCACGCAGATGTTCAAACACGGTGAAGTCGGTGCAACCTGGGTCATGAAGCCTCCTGCGCCTGCCGCGCAGGACGTTGAATTATGGGGTCCCGTCGCCTATTCTTCAAACCATTCCAGGGCTCGGGGCAAATATAAGCCCCGGTTCCAAAAAGATTTTTTCCCGCAGGAACGCCGACCCATGAATCCATTGAACTCGGTTCGCGGCGCCATCACGACTGGTTTCGTGGTGGCTGTCGTGCTCGCGCTGCTGATCTCACCCACCACCTTCCATGAACTGGGCCTTGCCCGCTGGCTGCACATCCTGTCCGGCATCACCTGGATCGGCCTTCTCTACTATTTCAACCTGGTGCAGGTTCCCGGCCTCGCCACCGCCGCAGCGGACAAGGGCGGCCCGGGCGGCGCCGGCATCAGCAAGTACATTGCCCCCCTGGCCTTGCTCTGGTTCCGCTGGACGGCGCTGGCGACGTGGCTCACGGGCGCCTGGTACCTTGCGCGTTCGGGCAACTTCCACGGCGCGTTCACGCTCGGGATGCTGAGTGACCCGGTCAACTACTATCAGCTCGTGATCGGCATCGGCGCCTGGTTCGGCACCATCATGCTCTTCAACGTCTGGGTGCTGATCTGGCCCAACCAGAAAAAGATACTTGGCATCGTGGCCGCGACCGACGAAGAAAAGGCCGCTGCGCGCAAGACCGCCCTGCTCGCTTCGCGCACGAACTTCGTGCTGTCGATCCCCATGCTGATGTGCATGGGTTCGGCAACGCACGGCCTGCCGTTCTGAGCGCGACCGGCTGACCGGAACGAGAAGACCCGGCTCCGGCCGGGTTTTCTTTTTGTGCGAGCGGAGCGGACAATCCGGCGCGCCGATCGAGGATGGACGGACGACAGCATGACGACGACAGCGACACCGGGCACGCCCCGCTCCCACGACCCGAGCGCGGCCATCGTCCTGCCCGCGGACCTGCGCGAGACCGTCGCCGCCGCACTCAAGGAAGACATCGGTAGCGGCGATCTCACCGCGGCGCTGGTGCCGGCCGGCCGCATGGGACGAGCCAGGGTGATCACGCGGGAAGCGGCGGTGGTCGCGGGCCGGCCGTACGTCGACGAAGTGTTCCGCCAGGTCGATCCTGCAGTCGTCGTGGAATGGCAAGTGACCGACGGCGACACCGTGCAACCGGGTCAGCTGCTGTATCGCCTGTCCGGTTCGGCCCGCTCGCTGCTCACCGGCGAGCGCACCGCGCTCAATTTCCTGCAGGTGCTGTCGGCGACGGCAACCGCCACGCGGCGCCATGCCGACGTCCTGCGCGGATTGCCATGCCGCGTCCTCGATACACGCAAGACGCTGCCGTGCCTGCGCAACGCGCAGAAGTACGCCGTGCGCTGCGGCGGCGGCGTCAATCATCGCGTGGGCCTGTATGACGGCATCCTGGTGAAGGAGAACCACATCCTCGCGACCGGATCGATCGCTGCCGCGGTGGCAGCTGCCAGGGAGTCGCTCGCGAAAGTGATGATCGAAGTGGAAGTCGAGTCGCTCGACGAACTGCGGCAGGCGCTCGACGCCGGTGCCGACATGGCATTGCTCGACGAGTTCTCGCTCGACGACCTGCGAGCGGCGGTGGCACTCAACCGCTCGCACCCTCGCGGACCGATCAAGCTCGAGGCGTCGGGCGGCGTCACGCTCGAGACACTGCGGGCGGTGGGCGAGACCGGCGTGGATTTCGTCTCGGTCGGCTCGCTGACGAAACACGTGCGGGCCGTCGACCTGTCGATGCGGTTCGAGTACGCGGACTGAGCGGGGATCCCCGGCTGGAGCCGGCGCGCCGGCACTTGCGCGCGGAGCCAATTGCCAGTATCTGTGCCTTGCCTGTCTCCGATGGAGACCGCGAACCAGGAACACAGGGGGAACGATGGACAGGACAGGAACTGCTTGCGGTTGGTTGATGCAGGCGATCTCCGGCTCTCGACCGGCCTTTGTGGTGGTCGTCGCCAGTGTCTTCGTGCTCGTTGGCTGCTCGAAGTCCCCGGACACCGCGGCCGGGGCATCGTCACCGGACGCCCTTGTCACCGCCGACCGCCCGAGCAACGTGACGATGACCGATGCAGCTGCTGCAATCGGCTCGCCTGCCGGCGCCCGGGGGCTGGCCCCACCTCGAGGCGGCAAGCAGCCGAACATCCTCGTCATCTGGGGTGACGACATCGGCTGGTCCAACATCAGCTACAACAACCGCGGACTGATGGGCTACACCACGCCGAATATCGACCGGGTCGCGCGCGAGGGCGTGGCATTCACCGACTACTACGGGCAGCAATCCTGCACCGCGGGACGCGCTGCCTTCATCGGCGGCACCAACCCGTTGCGCACCGGGATGACCAAGGTGGGTGTGCCTGGCGCGAAGGAAGGCTGGCAGAAGTCCGACGTGACGATTGCCACGGTGCTGAAGTCGCAAGGCTATGCGACCGGCCAGTTCGGCAAGAACCACCAGGGCGACCGCGACGAACACCTGCCGACGATGCACGGCTTCGACGAGTTCCTCGGCAATCTCTACCACCTGAACGCCGAGGAAGAGCCGGAGAACGAGGATTACCCGGCCAATCCTGCCTTCCGCAAGCAGTTCGGGCCGCGCGGCGTGCTCAAGGTCACCGCGGATGGCAAGGGTGGACAGACGATCGTCGATACCGGTCCGCTCACCAGGAAGCGGATGGAGACGATCGACGACGAGACCGTGCTGGCGACCAAGGATTTCATCACGCGCCAGGTGAAGGCGGGCAAGCCCTTTTTCGCCTGGTGGAACGGCACGCGCATGCACTTCCGCACGCACGTGCGCGAGGATCACCGGCACAAGGGCAACGACGAGTACACCGACGGCATGCTCGAGCACGACGCGAATGTCGGCGAACTGCTGCAGCTCCTCGACGACCTCGGCATCGCCGACGACACCATCGTGCTCTATTCGACCGACAACGGGCCGCACTTCAACACCTGGCCCGACGCCGGCAACACCCCGTTCCGCAGCGAGAAGAATTCCAATTGGGAAGGCGCCTACCGCGTACCCGCATTCGTTCGCTGGCCCGGGCACTTCCCCGCCGGCGTGACGCTGAACGGCATCGTCTCGCACCAGGACTGGTTGCCGACGTTCGCCGACGCGGCCGGTGCGCCCGACATCAAGGAGCGGCTGCTGAAGGGGGCCAAGCTGAACGGCCGGACCTACAAGAACCACATCGACGGCTACGACATGCTCGACTACCTGAGCGGCCAGGCCAAGGATTCACCCCGGCCCGGATTCATCTACGTGAACGACGACGGCGACATCGTCGCGGTCCGCTGGAACGACTGGAAAGTCGTCTACAAGGAGAACCGCGGCCAGGGCTTCGGAGTCTGGCGCGAGCCCTTCACCGACTTGCGCGTGCCGCTCGTCTTCAACCTGCGCCGTGATCCCTATGAGCGGGCGCAGCACAACGCGAACGTCTATGAGGACTGGGCTCTCGACCGCGTCTACATCATCTTCGGCGCCAACGCCGCAGCGACGCAGTTCCTGATGACGATGAAGGAGTTCCCGCCGAGCCAGCGCCCCGGGTCCTTCAACCTGGACTCGGTCATGAAGCAGATCGAGGAGGCGGGGCGCAGCGAACGCTGATCGAGGCGCCAGCGCGACGCCCGTGGTCTTCGGCCACAACGCCGAAGCTCGGGCGCGGTCGCACGGGCGGCAGTCAGCTGTTGACCGCCACCTTGAGAATGCGCGTAGGCGCCGAGATGCCGTAACCCTGCGCGTAGTCGACGCCCAGGGACCTGAGCATGTTGATGATCTCTTCGTTCTCGGCGAACTCCGCGATCGTCTGCTTGCCCGTCAGGTGCCCGATCTCGTTGATCGACCGCACCATTTCGCGATCGATCGGATCGCGCAGGATTTCCTTCACGAAGCTGCCGTCGATCTTCAGGAAGTCGACGGGAAAGTGCTTCAGGTAACCGAACGACGACAACCCCGTGCCGAAGTCGTCCAGCGCGAACTTGCAGCCCTGCTCTTCCTTGAGGGCCGCGATGAAGCGGTTGGCCTGCGAGAAGCTCGCGATCGCCGCGGTCTCCGTGATCTCGAAGCAGATCTTGGTGCCGTCGATGCCGCTGCTCTTCAGCAGCTTCTGCACGAACGGCAGGAAGTCCGCGTCGCCCAGGCTCTGGCCCGAGAGGTTGATCGAGCACAGCGCGAGACGCTCACGCTCGTCGGCCTCTGAGACCAGCCAGCGCAGCGCGTGCTCGACCACCCAGCGGTCGATCTGCGGCGTGATGCCGTAGCGTTCGGCCGCGTTGATGAAGTTGTCGGGCGAGACGATCTTGCCGGTCTCGTCCCTCATGCGCAGCAGCAGTTCGTAGTGCGCGCCCGGTTCGTGCTTCTGCAGCGGCTGGATCGTCATCCGGAACAGCTCGAAGCGCGACTCCTCCAGCGCGTTGTTGATGCGCGCGGCCCACTGCATTTCGCGGCGGCGGCGCATGAGGTCG
>Ga0316195_10000672_pt1 | contig 14210 bp, 11 predicted proteins | sample Phised1_MG_FD_204937 | JGI IMG/M metagenome (GOLD analysis project Ga0316195, IMG submission 204937) | Coastal sediment microbial communities from Maine, United States - Phippsburg sediment 1 | ecosystem: Environmental > Aquatic > Marine > Coastal > Sediment | place: USA: Maine | collected... | reverse complement strand
AAATAGTTTTATTTTAATTGCTTTAGTGAAGTCGATCTAAAAGCAATTTGATGTATCACAAAAAATCAAGTACAATGAAGAATAAAAACAAATCACTTTTTTCAGAATTCGGTCCCGTGCGTAAACAGGATTGGATCGAAAAAGTGAAGGTTGATTTAAAAGGAGCAGATTTCGATAAAACTTTGGTTTGGAAAAACTTGAGTCATATTGAAATTCAACCTTTTTATAACCACGAAGATAAAAAAGCATATTTACAGAATACAGGAGAGAATACACAAACCCTCGTAAACTATCGCCATATAGAAGTAAGCAATGAAGCATCCGGAAACGGTCTTGCCCTAAAAGCCATTGAAGAAGGAATAAATGGATTACTTTTCCATATTTCGGAGAACATAGTTCCCGAAAAACTGCTCTCAGGGATCGATTTAGATCAGATAAGCCTCTCTTTCGTTTTGGGGCAAAACACATTGGTGTTCGCTAAAGAGTTTCTCGATTTTGCCCAAAAAAATGTTACATCAAATGAGCATTTAAAAGGGTATTTTAATTCTGAAATCATTAGCAATTATATAACTACAGGTAAAATTGAGGAGGCGGATTTTAAACTTTTAACAGAATTAATTACGCTGACTAAAAATTTTCCCAATTACAAAGCAATCACCATTTCTGGAACTGAATATTTAGATTCAGGGGCTAACCAAGTGCAGGAAGTGGCTTATACATTAAATTCTTTGGTGTATTTGGTTGACGAGTTGACCAAAAGAGGGCTTGAGCTTCAAGCTATTTTTGACAATTTGCATATAAACTTAGCCATTGGTATAGAGTATTTTGTAGAGATTGGTAAATTCAGGGCTTTCAATCATTTATTAGCCGAGATCGCCGGTCGATATGGAATAGAAACTTTTGCCCATACAATTATGGCCAAAACCTCTGTTTGGAGTAAATCTGTTACAGATGCGCACACCAATATGTTGCGGGCAACTACAGAGGCGATGTCTGCTATATTAGGGAATGTCGATGCGGTATTGATCGATCCCTACGACAAAGAGTTTAAGCCTCCCTCAGATTTTTCAAAAAGAATTGCGGGTAATATCACGACCATCCTCAGGGAAGAATCTTACTTTGGGAAAGTGGCAAATCCGGTTGATGGTTCATATTATATGGAAGAGGTAAGTATGAAGATCGCAGAAAAAGCTTTGGAATTATTTAAGTTCATCGAAGAGAAAGGAGGATTTTATGCGGCCTTTGAAGGTGGCTTGATCCAGGAGCAAATTGCAGAAATTCGTCTGCAAAAATTGAAATTGATCAGTCAGAGAAGGTTGCCAATGGTCGGGATAAATAAATATCCAAACTTGATGGAAACCATTTCTGCAAATATCTTAGCAGATGGAACCAGCAATGAAAACGGGAAATTACTGAAACCCAGAAGAGCTTCTTTAGAAATTGAAGCAATCAGAAAAACAACAGAAGAACTTTGTGATAAAACAGGTATTCGTCCTGTTGTAGAATTGGTGAGCTATGGCAATTTGACCATGAGAAAGGCAAGGGCCGGATTTGCCTACGATTTTCTTGGGGTAAGCGGATTTCACGTATTACAAGAAAAAAGCTTTGATAATTTTGAAGCAGGGGCAAAGGCAGGTGCTGAATCTGACTCACATGTGGTTGTGATCTGCAGTTCTGACCAGGATTATGATGAAACCGCACTTGATTTTGTCAAATCTTTCCGGGCATTGAATTCGGATAAAGTTTTGTTGTTGGCAGGAGCTCCGGCAAATGTAGAGGAGCTTACCAAGGCCGGTTTAAACGGATGTGTGAATTTGAGATCGGATGTAATAAAGACCATATCTGAGATACAAAAAGAGATACAAAAAAAAGTAAAAGCCTAAGAGATGAAACCAAATTTTTCAGATATAACATTAAATTCTGCAGCAAAGAAAGAGAAAGTAGCTGCCAATAACCAAGAGGTTTGGAACACTCCTGAAGGAATTCCGGTAAAAAAACGTTTTTCGCAGGAGGATGTAAAAGACGCAGAACATTTGCAATTTGCAGCAGGATTAGCTCCTTTTTTAAGAGGGCCTTACAGCACCATGTATGTAACACGCCCTTGGACGATCAGGCAATATGCCGGATTTTCAACAGCAGAGGAATCTAACGCCTTTTACAGGAGAAATTTAGCGGCCGGTCAGAAAGGACTATCTGTGGCTTTTGATTTGGCTACCCACCGAGGATATGATTCAGACCATCCACGAGTAACAGGCGATGTCGGAAAAGCGGGAGTTGCGATCGATTCGATCTTAGATATGGAAATTTTATTCGACCAAATTCCACTGGATAAGATGTCGGTTTCTATGACCATGAACGGCGCTGTTTTACCTATCATGGCTTTTTATATTGCGGCTGCAAGAAAGCAAGGAGTGGCTTTAGCACAGTTGAGCGGCACCATTCAAAATGATATTTTAAAAGAGTTCATGGTGCGGAATACCTACATTTATCCGCCACTGCCTTCCATGCGGATTATTGGAGATATTTTTGACTACACCACCAAAAACATGCCTAAGTTCAATTCAATTTCCATTAGTGGCTACCATATGCAAGAGGCTGGGGCTACGGCAGATATTGAATTAGCTTATACCTTGGCCGATGGGTTGGAATACATCAGAACAGGATTAAAATCAGGATTAAAAATTGACGAGTTCGCTCCTCGTTTATCCTTTTTCTGGGCAGTGGGTATGAATCATTTTATGGAAATAGCAAAGATGCGTGCAGCAAGGATGCTTTGGGCCAAGATCATTAAATCATTCAATCCGCAAAACCCAAAATCGATGGCTTTGCGCACGCACAGTCAGACTTCAGGATGGAGTTTGAGTGAACAAGATCCGTTTAATAATGTGGCGAGAACCTGTATAGAAGCCATGGCGGCAGGCTTAGGAGGAACGCAGTCACTGCATACCAATGCATTGGATGAAGCGATTGCCCTGCCTACTGATTTTTCTGCGAGAATTGCCAGAAATACACAGATATTCATTCAGGATGAAACACAAATTACCAAGGCAGTTGATCCTTGGGCAGGAAGTTTTTATGTAGAATATTTAACCCAGGAAATTGCCAAAAAAGCCTGGAAATTAATTGAAGAGGTTGAAGAATTAGGTGGAATGGCGAAAGCTATAGAGACCGGAGTGCCCAAAATGAGAATAGAAGAAGCTTCTGCCAGAAAACAAGCGCGTTTAGATTCTGGTCAGGATATATTGGTGGGGGTAAACAAATTCCAAACCAAAGAAAAATCGGAAATAGAGATCTTGGAGGTTGACAATACAGCCGTTAGAAATGCGCAAATCGAACGTTTGAAAAAATTGAAAGCGAATAGAGATCAAAAGGCAGTTGATGCAAAGTTAGCAGCCTTATCAAAATGTGCCGAAACAGGAAAAGGCAATTTGTTAGCTTTGGCAGTAGAAGCCGCAGAAAATTTTGCTACTTTAGGTGAAATTTCAGATGCTTTGGAAGTTCATTTTGGAAGACACAAAGCAGATACTAAATTAATAAGCGGAGTGTACAGTAAGGAAGTAAGTAATGATGACCTTTTTGCAAGAGCGCAAAAAATGACAGATAAATTTGCTGAAATTGAAGGGCGAAGACCAAGGGTGATGATCGCTAAAATGGGACAGGATGGGCACGACCGGGGTGCTAAGGTAGTAGCTTCCAGTTTTGCTGATCTCGGTTTTGATGTCGATATGGGTTCCTTGTTCCAAACACCGGAGGAAGTAGCGAAACAGGCAATAGAAAATGATGTTCATTTCATTGGGGCATCCAGTTTAGCCGCAGGTCACAAAACTTTAATTCCGCAGTTGATCGATGAGCTGGAAAAATTGGGAAGACCTGATATTATGGTTTTTGCCGGTGGTGTAATTCCTGCTCAGGATTACGATTATTTGCTCCAGAGAAAAGTTGTGGCTATTTTCGGTCCTGGAACGGTCATTTCTGAAGCGGCTATATCTATTATGGAGAAATACCTCGAACAAGAATAAGTATCGTTTTACTCTTTAATTGAAAAATCCTGGCTATAACAAAATGGGCAGGATTTTTCTTTAAGAAAACATTAAAGAGATTTCCTAAACTCTTCAATCATTTTTTGTGAAGCTTTTACCGGGGATATTTTAGATAGAACCACTTCTTTTTCCAGTTCTGCAAGATGCTTGGCCATATGTGGAGATTTATAGAAAAGGCGTTTTAACTCTTCATTGATATTGTTATACATCCATTGTATCTTTTGGTAATTTCTGTTTTTTTCAAAATAACCGTTTTCGTCTACCAATTTTTTAAATTTTTGTATCTCATTCCAAACGCGATCAATCCCTATATTTTTGATAGCAGAAGCTGTACTTACCACAGGTGTCCATCCCGATTCTGATTGTGGAAAAATATGCAGCGCGTTTTGGTACTGCAATTTGGCCATTTCACTCATTTTAATATTTTCCCCATCAGCCTTGTTGATGACCACCATGTCGGCCATTTCCATGATTCCTTTTTTGATCCCCTGTAATTCATCCCCTGCACCTGCCAGCATCAACAATAAAAAGAAATCGGTCATACCGTGAACAGCAGTTTCAGATTGTCCAACACCGACGGTTTCAATAAGAATAACATCATAGCCGGCGGCCTCGCAGAGGAGCATGGCTTCGCCTGTTTTATTGGCTACGCCACCGAGTGTATCACCTGAAGCAGAAGGTCTGATATAGGCATCCTCCATATTCGCCAATTCTTCCATGCGGGTTTTATCTCCGAGAATACTGCCTTTCGACCTTTGGCTACTGGGATCGATGGAAAGAATGGCCACTTTATGTCCCTGAGCGATTATGTATTTTCCAAAAGCTTCAATAAAGGTGCTTTTCCCGACTCCCGGCACACCTGTAATCCCGATTCTGATCGATTTTCCGCTAGCGGGTAATACACCTTGAATAATTTCTTTGGCCAGGTTTTTATCGCTCTCTAACTGACTCTCAATAATGGTGATGGCTCTTGAAAGAATAACACGATCACCCTTTAAGATACCATCGATATAGATTTGAGAACTCAAGCGGTTTTTGGGTTTGTAATGTTTCATTGACAGCAATTGTAAATCTCGCAATGACTGTATGTTGAGCGAGAAAATCAAAAGAGCTAAGATAATTATTATTTGGCTTTTGCCGATCATTTAGCGGGTTTATCAGTACTATAAAAATCCTTTTTTTCAATTGATCACTTCAAAAATTTGGCTCAAACACTAAAAAAAATGAGTGCGTATTATTTCGTATTTTTACATAAGATAAGATCATAGATGAAAGTATTACTCACAGGTGCCACAGGATACATAGGGCAGAGATTATTGCCGGAATTGATTCAGCTAGGTCATGAGGTATTTTGTTGTGTAAGAGACAAGCAGCGATTTCATGCAGCAGAAAATTTACTTGGAAAAATTCAAGTAATAGAAGTAGATTTTCTCCAAAAAGAAAGTCTGTCTAATTTGCCCAAAGAGATAGATGCAGCCTATTATCTCCTGCATTCCATGTCGGCATCTGAAGATTATGAATCTTTGGAACAGCTTTGCGCAAATAATTTTGTGGAAGCCACAAAAGATTTGGGTTTACAGCAGGTCATTTATCTCAGTGGGATGGTAAATGAAAAAGATTTGTCGAAACATTTGAGTTCTAGAAAAGCGGTTGAGGAAATTCTTCAGAAAGGCAATTATCACCTCACCACACTCAGGGCGGGAATTATTATTGGTTCCGGGAGTGCCTCTTTTGAAATTATCAGGGATCTGGTAGAAAAGTTACCCGTAATGGTTACGCCCAAATGGCTTAAAACCCGTTGTCAACCCATCGGTATCGTTGACGTGATCAAGTTCCTTACAAGTTCTTTATTCCATAAAGAAACCTATGACAAGAATTTTGATATTGGCGGACCTGATATTTTAACCTATAAAGAAATGTTGCTGGGCTACGCCCGTGTAAGGGGATTAAAAAGATATATTTTTACAGTACCCGTCATGACGCCAAAACTATCTTCTTATTGGCTTTATTTTGTTACTTCCACCTCTTATAAGTTGGCATCCGCCTTGGTAAGCAGTATGAAAGTTGAAGTGGTTTGCAGAAATAAGGATTTAGAAGAAATTCTTCACATAAAACCTATTAACTATGAAGAAGCACTGAAAAGAACGGTACTTAAAATTGGAGAGAATAAAATTGCTTCCAGCTGGAAGGATGCTTGGGTGAGTGGATTAATGCACGATAAAATTGGCGATTTTGCTGTCGTGCCGAACCATGGTGTTTTTATAGATCACAGAGAATTTCCGGTTAAAAACAGGGAGGAAGTTTTAGAAAGGATCTGGAGCATTGGTGGCGAAACCGGTTGGTATTTTGGTGATTGGTTGTGGGAAATACGCGGAATCATGGATAAAATGGCGGGGGGAGTTGGCCTGAGAAGAGGAAGGACACATAAAAACGAATTATCTGCAGGTGATGCTATTGATTTTTGGCGTGTCTTAGAGGCCAACAAAGATAAGGGCAGGCTTTTGCTTTTTGCCGAAATGAAATTGCCGGGAGAAGCTTGGCTCGAGTTCAAAATTGAAGATGATGTTTTACATCAAACGGCTACTTTCAGGCCGAAGGGACTTTGGGGACGTCTATATTGGTATAGTGTTCTGCCTTTCCATGAAATTATTTTTAAAACAATGGCGAAAAGAATAGCGAATTAAATTCTTACATAAGAAGAATTTAAATGCTTAAATTTGAATCGGATTTTTAAAAACGAAAAAATTCAAATTATTTTATCTAATATTTATTAAAACGAAAAATCAAATCACATGAAAAAATTTTTAGTACTTGGGGTATTTATCTGTACGATGTCTTTGTTTGCACAGACCGAAAATGATTATACCGAATTAGTAAGAGAGGTAATTAACACAGAGAAAAAGGCAGCCATTACGGAAAATATGAATTTCACTGATGCTGAAAGTCAAGTTTTTTGGCCTCTTTACAATGAGTACCAAGGTCAAATGTATAAGATTCAAAACACAAGAATCGAGATCATCAAAGATTTTGCTGAGAACTATGAGAACTTAACAGCAGAGAAAGCCGATCAATTGTGGTTAGCTGCTCAAAAGTTTGATGAGGAATCATTAAAATTGAAAAAAGCATATTACAAGAAATTCAAGAAAATATTACCTAACGGTAAAGCCGCAAGATTCATGCAATTGGAGAATAAAATCGAGACCATGATAGATGCAAAACTGGCCTTAGAAATACCACTTCTCGAAGTAAAATAATTACTCAAAACCCACTTAAAGTGGGTTTTTTTATATCTGATTTATAAGGATTTTAAGCTTTTCCTTATTTGAACTATCTTTTTTTAAAGAAAATGAGAGAAGAAAATGTTGTTTTTTGGTTTAGAAGAGATTTAAGGCTCATTGATAATCATGGATTATACAGGGCTTTACAAAGTTCTAAAAAGGTCATTCCCTTATTCATTTTTGATGAACAGATCTTAAGCGAATTGCCAAAAAATGATGCGCGGGTTAGCTTTATTTATGAAAATCTACTCGGTTTAGATCGAACTTTAAAAAGTTATGGCAGTAGTTTATTGGTTAAAAATGGCCAACCTATGGATGTATGGGCAAGTCTGATAAAGACCTATCACATCAAAGCAGTTTTTACGAATGCTGACTATGAACCTTATGCACTAAAAAGAGATCAGGAAGTAAAGGAGTTTCTGCTGGGAAAAGGCATTCAAATGCACTTTTTTAAAGACCAGGTCATATTCGAAAAGAATGAAGTTCTAAAAGGGGATGGAAAACCGTATACTGTTTTTACACCTTTTAAGAACAAATGGTTGTCTCTTTTTCAAGAGTCAGTCATCAAATCATACGATTCTGCTGTCTTTAAGAATTATGCTGAAATAAATGAACCATTTCCAACTATGGACGACATTGGTTTTCAGCCATCGACTATTAAGGTGCCGCCATTTTGTGCTGATCGGATCAATCAGTATGCTGACCAGCGAGATTTTCCATCGATTTCAACCACGAGAATTGGTCCACACCTCAGATTTGGAACTATTAGTATTAGACAGGTAGTTCTACATCTGCAAAAGAAAGATTCAGTTTATTTAAGTGAATTGATCTGGCGGGAATTTTTTATGCAAATTTTATATCATTTCCCCAGGGTTGTTACGGAAAATTTTAAACCACAGTACAATCACATTAACTGGAGAAACAGACAAGAGGAATTTGAAAAATGGTGCCTTGGACAAACGGGTTATCCGCTGGTAGACGCCGGAATGAGAGAATTGAATGCGACAGGATTTATGCATAACCGAGTTCGAATGGTTGTGGCAAGTTTTTTGTGCAAACATTTGCTGATCGATTGGAAATGGGGTGAAGCTTATTTTGCCGAAAAATTGCTTGACTACGAACTGGCATCGAACAATGGAAATTGGCAATGGGCTGCGGGAACAGGTTGTGATGCCGCTCCGTATTTTCGGGTTTTTAATCCTTCCGAACAAATTAAAAAGTTCGATAAAGATTTAAAATATATTCATAAGTGGGTACAGGAATTAGAATCCTTTCATTATCCTCAGCCTATGGTTGAGCATAAAATGGCGAGGTTAAGGGCCATAGAAACTTATAAAAATGGGCTTGAAAGAAACTAGAACAATTAGTATTTTAGGATGTGGCTGGTTGGGCGAACCCTTGGCTCATGTCTTATTAAAACGAGGATTCAAAATAAAGGGCTCAACAACTTCCAAAGAAAAACTCAATAGGTTTAATGAAAAGGGAATTAAGCCTTATTTAATCAGTTTAGATGATGACATTTCCGACTTGTCTGACTTCTTGGATTGCGATATACTCATTATTTCCATAACCTCTAAAAACCCAAATGGTTTTGCTCAATTAAAACAAAAGATTGAAAGCTCTCGCGTAAAGAAAGTTTTATTTATCAGTTCAACTTCAGTATACCCCTTACCAAATGATTGGGTCACTGAAAACACCCCCGTTTTGGACACCCCTTTGTCTACAATTGAAACGCTGTTAAAATCGACAGATCAATACGAAACAACGATCATGCGATTTGCCGGTTTAATTGCTGAAGACAGACATCCCGGCAATTTTTTTAGAAACGGAAAAGTCATTAAAGATCCTGAAAATTTTGTGAATATGATCCACAGAGATGATTGTATAGGTATAATTGAGGGCTTGATCCTTCATGATATTTGGGGAGATGTTTATAATGCCTGTGCCGATGCCCATCCGAGCAAACGGGAATATTACGGTAAATTGATCAGGGAATACAGAGGTGAGGAAGCTGTTTTTGAAGAAGGAAATTTTTTCGAATGGAAAAAAGTGAGTAATGCAAAAATCAAATCGGTGCTCAACTACCTATTCAAATATCCCGATATATTTTATCAATAGTTTTTAGCCTACCATAATTGGTGAACGCAGGGCTTGATATTTTTCTCGTAAATCAGATTGATCGCTTTACGTTCTTCCTGTGATAAGGAGCCCCTTTCAGATGCCAGGATATTTGAACTCAATTGATCGACTCTGGATACGCCAGGAATAATGCAAGCCACCTGAGCAAAATCCAGGATCCAGCGCAAAGCAATAGTGGCCAGATTTTGGTCAGGAAAAAGTTGTTTAATTTTTTCTACTGCTTCCAAACCAATTTCATAGGGCACACCCGAAAAAGTTTCACCCTTGTCAAATCCTGCGCCTTCGCGATTGAAGAAACGATGATCATCTTTTTCAAATTTTGATTGCTTATGGAACTTTCCTGTAAGTAATCCACTTGCCAATGGAACACGGACAATAATACCAATATCTTTTTTTATCGCTTCCTGGAAAAACAGCTCTGAAGGTCTTTGCCTAAAAAGATTAAAGATGATTTGTACAGTTGTGACGTTGTTATATTCTATACCTTTTAAGGCCTCTTCAATTTTTTCTACACTAATACCTAAATTTTTGATCTTACCTTCCTCTTTCAATCGACTAAAGAGTTCAAATATTTCGGGGCGATAGTATACCTCGGTGGGCGGACAATGCAACTGTATTAAATCAAGACATTCTAATCCGGTATTTTTCAGACTGTCTTCAACAAATTTTCTGAGTACTTTAGGTTGGTAATTTGCATTGATATGAGGAGTGATCTGTCTGCCACATTTGGTTGCGACAAATATTTTTTCCTTGTGCCTTCGAGCGATCTTGCCCACGGCAGCCTCGCTCAGTCCGGCCTCATAAACATCTGCGGTATCGATAAAATTAATTCCCTGTTCAATGGCCTGCTCGATAATGGTCTCCGCATTATTCTGATCAAATCCGGAACCCCATTTTCCGCCAACTTGCCATGTTCCCAGAGAAATCTCGGAGACATTAAAATTTGTTTTTCCAAGTCTTCTATAATTCATAATGATCTTATTAAGCGGGAATTTCATGACTCAGGCAGTGCAATGTGCCTAAACCCCAAACCAAATGTGTGGCATTGATTCCTGTGACCTCTCTTTTAGGAAAGAGTTCATTGAGAATCCCTAAAGCTTTATAGTCGTTTTTATCGTTAAAGGTCGGTACTAAAACAAAATCATTGCCTATCAAAAAATTGACATAACTGGCAGGTAATCTCATATTGTCAAAATATATGGGCGACGGCATTGGCATTTTTACGACTTCAATTTTATCACCATTTTCTAAAGCGGAACCCGCCAAAATTTCTACATTTTCGGCAAGTTTCTTGTGGTTTTTATCTTTGGTGTTTTTCTCTTCACAAGCCACAACGGTTTTTGGATTTACAAATCGACAAATATCATCCACATGACCATGGGTGTCATCCCCATCGATTCCCTCATTCAGCCAAATTGTATTTGTAATTCCAAAATTTTCTTTAAAAATTGCTTCGTAATCTTTTTGGTCAAATCCTTTGTTTCTTATTTGAATAGTGGGGTGCAGCAAACATTCTTTTGTGGTCAGCATCGTACCTTTTCCATTAACATCTATGGCGCCGCCCTCCAGCACTACATGCTTCTCTTGGTAAAATACCTTTTGACTCGGAATTTTTAATTTCTCAGCAATTTTTTGCGGAATTTTTTGATCTAATCTATGATTGGGATATTTTGCCCATCCGGTAAATGAAAACTGCAGGGCTATTCTTTTTCCGTCAATGGTTTTTACAGTAATTGGACCTGAATCGCGCATCCAGGCACGATTGGTTTTTAATGGGATAAAATCGATATTTTGGAGATCGGCATGAGCCAGATCGAGCCTATTTTTTACTTTATCGCCATGCTCAGCAGATTTTACAATGAGCAATACTTTTTCAAAATAGGAGACTTTTCTTATAAACTCAGTAAACTCCCATTGTATCGCACCAAATTTTCCCGGCCAATCGTTTCCTTCGAAAGGGAATGAAAGTAAAACCGCTTCTTGCTTTTCGAATTCGGCAGGTAACCTAAAATGATTCATCAATCGATATATCTTTTTGTGATTTCTCCATATGCATCGATACGTCTATCGCGCAAAAAAGGCCAGTTTTGGCGGACGTCTTCCATGAGTTCTCTGTCAATTTCAGCCAATAAGATCTCTTCTTTATCAGTTGAAGCCTGAGCAATAATTTCTCCTTGTGGTCCGGCTATAAAAGAAGAGCCCCAGAATTCAAGTCCGTCTAATTCCTTGATTGGCTGTTCAAACCCAACCCGGTTTACGGCAGCAACGAAAACACCATTGGCCACCGCATGTCCCCTTTGAACTGTCTGCCAGGCATCAAATTGTTTTTTACCGTATTCTGCTTTTTCCGAAGGATGCCAACCGATAGCGGTAGGATAAAAGAGAACTTCAGCCCCCTGCAAAGCAGTAAGTCTGGCTCCTTCAGGATACCACTGATCCCAGCAGATCAGTGTGCCAATTTTGCCGTATTTTGTCTGAAAAGCTTTGAAACCAATATCTCCCGGCGTGAAATAAAATTTTTCGTAAAACAAGGGATCATCGGGAATATGCATTTTTCTGTATAATCCGGCTTCCGAGCCATCTGCATCTATAATATAGGCGGTATTATGATATAGTCCCATGGCTCTTTTTTCAAAAAAGGGCACGATAATCACTACTTTTAACTCTTTTGCTAAGGAAGAAAAGGCTTTGAATGAGGTAGTGTATAATTCTTCTGCAAAAGAAAAGTACTCGGTATCTTCTTTTTGGCAAAAATAAAAAGAGCTGTACAGCTCAGGGAGGCAAATGACTTGAGCACCTTTGGATGCAGCTTTTCTCACCCAATCTATAGATTTTGTCAGATTCTTTTCAGGTGTTCCGTTTAATCCAATTTGTACAAGTGCGATGGTAAACTTCTTTTCCATTTTATCAGTTTAGATAATGTAAAGATAATGCACTTATTTTATTTTTTATAAAGAGGTTTTCAATGACAATTTTGTAACTGCAATTTCGCACCCCGTTCTACTTATTTATTCACAAATGACTATTGGACAATGTAAATTTCCTCGTCTGTTTCACTTAGTCTGAAAAAACCTAGAGCAAAATTATCGAAGTTCGTTTGGTTTACAATATTTCCTCTAACCGTTGAAGAAGGCGTTTGAAATGGCCCGCCATTGTTTACTCCGCCCTGACTGAGCAGAATATTCATATAATTAAAATAAGTTTCTGAAATGCCACCGAGGGTAAAATCTAATGCATCGCCGGCCTTCAGATCTTCACTGAAATAGAGGGAGAACATTTCGTTGTTCTCAAAAAACTCATCACTGGAAACACTGTATTCAGGAAAAACAACATAAGGAGATTGAAAGGAGCTGAGATAAAAATTGGAGATATCTTTAATGTCGTCAAAAAAGAATTTCACTTCAATATCTTCTCCTGAAAAGCCACCATCATTCACTTGTTCTACCCTCGTGATTACCGGAACAGGCAAAAGGGTTTCTTCTGCAGTAAAAATTTCACCATTATACTCTATCAAAAGACGGTAGGTTTCGTTTAATTCCGGTATAAAATTGTCACAGATATAATCTCCTGCTACACCTCGTTCTTGAAAAATGAACACATCATTCTTTGAATTTTCGACACGAATAGTGGCGTTCGAAACCGCCGGGATCTCCGTCGCATAATAATCGGTTGTGGTCGATAACCTAATTAACTGTACACTGCCTGTGGTTCCTTTTAGCCATTCAATTGAAGCTTCTACAACCAGTTTTGGTGGTGCTGTTTTTAAATCAATATCAACAACATCTTCGCAGCTGATAAAGAACAGACCGATCATTAAGATTCGTATTAAGGAAATAGATTTCATAATTAAAATTTAAAATTATAAGACACACTTGGTACTATGCCGAAAACTGATAAACGCAGTGCCTCATTAGCTCCTGTTTCTTGGTTTTGTCTGAATGTAATCGAGGCGGCATTTCTTCTGTTGTAAACATTGTAAATTCCAAAAACCCACTCAGCTTGCCAGTTCCTTTGCAGATTTTTTTTGGGGGTTAACGTTGCAGAAATATCTAAGTGGTGATAAATAGGTAAATTATCTGCATTTCGCGCACCGAAACTGGGAACAGAAATGCCTTGGTACTGGTATTGTCCATTGGGATAGGTAACAGGCTGGCCTGATTGCAGTGCGAAATTTGCACTGAAATTCCATTTTTGGTTGAGTCGATAATTACCCACTACAGAGATATCGTGCAATTTATCGTAACCTGTTCGGTACCAATCACCATTATTGATTCCCGTTTCTTCGGGTGTTCTTCCTTCTACTCTTTGTTCTGATCTGGATAGGGTATAAGCTAACCAGCCATTTAGTTTTCCTACATTTTTTCTGAATAACACCTCTAAACCATAAGCGCGCGCTTCGCCATTCAGCACTACTTCTTCAATTGCATTATTGGCGATCAAATTCGCTCCATCGATATAATCCAATCGGTTTTGTATTTCTTTATAAAAAGTTTCCACTTCTAAACTAAAGGCGTCATTTTTAAAATTCTGAAAATAACCCACTGCCAATTGATCTAAGATTTCCGGTTTTAAGAAATCATCAGCAGGTACCCAAACATCCAGGGGCGTGGGCGACTGGGTGTTGGATATAAGGTGTAAATACTGACTCATTCTGTTATAACTCGCTTTTACAGATTGATTGTCGTTAATGGCATAAGAAACAGCAATACGCGGCTCAAAATTATTGAAGCTAGCGATCACTTCATTTTTATCG
>Ga0316195_10000671_pt1 | contig 14219 bp, 8 predicted proteins | sample Phised1_MG_FD_204937 | JGI IMG/M metagenome (GOLD analysis project Ga0316195, IMG submission 204937) | Coastal sediment microbial communities from Maine, United States - Phippsburg sediment 1 | ecosystem: Environmental > Aquatic > Marine > Coastal > Sediment | place: USA: Maine | collected... | reverse complement strand
AGTGGCTGGGGTTTAAAGTTTGACTTCATAATAATTCATGAATCCGGGCATGAATGGTTTGCCAATAATATAACATACAAGGATATAGCTGATATGTGGATTCATGAAAGCTTTACCGCATATTCAGAAAACCTTTATCTGGATTATTATTTTGGCCCGGAAGCCTCTTCGGCCTATGTAATTGGGACCCGCAGTAGAATTCGCAATGACAGGCCTATTATTGGAATTTACGGAGTAAACCATGAAGGATCGGGTGATATGTACTATAAAGGTGCAAATATGTTGCATACCCTTCGACAGCTTCTGGAGGATGATGAAAAATGGCGGCAAATTCTTCGTGGGTTAAATAAAGAGTTTTATCATCAGACAGTGACCACCGCACAAATTGAAAACTACCTTAGCGAGCAAACAAATATAGATCTCACTGCATTTTTCAACCAATATTTACGCACAACACAAATCCCTGTTTTGGAATTTAGCCTGCAGAACAATATTCTGAAATACAGGTATACCAATATTGTCAAGGATTTTGATATGCCTGTGCGGATATTGGTCAATAACCGGGAGCGATGGCTCTTTCCCCATTCCGAATGGAAAAAGGAAAAGCTGGATACTTCAGAAACAACAGGGATACTGGTCGATGAGAATTTTTACATCCAGGTTAAAAACCTTTCTGAATAAAAATTCAGGGATATTCCTTAAGAATAAGACCGGAGCTAAGAACCCTCTTTTTAAAAGTTCTCAACTCCGATCTGATATATTATTTCAAAAATAATTAATTGCTGTCAAACTTTACATTTCTTAAGATAACGGTACCAGGGCCCTTATCATCACCACTTTTAGGTATATATACAAAATAGATTTCCTCTGCTTTAACATTCGTTTCCGAATCAAGCTGAATAGAAACCATACTTCTGTTTTCTCCTTTTAAAGGTTTTGGCATGCTTCCTTTTCCCAATAACTTGCCATCCGGTGCATTTAATCGCATCTCAAAATCGAGACCATCCGTGGGCAGTTCCCTCCAGCTTGTAGTAATATAAGCAGCTTTTACCCCGGTTAAATCTATGTCTTCCAGGACAAACCAGCCCTTTTTAGCAGGCAATATGAGTAAATCCATCCCACCAAATGAAACCGGATTAAATCCATCTACTTTCGTTTTATTTGAAAAAGAAACTGTACTTCCTTTTAGGTAAACCTTTTCTATTCCGGTAAGTGGTATGGCTTCACCAATTCCTGCATCCGTATAGCTGGCTGTTAGCACTAAGACGTTTGCGCCGGGCGATGGTTTTGGCATTATTGTACCTTTGGAAGGAAGTGATTTTTTTGCTGTTTTTCCTTCCCCTAAGGATTGGATATACATTACAATTTGCCTGGATTCCTCACTCTTAATGTTGGGGTGAGCCGGCATAGTTACCTCTCCCCAAACGCCATTACCACCTGATTTTATTTTTTCCTGTAAATAGCTTACTATATTTTCATCATCTTTATATTTTTCAGCAATCTGCGAATACATTGGACCAATGGAGGTTTCACTTTCCTTATGACATGCTCTGCAATCCATAGATAAGGTAAGGGCTTTACCGGCAACGGCTGCAGATACTTCCTGGTGTCCCAAAGAAAGGTTAACTTCATCCATACCTTCCATATAGTCTACGGAGACAAATATATTTTCTTCAACAATATCCCCATTGGCATCCGGATCATTTACGGAAACGCTGTATGTGACAGGCACGCCCGGTATAAAAAATGAGGAATTCCCTCCATTGAGATCAATAGACACAACGGGCCTGGAATTTCCCGCAACCACTGTTACAGACTCACTGGTTGCTGAAGCATTTTTGTCATCCTTCACCTCTACAGAAACCAGATATTCTCCGGCTTTGTCATAGACATATTCAACTGAAGGTTCTGTTGACTCCATGGTTGTTCCATCTCCAAGATTCCAAACATAACTTACCGGATCTTTCTCTCTATCAATCGCCACAACTTCGGCTGTAATGCTCAATGGTAAACTTCCGGAGGTCTTATCCACTATCATATGGTCAATTAAGGGTGGCCTGTTTCCCCCATTATACTCTATATAGCTCAATCCGGAATTATCATTTTTTTGGAACCACCCGCTTCCATATTCAAGAAGATATACTCTGCCGTCCGGACCTACTTCCATATCTATATTGTTATTCAACATAATATCCGAGGCAAATGGCTCCATTTTATTGAATGTACCATCTTCAAAAAGGCTTACCGCTTTCATCCAGCCCCTCATCCAATCAAATATTATCACCTTTTCATTATAGTATGCCGGTAAGGCATTAGGACCATGATATAGGTCTGAATAATACACCGGACCTGCCATTGCATTTCTACCTCCCGTTCCTACCTGAGGAAAATCTGAAGATTCAATATATGGGTAATATACATAGGCCGGCATGGCCTTAGGGAGTTCTTTTAAACCCGTATTATTTCTGGAATTATTGACTGGTCTTTCAGGATCAAATATTTCTCCGGCCACCCCTGTTTCGTAGTTGTATTCCAAATAAGGTTTATTATCTGCTATAAAAAGTGGCCAACCGAAGTTTCCTGCTTCCCTGGCCTGGTTCATTTCATCATATCCCCTGGGCCCTCTTGTTAACAGGCTGTCTTCCCTGGCATCAGGGCCAACATCGCCCCAATACAAATAACCTTTTTTAGGATCCACGGAAATTCTATAAGGGTTTCTATGTCCCATAGTATAAATCTCAGGTCTTGTTTTTTCCATGCCCACAGGGAATAAATTCCCTTTTGGGATATCATAGGAGCCATCTTCATTTACTTTTATCCGCAAGATTTTTCCTCTTAGGTCATTCGTATTACCGGAAGACCTGCGGGCATCATACTGTTCATGTCCGGGTATATCATTCAAGGGTGCATAACCACTATTTACGTATTTCTGACCTCTTTCATTAAAGGGAGTAGAATTATCCCCGGTTGATAAATACAATAAACCACCTGGCCCAAAAGCAATGGACCCTCCTGTATGACAACATATTTCCCGCTGGCTGCCCACGTCCATAATTTTTTGTTCAGAATTTAAGTCAAAAACACCATCTTTAAACTTAAACCGGGACAATCTGTTTACAGACTCATTCCCTGTTGGTGCGTAATAAACGTAAATCCAATTGTTTTTGGCAAAATCGGGATCTTTTTGCAATCCCATAAGCCCTTCTTCCGCATTCACATCGGGGTTTTCTAATGTTTTGTAATAAACATCCAGCAATGCTACTTGTTTAAGTTCTTTGGTATCTGCCTGGTAGAGCAAAATTTCACCCCTTCGCTGTCCAATTAGAATATCATTATTAGGTAGTATGGTCATTTCTGTAGGTTCAAAAAACTCACCTCCTCCCACAAGGGAAACTTTTGAAAATCTATCCATCTCAGGGGGGATCTGCGAACTCACTTTAGAATAGTCGAGTTTTAAATTATCCCCAATGGCGTATTGTATACCCCCTAACAAATGCTTTAAATACAGTTCTTCCTCAAAGGATTCAGAGGTGTGGCCGAGTGCAGTATAGAAGGCCCTGCCCCCGTCGTATTCATGATACCAGCTCATCGGGTGATAGGAACCATTAGTGCCTCCTTCATAAGTACTTTCATCAATGGTAATAAGAACGTTTAAATCCGGGTTTATCTTCTTGAAATTGTACATTTCGTCGGTTCGGTGCCAAACCGAATCCGTGAAGAAATTGCTTGCTCCAAAATTTCTATCTTTTATGATAAAATCAGCTTCAGGGGTACCCCTTGGATGGCCATTAAAATAAGCGCCGACCAATTTCCCATACCAATTCCAATCATATTCTGTATCAGTAGCTGCATGCACCCCAACAAAACCACCTCCAGCCTGAATATAACGTTCAAAACCTGCTTCCTGTCTATGGTTCAAAATATCACCAGTGGTACTCATAAATATAATAGCAGCGTATTGTTGTAAAGAGTCTTCTTCAAAAATGGCTGCATTTTTGGTGGTATCCACCTCAAAATTATTTTGGGTTCCTAGTTTTTGTATAGCAGCTATCCCGTCGGGAATAGAAGCATGCTTAAATCCCATGGTTTTGGAAAACACCAACACCTTTGGGTTTCCTTCTCTTTTTTTAGGACCACATCCAATTATTAAAAAGCAACAAAGGACTATTGCCAGTGGGGAAATATTTTTCATCGTATTATAAATAATAATTATTTTAAATTTTGCGCAAGCGGTAAATATAAGAATAGTAGATGTTAATTTTTCTAAAATAGAATATTCATAGCTAACTAATTATTTTAATTTGTGATAGATAAGAAGTCGTCACCGAAAATCCATTTTAATAAAACCAATGTTTAGTGACTCTGGAATTCCAAAAAATAGACTATTTTTAATAGCTTACAACCTTATTATTTTTACTTTTAGAGGTAAATTTCTACTTTCTATATGCGCATTTTCTTAAAAAGCTCTTCCATTCCGGTTCTATTATTTTTTGTACTTACCGGCTGTCAGGAGAACCCGAAGGAAATGGTGGATCTTATCATTCAGAACGGAAATATCATTAATCTGGAATCCGGTAAAATTGAACAGAAGGATATTTATATCTCCAATGGGCGTATCAAGGATTTAGGAAACTCTGAGGAATACCCACTTTACAATGGCAATAAAGTAATAGATGCCGAAAATAAATATATTCTTCCAGGGTTTTGGGACAACCATGTTCATTTCAGGGGTGGCGACAGCCTTATAGCCAACAACAAGAACTTTTTGAAACTGTTTATCGCTAACGGAATAACTACAATAAGAGATGCCGGAGGCGATCTAACCCCAAGTGTAATCCAATGGAGAAAGGCTATTTCTGAAGAAACCCTATTAGGTCCTGAAATTTATACCTCAGGCCCGAAAATTGATGGCCACAAAGCCACATGGGCCGGTTCTCTGGAAGTTGAAAACGATTTGGAAATTAAAAAAGCCTTGGATTCCCTGACAACTTTAAAAACCGACTTTATTAAATTATATGACAGTACGATAAGCGGTGAGTTATATCTGAAGACTATTAAGGAAGCAGAAAATAGAGGTTTGCTAACCTCAGGCCATATGCCTTTTACGGTAAATTTAAATGAAACCATAGATGCCGGTATAGATGCTATAGAGCACCTTTATTACGTGATGAAGGGCTGTTCCTCCTTGGAAACAAGTATTACAAACCAACTTCAGGATAACCAAATTGGATTTTGGGAGGCCATGCCTTTATTAAAAGAAAGTTATGAGGACAGCATTGCACAAAGGACATTTATGTCTTTAAAAACCAATGACATATTTGTAGTGCCTACTCTTCATATAGGAGATGTGTTAAGTCATTTAGATGAAGTAAACCACAAGGAGGATTCCTATTTAAAGTATTTGGATGAAGCTTTTATTAAAACCTATGAAGGTAGAATTAACGCAGCAATCAAAACCGCTGAAGAAAGAAAAAAGGAAAGGAAGGAGTTAAATGCTTTTTTTGGAAAATTGACCAATTCGCTCAATTCAGCAGGTGTGGGTCTTCTTGCAGGATCAGATTGCGGGGCCTATAATTCATACGTTTACCCTGGAATTTCATTGCATAAAGAACTGGAGGCTATGGTAGGAGCAGGTATTTCTCCAATAGAAGCACTCCGCACCTCAGCATATAACGGATCTAAATTCTTAAAAAAAGATGATGACTATGGTTCCGTGACTGAGGGTAAAATTTCAGACCTCGTGATATTGGCAGAAAACCCACTTGACAATATCTTAAATACCCAAAAAATTGATTTTGTCATAAAAAAGGGGGCTGTTTTTAGCTCCAAAGAGTTGTTCGAACTTTTAAAAGAAGTTGAAATTGAAGAAAACCTCAACCCATGAAAAAAATATTTATTATAAGTGCAATTTTGCTCTTTGTTTCATGCAATCAGGCACAGGAAAAGATAAGTGACTCCGCTATTTTAATTACTAATGTTACGGTGATTGATGTAATTACTGGGGAACTTTTGCCCGAAAGACAAATGGTTATTGACTCAGGAAAAATAAAAAAAATTGTAACCGTTAAAGAAAATGAAAATGATTATCAATTTGTAATTGACGGGCAGGGAAAATACGCCTTACCGGGTCTCGCAGAAATGCACGCTCATATTCCTTCACCGCCAACGTCTGTAGAACGCACGGAAGAAACACTTTTTCTGTATCTGTCAAACGGCATCACAACCATTCGGGGAATGTTGGGTCATCCTTCTCATTTAGTGCTGCGCAAAGAAGTGGAACAGGGTAAACTCCTCAGCCCAAGAATATTTACATCCAGCCCTTCATTCAATGGGAATTCGGTTACATCAGCTGAAGAAGCGAGAGAGAAAGTAATAAACTATAAAAATGATGGTTATGATTTTTTAAAAATTCACCCCGGAGTAGCACGAATAGTTTTTGACGAATTAGTAACAACTGCTAATAAAGAGGGGATAACATTCTCCGGTCATGTGCCGGTGGATGTAGGTATTGTACATGCTCTGGAAAGCCGTTATGCCTCTATAGACCATATAGATGGTTTTTTGGAAGGTTTGGTACCAATGTCAGAAAATGTTAATCCAAATGACAATGGATTTTTTGGATACAATTTTACGAACCTGGCCGATACTATTAAAATAGATGAGCTCGTAGCACTTTCTAAAAACAACAAGGTCTGGATAGTGCCTACGCAAAGTCTGTTTGAAAGGTGGTTTTCACCAGTTAAAGGTGAGACTCTTCTGCAACAGCCCGAGATGAAATACATGCCGGCATCAACCCTTGCAGACTGGAAAAAGCGTAAAGAAACTTCCACAGGTCCGGGCACAAATTTTGATAAAACCCAATGGGAGGCTTTTATTGCTATTAGAAGAAAGTTAATTTATGCTCTGAATAAAAATGGCCATGGCCTGCTTTTAGGTTCAGATGCCCCCCAATTATTCAATGTTCCTGGCTTTTCAATCCACCATGAAATAGAAGGAATGTCGGTATCAGGATTATCTCCGCTTGAAATAATTCAGACAGGGACTGTTAACCCTGCAATCTTTTTTGGTATGGAATCTGTTTTTGGCCAGTTGAAGGAAGGAATGGCTGCTGATATACTACTGGTTAATTCTAATCCCCTCGAGGACATTAAAGCTTTAAAGGATTTATCGGGAGTAATGGTGGGTGGAATATGGCTAAGCAAAGAAGATATTGATCAGAAACTCCGGTCTATTGCAAAAAATGCTTCGGCCAACTAGTCAAATTGAAGTTAAAGGTTCTGTCGGTTTACCAATAATAATTTTAATGCTATTTTTGCTTTAAGCCTTTACTTCATATTAAGCCAGCGTGTTATCGTTATTAATATCTGCTGAGGTAACAGGCATAATTATAATGTCCAAATTACCCAAGGAATATCAGTTTATAGACCTGTCTGACTATGGCAGACCCATTGCGCGAATCATTGCAAATTCTTTAAAAAATACCACTTTCACTCCTATCCATCTTACTTTTGGGTTTGTGATTTCCGGTCTTCTTGCCATCCTATGTATCTTAAATCACCATTACTGGGCTACTGCATTCTTTCTAGTATTAAAATCAATTCTAGACGCGGCAGATGGAGAATTAGCCCGGGTTAAAAATCAGCCCTCCTATACGGGTAGGTATTTAGATTCAGTTTCAGACATTATTCTTAATCTTATGATCATGGTAACTATCTGGTACGTTACTGACGGGTCAATATGGTATACTATCCTGGCTTTTATTGGTATTCAGTTGCAGGGAACCCTTTATAATTACTACTATGCCATTCTAAGAAATAAATACAATGGAGATACCACAAGCCGTGTTTTTGAGCACAAAGCTCCAATTGCAATGAAAGGGGAAAATCAGCGAACGGTTAATTTCCTTTTTGGGCTATATAATATCTTCTATGGATTATTTGACAGGATAATTTATCAATTGGACAGCAGGGCTGCAGAGAGTCAAAATCTTCCCAATTGGCTTATGACGGCTGTTTCTACTTTTGGACTTGGGTTCCAGCTTTTGATTATAGCCGCAATGCTTATGTGTAATCTGGATTCTTATATCATTCCCTTTTTTATTGGCTATTCCATTTTTATTTTAATATTTATTGCAATTCGAAGGAGTTTAAATCGGTAATTATCTTTATTTTCAACTCTAAATGCCAATAAAGACAACCGGAAATGAAAAAGCTGTTTATATTATTTTTTTTGTTGCTAAGCCCCGGAATAAAGAGTCAGACGCTCTTAATTCCTGATAATGTATTTGATGGAGAATCGTTCTTTAGAAATTGGATTGTCATAGTAAATGACAATAGGATAGAATACGCAGGACCCCTTGATAAAAATGCGATTAAAAGTGTAAAAGATACCATTTTGTTAAAAGGGATGACGCTTTTACCGGGAATTATTGAAGGTCATTCACATTTGCTGCTTCATCCTTATAACGAAACCAGCTGGAATGATCAGGTGCTTAAGGAATCTCCTGCAGAAAGGGCAATAAGGGCTACTGTTTATGCCAGGAGATCCCTTTTGGCAGGAATTACAACAATGCGGGACCTTGGTGCAGAAGGAGCGGGCTATACCGATGTATATCTTAAAAAAACTATTGATGAAGGCATTATTCCGGGACCCCGATTACTTGTAGCAGGTCCTGCAATAGTGGCTACCGGAGCTTATGGCCCTAAAGGTTTCCATGACGGGGTTTCTGTCCCACTTGGGGCTGAAACTGTAAGCGGACCGGAACAAGCCATCCAAACTGTGCGCAGGCAGATTGGTAACGGATCCGACTTTATTAAAGTATACGCAGATTACAGATGGAGAACAGGCGAGGCAGCTCAGCCTACCTTTTTGCAAAATGAACTCGAGGTTATGGTGGCTACTGCACAAAGTGCAGGCAGGTATGTAGTAGCGCATGCAAGCACTCCGGAAGGAATGCGCAGGGCGGTACTCGCAGGCGTGGAAACCATAGAACACGGGGATTCCGGAACCCTTAAGGAATTTAATTTGATGAAAGAAAAAGGCGTTGCCTTTTGCCCTACCCTGGCTGCGGGGGAAGCCGTTGAGCAATATGGCGGGTGGCTCAAAGGAAAAGAGCCTGTTCCTGAAAGGATTTTACAAAAAAAAACTTCATTTGCCCAGGCATTACAATCAGGGGTCGAGATCATTTTTGGGGGTGATGTAGGTGTATTTAGTCATGGAGAAAATTATAGGGAGATGGAATTAATGGTTGAATACGGGATGACCCCTCTGGCTGTACTACAGGCTGCAACTTCCATTAATGCCCGGGTATTTCACCTGGACCAACTTGGCCATATCAAAAAAGGCTTCCTGGCTGATATTATTGCTGTTAAGGGCGATCCAGCAGAGAATATTAAACAGCTAAGAGATGTACATTTTGTGATGAAAGACGGTAAGATATATAAGAATGAGTAACAGGTTTTATTTCCGGTTTAAACTCAATCGTTGCAGGATTACATAATGCTGTTGACTTTATTTTCAATAAGATCTATCAAATCATGCAATCCATTATAATTTTGGGGAAGAATAAAGTTCGGATTGACATACTTTTCATTTAATGACTTGGCACTGATACCTAAATGAAGATGATTATGAACCTGACCTTTGACCTTCTTATTTCTCCATATATAATACGAGGATTTATTATAGAGTTGATCTGCAACGGAAGACGTCTTAACAAGCTTTTAAGATTTAAAGCTCAACTTTTTGGTATATTTAGAACCTTAATTAAGAGCCTTTTTCTAGTAAAAAACGGTTATTCATAAATCTGATACTTTTGGTTTGACCTAAATAAATACACTAGTAGCTGCTCTAATATAAATCTTAAAATAATAGAAGATATGAAAAAAATAATCTGGATACTGGTATTTGCAATTACCTGGGGCTGCAAGCAAGAAAAAGCTGAAACAGAACCAAATATTGCAGATACTTTAAAGACCTATACCATTGAGCAAATGATGGACAATGAGAGCGTCTTTGGAGGCAGTTTTTCGCCCGATAAATCAAAGTTATTAGTATCCAGCAACCGTTCCGGGATATACAATATGTATACGGTTGCATCATCCGGGGGGGAATTTATTCCTGTAACAGCTTCCGATAGCTCTTCCGTATTTTCCATTTCATATTTTCCGGAAGACGAACGTATGTTATTTAGGATGGATAATAACGGGGATGAAATTTATCACATCTTTTTAAGAGATTCAGACGGATCACACAAAGATCTTACACCTTTTGAAGGTGCCAGGACTAGTTTTTATGGATGGGCTGAGGATGATAAAAGTTTTTTCTTTACCTCCAACAAAAGAGATAAAAGATATATGGATTTGTACGAAATGGATTTGGAGAGCTACACCCCCACCCTCCTTTACCAAAATAATGAAGGATATAATGTTGGCGGAATCTCGAACAACAAACAGTACCTGCCACTTAGCAAATCTATTAACACCAATGACAGTGATTTATTCCTCTATAGTTTTAAGGATAAATCTATGACAAAAATAAATCTCAATCAAAGCGCTAACAGCAGTGAAGACTTCTCTAAAGATGATTCCGCTTTATATTATACCACAGATGATGGTGCCGAATTTTCATACCTTATGAAATATAATATTTCAGATGGAACACGCGAAAAGGTTATGGAGCGCGACTGGGATATTATGGGCAGTGGTTTTACTGAAAATGGAACTTATCAGGTGACATACGTTAATGAAGATGGCAAAAATGTTATCGAAGTAAAAGATGTAGCCTCAGGTGAAAATATTGAACTTCCAAAATTTGACGACGCCAGCATTACAAATGTCGGTTTTTCAAAAGATGAGAAGACCATGAGCTTTTATGCAGGAGGTTCAAATACGCCATCCAACCTATTTGTTTATGATTTGGAAACCAAAAAGCAAAATCAGATTACAGACGTTCTAAATAGTGAAATAGAGGGGGATCATTTGGTTACCGCCGAAGTTGTTCGCTTTAAATCTTTTGATGGCGTTGAGATCCCGGCCATCTATTACAAACCCCATCAGGCTACAAAAGAAAACAAGGTCCCTGCTTTGGTATGGGTTCATGGGGGGCCAGGAGGTCAATCCAGACAAAATTTCAGTTCCTTTATTCAATATCTGGTTAATCACGGATATGCCATTTTAGCTGTAAATAACAGAGGAAGCAGCGGTTATGGGAAAACTTTTTATCAGATGGATGACTTAAATCATGGCGATAAAGATCTTAAAGATTGTGTAGAGGGAAAAAACTGGCTAGCGCAACAAGCAGAAATTGATCCGGAAAAGATTGGAATTATTGGGGGATCATATGGGGGATATATGACGATGGCAGCGCTTACTTATACTCCGGAAGAATTTGCTGTAGGGGTGAATTTATTTGGTGTTACCAACTGGATAAGAACCCTTAGAAGCATTCCGCCATGGTGGGAATCATTTAAAGAGGCCCTTTACAAAGAATTAGGAGACCCAAATAGCGCGGACTCTGTTCGTCTTAAAGAAATATCACCCTTATTCCATACAGATAAAGTAACCAAACCTTTAATTGTTTTACAAGGCTCACAGGATCCCAGGGTTTTACAGGTAGAATCAGATGAAATTGTTGCCGGAGTTAGAAAAAACGGAGTTCCGGTAGAATACGTACTATTTGAAGACGAAGGACATGGGTTTGTCAAAAAGGAAAATCAAATTGAAGCCTACAGCAAAGTTTTGGAATTTTTAGATGTGTATTTGAAGAAGGATAAAGGCACTCCTATTAAGGATGGTGAATCTATAGAAATGAATCCTGATTCTTAAGTATCCCAATTTTTAACCGGATTGATTCTGGAAATATTTATGCACTATATTGGTCGCTTGAAATGAATTTAACCGGGCAGACCGGCCATTTATATACTTATTTTTTTTGAAAGATACTTCATGAGATATCCAGTAGCCATTCTTATTTTTTTTCTTTTTGCGAATATGCAGGCCCAGGAAACAGGAGAAGATCAATTAGGGGTGTGGTATATGTACTTTGGCACGAACAGAGTCTCCGAGAGATTTAGTGTGCACACTGAAGCGCAGTTCAGGTACTTCAACACCAGTGGTAATTTTAATCAACTTTTACTGAGAACCGGCTTGAATTACAGGATAACTCCGGATGCTATTGCAACCATTGGTTATGGATACATAAATACGGATATTTCTTTTGAACAATTCCCAGATGAGCAAAAGCTTAATGAAAACAGGATTTTTGAGCAATTCATTTTAAAAAACAAAGTCTGGGAATTATTATTTGAGCATCGTTTCCGTTTTGAACAGCGTTTTTTAAAATTAGGCACGGACTCAGATACCCAGCATAGAGCCCGGTACAGATTTCAAATAACGCTCCCAATCACCAAAACCTTTTTCTTCAACTTCTATGATGAGATCTTTTTGAATCTTCAGGATGATATTTTCGGTCAGAACAGGCTTTATATGGCCCTGGGGGTTAGAATTCTTGAAAATTGCAGTGTGCAGGCAGGATATTTGAAAAACCATTTCAGTACGGCAAATTTCGATCGGTTACAATTCGCTGTTTTTTATAACCCGGATTTAAGACGAAAAAAGGAACCCGCTAAATAATCATTTCCGGCCATAGAGTTTGTTCATATGATTTGGAATATGTTATTGAATTAACTGGGAATATTATGTAACTTTCCAACGTAACTTAAAACACGATAAAAATGAAGAAAATTCACATAATAGCGCTAAGCATGGTTCTTGCTCTTTCATATAATTGTAAGGATGGCAAAAAGGCCGAAAAAGAGGATAGTTCAACTTCGGATGAGCCCGCTGAAATAATGGTAGAGGAAGCAAATATAGAAGTTATAAGATTTGCTATGGAACCAAAAAGTGACAGTGATGTAACGGGCGATGTAGTCTTTACTGAAGAAAATGGTGTGGTAATGATGAAAGCCACGCTAAGCGGACTTACTCCCGGAGAACACGCGATTCATATTCACGAAAAAGCAGATTGCTCCTCAGCAGATGGCACGTCTTCCGGAGGTCATTGGAATCCCACCCATGAACCTCATGGAAAATGGGGTGCAGAAGAGGGTTACCATAAAGGTGATATCGGTAATTTTACAGCAGATGCCAATGGCAATGCCATTGTTGAATTTAGCACAGATCAGTGGTGTCTGGGCTGTGATGATGAAAATATGAATATTTTGGGCAAAGCTGTAATTGTACATCAGGGAGTTGATGATTTTACATCACAACCAAGCGGAGACGCAGGTGCAAGAATCAGCTGTACAGGGATTATTGAATAGAAGCATATAGTATACTTTAAAAATGGCTGCTAAATTAGCAGCCATTTTTAGTTTGATCTTTCTATTTCCATTAATGCTATTACACTTGAAACTGAAGAACGGTATAAGTTTGTCCTTTTTATATTTTGATAGTTTTAATGCCCTTTATAATCCGATTATTAAGGGTCCAATTACCTGCCCTGACTCTTTCTCAGGGAGTAATGGGCTTTAAAAACTTTAAATAGAAGAAACGACATCACAATAAACCAAACAGAGAAAATATAGTATTCCATAACTAGGTTGATTTGGGTTAAATATTCAAAAACGTACTATTAACTAACTAAGATTTCTGTAACACTTGGGGCATTGCAGAAATGCTCTGACAGCATTTGGACCTTAAACTTAAGCATTTCATCTATAATTACCAAAAAAAATGTTAAAAAATTAAACCAGTCCAACTTCCTATACTTTGAATTAATTTCAAATTTACTCTTCGAAATGACAATTTGAGAAAAATTGAAAATATAGCCATGAGATAACCTAACTTAACAATTTTCCCTTATTATCCAGGACAACAAAGGGAATGTCCTATATTTTGTTTTACTTTGAATTTTTAAAAGTTTAAGCCAATGAACCCATCCACAACAGGTTGGATTGACAAATTCGGACACCAGGTAAAAGACAACCTTGGAGCCTTTGTGGATTTCAGGGATCTTTACGGAGGGCTTAAAACGTCTGGTTTTGTCTATGGCTTAAATATCAAGATTCCACGTTTTATTGAGCCTGAACACTCTTTGTCTGAGGATGAGAAAGCTAAGATTAACTTGCTTACAGCTCTGTTCTTTACTTTTAAACTGGAAAACAGCAATTCTAATTTTGACGATTTTCTACAAACTATTTTTAAATTTTATCAGGAACT
>Ga0316195_10000670_pt1 | contig 14223 bp, 8 predicted proteins | sample Phised1_MG_FD_204937 | JGI IMG/M metagenome (GOLD analysis project Ga0316195, IMG submission 204937) | Coastal sediment microbial communities from Maine, United States - Phippsburg sediment 1 | ecosystem: Environmental > Aquatic > Marine > Coastal > Sediment | place: USA: Maine | collected... | reverse complement strand
CATCTGTCCAAAGGTAACCGTTCGCATTCACACCATCGGTCCAGAGGTAACCGTTCGCATTCACACCATCGGTCCAGAGGTAACCGTTAGCATTCACACCATCAGTCCAAAGGTAACCGGCGCCCCAGATTTCGTCACCCCAGAGCGAGGCCGTATCCTGAATCAGCGTACCGCCTGTTGCGCTATCGAAGACCATGAGCGGTGACAGCGCCTGTCCTTTGATGACGCCAGTTTCGTTCATTGCGGCATCGATATCGAGCAGTCCTGCGCCACTGACAATCGGGGATTCATCCACGTGGCGGGCTGAACGCATAAGGCGTGCCTTGACCGTCGCAGGTGACAACCACGGTTCTTTCTGCAGCATCATGGCCGCAGCAGCTGATACGACGCCCGCTGCCATGCTGGTTCCCGACATCTCGAGGTAATCATCAGAACACCAGTTCGACGACGTGCACGCAACCACATTGTTTGGCAACAGGGTTGCCAGGTTCGAGCCATCTGGCGTGGCCGCGACCAGTCTGTTACCCGGCGCCAGGAGATCTGGCTTGACGACATGGTCTTCGGCTGTCGGACCGCGCGACGAGTAGGTTGAGGCGTAATCATCTTCGTAGTTCGAGCCTGTGCCATTATCCGTCAGCGATCCGACAGTAATGACCTTACGTGAGTTGCCAGGGCTGGTGATAGAGAAGTAGCCCTCGCGACCGTAATTTCCTGCGGCAACCACAACGACGACGCCACTGTCCCAAAGTCTCTCAACGGCAAGCACCAGGGGATCCGTCGTATTGGACTCGGTGATCGGCTTGCCAAGCGACAGGTTAGCAACGCCTACGTCGAAGTAGCGGCCGTACTTTAGCAGAAAGTCGATCGCGGCCATGACGTCCGACATCTGGCCATGCCCGTTCTCATCCAGAACCTGCAACGACAGGATGTCAACCCGCGAAGCCGGACCACGGTAGGCGCCGAGTGACTCATCCCCATCGCCCGCAATAATGCCCGCGATGTGCGTGCCATGGCCGTAGCCATCAGTACGTGATGATGAGTTGTAGTCATCAGTACGTGATGATGAGTTGTAGTCATCAATCTCACCGTCGTCGATTTCGGGCCTTGGGAATTTACCGTTCAGGAAGCTGTACTGCCTGACGGAACCGGACAGATCGCGATGTTGTGCAACGCCTGTATCAAGAATGGCAACGGTCTGGTTGTCGCCGTCGTATGAGTGGTTGCTCGAATATTTCGTTGGTGCGTTCGCGACTGCCTTGAAAATTGTCGAACCAGCGACTACAGCATCATCGAGCGAGACGCGTTTCACGTCATCCTCGATAGCGAGTTCAATGAGGGACTCTGCTGGGATACGGATGGCCAACAGCTCGAGAACTTCGTAATGACGTAGCACTTCGCCGCCGAGCTCCTCCACGCGACCATCCTCGAAGAGATCCGGATGGTCCTTGTAGCTGACGACGATGTCAGCAAGCTCAGGCCCGCCGGCCATGGCCAGGGCTGAAACCGGACCGCTCATCTTAGCTTGGGCAGCCCGCTGCTTACGCTCGTGATCGTCTTCCGCTTTGCGCTCTTCCTGCTGCGTGGCCGAGGAACGAGTCGCCAATGCAGGCTCGCTGGCGCTACGATAACTTGTTGCCTCATAAACGCCATGGAGTGTGGCGTCGTCCGCAAGTGCTGCCACCGACCTTACGTGACGGACAGGATCACCGGCCCCGGGCTGGGCTTCAGGTGTTGCCGTTACCGCTGTGCCGGAGATTGCGTCGCTTGCGCCATGCACGGAGAATGTGTCGCTATCGCTGGTGTGCAGAATAATTGCTGCAACGCCGATTGCGACGACCATGACTGACGATTTGGTTAGTGAATTCATAATTGGACCTGCCTTGATGCAACGTGTAATTCCGATCCCTCTTCCGAGTCAGAAACATGTGTAAGAAGCTTTCCAGCGCGCTTAGCGCGGAATAGCATGGAAGTCGGCTCGAGCTCGCCATCCTCGACAACGAAGCTCGTAGTTGCTTCGGTCGGGCCGAACATGCCCGCCCAGGCGTTGCGCTTCTTTTTCGCCTCGTACATGAGGTTGTCCGACAGCGCAATAATCTGGTCGAGGCTGGATTCGTCCAGCGCGGCCTTGAACAACGGGTATGCAGCAAAGCCGATCGAGCAGGTCGTTCGCGCGGTCTGGCCGTCACCCAGCGCGAAACTGGTCTCGGCGATCGTTCTGCGAATGCGTTCTGCGAGCGCTTCCGACTCGGCCTGCCGTGCCTGTTTGGCAATCACGAGGAACTCATCGCCACCCCATCGGATAACAAAATCGGAGCGGCGGCAAGTATTGAGTAGAACGTCGCGAACTTGCAGCAGCATCTCGTCGCCAGCGGCATGACCATACGTGTCGTTGATTGGTTTGAAATTGTCGAGGTCGATCATCATGAAGATGAGATCGATGGAATCTGCCTGGTCGAATCCCTGATTGCGGTCGTCGATACGACGGCGCGCAACATCAAGGTCTCTCGTGACTTCTTCGAATACGAAGCGACGGTTACGCAGGCCCGTGAGCGGGTCGCTCAGGCTGCTTTCCTGCAGTGCCTGGTTCAACAGTTTGAGTTGCCGGTTGCGGTCCGACAGTTGTTCAGTGCGCGCCTCAACCTCTTTCTCGAGTCGTTGACTGTATTCCTCTTCGCGCTGCACCTTACGGCGATGCGTAAGCCACAGGAATAGTCCGGCCTGTACGGCCAGAGCAAGGTAAGCAAGATATGCCCACCACGTAGCCCAGGGCGCTGCCGCAACTCGAATCGGCATGGCAAAACCGTTCTCATTCCACACGCCCGCACTGTTGGCGGCTTTCACGCGTAGGAGATAGTTGCCAGCATCAAGGTCGGTGTAGGTCACGCGGCGCTCATTGCCCAGCATGATCCAGTCTTCATCGAAACCCTCAAGTTTGTAGGAAAACTGGTTCATCGATGGTGCAGCGTAGTCAGCAGCAGCGAAGTCGAACGCGATGTTGTCATCGCGGTAGCCAAGGTCGATGCCTTCGCTTTCGTCTTCAGGCAATCCCGACTTTGTCGGATCACTCATGTTGTGGAACGCTGTCAGCATGATCGCGGGTACTGCCGAACTCAGCCCAATACTCTGCGGCGCGAAAGCGTTATAGCCGTTGGTGCCGCCAAAGAAGAGCTCGCCGGAGTCGCTGCGATAGTGCGCGCCGAAGTTAAACTCTTCGGCCTGCAGCCCATCGCTATGATGCAGATTGCTGAATGCGCCCGTCTCGGGGTTGTAGCGGCTGATGCCGTAATTCGTGCTAAGCCACAGCAGACCTTCGTTGTCGAACTGGACGCCGTAGACGACGTCGTTGGCGAGGCCGTCAGCGACAGTGATGGTTTCGAATCTAATCGTGTCCGGTCGAGTGGTATCACCTGTCACGCGACTCAGACCACCGCCACGGGTGCCAACCCAGACGGTGCCAATTTCATCGATGTTGAGCGAATACACTGTATCGTCGGCCAGGGTCGACACGTCGTTTGGGTCGTGGGCAAAGCGTTTGAATTCTCCATTTTCCGGGTTCAGCAGGTTGAGGCCACCGGCGTCCGTGCCAACCCAGAGTTGACCACTCTTATCCTCGACAAAGCTCGTTACGCGGTTGCTGCTCAGGCTGGTTGTCGTGTCCGGATCATTGACGAAACGCTCGAACGTCCCCGTTTCGGCATTGAACAGGCTGATTCCACCACCAAACGTGCCGATCCAGATTTTGCCTGACGAGTCTTCGTACATCGCCATGATGCCGTTGGCACCCAGGCTGGTCGGATCGTCGGCATTGAAGCGGAAGTGCTCAATCGAGCCGGTAACCGGGTTCAAGCGATCGATACCCCCGGTCATCGTGCCGATCCAGATGCTGCCACTGCTGTCGCGCAGCAGGCTCATTACGCGATCGTCGCTGATGGACTTGTCGTTTGCCGGGTCGTGACGGTAATGCGTCACCTCGTCGGTCTTGCGATTGATGGCATTGACGCCATCGCCGAAAGTGCCAACCCAAAGGCGAGCTTGCAGGTCCTCGACAAACGAGGTAACGACCGGCTTGGCATCCGGCCGCGTCGTAATATCTGTGCCCGGCTCGAATCCGTATGCCCAGGTACGAGAGTTCCACTTGCTAATACCGTGGGTCTTGCTGCCAACCCAGAGTACGCCGCCACGATCTTCGTAGATCACTGTGATTGAGTTGTCCGCGAGGCTTGTGACATCTGCGTCGTTGCGCTGGTAGCGAACAAACTCGCCTTCGGCGCGGTTCATCAGGTTGAGGCCAGTCGTGGTACCCAACCAGAAACGGCCTTCACTGTCCTCATGAATTGCCGTGACTTCGTTGCCCGAAATCGACGTGCCTTTTTCAGCGTCTGTCACGAAAGAGGTGAACGACTGCGTTTCTACATCGAATCGTTGCAGGCCGCTGCCGAATGTGCCGGCCCAGACTTGTCCATTGCTGTCCTCATAGACAGCGCGAACGCTATGAGGGCCGAGGTCAAATGTTGTGACGTCGCCGCTGCGTCGCTCGATTCGGCTGAGGCCATGATCGCCGCCAGCCCAGATGTTGCCGTTTGAGTCCTGTAACAGGGAGTAGATATTGTCAGGGCCGATCTCGCTGTTGAAACGATAATGCGAGAACGTACCGGTGCTTATATCGAGGCGGCTAAGGCCCCCGTTGCGCGTGCCGGCCCAGACACTGCCGTCGGTGTCCACCAGCACGCGACGCACAACGTTACTGCCAATGGAGCTCGCGCTCTCCGCATCGTGCCGGTAGCTGGAGAACTCGCCGCTCTTCACATCACGGTACGCGAGACCGCCACCGTTAGTCGCGATCCACAGGTTGCCGTTGGGGCCTTCTGCAACGTCGAATACAAAGTCGCTGCTCAGCGATGTCGCGTTGCCACGCTCACGGTAGTAAGTACGGAACTCATACCCATTGAAGCTGTTCAGGCCGTTCTCGGTGCCGAACCACATCTTTCCCTGTGAGTCCTGCAGAATGCTGAGAATATTGCTCTGTGACAGGCCATCGTTCAGTGAGAGATGTTCGAATCGCATGGGATGCGCATCGAAATCGCCCTTTGCCCATACGGGCGCTGCTGCCAACATCATTACTGATGCGAGCAGCCCGTATACGATTCCTGTTTTTATGACGGTCGCCTTTTGCACGCCCGTTCCTCCCTTTTTGCAAGGGATGTATTTAGCCTTGTTGCGTGCTAATTGGCGTTGATTGCAGTCCGGCTGGGCCCGGGAAAAGTGTGACGCGGTTCACGTAACGGAGGTGTTAAGTTCTCGTGAAACGGTTTGTCTCAGGGCTTCTTGAGCAGCGCGACGAATGCTTCACCGGAAACGGCTGGCGACACCAGGAAGCCCTGGAATGCGTTGCATTCGAGTTTCCTGAGCGCGGCGAGCTGCTCATGAGTCTCGACACCTTCTGCGATCACCATCAGGTCGAGACGCTGACCAATGGCGATCATGGCAGATACCAGGGCGGCATCTTTGTCATTCTCTGTCATATTCGCGATGTAGGAGCGATCAATCTTTAGTACGTCTATTGGCAGTTCACGCAGGTACGCGATCGCGGAGTCACCGGTGCCAAAGTCGTCGATTGACAAACGAACGCCAAGTTCTTTGAGCTCCAGCAGCTGAGCCACGACATCGAAGTCGCCAGAAAGGACACCACGCTCACTCAGTTCGAGTTCGAGTGCCGCGGGACTTACGTTGTGCTTCTCCAGGATTCGTTTGACGGTCGGAACAAAGTCTCCACTCATCAACTGCACCTTGGCAACATTGACGCACATTTGCGGCAGGTTGATACCGGCCTTGTGCCAGTCGCTGAGTTGTTTGCAGGCATGGTCGAGGACAAATGCACCGATACGATTCATAAGCCCGCACTCTTCGGCAATAGGGACAAACTCAGCCGGCGAAATCTGGCTGCCATCTGCCTGTGGCCAGCGAAGGAGTGCCTCAGCGCCGGTGACGCTGCCTTTGTCCACACGCGTGATTGGCTGGAACGCAAGTTGTAGCTCATCGCGATCAAGCGCTTCGTGCAGCATGTGTTCGATTTTCAGCTTGCGCGCTGCTGCCGCATCCATTTCGGCACAGTAAAACTTGAACCCGCCGCCCCGGCTTTGGGCATCCCGCATTGCGTTGTCAGCTCTCTGCAGCAAGCTGTCCACATCGTCCGCATCGTGCGGATAGAAGGCGACACCCTGGCATGATGACAACGAGACGGTCTGCCCTGAAACCTGGATTGGCCGCGCCAGCCGATCCAGCAGGAGTTGCTGCAAGGGTCCGAGGTCACTCTGCTGATTCGGAGTCGTCACCATGATGGCGAATCGAAAGTTTTCGATACTCGCCACAACTGTTGTTTGCAGGCGCTGTGTATCGCTTGGCACCGGGCTGAACTCGCTCATACACTCATTGAGCACATTGCCGAGCTCCGTTAGTATCACATCTGCCTGTTCCTGGCCCATTGCTTCGATGACCAGGCGAAAACGATTAAAACCAATCACGATGACGGCAAGTGCCGATCCGCTACGATCCACGGAAGCCATGCTGCGACGCACAAGATCCGTGAACTTCTTCTTGTTTGGCAGACCGGTGAGCGGCTCAAACGACTCACCGCGCCGGAGCCGCAGTCGGGCTGCGTCGGCGACGGCAATCGCCTGATTCAGCGACTGCTGCCTTTCGGCCACGGAAACCTGCAGACGACGGGCATCTATTGCATTACGAACGCGGCGCCCGGTAACGGGCCAGTCGAAGGGTTTGCTGATGACGTCGTAAGGGTTGAACTCCAGCGCCGAACTGGCTTCGCGGCCGCTGGTGCACAGGACAAAAACCGGCATCTCGAGATCCGCCGCATCCAGCAGCTCCTGATACAGCGGTTTCCCGTTGTTACCGTTGATGCTCGCGTCCACAATGATCACCTCTGGCATGAGGTCTCGTGCCAGCTGCAAACCATTACCTGGGACATCACCAACCGTGGTCTTTACATTGCTTTGGCCGAGCCAACGCGGCGCCCACTTCAGGGCATCGGCGTTGGCGCTCAGCAACAGTGTGACCCCGTCGGATTCGTCCGATACATCGACTGGCGACAAATCAGCAACTGACAGCCGACGGATCGTCTGGGTAAGGTCGAGGCCATCGGCGTACGGGCTGGTCGGCTTCTTGACGCGCTGATCAGCCATGCCTTACCTCGCTCGGCACGGACTCGAAGTAGTTTTGCATCTCACTTGCCTCCAGGGGCTGAGTGAAGTAGAAGCCCTGGAGCATGTCGCAACCGGACTCACGCAGCGTGTCTACTTGTTGCTGCGTTTCGACACCCTCTGCAATGACCACAAGGCCGAGCGCGTGGGCACTCGCGATTGCCGCACGACACGCCGCATGATCTTCGGCGCAGCACTCCGCAGCCGATACCAGCGAGTTGTCGAGCTTGATGCCATCGATCGGGCTGTGAGACAACTGTGCCAGTGAACATGCTGCGGTACCATAGTCGTCGACGTGCAGCCGGATGCCGAGCGCCTTCAAAGTATCGAGTACCTGAAAGGCCGTCATCGCATCGCGCGCGAGCATCTTTTCCGTGATCTCAAGGTCGACAAACTCGGGCTGGACGCCGGCCTCCAGCATCAGCGCAGCCATTCGCGAAGCAATGTCGGGTCGCGAAAACTCCTGCATTGAGAAATTGATTGCCAGGTGCAAGTCCAACCATCCTGCGTCGTGCCAGCTACGCAATTGCCTGAAGCTCTCGCGCAGCACCCATTCGCCGATCGGTACGATGAGGCCCGTACGTTCGGCAATCCCAATGATCTTGCTTGTCGAATGCGAACCCATGACCGAGTCGGGCCAACGCAATAATGCCTCGACCGAACGGACTTCGTGGCTGCTGGCGTCGACGATAGGCAGGTAGTTCAACCTGAGAGAGCCGCTCTCGAGCGCGGTCTTCAGTTCAATCTCGAGATCCTGGCGTTGTAGTGTTCGCAGCTTGACTGTGCCGCTGTGAAAGCAGACGTTACCTGGTTGGCCAGCTCGTGCTTCCTCGGTCGCCGCGAGCGTGTTCGTGTACAGCACTTCGGCGTCAGAGCCGTCCTGCGGAAACAGACCAATCCCTGCATACACCTCTGCGGTAAATGCGTTGCCGTCGATGTCGATGGGTTGCTGAATGAACTGCATTAGTCGTTCGGTTACGGATTCAGCATCGACTCCGGTCTCTATAAACGGCAGTACGATGGCAAAGCGATGAAAATCAATGCGGGCGACAACAGTACGACGTTCGTAATCCTGTTCGTCGAGCGAATTGGTACCGCGAAGTTCACGTACCATACGCTGAGCCATTTCTTGCAGGACCGTGCCGTAGCGATCAGCCCCGGTAGTGCCGTGCTTGTCGTCGACATGAATGCAGATTACCGCCGCACGTCCTTCGCGGAGTCCCTGATGTTCGCAAACCTTTCGGAGTTCCTCCATAAAGTACTCGCGGTTGGGGAGCCCTGTGACTTTGTCGACGAAAGCGAGTTTCCGTAGTCGCGACATGGCCTGGCGATGACGCGAGGTGTCCCTGACGATCAGCAGGACCCGGTCGCGTCCCTGGGCAACGTAGATGAATTCAGCGCTGCCCCCATTTGCGTCGAGAGCAACGTCTTCGCTGAAGAAAGTGCGATCGCGCAGTACGCGCTGGATGCTCTTGCGTACATGCTTGCCGGTTTCGGCTGGCCAGAGCGCATCCACCGATTCTGGTGGCCTCATCCCTTCAGGTGCATGCATAACCTCGGAAACTTCGCCATCTCCATTGACGACCAACGCCATATTGCGGTGGGGCAGGGGCGCTTCATGCACCTCCTGTGAATCTGCGGTTATCGCTGAGTCCCTCATTCTTGAGCCATCTTATTGGTCCGTTTTGGAAAAGTTTTCCGAGTGCTAAGTTTCAGCAGGGATTATTACCATAGCTATAAATGAATGGAATAAGCGGCCGTCAAATCTGCGACGCAGTTCAAACAACTACCACCAAAATTAGGAGGTTGGCTCCCGATGGAACGGCCTTTGAGGTGTCCATGTACAGGCGATCAAGCATGTCCCAAATTTTTCGGCCCGTACTTGTCGGGTTCAAACTTAACAGTCGTATTATGTGAGCCGGGTCTGGTTTCTTGGACATGTGGTGAGTGTCCTGTACCTCTTAGAGAGTTCTGCCAGCGTGTATCGTCATCTTTTGTTGACTAACTCATGGTCGAATTATGTGGATTCCTACTAGAACCTACGAAGCTTTGCCCGCACTCTATTTTACGATTGGCGCGTTGATCGTTCTCGGTGCGACTTACATTGGCGCCAGTTATGGGCTTATGCCAGGCTATTTGCTGCTAGGCGTTTCATGCATAGCCGCTGGCGTTTTAGTCTGGGTTATCCGGAGAAATGCGCGCTCTACCGCGGAAACCTCGTCTAGTAATATGCGCAGTATGGCTATGGATCAAACATCTCGCTAGAACGCACCAGGCTTTACAGGTCACGTTTTCCCATATATCGCCGTTCAGCGCAGTCATGTCCACGCAACCAGCAAAAGGGAATTCCTTAGCGGTAGCAAGCGATACATCGCGTGCTAGGATCCTTCCGCACGCGGCGTGTGGTCCGCCTGAATTTGGAGAACAATGAACCAATGATTAACGACATGGATGTTGCGCGCCTGAGGGGTTTCTCGCCGTTCGGCGCGCTCAAAAAGGACAGTCTTAAGAGCCTTTTGGAGGACGTCAAAATGCTGCAGGCCGGCCAGGGCGAGACACTGTTCAGCAAGGGCGACTCTGACGGGCGATCCGTTTATCTACTTTCCGGGACTTTAGAACTCACAACGGATGGCTCCACTAAGCGTCGTATCAGTGGCGGGGCGGACGAGGCGAACCACCCGATTGCCCCGATGTTTCCACGTCAGGAGACGGCCGTCGCCGTAGACACTGTTCGGTACTTCACTATCGATAGTGAACTGCTTGATATGACACTGATGTTGGATCAAACCGGGGTCTATGAAGTTTCCGAGTTTGGGTCCGAAACAAGCGCCGAAGAGAGCGACTGGATGACGTCATTCTTGCGGACAGAGCTCTTCCAGCAAGTACCGCCGCACTGCATTCAGAAGCTTTTCATGCGACTGAACAGACGGGACTTCAAGGCCGGTGACATCGTGATCCAGCAGGGGAGCACCGGCGACTATTTTTATATAGTTCGAAGTGGAACATGCACGGTCACTCGTGAGACACCTTCTGGTAAAGGGAGTATCGATCTTGCCGTGATGGGTGTTGGCGGATCGTTCGGCGAGGAGGCGCTAATTAGCGATGCAGAACGTAATGCCACGGTAACGATGCAGACCGCCGGCACTCTAATGCAACTGGGAAGAGAAGATTTCCAGGAGCTGCTGAACGAACCATTGGTTGTAAAACTGGATCATGAGCAAGCCAACGAAGCCGCTGGTCAAGGTGCAAAATGGCTTGACGTTCGGGTGCCGAGTGAATACGCGGCCAACGGCAAGATTGGGGCCATGAATGTTCCACTGTACCTTCTTCGCCACAAGCTCGACGTGCTGGATAAGGCAACACCCTACATCGTCTATTGTGATACCGGGCGGCGCAGTGCGGCGGCAGCCTTCATTTTGAATAAGAAAGGGTATCAATCCGCGGTGCTCAGCGGTGGGTTGAATAGCTGCTAGTACCCACGGTCCTCCCAACGGCACGTGCCGGTGCACCTTGTCGACTTTATACCGTCTTTTCCCCGTTCTCGAGTCGATTTGACGCCGCGATTATGTGACCTGCGTCACAAACATTTCGCGGCTCCGGGTGCGGTGCGCACGCCCGTAACTGGCTAATTATTGATGAAATTCGCCTCAATCTAAAGAGATCGCCGGACGAACCACGGGAAACGCCATGATCATTGGGATGAAGACACTTACCAGAATTCGGGCTTTCGTGGCCGGATGCGCCATCATGCTGCTCTGCGCGGCATGCGCGCACGAACCGGCATCCACGGAGACAGCAGAAGGTTCTGTAAGCTCTCAGGGATTCGTCTCCGAATACATTGTTCAAAGCACTGATGTTGCGACGGCATCCGCCGCGGTTGAGGCCGTCGGCGGTGAAGTGACGCACGAGCTAGGGATAATCCACGCAGTGGGCGCTGTGCTGCAGCCGGAACAGGTTGAGTTACTCAAGGGCCGTAGCGACGTACGCAGGGTGTTCGAGGACAGCACGGTAACGACCTCGTCTCTGTGCAGCGTTTCCGCCGGAGCTGCCGTTTTCGAGGACGGCAAGTTCTACTGGACTATCAGCAACACCAGTAACTCGACGGTGACGATCGGCGCGATCTCGATCGCATTTCCGAGCGTTAACGGTACGCTGAAGAAGATTAAGCTCGACAGCAGCGAGATTTGGGGTGTGGGGGCACAGCCGCCACATGTGCAGATCATTGGCAACTTCCACAACGACGTAGCGCGCCGCCAGTTGGCGCCGGGCCAGACCGCCGACTTCCTGTTCGAGTTCGACAACCACATCGATTGGAACGAAGCTAACTACACGATCTTCGTCGACTTCGAGGAAGGGTGCTCGCTGGAGTTCGCCCCCCGAGCGATGGATTGCCGCTCGAATGGTCTTGGCGATCGCAAATTTAACGGCAAAAAGATCGAGTGGGAACTGCCGAATGAGGGCAGCGATCCAATCACGATTGAGGAGCTGTCGTTGAACTGGCCAGAGGTGAATGGCCAGGTGGCGAAGGTGAAGCTCGAGGGGGCCACTATTTTCGAGGATTTCCGCGATGCACCCGTAACGACCATCGGCGACGGCTGGGACCGCGATATTAAGGACCGGCGCATCATGCCCGGTGACACCGGTAAACTGGAGATCGAGTTCACCGAAGACATCGATCTTGACGAAGAAGCACACTCGCTGATCGTCGAATTCTCCGAAGGCTGCCGGACTGAGTTCGTACCCTCTGCGCCGCTGGTCGGCGAAGACCAAAAGGTCGACAAGAAGGCTCGTGAGACACACTACGTGCGCCAGGTAGGTGCCGATCTGCTGCACGCAGACGGTATCACCGGAGCGGGGGTCACAGTCGCGATCCTGGATACGGGTATCTGGAGTTCCGGTGGTGGCAAGAACTGGCTACGCAAAGACTACAATGGTGACGAGCGTGTACTTAGAACCTTTGATGCGATTGCTGGTGTCGAGGGTGATGTCGACGACGCCGAAGATGAAAACGGTCACGGCAGTCACGTTACCAGCATCATCCTGTCCTCGCGAAAGGCGCAAGGCTCTGGCAACAAGCCGGTCTGGAACGGTGTGGCGCCCGGAGTCTCACTGGTGGCTGTTAAAGCTTTTGACGAGACGGGCAACGGCACCTATTCGGATGTTATTCGCGGTATCGATTGGGTAGTGCGTAACAAGGATGCTTACGGCATTCGCGTGCTCAATCTCTCACTGTCGGCGCCGCCGCGCTCTCATTATTGGGATGACCCGCTGAACCAGGCGGTAATGGAGGCCTGGCGTCAGGGTCTGGTCGTAGTAGCCTCCGCTGGCAATTCGGGGCCGGAAGCTATGTCTATCGGCGTCCCGGGTAATCTGCCCTATGTTGTTACTGTTGGTGCCGTTACCGACAACAGTACACCTTTCGACCAAAGTGATGACAAGGTAACCAGTTTTTCGGCTGCCGGCCCGACCCACGAAGGTTTCGTCAAGCCCGAGATGGTTGCACCGGGTGGTCACATGCTCGGCGTGATGAACAAGGGCAACAGGATCCCCAAAAAGCACAAGAATTTCCATGACGGTGATTCGTACTACTACATGTCGGGGACATCACAGTCGGCTGCAGTGGTCAGCGGAATCGCGGCTCTGTTGCTCGAAGCCGAGCCTGCGCTGACGCCGGACCAGGTGAAGTGCAAGCTGATGAGTGGAGCTCGGCCAGCAATCGCGGCCGACGGTTCACGGGCTTTCTCCGTGTTCCAGCAGGGCGCGGGTCTGGTCAATGCCAAGTCAGCTCTGGAGTCTACGAACTACAGCTGTGCAAATCGCGGCCTTGATATCAACGCCGATCTTGCCGGCACACGCCATTTTGGTGGTCGCGCAAACAAAGACACCAGCGGCAACTACTACTTGATGGGTCTCGATGGCTACCTGTGGACAGACAACGGTGTCGCCCCCAATGGTTATCTCTGGACAGACGGGGGGGGCGTCAACGCAAATGGCTACCTGTGGACTAACGGTTACCTGTGGACCGACGGCGACGTTGGTGTCAACGGTTACCTGTGGACCGACGGCGGTGTCGGTATTAACGGCTACCTCTGGACCAACGGCTACTTGTGGACGAATGGCTACCTATGGACCGATGGGCCATTGTGGACCAACGGATACCTCTGGACAGACAATCCGGGCCAGGAGATGCAAATCAATTTCTGGGTAGACCAGGAGTAAATCTGAATACGCTGGCTGACTGTCCGTTTTTAGGGCTGCCGAAATACGTACCTAATTGGTCTTCTGGGTTTCTTCGCAGGGCTCTCGCCAAGTCGGCTTTCGCGTGCGACTTGAGTCTTCTGCAGTCATGCCAAGCAGCCGCTCATAGTGAGTGCGAAGTAAGGGTCAGAAGTTGCCACTCGCCCTACCCTTCGCCGGCTAATCTTAACTTTTGCAGAATAGTTACCCCTTAACTTCTTCCTGATTGTGTCTACGCCTCCGTTAAGCCAGTGCTGCTGTGCTTCGTTTCTGAAGAATTGTCTCAACGTAATTCCAACCCATTCCCAAGAGTGCCCTGAATCGATTTCGCCCGGTTGGGACCTATGCCGAAAGAACGGCATCGAGTTCCGGGATATCCCGTCTCAACTGTTCAACGCTGGCTGGCATGGCCTCCATATCCAGGGCCGTTGTTCCATCCTGGCGGCACACGACAACGGCGATCGGCGCGATATTTCCAAACAGGAAGCCGCCTGTTTTGGTCCTTGTCGTCTGCAATTCAACGGTCTCCACAACGATGAGCGTAAGCGCCGGATCGATGACAATTTCATTTATGCGGCAAGTGCCCATTCATCTTCCGCCGTTACGCATTTTCACTAGCCCTTGCCAGATCGGCGGTGACAGCAACAATGCAATGGTCAACCAGATCAATTGCAGTGGAATAAGTCGTATGCTGCCGGCGCTATTCAACTCGAAGGTCGATTCGGAGAATTCCGGTTCGATAGTGATCGCGGCTCCTTGCACGGATGCGAGC
>Ga0316195_10000669_pt1 | contig 14225 bp, 8 predicted proteins | sample Phised1_MG_FD_204937 | JGI IMG/M metagenome (GOLD analysis project Ga0316195, IMG submission 204937) | Coastal sediment microbial communities from Maine, United States - Phippsburg sediment 1 | ecosystem: Environmental > Aquatic > Marine > Coastal > Sediment | place: USA: Maine | collected... | reverse complement strand
GATCGAAAACGAGCCGGAGCGATATCTCGACCACATTTACGGTGAGAAGGAGGCCGGTGGCACGTCATGGATGTACCTCTCGGGCGTTCCTTTCGGGGACGTCGGCTTTCCGACAGACCTGCCGAACGCGCCGCTGATCGACAGCACCAAGGGCTTCCTCGCAGCGGTGCCCACAGTCCTTGTGGTCTGGCCGGCCCTGTTCGGCATGTGCTACTCGGCGCTGAAACGCAGGGAGGCAGTCGCAAGCGAAGAACAGAAGAGGGAGAAGGACCGTGGCTAACCAGGAAAACATCCTGCCCAGCGGGGCAGTCGAGGGCGGCTTCAGCTCCTGGTTCATGCACAAACTCCGGATGGGCATGAGCTGGAAGGACTATGGCCGGTCGCTGGTGACTCCATTCAACGTGCTGGCTGCGCTGGTACTGATGGTGGGGCTCCCGGTCATCGCCTCGCGCTTCATCTTCGGTCTCTCGGCAGTGACCCACAGTTCCAACGACTATCCGTGGGGACTGTTGCTGGGATGGGGGCTTTTCGGTGGCGTACCCCTGTCCGCAACCGGGTTCGTGATCGCCAGCGCGTACTATATCTTTGGCTTCGAGAAGTTCGCGCCGATGGTGAGGATCGCCATCCTGACCGGTTTCCTTGGCTACCTTTTCGCAGTGCTCTACCTGCTCATCGACCTGGGGCGGCCGTGGCGGATCTATTTCCCCATGGCGGTTTCCTTCGGTACCGCCTCGGTGCTGTTCCTGGTTGCCTGGCACGTGGCGCTGTACCTCACGGTGCAGTTCCTGGAGTTCAGCCCGGCGATACTCGAGTGGCTCAAGTCCGAGCGGGTGCGCACCTGGGCGAAGAAGATAACCATCGGCATGACGATCGCGGGCATCATGCTGTCGACGCTGCACCAGTCGGCGCTCGGCGCGATGTACCTGTTGGCGCCCGGCAAGGTGCATCCCCTGTGGTATTCACAATACCTGCCGGAGCTGTTCCTTGCGTCGAGCATCTATGTCGCGATGTCGCAGGTCATCCTCGTCAGCGCGCTGGTGGCGCGGTTCCTCAGGAACCGGTGCGATGCGACCTTCCTCGGCAGCCTCGACGAGCTGACCGTCAGCCTTGGCAAGGCGAGCGCGGTCGCCATGTACGTGTATTTCGTGATGAAGATCGTTTCCGTGGCGCATGACTCGGAATGGGGCCTGCTCAATACGCCCTACGGCCACTGGTTCCTGGTGGAAATGCTTGGCTTCGTGCTGTTGCCGGCACTCGTGATCACGTTTGGCTTCAAGAGTTCGCGCGCCGGTGTCGTGCGCTTCGGTGCCCTGCTGGCGGTGATCGGCGTACTCGTTAACCGGCTGAACCTGTCCATCATCGTGCTCAACTGGAACCTGCCCAATCACCTCGAGGAAATGCTGCCGGCAAGAGCCGAGGTGATCATCGTCATGACGCTGACCGTGATCCACGTGCTCATATTCCGCTGGATCGTCAACAGGATGCCGGTGACCCATGAGGAGCCAGGGTTCAAGGCGCACTAGCCGGGGCAGTCCGCCCGCAGCACGTGTTTCCGGAGGCAGGCGATGATCGACAGGCCGCCTGGGTTGTTCCTGCTCTTCGGGACACTGGCCCTGTGGTTCTTCGCGGGCCTGGCCACGCCGGACGAAACCGCGGCCTGCCTGGAATGCCATGCGGACAAGGGCCGCGTGATCGAGTTTCCGGACGGCGGTGGAATCCAGGCCTTCGTCGACGAGAAGCAGTTCAAGGCCTCGGTGCACAGCTTCCTTGCCTGCACGGATTGCCACAGCCAGTCGCTGGTGGGGGCGGGGCATGAGCAGCAGCGGTTCAGGAGCGAGGACGTCTTCAAGCTCCGTTACTCCCGCATCTGCAGGCGCTGCCATCTCGACGAGGAAATCGGCCGCTCGCCGGTACACGTGAGCCTGCTGGAGCAGGAAGCCGCAGGACACGCTCCGGTTTGCACCGACTGTCACCCGGCCCACGCGATCATGCCCGTCGCCGGAGGCCAGATGCTGGCCGGCGAGGCGGCTTACTGCGCGGAATGTCACGCGGCGCAGACGCGGGCGATGGGGCAGGCAGGAAGCGCGACCGATACCGGGGCGCCGGCGCCCGCCGTGCATGGCAGCCTGACCTGTTCGGGCTGCCATGCCGGATATTCCCAGCAGTCGCATCCCGGGAAAGGCGCGGGCATGGCGATGCCTGAAGACCTCTGCCGGCGCTGCCACTTCGACAAGTACACCAAGACGCTGGAAAGCATCCACTACAACCTGTCCAGCCGCGGACATCCGCAGACGCCTACCTGCATCGACTGCCATGGCGCGCACCAGATCACGTCCCTCAGTCGCGACCGCGCATTGAGCGCGTCGAAGTGCGGGGAGTGCCATCCGAAGCTGTATGCCGTCTACGCAACCAGCGTGCACGGCGATGCCCTGGTCAACTCGAATAACCAGGACGTGCCGATCTGCATCGATTGCCACAGGGCGCACGACATCAGTGACCCGCTGACCGCCGATTACCGGGACGATATTCCGTTCATGTGCGGCAACTGCCATGCGAACAAGGCCATCGCCGGCAAGTACGGCCTGACAACCGACGTCGTCAAGACCTACCTGTCCGACTTTCATGGTTCGGCCATCAGCTTCTACCGGGAGCAGGATACGGGCGCATTTCGGCCGACCAAGCCCATCGCGGTCTGCACCGACTGCCACGGCACGCACGACATCAAGTCGATGTCTGCGCTTGGGACCGGCGAAATCAAGGCGATGCTGCTCAGGAAATGCAGGCAGTGCCATGAAGGAGCCAGCGCCGACTTCCCGGACGCCTGGCTGTCGCACTACACGCCCAGCATGCAGACGGCGCCGGTGCTGTTCATACTGGGCCGCGCCTATGCAGTGTTGTTGCCGCTGATCCTGCTGGGGATACTGCTGCAGGTAGTGCTGCACGCCAGGCGCTACGCGGCCGCGCACGCAGCTGCGGCGGCGCCCGGGGACAGCTCCGGCGTGAGCGTCGAACCGGTCAGGATCCGCAGGTTCCCGGTGGCCCGGATCGTAGAGCATCTCTTGCTGATCGTGCTGTTCCTGGCGCTTGCCGCGACCGGGCTCGCACAGAAGTTCCATCACGTCGAAATGTCGCAATGGTTGTTTGCAGTGACGGGTGGCATCGACATGCTGAGGCGCGTCCACCATTACGCAGGCATGGCCTTCGCGGTACTGCTGCTGCTGCACGTCATGACCGCCGCATTCGGCGTTACGGTGCTTGGCTGGCGACCGTCAATGCTCGTTTCACGGCAGGATGTCCTGGATGCGGCCCACGATGTCCGCTACGCCCTGGGCCTGACCGACAGGCCCGCGGATCGCGACCGCTATGACTACAAGGAAAAGTTCACCTACTGGCTGGTGCTGACGGGAGGCGTGATCATGGTGCTGACGGGGCTCGTCCTGTGGTTCCCGGTGACCGCCGCCCAGTATCTGCCGGGCGAGGCGATTCCGGTGGCGGCCTTGATGCACTCGCAGCAGGCGCTCATCGTGCTCCTGCTGGCCTGCGCCTGGCACATATACGACTCGATCTTCAGCCCCGACGTCTTCCCGTTGAATACCAGCATCTTTACGGGCTACACGACCCAGGTGCGGACGCCACGGCGCACCCCCAGGAGCCCGGATGCCAGTGCAGGTGAGTAGTGGCCAGCAGGGCCGACCGCGAGGCTTGGGTCAGGGGCGGTAGTCCACGGCCAGGCCGAAGACATAGATGCGGCTGTTCTCGATGCGACCGCTGACGGGGGGTATGCCGGGCAGTGGCACAGGATAGGAATCCTGCCCGACCTGCACGGTGCCCTGGTTGACGACCGAGATGGCGGCACGAAACAGCCATCTTGGCGAGTAGCGGTAGTCCACGCCGAGCGCGAGACGCCGTTGCTCGGCTATCGGAAAGTACAGGGGCATGACGCCATGAGGGGCCGGGTCGCTGTCGAGGGCGGCCCCCGCGGACAGCGTCCAGTGCTCGTCGAGGCGATGACGCAGGCCCAGCGCGACACCCCAGGTATCGCGCAGCCCGTCATCGAACACCGGCGCCGGATTGCCGGCGACCTCGAGAACCGCGCCACCCAGTGCGGACCAGTCCTGCCAGGAGACATTGGCGGCCAGGAGCGTGTCCGCAGACAACTGCTGCACGGCGCTGAGCGTGACCTGTTGCGGCAGCGTGAGGTCGAGGCGCGACGCCGCTCCCTGCTGCAGGATCGAGTCGAGCACCGGGTGCAGCGCCTCGCCGTGCAGCGCGAGCCCCGCCGAGTGCCTGACCGGCGAGTTCCACGCAAGGCCGATCCTGGTCTCACTGCCCGGTCTGTAGGCGAGTCCCAGGCTGCCATTCATGGCCCAGGAGTCTCCTTCCAGGCGCAGTTGGCCATCCGGCAAGCCGGCCGGTGGCCCGTAGAACAGGGCGTCGTTGGCGACAGCGAGTCCAGCGCGCAGGTCCAGGTACTGGGCGCCCAGCGAAGCGCCGATGTCGAGCCTGTCGGTCAGGCGACAGGCTATCGCTGGCGCGACGTTCATCGAGCGCAGCCGCAGGTCTTCGAGGGCGCGACTTCCCGCCCAGTCGCGACCGAAGTCGAATCCCATGCCCAGGTAGCTGTACAGGCCCAGTCCGACGGCCCAGCGCCCGGCCGTGCGGGTGCCGAACAGGGCGGCCACGGGCATCGTGTCGGCATGGTTGTCCGCAAGGCCGGCGACGGCCCCGCTGCCGTCCAGTTGCAGGTCCAGCGAGCTCGGCAGGGCGGCGAGCAGGTAGCTGTCGCCGTCGAGCGAGGCCATGCCAGCCGGGTTGGCAGCCAGGGTCGAGGCGTCCACCGCGAGCGCGGCACGTCCGGCGGAGGCCATGCCCATGTCGGCGCCACCCGACTCGGTCATCCAGGCGGCGGCTGCCAGGCAGGGGGCCGTGAAGAAAAACGCCATGAAGGGCAGGGTCTTCAGGGCGGCGGCAGCGGCTGGGGAAGATCGGATGGCCATGATTGTCTGCAAATACCTCGACAGGGTCAGGTAGCAGGCTAGCCTGCGCAGCCGGCGCGATTGTTCCGGGACGGGTGGGTAATTGTCGTTTTCTTTCAGTATGCTGTGGCCAGCCAGATGCCAGCACCCACCAACATGCGATCGCTCCTGCTGCGGATTTTCGGGCACCCCGATTTCCGCTGCGGGATTCCCGCCACTCCGCCCTTCCAGCTGGAGCGCTATCGCGCCGTCATCGACATGGCTTCCGTGCCGCCCTTTGGCGAGCCGCTGCTGATGGTGCATACGGGTGGCAGGCCGCTGTCATACCGTGCTGGACCCGGCGACACGGTTCGGCTGTCGCTGCCGGGCCTGGTGACCTTCGTGCCGGCTGGCGCGTCTTCGCAATTTGCCCTGCGCGGTGTCGGTGAGGGCATCGCGATTCACTTTGACGGCCCGCGCCGCGTCCCCGGCTGGCTGGCCGCAAGCCGCGAGCGCGATCCCGTTACCTTCGTGGACAACGTGATCGTCACGCTCGCCCAGCAGATGGCGAATGCCGCGAGCGAGCCACGGCCGGACGAGGTTTATCTCGGTGTGCTCGGCAACGCGCTGCTGGCCCAGGCAAAACGCGTGCTGACCCGGAGTTCGTCGAACGCGCCGCTGCGAGGTTCCCGCAGTGCGCTGCTGCTCGTTCACCTCGCCGTGCAACACATCCAGGGCCATGTCGACGACCCGCTGGGCGTCGCCGAGCTGGCCGCGATCGCCGGCGTCGGCGTCACGCATTTCTCCAATACCTTCAAGCGCGTGACCGGCATGACGCCGCACCAGTACATCCTGCGCGCGCGCATCGGCAGGGCCTGCGAGCAGCTGCGGATGACTTCGCTGTCGATCGGCGAGGTCGCCAGCCTCGTCGGCTTCGCCGGGCAGAGCCACTTCTGCAAGGTGTTCAGCCGCGAAATGGGGCTGACGCCTTCAGCCTATCGGCGCAGCGTCCAGCCGCAGAAGTCTCGTCGCGGCTGATGGCTGCGCCCGGCGGCCGCACGCTGGGCGCGAGGCGCGCTGTCGAGGCGTGACAGCAGGGTGCTCCCGGTGACTGTCTCGGGAGGTATCGACGTGCCGGGTGTTGTCCTGCCACGTCGAAGTTGACGTCGCGACACTTTATTCTTGCAGTGCAACAAGCAGATGCGGTGCGCGGATCGTCGATTGCTGCATGGCAACATTGCGACAAACACCCGATTGTATGTTTCGGAAGAGACTGGCAGTCTTGGCTGGCGGCGACATTCCGTGACATTTTCAATACGCACGTTTGTTGTCGGCGAAAGATGGGGGCCAATCCTGCGATCGAACTCGGCCATTGCCAGGCGAGCCCGACGCAGTCTGGCACGTGGTCCCGCGCGAGCGGGGCGATAGAACTCAAGGCAACTGGGGAACGAACAATGACGAGTGAATCCGTGATCGGGAGTCGGCGCAACCTGGTGCTCGCCACCGTAGTTGGCTCGGTACTCGCGGCCTATGCGGGCGGTGCCGCGGCGCTCGACTTCGAGTTCGACAATGGGGCCAGGTTGAACTGGAACACGACCTTGTCTGTAGGCACGAGCTGGCGCGCCCAAAAGCCCAGCCGCGAGCTCTACACACGAGCCGACGGGTCACTCATCGGCCTGTACGATCCCACGCCACTGCTCCCCGGCGCGGCCAACGGTCCGAAGGACGGCCTTGCGGGTAACCAGGCGGCCGGCGACGGCAACCTGAACTACGACAAGGGCAACCGCTTCTCGACGCCGTTGAAGATCATTACCGACCTTGAGATCAAGAAGGGTGGCTTCGGCGCGCTGGTGCGGGTGAAGGCCTGGTACGACGAGACGCTCGAGAATGGCCGGGTCCGCATTGGCAACCAGGCCAACGACTTCAACGGCACCCGCCCAGGCCTCGGTCCGATACCGGGTTACACGCTTTGCCCGTACGCTCCACCGAACACGCCCTGCCTGCCTTATTCGCCGCCTGGGCAGAATAACTTTCCGTCGACCACGCTCAGTGACGCCGGCTTCGAGGACGAGCAGAAGTTCTCCAACGTCTATCTGCTGGATGCCTACGTGTACGGCAGTTTCGCGGTGGGCGACTCGGACCTGCAGTTGCGCCTGGGCAACCAGGTCATCAACTGGGGCGAGAGCGTCTTCATCCAGGGCGTCAACCAGATCAACCCGATCGACGTTCCCGCAGCGCGCCGCGCCGGCGCCGAACTCAAGGAAATCCTGCTGCCGGTGTGGGCTGCCTATGCAAACTGGGGCTTCAGCTTCGGCTCGCTGGAGGCCTTCTACCAGTTCAAGTGGAACAACACCTCCGTTGACGGTTGCGGCCAGTACTTCACCGTCAGCGGCACGCTGATCTCCACCGATCCCGGCCAGTGCCGCAGCATCACGGTGCTGGGCGGGCAAAATGGCAACCTGGTCCCGGGTACGACTTCGCCTATCGTGCCGCAACTCGGCGCGCAGCCCTTCCTGCAGGCCTCGGGCGCGTACCTGCCGGCGGTGGACGGCGTGAAGCCGCCGGACAGCGGTCAGTACGGTTTCGCCTTCCGCTTCCCGGTGGACAAGCTGGACACCGAATTTGGCCTGTATTTCGAGAACATCCACAGCCGCCTGCCGATTTCATCCGGTCGCAGCGGCACCAACCCGACGGATCCCGGCCAGGAACGGACGCTGGCTGCATTGCAGGCGCTGGGCGTGTTCGGACAGGACGCCTGGGGTAACTACTTTCGGTCGAGCACTAACACAGTCCGCTACCGCACGCTGATTCCTGCCCTGGTCGCCGGCTACCAGGCAGCCGCGCACGCGAACCTGGGGCCGTACGGTCTGGCTGATGCCCTGGACGGGCTGCAGACGGGCGTGGGCTTCTGGGAGTACCCGAAGGACATCCAGGTCTTCGGCCTCAGCGCGGCGACCAACCTGTTCGGCTGGTCCGCATCGGCTGAAGCGAGCTACATGAAGGACGTGCCGGTGCAGATCAACGGCAACGACCTGATCGGGGCGACGGTGTCGGGTCTTGGGCCGGCGTCGGAGTACCTTCGCGCCGTCGCCGCCCTGCCCAGCGAGTCGTACCTGCAGGGTTACACCCGGTTCGACAAGACGCAGCTGCAGGCCAACGTGGTCAAGACCTTCAGCAACGTCATGGGCGGCGACAACATGCTGCTGGTGGCCGAGGTGGCCGGGCAGTGGAACGACGTGCCCGACTACACCCGGGGCGGCCTGCGCTACGGCCGCGGCTTCATGTTCGGCTCAGGGTCGGGCCCTGGTTACGAAACACCTGCAGACGGACTACCGGAGGGACAGCCGGGCTTCGGCGCGGCCAGCGGCGGCAACCTCTGCTCGCCGTACATGGTGAACGTGCCGAACGTCGTGGTGGCAAACTCCCAGTACAACGCCCAACCGAACGGCTGCCGCAACGACGGCTACGTCACGGACTTCGCCTGGGGCTACAGGATCCGCGCCTCGGTCGACTACAACAACGTCGGCAACAGCGGCGTGACGCTCACGCCGAGCGTGTACTGGGCGCACGACGTCACCGGCGTGTCGATGGACCCGACGTTCAACGAGGGCCGCAGGACACTCGGCCTGGGCCTGAAGGCGACCTACAACAAGAAGTACAGCTTCGACCTGAGCTATGTCCAGTACAAGGACCATAACTTCGACCCGCTGTTCGACCGGGATTACTATTCAGCCGCCGTCGGTATGACGTTCTGACCCGATCCAGGAGAAACATTCAGATGAAGACGATCAACAAGATGCTCGGTGCCGCGATTGCGGTAGCCGCCCTGGCAGGGGTCACCTCGCCGGCATGGGCTGCCTTGTCGGCCGCCGAGGTTGCGCGCCTCGGCGCCGACCTCACGCCGGTCGGCGCGGAAAAGGCGGGCAACAAGGACGGCACGATTCCCGCCTGGAGCGGAGGCCTGTGCTCGCCCCCGGCCGGCTGGACGCCAGAAAAGGGCTACGTGGACCCGTTCCCGAACGACAAGGTGAAGTTCACCATCACCAAGGCGAACGCGGCCCAGTACAAGGACCAGCTGACGCCCGGCGTGCTGGCGATGCTGAACAAGTACGATAATTTCAGCCTGCCGGTGTACGAGACGCGCCGTACCGCCTGTTATCCGCAGTCCGTCTATGACGACGTCAAGGCGCAGGCCGGCAAGACCTCGCTGGAAGGCTTCGGCATCGCCAACCTCGGTACCTCGACGGTGCCTTTCCCGATCCCGAAGAATGGCATGGAAGCGCTCTGGAACCATCCGATGCGCTACCTCGGCGGTGGACTGGAGCGCGAATACCACGCCTTCCCGGTCCGCAGCAACGGCGATTCCTTCAAGGTGGGCGTGCGCGAATACCGGATCTTCAACCAGAACCTCGACAAGCCGCAGGACAACCTGCTGCTCGTTTTCCAGTCGGCGTTCACCAGCCCGGCGACGCTGGAGGGCACGGTATTCCTGGTGCACGAGCCGGTCGACCAGGTGAAGCAGCAGCGTTCCGCGTGGATCTACAACGCGGGCCAGCGGCGCGTGCGCCGCGCGCCGGACCTCAACTACGACAACGTCAATGACGGCACCGAGGGCATGCGTGTCACCGACGAGTTCGACGCCTGGTATGGCGCGCCGGACCGTTACGACTGGACGCTGGTGGGCAAGAAGGAGATGTACATCCCCTACAACGCCTACAAGCTGTCTAGCAAGGCGCTGAAGTACGACAAGGACATCATCCGCCCGAACAGCGTGAACCCGGACGTCATGCGTTACGAGCTGCATCGTGTGTGGATCGTCGAGGGCAACCTCAAGGCCGGCAGCAAGCACATCTACGGCAAGCGGGTGTTCTACCTGGATGAGGACAGCTGGACCGTCGTCTACCAGGATGCTTACGACACTCGCAAGCAGCTCTGGCGCGTGTCCATCCACCCGATGATCGAGTTCTACGATGCGAAGGTGCCCTGGTATCGTGCCAACATCTTCCACGACCTGAACAACGGCAACTACCTGCTGAGCAACCTCGACAACGAGGTGAAGACGCCGTGGAAGTTTGGCCAGAAGGGCAAGTGGGCCGATTTCCAGCCGGACGCCTTGCGGCGCCTCGGCACGAAGTAGCGCCTGATGATTCGCGGCGTTCATAACAATTAAGTTCGACGCGCGGCCCCGGATCCAAGGTCCGGGGCCGCGCTTGACTAAGCGGTCCGCTTGGGCCGAGCGGGGAACGAAGATGAAGCAGTGGGCCGCGGCAGCCTGCGCCGTCATGGGCGCCCTCCTTTTTTCGACAACCATGGCTCTGGCCGAGGAGCGCGCGCCCGCTGCCGAACCGGCCAAGTCCGGGATCGTGGTAGACATCCGCAGCGACCGGATCATCCTGATGGACATCGCCCGCGCTGGCGACAGGCTTGTGGCGGTCGGCGAGCGCGGCTTTACGCTGGAGTCCGACGATTTCGGCAAGACCTGGAAGGCCATCGAGACCCCGGTGACCCGGACCTTGACTGGTGTGGCGTTCAAGGACGGCAAGACAGGGGTCGCGGTCGGTCACGGCGGTTCAGTCGTGCGGACGGACGACGGCGGCGCGACCTGGACCGATGTGACGATCGAGGAGGCCGCGCCGGATTCCCTGCTCGGTATCACCCATCTGGGTGGCGATCACTTCATCGCCTACGGGGCATTCGGCTTGTATTTCGACTCGCAGGACGCCGGCAAGACCTGGCAGCGGCGCACGATCATCTCCGAGGACTTCGACCGGCACATCTCGCAGGTGCTGCCCGTCGGATCGTCCCTGTTCATGGTGGCGGAGTCGGGGACGCTCGCGCGCTCCGATGACGGCGGCGAGACCTGGATCGCGCTGGAGTCTCCCTATACGGGTTCCTACTTCGCTTCCCTGACCACGAAGGACGGCGCGCTGCTGGCCTTCGGCATGCGCGGCAACATCTACCGCAGCGAAGACCTCGGGGCGACCTGGCAGAAGGCGGATATCGGCACGACGGCTTCGGTGATGTCCGGCAAGCAACTTGCAGACGGGCGCATCCTGCTGGTCGGCAACGCGGGCCTGCTGGCCGACAGTCATGACGACGGCAGGACCTTCGAACTTCACTGGTCACCGTTTGGCAAGGGCTTCGCGGCGCTGATCGAGGTGCCGGGCGGAATCATCCTGGTGGGCGAGGCGGGCGTGACGCAGCTCGATCCCGCCTGGCTCATGACCATACGGGCCCCGGCGGCCGAGTAGGGGCACAGACATGACCGAGAAAGACAAGTCGATCCTGGATACCGACGACAACCACATCCAGAAGAAGCAGTTCCGTGAGGACTGGGTTGGCAAGATCTCCTACCAGATCTTCCACAATCGCAAGCCCCTGCTGATCCTGTTCATCCTGATCACGATCGTGCTGGGCGCGATGGCGAGCCAGCTAAGGGTCTCGGCGGCGTTCACCAAGATGATCCCGCTGAAGCACCCCTACATGGCGACCTTCCTGCAGTACCAGGCGGATTTCGGCGGTGCCAACAAGATCCTGGTCGCGGTGCACAACAAGAAAGGCGACATCTACGACAAGGAGTTCATGGACGCCCTTCGCAAGGTCACCGAGGAGGTCTTCTATATCAAGGGCGTGGAGCGCAGCTCGATCCTGTCGCTGTTTTCCTCGAGCGTCCGCTACACGGAGGTCGTCGAGGACGGTTTCCGGGGCGGCAATATCGTTGCGGCGGACTTCACCGGCACGCCCGAGCAACTGGCCCGGGTGCGCGAGAACCTGCTCAAGTCGGATTGGGTCGGGCGCATCGTCTCGAATGACCAGACCGCCGCCATGGTGGTCGCCACGCTGATGGACAAGGATCCGGAAACCGGCGAACGGCTCGATCTGCAGGCGGTCGCGCAGCAGCTCGAGGACATCCGGACCAAGAACGAGAACGCCGATATCGGCGTGTACGAGATCGGCTTCGCCAAGGCCGTGGGCGACATCGCCAAGGGCGCGGCCGGCGTGCTGGTGTTCTTCGGCGTCGCCTTCGTGATCACGGCGATCCTGCTGTACTGGTATTCAGGGTCGACGATGATCACCTTCCTGGCGCTGGTCTGCGCCGTCGTGCCGGTGATCTGGCTGCTTGGCCTGCTGCCGGTCTTCGGGCTCGGACTCGATCCGATGTCCATCCTGGTGCCGTTCCTGATCTTCTCGATCGCGGTCTCGCACGCGGTGCAGATGACCAACGCCTGGAAACTGGAAACCCTGCACGGCGCTGACGGCATCACCGCCTCCGAACATTCCTTCGAGAAGCTGTTCATCCCGGGCGCCATGGCGCTGCTGGCCAACGCGCTCGGCTTCATGGTGATCGGTTTCGTCGAGATCGAGATCGTCCGAGAGCTCGCCTACACCGCGACGATCGGCGTGACGGTGATGATCATCACCAACAAGATGCTGCTGCCGATCCTGCTGTCCTACTACAAGTTCACGCCCGAACAGGCGAGGAAGCTGAGCGGCAAGGAAACCTCCGGCGACTGGCTGTGGGTGCGCATCGCGCCGCTGGCGACCAGGAAAGTCGGCTGGGTGGCGATCCTGGCCGGCCTGGTGCTGCTGGGCTTCGGGCTGGTACAGGTCCGCCACCTGCACATCGGCGACCTCGGCAAGGGCGTTCCCGAGCTGCGGCCGGAGTCCCGCTACAACCAGGACGTCGCCTTCATCACCGGCCACTTCTCGATTGGCGTGGACCTGCTGCAGGTCATCGCGGAAGCCAAGGCCGAGAACGAGGACGACTCGCCCTGCGTGGACCGGGACGTCATGGACAAGATGGAAGACTTCGACTTCCAGATGCGGCAGGTGGACGGCGTCGCTTCGGTGCGCAGCCTGTCCAGTTTCGTGAAGTCGATTACGCAGTCCTTTGCCGAGACTTTCGCAAAGTGGCGGATGCTGCCGGAGTCCAAGGCACAGATCGCGCAGGGCGTCGGCTATGCGACCCGCCTCGGCAGTGAGTTCATGAATTCGCAGTGCACGGCGATGCCGGTGAGCATCTACACGACCGATCACCAGGCGACGACCATCGAGCACATCGTCCAGAAAATCAAGGACTTCAAGGCCGCGGGTGGCGATACCGACAGGATCACCTTCCGGCTCGCCAGCGGCAACGTGGGCGTCATGGCCGCCACCAACGAAGCCGTCGAGGCGGCCGACAAGTGGGTCAACCTGGCGCTGTTCGCCTCGGTGTCGCTGCTGTGCCTGATCACCTTCCGCTCCATCACCATCACCTTGTGCATCATCCTGCCGCTGGCGCTGGTGACGGTGCTCTGCAATGCGCTCATGGCGATGCTGGGCATCGGCGTGAAGGTCAACACGCTGCCCGTCGTGGCGCTCGGTGTGGGCGTCGGCGTCGACTACGGCATCTATCTCTTCGAGCGCCTCAAGCATGAGATGGAAGACAATGGCCTCAGCCTGCAGGACGGTTTTGTCGAGGCGCTGAAGCAGCGCGGAACGGCGTCGATCTTCACGGCCATCACGATGACCGTGTCGGTCGCGACCTGGATGTTCTCGGCGCTGAAGTTCCAGGCGGACATGGGAATCCTGCTGGCATTCATGTTCCTGGTGAATGCTTTCGGCGCGATCCTGCTGCTGCCGGCGCTGGCGGCCTACCTGGTCGGCGATCGCAAGGCCAAGCCCGCCAAGGCCTAGCCAGGGGTGATCGGTGCCGGGTCGGGCGTTTCGGGACTTTGAACGAACAACTCAAAATCCCGAAACCCCCGGCCCGGCACGGTAAAGCGGCGCCGTAAAGGGCCCTATGTCAGAACCCAATCTCCCGCGTCACGCAAGGGTCGTCGTCATCGGCGGCGGCGTCATCGGCTGCTCGGTGGCCTACCACCTGGCCCAAATGGGCTGGAAGGACGTGCTCCTGCTGGAGCGTGACCGGCTGACCTCGGGCACGACCTGGCACGCGGCCGGCCTGATCGTCACTTTCGGCTCGACCTCGAGTACTTCGACCGAGATGCGCCAGTACACGCGCGACCTGTACGCGCGGCTGGAGGCGGAAACCGGGCAGTCGACGGGCTTCAGGCCCGTGGGCTTCATCGAGGTTGCGGGCGATCGCGACCGCCTCGAAGAGTATCGACGCGTGTCGGCCTTCAATCGACACTGCGGCATCGACGTGCACGAGATTTCGCCGGCCGAGATCGGCGAATTGTTCCCGCTGGCCCGGACGGACGACCTGCTGGCCGGGTTCTACGTCAAGGAGGACGGGCGCGCGGATCCCGTGGACGTGACCATGGCGCT
>Ga0316195_10000668_pt1 | contig 14229 bp, 10 predicted proteins | sample Phised1_MG_FD_204937 | JGI IMG/M metagenome (GOLD analysis project Ga0316195, IMG submission 204937) | Coastal sediment microbial communities from Maine, United States - Phippsburg sediment 1 | ecosystem: Environmental > Aquatic > Marine > Coastal > Sediment | place: USA: Maine | collected... | reverse complement strand
TTAGTTACTACCAAGTCGTAGGCATTCCGGTAGCCCGGGGAGAAGATCTGAACTGGACCACCAGGTACGATCATCGCCTGGTTTAAGCCATCATTACCCCCGAAAGGATCGTTTATATCAATGCCGTTATACGAAGCGTTGTCCGGGTCCGTAACCCCGTTTACATTAGCGCGTGTAGGATCATCCAGCGTGGGAAGATCATATATGTATTTTCTTCCATTTCCATCGGTCTTAATACCCATCCCGTTAAGCATATCCAGGTTTATTGAAAGCACTGCTCCTGACAGGGCATATTCACAGGTATGTACAAAGTTTGTGGATGGTGCTCCTCCATTGGTGTTGCCGCCTTGGGCCACTAACAAGTATCCAGTTCCTTTAATCGTCACAAATTCCAAGCCGTTGGTAGCATGGTTCTCTTCGGAACGAGGCAGACCCCTTACCAGATCTACAACATCCCAGGAACTGCCATTCCATTTAAAACGGGTGATAATCCCTGAATTTGTATCAAGGCCAAGATCGCCCAGACCTCCCCCGCTACCCGAGCCAATTCGGAAATCACTTGATGTCACATAAATGATCGGATTTGCAGCCGTACCGGCCACGGTAAGACCAGTAGCTTCACGTTGCGTCTGCCCATTGTTCACTGTGCCGTCGTCGTTATGATTTTTAATGTCAGTAACTCCTGAAAGTGACTCAACACTTGTAACTTGATAATCTGTTGAACCGTTTCGTTGGATGGTTAATACTTTGATCATACCTGGAGGATATTCCAAAACGTACAAACGGCCATCCGGACCATACATCAAAGAGGTTACTCCAGAAACATTGCCTTTTCCGTTGAAATCAAGTTGACTTTGGGAAAAGCTTATTTGAGCATTAAGGTTTGCAGGTAGTCCTGCAAATAGACTTATAAATAAACTAACAACAAGAACTTGCAAGTTTGTGGGGTATAGTCTCTCCATAGTTCCAAGAGTTAATAGAGCAAATTTAATCTACTCTAAATTTAGGATCATATAAAGTCTTATTACATGATTTTTGTCATATTAGAAGAAATTGGGGTTATTTTAGTTGGACAGAAGTGCTTTTTTAAGAGCTTCCAATACTTGTACTTACTTTCTCAATAGATAAGAAAAAGGCATTGATTTTTAATCAATTATCGGGCAAAATGATATATTAATAATGAACAAGGTCCAAGCCTGAGCTTTTCAATTTATTTAGCGCAATACAGTTTAGCACTGAGGGTTCATTTGGATTATCTAAATCCTGTCATCCCGCCAACGAAAAGCCAGGCAATTTTTGCCTGGCTTTTTTAATTCAGGGTGGTGTGGAACACCTATGTTCCTGAGGTTGGAAAATGACACTCCTATCCCGGCCTAATGAAATCAAATTAAGTTATTTCCATTGATGGGATATGGCTTAACGATAAAGCAGCATTCGGGGGCGGCCCTTTGAAAAGCTGCCCTGGCGAACGGCAAAAATTTTTGCGAACCAATGAGTTATTTAAAGACGGCTTTAGTGAATACAGCAAAGTCACCTCAACGCCTATCAGATATTAAAGAACTTTTAAAGGTGAAATTAGTCCAATCATTATTCTACCTGTATTGCTGTCACCAATACCAAGTGTATTTTTTGTATAATCAGAGTAATTATAGACCCGGCCCACATAACCTACGAAAAACTTTATATTGATATCATTCCAGGGGTAAAATTCTATGGTAGGGATAAAACCATAGGAAGTTCGGATATTATTGGTAGTCTTGGTAGGATCTTCTGTGCCATTCCATTTCGCATGATCAATAAAACCATCAAAGCAGAGATGCCAGTTCTCTTTAAAATTCCAATCGATCCTAACCCAATGACTGTTGTATTCAGTATCCCTCAGTTGATATCCAAATTCACCCCTCGGAATTAAATCACTGATTATTCCAGTCCTGTCGAGATCTTCAAAACTGTGCTTGTAGTCATAGGCAATAGATATTTTATCTAAGGTAAGCTGATTGCCAAAGGCAAAGTAGTTCTTGAATATTCCACTTGCTTCGTTGAATAGTGAATAATGATAGAGCGTGGAAAATTTTCCGTCAAAAAAACTTCCTCTCCAGCTAATAACCCCACCTAAAGGAGCTTTTGACGGCTCAATCGAGGTTCCTATAATGCTGTCATTCCCATAAATTTCATTGTAGCTCTGTGTTCTGGAATTCAGAACCTGAAAATTAAAAGAGTTTCGTTCATTCAAATTATATTTCACTCCGACACCCGACAGGAAATTATCCGCTTCTTCTATAATATCTGAATACTCATAAATATCAATTGGGTTTAGATCAAATTCAATACCACCCCAATCCGCACATAATTTACCCGCTGAAAGCTCCCATTTGTCCTGGTTGCCGAGCTTCACTGTTATATAAGCCAAATCTACGCCTTTAATGATTTTATCCACCGATTGTGGTTCGTACGTACTGGTATAACGGTGTCTGAATCTGAAAAATACTTTTTCCGTTATCCATCCGCGCATCTCCAATCTGAATTGCTCCATTCTGAATCTGGAATCGATGTATTCGCCGTTTTCTATATCACTGCGAAAAGCATATTGCTGATTCAGGATTAAATTAAAATTGGCAAGCCTGGTCTGTTTATCTATCGGAATAAGGGGTTTATCGCTACTATTCTCATCCGCCTGCTTGATTTGAGCGTGCATTACTGAAGAGCAAGCCATTAAAAAAATTAAGATAACAAGTGTAGATTTCATGGCTTTCTTTTAGTAGTTATAGAATAGCTCCTGAATATTTGCATTATCCCGCGACTTGAGAAGAGCCAACATCAAAAGTACCCTGGATTTCTGCGCATTCAGTTCATCGGAAGCTATAGTATTGTTTTCATCATCATTTATTTCAGCATTGCGCAATACATACCCAGTAGGAACTCTGGTACTTCTAACAACAACAACTCCGTTATCAGCTGCTTTTTTTGAAACTTCCAGCATTGCCGCAGTCATATTTCCATTGCCAACACCGGCAATCACAATTCCCTTGGCACCTGCTTTTACAGAAAGGTCTATCAAATCTGCCGAACAATCGGCACAGGCGTAAATGATATCCACCCTTGGTAGTGCATTTATGCCCTCTACGGAGAACTCACTGTCAGTAGTATGAATACCATGTGGTGTGCGATAGAATTCCAGTTTTCCATAGATTACAGCGCCCATCTGGCCATGGCCGGGGGCCATAAAAGTTTGAACGGATGTAGTATTGGTTTTCGTTACGGAATGGGCGCCAAGAATCTGATCGTTCATTACCACCAAAACACCGTGCCCTCTGGATTTTGGACTAGCGGCAACGGCAACGGCATTATAAAGGTTGAGCGGACCTTCCGCACTAACCGCGGTTGAAGGTCTCATCGATCCAGTGGTTACAACCGGTTTATCGCTTTTAACCACCAAATTGAGAAAATAGGCGGTTTCTTCCTGTGTATCCGTGCCATGGGTAATCACGATGCCGTCTACCTCATCTGACGCTAAAAGCGCGTTTATTCTATTAGCCAAGGTTAACCAGATTTCAACACTTATATCCTGAGAACCTACATTGGAAATTTGTTCACCCTTAATGTTAGCCAGATTTTCTATACCTGGCACTGCATTGATCATGGTCTCTATACCTACCTGACCAGAAGCGTACCCAACCTGGGTGGCCGTTTCTGCAGATCCGGCAATAGTCCCTCCAGTTGCCAAAATGACCACATTGGGAAGGTCAGGATTCTGAGCTTTTAGTGCGTTAATTCCGAGGATAAAGCTTAGCGCCATAACGGGCAATACTTTGTAAAATTTTCTTTTCATGTTTTAAATTAATTTAAATTGATATACTTATTCTTTGTTAATGAGATATTTAGATTTATCAAGTCCGGTCATGTTTGCCGGGGCAAGTAAATTTTCAATTTGTTCTTCCGTTAATAATTTCTGCTCCCTGACCAATTCTAGTATCCCCTTTCCTGTGAGCTTGGCTTCCTTGGCCAATTCTGAAGATTTCTTATAGCCAATAACCGGATTTAGGGCAGTAACTATTCCTATAGTGGTTTCGAGGTTCTTGCGATGGGTGTCTTCATTAATGGTTATTCCATCAATACAAAATTCACGAAAAGCTCTAATGGTATTGGTCAGGATTCTTTGAGATTCAAATATGGAAATACCAACAACCGGTTCGTAGGCATTTAGCTGCAGATCACCATCTGAAGCCGCCATGCTTACAGTAACGTCATTCCCAATGACCCTATAGCTCACAAGTGCCATAAGCTCTGGCATTACCGGGTTGACCTTGCCTGGCATAATGGAAGATCCTGGCTGGCGCGGAGGGAGATTAATCTCAAACAACCCGTTTCTAGGCCCTGAGGACAAGATGATGAGGTCGTTAGAGATTTTGGAAAGCGTTGTGGCTAATGTCTTAAGTGCAGAAGAATAAATTACAAATGACTGAAGATTCCACGTTGCCGCAATAAGATCATTGGCTACAACAAAATCATACCCGGAAATCTTGGATAAATGATTCGCACAATTCTCAGCATAGCCTTCGGGTGTATTCAGTTCTGTGCCAATTGCCGTTGCACCCATATTTATGGTATATAAGGCTTGTTGAGCTCTTTCTATATTGGCTATTTCCCATTCCAAAGCTGCACCATATGCGTGAAATTCCTGACCAACTGTCATAGGCACGGCATCCTGCAACTCGGTTCGCCCCATTTTCACAACATCTATATACGTATTACCAATGGCCCGGAACGACTTTGCCAACAACTGCAATTCTTCTTTTAGTTGATCATTTGACAATAACATACCCAATTTCAAAGCCGTTGGGTACGTATCATTTGTGGACTGAGACATATTGAGGTGGTCATTCGGGGCTATTTTGCCATACTCCCCTTTGTTGAACCCTGCTTTCTCCAGGGCAATATTGGCCAATACTTCGTTGGCATTCATGTTTGTGGAAGTACCTGCACCCCCTTGATACAGGTCAACTATGAATTGATCCATATATTCACCATCAATAACTGCCTTGCAGGCTTCTTCTATTGGTTTATATATATCCAAGGGCATGATGCCAGCATCCATATTCGTTCTGGCAGCCGCCCATTTGACCATTGCCCAGGCTTTTACAAAATCGGGGTAATCATTAGTAAGCCAACCTGAAATTTGAAAATTTTCTAATGCCCTAACCGTTTGAACACCATAGTAGGCATCTGCCGGAATTTCCTTCTCTCCCAATAAATCGGTTTCTATTCTGTAATCCTGCGCACCTAAGGGCGTCCACAAAATGGATAAAAACAACACTGCTGCGCAGAGTCTTTGGTTTGGTGAATTTTTCATGTAAAATTTGTCAAAGAGTTAAAATGTATAAGTAATCAAAAGCGCAAATAAGATAGCAAAAAAAGTGGTTACCAACCCCGGTACCATAAAACTGTGATTAACTATATATTTTCCAATTTTGGTGGTTCCGGTTTGGTCAAATGAGACAGCAGCGAGAATGGTTCCATAGGTAGGAAGAAAGAAATATCCATTCACTGCGGGATAGAGCGCAATTAGCAAGGGAGCAGGAATGCCTATGGCAAGTCCAACAGGCATTAGGGTAACTACCGTTGCAGCCTGGCTAAATAAAAGTATGGAAAGCAAAAATAACCCAATTCCAAATACCCATTGGTAACCGGCAATGGCAGCAGAAATACTTTCAACAATTACGGTTCTGTTCCCTTCAAAAAAAGAAGACCCCAGCCAGGAAATCCCTAAAATGGAGATAATTGCCACTATACCACTCTTCATAATATTTCCTTTAACTGCCTTTTCTGCATCAGCTTTAAAAATGATCATCATTAATCCTGCGACGGCCAGCATAATTATCATTATGGCGCTTCCCATTTCTATTTGGCCCATAGCTATTGATCCTTCTTTGATTGTTTGATAGGTTGGACGGAGTGCCGGAAATACACCTAAAAGAACTACACTAATTATTGCCGAGAAAAAGAGAAATGTGGATCCTTTTGCACGGTTTAATTCGGTGCCTTTCAAGGGTTTGATTTCCCCGACAACGTCTATTTTTCCTTCTGTGAGTTTCTTCATATATTCCGGATCATCCTTAAGTTCTTTGCCCTTCCTGAAAACTGCAATAGAACCAATAATAACTGCCATAAAGGTGGAAGGAATGATAACTGCAAGGATTTGAATCAGGGAAACCCCCGATACGGATAACACCCCAACCATGGCGACCGTAGTTGCTGATATGGGAGAGGCAATTAAACCTTGTTGCGCGGCAATCACACTCATGGCCATAGGCCGCTCAGGACGTATCCCAGATTTTCTTGAAATTTCCGCAATAACCGGAAGCAGTGCATAGATAACATGCTGGGTTCCGGAAGCAAAAATCAAGACATAGGTGACCAGGGGAGCAACGAATGTAATGCTCTGAGGCTTCGAACGCATGATTTTATCGGCAATACTTACCAGGTAATCAAGGCCACCAGCAGCTTCCATAGCCGAAAGGGCTGTTATAACTGCCAGAATCATACCCAAAACTATCACAGGCGGAGTGCCTTCAGGCATTTGGAACAGGAAAATGAATACAATTAAACCAAGGCCAGCAATCGTACCCATGCCTATTCCTTTAAGTCGGGCTCCAACTACAATACAGGCAAGAAATATCAAAAATTCAATCCAGATCATCAGTCATCACAATTTATTATTATCTGTAAATATATGTTTTTTTAAAATATGAAAGCCATGATTTTCAAGGGCAACCCATAGTACAAAATTTCAATTCAGATGCATTTACTTGGTTCACAAGATTAAGTGCAAAGATTCCATTGCCAGCCGAAATCGATTTTCAAACAAATATTTTCTACCGTGGCATGGAGCAGAATGCCCAGGGCTTTGATAAGGCACAACTAAATACTTTACTGGCGTTAAGTAAAGATATCTTAAAAGATAAGGCTACCTTGTCGCTCAATGTGAATGACCTTTTCAATTCACGAAAAAGACAGGATGAAACTCGAACACCAAATGTGCTGACCACCAGCTCCTTTCCATGGAGGGAACGACAAATAACCCTTTCATTACTCTATCGTTTTAACCAGAAAAAGAAGGAAGGTAATGGGCAACGACAGGGCCAAGAGGAAGAAATACAGTATTAGCAGTATTCAAATCCTGCCAGTTAAAGGAAATAAAAAATAAGATAACTCAAGCCATTACTTTTCCATTTTCCCGGAGGTATTGGATCTAAGATGTAAATCCATTTGCGGGAAGGGTATAGTAATTTTATTTTCAGCAAATTTTTTATTAATAATTCTCCGGATATCACTTTTTGCTTTTCCTATTCTAAAAATATTTTTGCTAAAAAACAAAAGTTGAAAATCTAAAGATGAATTCCCAAAATTCATCAAGCGTGCCTCAACTAGTTCCCTGTTTGTTACTTCGGGATGCTCAAAAGCGCTTTCTTCCAATATTTTGATAACCTTGTCAACATCACTTCCATAAGCTACCCCAACATCAATCTTAAATCGTGTTTTTTTAGATTGGTGACTCCAATTGATTACCTTACTCGTGGTAATTAATGAATTTGGAATGATAATGGAGATGTCATCCCTATTTAAGGCCTTAGAGGTTCGTAAACCAATACTCTCTATTTTTACCACATCGCCATCTATTTCCAAAACATCATTTATTTTTATGGATCTTTCTGAAAGCAGGATGATGCCTGATATCACATCATTAAACGTTTGCTGTAATCCTAAGCCAACACCCACTAATAAAGCTGCAGAACCGGCTAATAACAAAGTAACCTTAACACCGATAGTTTCCAGCAACAATCCAATAGCCATTACCCAAATTACATATTTTATGATCTGGTATAAGGCATAAGTAGTGCCCGGATCGGTCTTTCGAAATTTATACTTTCGAAACAACGCTTTTTTTATGAGCCATAGTGCCAGTTTGGTAATCAGAAGGATGAACAGAATAGTTACCAGATCAGAAACCCTTATGGTATAATTGCTTAAACTTAAGATTTCAAATTCCAGAATTTTTTTTAAGGTTTCCATATGCTTATTAATTACTTTAAATCGAGGTTCATTTAATATTTTACATAACCAGTCCTATGCCTCAGGCATTCCATCATCACATCTTTCGAAGGTTGCCGGCCATATTCGGAGTTTCTGGCGCCTCTAAACTGAAATTTTTAGAGCACTAAATTAATCAGAAAATCTCTGCCTTAAAACAAGGCAGTACGAAGAAGTTTAGATTTCGGTTAACTCTTTAATAATGAAAAGGCCGTTGCTTTACTTCCCGGGAATGTACCACACATCTTTTTCCAGATCTACACCTCCACCCATTTCCTCTTGTACTACCCGGTCAATAATATAGATTCCTATTTTGGCCATTTCATCAAAAGTGTCCAAACCGTCATTTGGAAAGTTTACACGTGTTCTATGGATATTGAATTTATCAGAAAAGGTCCGCCCAAAGGTCTCCTCAACACCATCTTTCCCGAGCATAAAGCCCAAAAGCCCACCCCAGGTGGCTGTTGGGTTATCAGAATCCCATCCGGCCAAAGCCCCTATCTTGATCGTTTCCTTTAGTTCACCTTCTCCGTATAAAAGACTTACGATACTGGCACCGAAATTAATTCCGGCCGCAAAACACCCATTGCAAAAAATATTTTTGGAGGTGATGGTATACCCATCTTCCTGGTTTACCTGATATCTTTCGTATAACTCATCACGGGCCTGCTCCCAAGGAACATTTTCATTGTATTTGCTATTCACGAAGTCATACATTTTGGCGGCATAGGAATCATCAGGAAGATGTTCCCGTGCCTGTTTGGCCATCCATGCTATTTGTTCTTTTTTTGAAAGGTTTTTATCAACATCTGAAGCTAAAGAATACATAATAACATAGAATTCGGATATCCATTGGGCATTTTCCCTGGCGGTGGTCTGAATGGGCAATTCAGCCATTTTTAAGGCAATATCTGGTCGTGTTGGAGCAAAAAGACCAAAAATTTCAGTGGTGAGCTGCGCATCTATCATCTCATGGTAATTATCGTAAATGCTGTCGCGGGTTAAATTTGGGTCACTTGTTTCAGGCGGTACCGCACCATTTAGCATCATATCAAGTGCTTTTTGATTCGAGACCCATAAGAAGTTTTCTTCTTCATGTTTTATATGTTTCAGCCAACCTTCTTTAATTTGTTTTCCGCTCAACATGCTGGTTTTATTGGTATACAATAAATGCTGATACATATATTCAATATCCGTATCATCATCTGCACCCCAAATCTCATCTTCACCCCTGAATACAAAGTCTATATTATCAGATAATTCGCTGGGCAGGCCTTCGCCCCAAATACTTGGCTGGTCTGGTTTTCCCCAATCTTCCCTGGTGTAGAATGGTCCTGTTTTTATCTCTCCAATATTCCCAATCTTGTCCATTTCGGTAACCAAACCGGTCCAGTTGGCAATGCACTGACCCAACCAAAATCCATAGAGTTTGTCTGCATAGTCTGAACGCGAAATAACTTTATCCGTTGCTTTTTGAGCATAGGCGTTATATTCCAGTCCGGGATCAGCCAGTACTTTTACTAACTGATTTACCTCTTCCTTTTTGGCATCCTTACAGGACATCACCAATAATACAAATATGAACGTAGTTCCCGCCAAGCATAGGCATTTAAGTGCATTATTCATTTTAATTGTTTTTTATAAGTTAATAGTTCTAAGTACGCACATTTTAATTAAAATCTTCAACTTTTAATTGTTTTTGAAGCCAGTACTCATCATCCCGGAATTCATAGGCCGTCGGTTTAAAATCGCCAACAATTCCTACATCAGCTTTTTCCGGTACAACCATATCCAAGCTCCAGAAAACGCTGTTTACCAGTAGTCTGCGCACGCCCTCGTTAAGCATATCACTAGCTGCTCCAATAGTAGTAGTGACCGCCCTGCCTTCTTTCCCCCCGGGGATCTGATAACTTTTTGTCCAGGCAATGGGCATCATAGGGTCATTAAGTAATTCTCCTTTATCGTTTGTGGTCGCCGAAATACTGTCTGTAGGCCTCATCCCATAAAAAAGATCTTCCTCGTCAAAAACTCCTTCGCGTTCTATGACTTCCCCTAAAATTATGGGTTGTGAATCCCCCGGAAGCGGTAACCGAACCCCATAAACATCTGTTGGGCCCCATATATCGCCAGCTTTAATCCCGTTTGTGGCAGGATGCAATTTACCGGCGTCAGATACAACACCCCTCGTACTTTGATGCTTGTGTTGGCCGTGATGTGAAATCCATTTTTCCCCTAAGACCAAACGCCCAAAACCTCCTGCCCATTCTTCTTTATCGCCATCATAATCATTGCTGTAGTGTATGTAATTAGATTTGGAACCCATATCAAAATTAAAGGCATGGGTAGCAGTGCGGATTCCTAGTACGGGCTTTCCATTTTTTAAATGATCATCTATAAATTTCATCTGCTCATCCGGGAGGGCTCTGAACCGGGTAAAGATCACCATTAGGTCTGCGGAATCCAAGGCTTCCAGACCTGGAATGTTTTGCACATAATTGGAATTAATGATCCCCGGCATTGCAGGATCCTGTGCAAATAATACTGTACACCTGAAACCATGCCGGATGGATAAGATTTTAGCCAGCTGCGGCAAGGCTTCTTCAGATCTATACTCCTCATCTCCTGAAATTAATACGACATGTTTGGCATCTTTGGCGTCAGGGTTAAAGGTGAGCCATTGTTTTGGACTGACTTCCTCTTCTTCAATAGTTTTTTTTTCTGTTTTTTGCCCGCATGACGTTACCAGGAGGCAACCAATTAACAGGACTAATATTTTTTTCATCTGCAAGGTTTAATAGTGTGGCAGTTAGATGGCCATACCCTTTTTAATAAAGGTATATCCTTCGGTATACACTTCTTCCATGGGGGAATAATCCCGCCATACATTTATGGCATTGGCAAACTCAGGAACAATGGTGCTGAAAGCCTCGATTGTCAGCCAGCCATTATAATCGATTTTCTTTAAGCTCCTGAATACTTCAGCCCAGTGTACCTGTCCTCTTCCCGGCGTTCCCCGGTCATTCTCACTAATATGTACGTGTTTCAAATACGGAGCTATGGTTTGGATAGCTACGGCCTGACTTTTTTCTTCAATGTTTCCATGGTGCGTGTCATACATGGCTCCAAGGCTGGGATGATTTACCTGCTCAGCCAAAGTCTTCAGATCGGACATGGTGTTGTAGAGGTAACATTCAAACCTGTTCAGGGCCTCAGGCGCAAGAATAAGGTTAGCCTTTAGGGCAAGTTCAGCTGCTTTCTGCAACATTTCTATGCTCCATTTCCTTTCCTCCTCCGTAGGAGGCTGGCGCGTAAAATGCGCAAAGCTCGAATGGAATGGGCCACATATTACCTCGGCATTCAGGGCAGCCCCCATGTTAATTGACCATTTTAATTTTTCTAAACCGGCTTCTCGAATTTTTCGATCCGGACTTGCAATATTTTCTTCAGGTGACAGGGAGGCAACACAGGTAGTTCCCATTCCTATATCGGAAATATGTTTGCCCAACATGGAATAGTGTTTTTGATTTCCTTCTCCTAAAAATAATTCAATCCCGTCGTATCCGGTTTGTTTTAAGGTATCTATAATGCCGTAATGGTCCTCCGTAACATGATTGGTCCAGAGCAGCATATTCATTCCAATTTTCATTTCAATATTTATATAGGTACTAACAAGAAAGAGAACCGCGGTCACTTAGGTATAACTGCAGTTCACTTTATTCTTAATATACAATTCTTTAACTAGGCCACCGCTGGCTCGGCCTTTCGATTTTTTATCCAGAACCAGAGAATGGTAAACAACACTATTAAAATTGCTGGAAATAACACCATTGTTCCAAGGGTTTCCTGTCCGGAGACTAATTCCAGTTCATCACCTGTGAGTCCCATTGCTGCAGCTTCTGCTTTATCAGAATCAATCCACTTGCCAATGATTGGTTGAAATATAGAGGTTGAAAACATTCCTACCGCACCAATAATAGACATTCCCAGGGCTCCGCTTTTTGGAATTTTAGCTGCGGTAAATCCGATCATATTCGGCCAGAAATAAGCAATTCCAAGGGCGAAAATAACAGCGGCTACATAAGCCATCCCGCCGGTTTGCGTACTAAAGAGATAAACCCCGATAGTTGCCAGTATTGCAGATCCGAGTAATACTCCGGTTTGATCAAATTTTTTCACAACAACCCCTCCAAAATACCTTGCAACGGCCATCAGTCCGGTTACTAATGCTAAAATCAACATTGGTTGCGCGCCGCTCTTTGATAAGATAAGGCCTACCCATTGTTGCGGGCCAAACTCGGTAATTGCAGTTAGAGCCATACACACCATCATAAAAATAAATAAAGGTGAGAACATCGCTTTAAAGTTGCTTCCTATTGAAGCCGCTTCCTCTATTTTTGCTTTAGGCCAGGGTTGTCCAAAAAATAAATAGGCATATATCAGGGTAGGTACTAAAATAACCCAAATTTGGGTTTCCCATCCTAAACCTGCATCGGTCATAAACTTGGAAACCAGACTTCCAATAACTATACCTCCTGGAAACCACATATGAAACCTGTTCAACATCTTACTCATTCGGTTTCCCTGATAAGCATCAGCAATCATGGGGTTACAGGCAGCTTCTGTACAACCATTACCCAAACCAATCAGTAAAGTAGAAATCAATAACCCGGTATAACTACCGGAATAAATAGTCATGATAATACCAACGGCATGGGCAAAGAAGGCAAATTGCATAATTCGTTTTCCACCAACGGTATGGTATATCAATCCTCCTATAACCATTGAGATTGGAAACCCCAGGAACCACATCGAGTTAATAAAACCCAATTGTTCTGCAGATAAACTTAGTTCTTCTCCCAGCTGAGGTAGAATACCTGCCCTGATACTAAAAGATAAGGCGGTAGTGATTAGGGCAAAACAACTACCGTAAAAAAGGCGTTGAGAATTAATTTTGGGGGCGATTGTTGCGTTTTCCATTTGTTTAGTTTTGGTTGATTTAAATACTCCTACTGGTTAAAATGACTTTGTTTGAATATATAAGTTTAATGTCTTTTTTGCTAAAATCATAATTAATTTGCAATTGACCTAGCTGATCTTTGAAATATCCCCTACATTTTTGCCCAACTGATAAATTTTATTGATAATTGATTTTTAGCTAATTTAGGACAAAATACTGTCGTCCGTATTTAGGAATGCGGAAATTATACAAAGAATTAATAAGTAGAAGTATGCAAAAAAACAATTATCCCAAACTTCACAACGCATCCTGGCCTGGCGTCGTAGGTAAAGGCCCGGATTCTGAACCCCCAATCTCTATCGATACTATGATAGAACTTACAGCTGCTGCAGAAGTAGATGGAGTTAAATTTGACGGATTTGATCTTTTTCTTTTCGATCCGCATATGAATATTGATGCATCGGAAGATGAAATTAAAGAAATGGCAGATAAAGCTTTTGCCAAAAACCTGGAAATTGGAAGTCTGGTTGCCCCTGTCTGGACACCCACAGGTGGGGGATCCGCAATGGGCTCCAAAGAAGAGCGGACTCAATTTGTAACCCAGGTACGCAAGTCATGTATAATCGGACAAAAACTAAGGGAAATTGGAGTCAGGCCCAATGGCATTATACGTATTGATTCATCTGTTGATCCTGAGAGCTGGGCTAAGGACCCCGTGGGGAATACTAAATTAATTGCGCAAACATTCCGTGAAGCCTGTGATGTAGCTGCAGACTATGGAGAATCATTGGCCGCGGAAGGGGAAATTTGCTGGGGGGGTATGCATGGCTGGAAATCAATGATCAATACCCTAGAGGCGGTGAACAGGCCTAATATAGGATTTCAGGCGGATATGGCGCATACCCTTTTATATCTGTTGGGATATAATAAACCTGATGAAAGAATTTTACCTCAGGACTTCAAGTGGGAAGACAGGGATACTTTAACCGAAGGTCTTAAAACGCTTACCGCTGCACTCAGACCATGGACTATAGATTTTCATGTGGCTCAAAATGACGGTACCGTTTTTGGCGCCGGTTCACATGATGTAACCGGCAGACACTGTCAGGCTGCTGATCCAAACGGGAAATTAAATATTCCTCTGGACGCAGGGCACTGGTTGAGAAATGAGGATGGAACCCTCA
>Ga0316195_10000666_pt1 | contig 14241 bp, 16 predicted proteins | sample Phised1_MG_FD_204937 | JGI IMG/M metagenome (GOLD analysis project Ga0316195, IMG submission 204937) | Coastal sediment microbial communities from Maine, United States - Phippsburg sediment 1 | ecosystem: Environmental > Aquatic > Marine > Coastal > Sediment | place: USA: Maine | collected... | reverse complement strand
GGTATCGGTTTTCTGTACTACGCCGTTTTACTCTATCGTGCCGAGCAGCCTAACGTCATAGCCATGAAAACCTTTGGTTACTCGATTTATTACCTGAACCTGCTGTTCGCCTTTTTCCTGGTGGACCACTACGCACGCGTATTTATCCGCAGCTGGTTTCTCTAGCTCGCAATTCCGAACCGCCTGCTGCCGTTCGCTGGTTTGGCGTCGCGCAATATCGGCGCCGACTTTCCTAGTTGCCGGTAAAGTGGAGCACCAGTTGCACGATGCCAATCAGCGTCAGTACGAACAGCAGTCCGAACAGCAGCCCCATCCAGATGAAATGTGACAGCTTGCCCTGGCTGAAATCACGTTCCCGGTTGGCGTTGCTCTGGACACCCAGAAATGCGGATGATGTGCTTTTGACGAGTTGCCAGAATCCGATTTGCCGGGATTGCTCGCCGCCGTTGTCATTCGATTCTGCCAATTTGTAATGTCCTGAAAATTTCTGTGAGTCTGCTATTGTCGCAGCTCTGCCAACGTGATGAAATAGCGCTGGCAAGTTGATTGATGTTTTAAATGGTTACTGTCAATAAAGTTCATTCCGGCGATCGTTATCGCTTCGTGTTATCTCCCAACTGCTCGATCAGCTGGCGCGAGCTGGTTTTGTTCTACCTGCTGACCTGTGTCGTCGCGCTCGCGGTGGGTCTGTTTTTTACCCTGCAGGGGATGTGGCTGGTGTTGCCGTTTTCCGGGCTCGAAATGCTGGCGCTCGGCAGCGGCCTCTATATAACCTCGCGCAAGGTGTATCAGCGCGAAGTTATCACGCTCGATCCGGACTGCACGCGCATCGAGAAAGGGGTGCGGCGGGTGAAGCAGAGCTGGGAGTTCAAAACACCCTGGGTGCGCGTTATCGACGAATCTTCTGAGGGATTCGGTGCGAGGCGAATGCTCGCCATCTGCGTGTCCGGGGAGAGCGTGGAAATCGGCAGTTTTCTTGCGAATCCAGAAAAGGATGCGCTAGCCTTTCAATTGAAAGACTGTATAATTCGCGTCTGATTTAAGGGCCTTCTGGGAGCTTGTTTTCAGGGGGCGTTTTTGTGTTTATGTACCGGTATACGGACCGTTTCCACGACAACAAAGCGCGGGCGTATATTTCAGGGGGTCTAGAATGATATTGAACAAATTGTCCCGAGGTTTCTTGGCGGTCGCTATTGGCCTGATAGCCATGATGTCGACGTTTGCCGCACGGGCTGAATATACTTTGAATATGACCCAGGGCGTGACCCCGATCAGCCATGACCTTTACGGTCTGCATATGCTGGTTTTCTGGATCTGCGTGGTAATCGGCTTGCTGGTGTTCGGCGTGATGGCCTATTCGATTATGCATCATCGCAAGTCCAAGGGGGCGCAGGCCGCCAACTTTCATGAAAGCACCACGGTCGAGATAGTCTGGACCGTCGTTCCCCTGCTTATTCTGATCGGCATCGCGATTCCGGCGACCGGCACGCTGCTGGATCTCGAGGACGCCAAGACCAACGCGGACATCACCGTTCAGGTCACAGGCATCCAGTGGAAGTGGAAATATACCTTCGTCGACGAAGACGTCAGTTTCGTCAGTAGCCTGGCGCAGAGCAGTCGCGACGTGGTGAAGGATCCCACGAGCAACGAACACTACCTGCTCGAAGTCGATAACGAACTGGTGTTGCCTGTCGGCAAGAAAATCAGGTTCCTGTTTCATTCCAACGACGTCATTCACTCCTGGTGGGTCCCGGCGCTGGCGGTCAAGCAGGACTCGATTCCCGGCTTCATCAACGATTCCTGGGCGATTATTGAGAAGCCTGGCATTTATCGTGGGCAGTGCGCCGAACTCTGCGGTAAGGATCACGGCTTTATGCCGATCGTCGTCAATGCCGTTAGCGAAGACGAATACAAAGAGTGGCTTGCCGGTATGAAAGCCGAGGCAGCCGCTGCTGCTTCCGCCGCCAACGAAGAGTGGAGCATGCAGGACCTGGTGGCTCGCGGCGAGACCGTCTACCAGGCCAACTGTGCCGCCTGCCACGGCCCGACCGGCGCGGGTATTCCGGGCGCCTTCCCGGCAATGACCGGCAGTGCTGTCGTCAACGGCGATGCGGCCGGGCACATCGATATCGTTGTCAATGGCAAGGCGGGAACTGCCATGGCGGCTTACAAGAACCAGTTGAACGATGTTGATATCGCTGCGGTAATCACTTACGAGCGTAACAGCCTGGGTAATAGCGTGGGTGATACGGTGCAGCCGTCCGCGATAAAGAATGCTAGATAAGGGGAATTTTTTAGATGTATAACGAAACTACGCACGACGGTCAGGCGCACGACGAGCACGATGACCACGGTCCAGCCAAGGGTTTGATGCGCTGGGTGACCACCACCAATCATAAGGACATCGGCACGCTGTATCTGTGGTTGGCATTTATCATGCTGCTTTATGGCGGCTCCATGGCGATGGTTATTCGCCTGGAACTGTTCCAGCCTGGTCTGCAGTGGGTAGAGCCTCATTTCTTCAACCAGATGACCACTATGCACGGACTGGTCATGGTATTCGGTGCCATCATGCCGGCCTTTGTGGGCCTGGCAAACTGGTTGATTCCGATCATGATTGGTGCGCCGGATATGGCTCTGCCACGCATGAACAACTGGAGTTTCTGGATTTTGCCGTTCGCCTTCACGATGCTGGCATCCACAACCCTGATGGAAGGCGGTGCACCGGCTTTTGGCTGGACTTTCTACGCGCCGTTGTCGACGACTTTCGCTCCGGATTCGACCGACTTCTTCATCTTCGCAGTACATCTCATGGGTATTTCCTCGGTTATGGGTGCAATCAATGTTATTGCCACCATCCTGAACATGCGTGCGCCCGGCATGACGCTGATGAAGATGCCCCTGTTCGTCTGGACCTGGTTGATTACGGCCTACCTGCTGATCGCGGTTATGCCGGTTCTGGCGGGCGCGGTAACCATGATGTTGACCGATCGCCATTTCGGTACGTCTTTCTTTGATGCGTCCGGTGGCGGTGATCCGGTCCTGTTCCAGCACGTGTTCTGGTTCTTCGGTCACCCTGAAGTCTACATCATGATTTTACCGGCCTTCGGTATCATCTCAGCGATTATCCCGACCTTTGCGCGCAAGCCGCTGTTTGGCTACAGCTCAATGGTTTACGCGAGCGCGTCGATTGCGATCCTGTCGTTCATGGTCTGGGCACATCACATGTTTACCGTCGGCATGCCGGTCGCGGGTGAACTCTATTTCATGTACGCGACCATCCTGATTTCAGTACCGACCGGGGTCAAGGTGTTTAACTGGGTGACCACCATGTGGAAAGGTTCGATGACCTTTGAAACTCCCATGTTGTGGGCGCTGGGCTTTATCGTGATGTTTACCATTGGCGGCCTTTCCGGTCTCATGCTGGGCGTCGCTCCGGTGGATACGCAGTATCACGATACCTATTTTGTCGTGGCTCACTTTCACTACGTGCTGGTAACGGGTGCGCTTTACTCGATCATCGCCGCCTTCTACTACTGGGTACCGAAGTGGACAGGGCACATGTACGACGAAACACTCGGCAAGATCCATTTCTGGTGGTCGACGATCGCGGTCAACGTGTTGTTCTTCCCGCAACACTTTATTGGCCTGGCCGGTATGCCTCGTCGCATCCCGGATTACGCGCTGCAGTTCGCCGAGTTCAATATGATCTCCAGTATCGGTGGCTTTGCCTTTGGCTTGGCCCAGGTCTTTTTCCTTTACATCATAATCAAGACCATCAAGGGCGGTAAAAAAGCAACTGACCGGGTCTGGGAAGGTGCAACCGGCCTGGAATTTGAAGAACTGCCGTCACCGCCGCCATACCACAGTTTTACCGTGGCGCCCCAGGTAAAGTAGGCGGAGTAGAAGGCACTGTACATGCAGCAACAAGGTGATCACCTCAGGTCGGCGGAACGACGCAAGCGAACGCTGTGGATCGTCGTTGCCCATGTGCTGGTGGTTGCCGCGTTTTTCGTAGCTACATTTTTCTGGGGTAAGTTCTAGTGAACAGGGGCGTAGCCAAGTTGGCGATGGTGCCGTTGCTGATGTTTGGTTTTGGTTTTGCGCTGGTGCCGCTATATGACGTTTTCTGTGATATTACGGGGCTGAACGGCAAGACGGGGCGTATCCAGGCATCTGAAATAGACGAGTCGCGAGTCGATCTGTCACGCACTATCGAAGTACGCTTCCTGACAAACACGAATGCCGGTTTGCCATGGAGTTTCGAGCCGCTGGTGAAGAGAATGGATGTACACCCCGGTGAGGTTTATGAAGCCGTGTTCAGGGTGCGCAGTACCAGCGCTGAAAAGACCCTGGGGCAGGCGGTTCCAAGTGTATCCCCCGGACTGGCAGCGCAGCACTTCAACAAGACGGAGTGCTTCTGTTTTACCCAGCAAGAACTGGCGGCGCATGAAACGCGTGATATGCCAATGCGATTTGTCGTTGGCACTGGCATTTCAGAAGATATCGAAGAGATAACCTTGTCCTACACGTTTTTCATTCTGGATCAGGGCTAGAATTAAATTCAACGCATTCAGGATATAAAGAGAGAGATAATCCATGAGTAGTACAACTGATAACCAGGCTTATTACGTACCCCATGGCACCCACTGGCCGATCATCGGTTCGGTTGGATTGTCGTTGACGGTCATTGGCATCGCTAATTTTCTGCACGGCACCTGGAGTGCGACACCTATTTTCGTCGGTCTGGCCATCATCATTTTCATGATGTACGGCTGGTTCGGTGCCGTGGTGACGGAATCGCTCGCCGGCATGTACAACAAGCAGGTCGACATGTCGTTCCGCTGGGGTATGGCCTGGTTCATCTTTTCAGAAGTGATGTTCTTTGCTGCCTTTTTTGGCGCTCTGTTCTATGCGCGTACCTACTCGATTCCGTGGCTTGACGGCGCCTCAAATAATGACGCCACCGCGCAGTACCTGTGGCCCAACTTTGAGGCCGCATGGCCATTGCTGGTGCCGCCGGAGGCGGATAAATTCGCAGTTCCCAATGCCACGATGAGTCCCTGGGGACTGCCGTTCATCAATACGGTCATCCTGCTGACATCGGGCCTGACGGTGACGCTTGCGCACTGGGCGCTGAAGCGCAAGGACAATGTCTGGCTGGTCTACTGGTTGGCTGCGACTGTGATACTGGGTTTTGGCTTCGTCGGCCTGCAGGGCTACGAGTATGTGCATGCCTACCAGGATCTGAACCTGCGTCTCGATTCGGGTATCTACGGCACCACGTTCTTCATGTTGACGGGCTTTCACGGATTCCATGTGACCATGGGCGCAATCATGTTGCTGGTCATCACGATTCGTGCGGCAAAGGGTCACTTTTCCCCGAAAAATCATTTCGGCTTCGAGGCCGTTGCCTGGTACTGGCACTTCGTCGACGTGGTCTGGCTGGGATTGTTCATCTTTGTCTACTGGCTGTAGATAACGTCAAACCTGTCTGCAAGCACGGCCCCCGGGCCGTGCTTTTTTTTGTCGGCGGGATCTTTGATTTCACGGTTGTTACGCGATGCGGTGAATAAGCGCAATAGCCACGTTAATCAATTAAGTGCAGGGCAAAAAAAAGCCCGGCATGGAAGCCGGGCTCTGGTTCGGGTGTACCGCTGTTAGGACACAAACGATGTCTTAATCGTCTTGAAGGCGTTGCTTTCGATCTGGCGAATGCGCTCTGCCGAAACGCCGTATTCCTCGGCCAGTTCATGCAAGGTTGCCTTTGGTTCGGTCAACCAGCGTCGAGTGACAATTGCCTTGCTGCGATCGTCGAGATTCTGCATGGCCGCGCCCAGCATCGCGTGATTGCTGTCCTCGGTATCCTGGGTCTCCAGAGCGTATTCCGGTGACGGGATGTTTGAAACCAGCGAGTTGGCAGGCGCGAGGTAGGCGCTATCATCGTCCTCGTCAGTGGCCGGGTCAAAGCCAACGTCGTAGTTGTTGAGGCGCCGCTCCATCTCGATCACGTTTTCACGCGTAACGCCCAGCGTTTCCGCCACGTGGTCGATCTCTTCCGACTTGAACCAGCCGAGACGAGTCTTCTGGCTGCGCAACTTGAAGAACAACTTGCGTTGGGCCTTGGTGGTCGCGACCTTGACGATGCGCCAGTTTTTCAGAATAAATTCATGGATTTCAGCCTTGATCCAGTGCACCGCGAAAGAGACGAGACGCACCCCTACTTCAGGGCGAAAGCGTTTCACGGCTTTCATTAAACCAATGCTGCCTTCCTGAATAAGGTCCGCTATCGAGAGTCCGTATCCGGCATAGTTGTTGGCAATCTTGATGACGAATCGCAGATGCGGTAAAACCAGTTTTTGCGCCGAAGCGATGTTGCCGGTTTCCTGTAAATCTTCGGCCAGTGCGTACTCTTCTTCCGCAGTCAAAATAGGCACACTGCGGGCGGCCTGTATGTAGGCATCCAGATTGGAGCTACCCCGCAATACGGGCATAGTGTTCAACGTGTTGACCAATTCTGTGCTCATGGTTACCTCAATGTCTTAGCTAGTTTTAGCACTCACATAGCCTGAGTGCCAGCAATTAGAGCATAAATGTTGCAAAGAGTTCAAGTTTATTAGCAAATATTAATATACGTTCTAACTGTATGGTTATTAAGCGAATTACTGATCTTATATACGCAAAATTACGGCTTCTGGATCAGTTGCGAGCCGGCTCGAAACTGGCGGCGAAATGACGATTGCCGTCGTTTACTGCCGGGTTCGATGCGCCGGGTTCGCATCTGCCTTCACCTGTCGGAGTGCCTGATTGCCCCAATAACTCCGATTACTTCTGGCTGCAAACGAATCCTTGCCAGATTGTTTGTGCAGTCCGGTAATTTGTCGCCGATCCGGTTTAACTTGCCGTTTACGCTGGTATAATGCGTTTTCGTAGAGCCCGCCCGGTGCAAATTTCCCCAGTTGTCTTTGCGTGCCGTGTTTTCGGACCCGGAGCGTCGTGGTGACGTTCGAGTCGCAAACACCATGACCCTTTTAACCAATCAGATTCAGGATTAGTAGACATGACAATTACCGAGAGCAAGGTAGTTTCGATTCATTACAAGGTTGCGGATTCAGACAGTGCCGAGGTTATCGATTCTTCCGAAGGAGGCGAGCCGATGACCTATCTGCACGGTGCGCAGAACATTATTCCCGGGCTCGAGAAGGCTCTGGAAGGCAAGACTGTCGGCGACGAACTCGTGGTCACCGTTGCGCCTGGTGACGCCTATGGCGAATACAGCGAAGACCGTGTTCAGGAAGTACCGATGGAGGCCTTTCAGGAAATGGAAAAGGTGGAACCGGGTATGGTGGTCACCGCCCAGTCCGGAGAAGGACAGATCAACCTGATCGTTACCGAAGTGGGAGAAGCCACGGTTACCGTGGATGCGAATCATCCGCTGGCCGGAAAATCACTCACTTTCGACGTCAAGGTGGAAGCGGTTCGGGATGCCAGCGAAGAGGAAATAGCGCATGGCCACGCGCACGGTGCGGGCGGCCACCATCACGATTGAGGTCAGGCGTTCACCGCAGGCAGTCGTGTTTCTCGATCAGGCGTTCAGGGCCTCGCTCTGACGCTTGATATTGACGAGATTTTGCAGGCGTCCGAGCAGATCGGTCTCATCGACCGGTTTGGTAATGAAATCGTTGGTGCCGGCACCGAAGATGCCGGTGAAATCGGTGCGTTCGTCTTCACCCGGTTCCATCGTCATCAGCAGTATCGGCAGCGTGAGATAGTCGAGTTCGAGCTCGTTACGAATTTTCTGTATTAACTCGAAGCCGTGCATGTCACCGTTCAACAACAAATCCGTAATCATGACGTCCATGCTGCAGCTGTCGTTTGTGTGTATGTCCTGGCGTAAAAAGTCGAGCGCCTCGGTTGCTTCGCCGAAATGATGGAAGTCGATGCCGTGCTTTTTCAGGATCGAGGTAGTGATCGCAGTGGAGGTAGCGCTCCTGTCGACGTAAAGAATTTTTAACGGCATTTCATTGTGGCTTTGCAGGTAATCGAGCAGGAACCTGACCAGTGACTGATGCCCTTCAGCCTTGTCGATATAGGCGGTCACGGCCTTGTTGTCACCGAGATCGGTACCGGTAACACGCGTCTGCGTGTCGCCCGAGACTACGAATATGGCGGTGTGCTTGTTCTTGGGGGTTTGTCGAATATCATCGATTAACTGGTGACCATCGGTATCGGGCAAGTTCATCCCGGTAGTGATAATTTCGAATTCGAAACGCCTGACAGCGGTCATCGCCTCGCGCCCGCTACCGCAGGCGATGATGTCGAGATCGGGGGCCTGGCTGGAGATTTCCTTGAACAGAATGGCGCGGGCAGAATCGGAAGAATCAACAAGCAGTAATCGGCGTTTCGCTGGCATCTGTAGTATGTCAGGTTGGCTCTATCTGGTTCAGGTGCCGTGCTACTGCAATCCACGATCCGGCGAGGCCGAGCAGGGTGCTGGCGGCGATCAGAATGATAAAGTCTTGGAATGAAAAGGTAATCAGGTTCATATCAGACTTATATAGCAGATTTAAACGTTCGAGTGGCCCCGAAATGGCCAAATAGCCGATTTCGACAATAAGCCAGGAAATGATTCCGCCGAGCAGTCCATACCATACGCCGCCATAAAGAAATGGCCGCCGAATGAAGGCGTCTGTCGCGCCAATCAGCTTGGTGACGATGATTTCCTGGTAGCGATTCTGAATGTCGAGGCGGATGGTGTTACCGATGATCAGCAGCACAGCAAAGGCGAACAGAATCGTGATAATTACGACCGAGCGCCTGGCAATCTCGATAATCGTATAGAGCCTCTCCAGCCATTCGGTATCGAGCTTGGCGATCTTGACCCCGGGCATGGCCTGCAGGCTGTTAGCCAGGTTGCGCACGGCAAAGGTATCGATCTCGCCGGGCTCGACCACGATGGTATGTGGCAGCGGGTTACTGCTCAGCGTATCGATACTCTTGCCGAAACCGGAATCGCGCCGGAAATCCTGCAGTGATTGCTCACGGGAGATGAAGCGAGTGCCACTGACTGAATCCATGTCAGCAATTTGTCGTTCGAGGTTGCGCGCCTGCTTTTCGTTCAGCTTGAGGTCGAGGTAGACGCTGATCTGCGTGCTGGAGCGGAAATCCCCGGAGATGGCGTCGATATTTTTCAGGAACAGGTAGAAACCGCCGGGCAGCGACAGCGTAATGCCGATAACCGCGACCGTCATGATCGTGGTCGTGGGTGCCTGGTAGATCTTGCGGAGACTGAATAGCAGCGATTGCAGGTGATGCAGCAGGTAAGCCGTGACCTGGTTTGCAGTTGGTGGCCTGCGCCGTTTGACATTAGTACGAGCCAAATCGATCTCCGTCAGCGGCAGGTTCCAGGTCGTTGAGGATGAGTTGCCCGGCGTTCAGGGTCATGCGCGGCATTTCAAGTTCGTCGATCAGGCGCAAATCGTGGCTGGCAACGAGCACGGTTACCCCGACCCGGTTGAAATCGACGAATATCTGCATGATCTCGCGCGACAGCACCGGGTCGAGGTTACCGGTAGGCTCATCGGCGAGCAGCAGCATGGGCTTGTGCACCACCGCGCGCGCAATGCCGACGCGTTGTTGTTCACCACCGGAGAGCGTAATCGGCATGGATTTCTCCTTGTGCAACAACCCCACCTTGTCGAGCGCCGCGCGGGTACGCTTGGCGATTTCCTGCGGCCGGTAACCCTGAATCAGCAAGGGCAGGGCGACGTTGTCAAACACCGTTCGATCGAACAGCAGCTGGTGGTCCTGGAAAATAATACCGATATTGCGGCGCAGGTGAGGTATGCGTTGACGCCTGACGTTGTTCAGGTTGATGCGATTCAGCAACGCCTGGCCACGGGTTGGTTTTTCGATCAACGCGATGATTTTCAGCAGTGTGCTCTTGCCCGCCCCGGAATGTCCGGTAATGAAAGCCATCTGGCCGTCGCCAAGCTGCATCGAAACGTTCTTGAGCGCTTCGAATCCACTCTCGTAGCGTTTGGTGACATTGTGAAACTCAATCATGGCAGACGGTTGCTATCAGGCATCGGCCAGCAGGGCATCGACGAATTCCTCGTGGTCGAAGGGGCGCAGGTCTTCGACTGTCTCGCCAACGCCGATATAACGAATCGGGGTTTGTAACTGCTCGGCAACACTGAAGATCATGCCGCCCTTGGCAGTGCCATCGAGCTTGGTCAGGACCAGCCCGGTTACGCCGATACTGTCGCGAAACTTGCTGGCCTGGGCCAGCGCATTCTGGCCGGTGACGGCATCCAGCACCAGCAGGGTCTCGTGTGGTGCCTCGGGGTCGAGCTTGGCCATGACTCGCTTGATTTTCTCAAGCTCGTCCATGAGGCTCACCTGGGTGTGCAGGCGGCCCGCGGTGTCGGCGATCAGGACATCGATACCGCGCGCCTGCGCGGACTGCAGCGCGTCGAAAATCACCGACGCCGAATCCGCGCCCTGGCCCTGGCGAATGACGGGCACATCGAGACGTTCGCCCCAGGTTTGCAGTTGCTCTACCGCTGCGGCCCGAAAGGTATCTCCGGCCGCGAGCATCACCTTCAGCCCCTGGCTCTTGAACTGCTGGGCGAGCTTGCCAACCGTGGTCGTCTTACCGGCGCCGTTGACGCCCACCATCAGGATAACGAAAGGTTTCTTGCCGGGATCGATCTGCAACGGCAGCGCGCAGGGTTCGAGCAGTTCCGCCATGATACGCTTGAGCGTCCCCATCAGGCTGTCGTTATCGCCCAGTTGGCGACGGCTCAATGATTCGGTGAGGCGCGCGGTAATCTTCTGGGTTGCCTGCATGCCGACATCCGCCATCAGTAACTGGTCCTGCAGTTGCTCCAGCAGGTCGTCGTCTATCTGCTTCTTGCCGAGCAGTAAGTCTGCCAGGCCGCTGGACAGGTTCTCCCTGGTTTTTGACAGGCGCTGGCGCAGTGAAGCGAACAGTCCGGCCGCTTCCGGGCTGTTGTCCTTGCGGCCAGATTTAAATCCGAACATCGTTTTTCCGGGAATCAGAATTCAGGCACAATATGCTAACAGAAAGCGATTCCATCTGTGCACTTTCAACTGGCGACAGGCAACAATAACGTGGCGGCTTCCAAATCCCAGGTACGCATCATCGGTGGCCACTGGCGTGGCCGCAAGCTGGCAGTCGTGGATGCTGTCGGCCTGCGGCCGACGCCTGATCGTATTCGCGAGACCCTGTTCAACTGGATTGGTGCCGACTGCCGTGGTGCGACGGTACTGGACTGTTTTGCCGGCAGCGGTGTACTGGGGCTTGAAGCGCTGTCTCGGGGCGCCGTCGCTGTGGTGGCGCTGGAGCAGCATGGACCGGCGCTAGCGGCGCTGCGTGCCGCTGCCGAAAGCCTGCAGTGCACGGCGATCGAGGTGAAGGCGGGCGACGCATTGCGGGCCATCGAGACGCTGGAGCGTCGATTCGATATTGTTTTTATCGACCCTCCCTACGCAGAGCCGCAATTGCGAGCGCTGGTATTCGAACGGCTGCAGGCGCGTGACTGTCTCAACGACGGCGCCCGGATTTACTTCGAATGGCCCGATACGGAGACCTTCGAGCTACCTGCGCCGACTCTGCAATGGTTGAAACAAAAAACGGCCGGCCACGTCAATTATGCTATAGCCGAATGGCGTCGAAGCCGCTAGAATTCGCCGATTAAACCTCCCGGCCCCAATTTCGGGCAGACACAGGTATCCCATGGCAGGAATTGCAGTATACCCAGGCACCTTTGACCCGGTTACCCGCGGGCACATCGACATCGTTGGCCGTGCGCGCAAGATGTTCGACCGCGTCGTCATCGGCGTCGCCGACAGTCCTGCCAAGCAGCCTTTTTTCAACCTGGATGAACGCCTCGATATGCTGCGGACGGTTTTTGCCGGGGATGACCACGTGCAGGTGCGTCCCTTTTCCGGCCTGCTTATCGACTTCGCGCGCGATTGCGAGGCAGAGATTATCGTGCGTGGCCTGCGGGCTATCTCTGATTTCGAATACGAGGTGCAACTGGCCGGTATGAACCGCTCGCTGGCGCCGGAAATCGAAACGGTTTTCCTGACCGCGGCGCAACGCTATGCGTTCGTTTCCTCCAGCCTGGTGCGTGAAATCGCACGGCTCGACGGCGATGTATCCGAGTTTTTACACCCTGAAATACTGCAGCGACTGACGGACAAGTTGAAAGCGCGCAAGTGAAACGTTTTCCGGAGATTTGAACGATGGCTCTGATGATTACCGACGAATGCATCAACTGCGACGTCTGTGAGCCTGAATGCCCGAACGATGCGATTTCGCCGGGCGAGGAATACTATGTGATCGACCCGCTGCTGTGCACCGAATGCGTCGGGCATTTCGAAACTTCGCAGTGCGTCGAGGTTTGCCCGGTCGACTGTATTCCGTTCAACCCGGAGTACCCGGAGACCCAGGAGCAGTTACTGGACAAGTATAAATTGCTGACCGGTAACGAATAAGTTCAGGTACAGCATGTGCGCGTCGGCGCTAGTAACCACCCACCGCACCCTCGCTGCGATTGTCATAGGCCGCTTCCAGGTAATTCTTTTCATTCAGCCGCACCGCCTTGATCCTGCCAAGGTATGAGGGTTGCTGCGGCACGGTTTCATGGCCACGTCGCTGCAGACCCGCCACCACCTCCGGTGAGAATTTGAATTCATCCAGGTACAGTTTGTTCGGCAGAAACTGCTGGTGCAACCGCGGGAACTGCACCGCACGGTCGAGGTCGAGCCCGGTAACCAGCACACGATAAATGGTCTGGATTACGCTGCTGATGATTCTCGGGCCACCGGCCGCGCCCAGCGTCATGACTATGCGTCCATCCTTCTCGATCAGCGTCGGGCTCATCGAGCTGAGCGGACGTTTGCCGGGCTGTACGCGATTGCCGTATCCCTGCACCAGTCCAAACATATTGGGCTCGCCGGGACGGGTGGTGAAATCATCCATTTCGTTGTTCAGCGAGATGCCGAATTTGTCGGCAACCACGCCGGAGCCGTAGCTGCCGTTTAATGTCACGGTCAGGCTGATCGCGTTGCCTTCGGCATCCAGGATCGAAAACTGGGTGGTTTCGCTGGAGTCGTCTGCCGGTTTGTCCACCAGCGGAGCCAGCTGCACTGCTTTGCCGGAATCGATACTCCGCGCCATCTCTTCGATATAGGCCGGTGCCAGGATTTGATCGAACGGATTGTCATGGTAATCCGGGTCGCCCAGCAGGGCGCGTCCGCGAAATGCGCGGTTCAGTACTTCCGCCAGCAAGTGCAGTTCATCGACTCCGAGCGGCGCATGTTGCTCGATACCGACCCGATCGAACAGTTCGAAAGCGGTTTTGATGACGGCGCCACCACTGCTGGGTGGTGGCATCATGTAGAGCTTGTGGCCCTTGAACGTGGTCTGCAGGGGCTCGAGCCAGCGCACCCGGTAACCTGCCAGGTCGGTCTCGGTGATTACGCCACCACTGGCCTGTACCGTTGCGGCGATGTCGCGTGCGACGTCACCGCGGTAGAATCCATCGGGGCCCTGGTCGCGTAATTTTTGCAGCGCCCGTGCCAGCGCCGGCTGGCGCAGAACTTCGCCGGGCAGGTAATGCTGCTCAGGGGTTTTGTAGAAATGCCGCAAACCGGCCGGGTTGAAGCGCTCGCGCTGCGATTCGGCATAGCGTGATTCGGTACCGGAGAATTCGATGCCATCGTTTGCCAGCTTCATCGCGGCATCGAAAAGCGCCTGCCATTTCAATTTGCCGTACTTGCGGTGCATCGCCCACAGGCCCGCTGGCACCCCGGGCACACCAACCGCGGTACCGCCGTTCCAGGAAGATCCCCTGGCTTTGTCGAGATAAAATTCGGGCGAGGTCGCGGCGGGTGCGGCTTCGCGGAAGTCGAGCACGTCGACGCCCTGGCCCATACTGATCAGCGCGAAGCCACCGCCGCCAAGCGATGCATTCGACGGGTTGGTCACGCTTAGCGTCAGGCCGACGGCAACGGCGACATCGATCAGGTTGCCGCCGCTGGCATAAACTGCCTTGCCGGCATCGACCGCGTAGTCGGACGGTGCCGAGATCATGATTTTGGTGCCCTCGGCGGGAACCGCATGGGCAGCGCTTGCGAGGCAAAGCGTGAATACGAAGAGTATGCGGCGAACAGGCGAAACGATGGACATGCAGTCGACCTCCGGTCAGG
>Ga0316195_10000665_pt1 | contig 14251 bp, 9 predicted proteins | sample Phised1_MG_FD_204937 | JGI IMG/M metagenome (GOLD analysis project Ga0316195, IMG submission 204937) | Coastal sediment microbial communities from Maine, United States - Phippsburg sediment 1 | ecosystem: Environmental > Aquatic > Marine > Coastal > Sediment | place: USA: Maine | collected... | reverse complement strand
TTGCGACCGCTTACATTAATTCCCCGCAACAGGGCAATATACTTTGGCATTGGAACAAATTTTTAAACAAATAGAAAGAACAGTGTTGAAGATAGCTAATTATGAAGTATTAAATAAATCTATTACATTTATTACCTGTCATTTTTAATTCTTTATTATCCGTTTTTCACAATAATATGCAAACCTATATCCTTGCCCTCGATCAGGGCACCACAAGTTGCCGGGCAGTAATTTTTGATACAGCAGGAAATATTATTTCCACTTCCCAAAAAGAATTCACACAGTTTTTTCCCAAACCGGGCTGGGTAGAGCACGATCCCATGGAAATTTGGTCCACGCAAGTGGCCATGGCTGCAGAAACCGTTACTAAAAAAGGATTGGAAGCACAAAACATTGCAGCGATAGGAATTACCAATCAACGTGAAACTGTAATAGTCTGGGATAAAAAAACAGGGAAACCGGTGTATAATGCAATTGTATGGCAGGACAAAAGAACAGCGGAATATTGTGACCTTTTAAAAAGCAAAGGGAAATCTGAATGGATCCGCGAAAAAACAGGCCTTGTGCTGGACTCTTATTTCTCAGGCACCAAAGTTAAATGGATATTAGACAATGTAGAAGGGGCAAGAAAAAAGGCGGAAGCCGGGGAATTAATCATGGGTACAATAGATACCTGGCTTATCTGGAATATGTCCAGGGGTGAATTACATGTGACAGATGTAAGCAATGCCTGCAGAACCCTTTTATTTAATATCAACTCTCTGGAATGGGATGATGAACTTTTAGAATTATTTACCATTCCAAGAAGCATGTTGCCGGCAATAAAACAGTCAAGTGAAGTATACGGACATACAGCTCCTGGATTGTTTGCTTCCAGGATTCCAATTTCGGGAATAGCAGGGGACCAGCAGGCAGCATTATTCGGGCAGATGTGCATTAGGGAAGGAATGGTAAAAAACACTTATGGCACGGGCTGTTTTATGCTAATGAATATTGGTGATAAACCAATAGTATCCAAAAATAATCTTCTTACCTCAGTGGCTTGGAAAATTAATGGAAAAGCTGAATATGTCCTCGAAGGAAGTATTTTTATTGCAGGGGCTGTGGTGCAATGGCTTAGAGATAGTATAAAAATCATTAAGACTTCCGGGGATGTGGAAAAACTGGCGGGATCTGTCCCAGATTCCGGTGGGGTTTATTTTGTCCCGGCTTTTGCCGGTTTGGGTGCACCACATTGGAACCAGCACGCAAAGGGGACAATTTTTGGGTTAACACGGGGTAGTACGGATGCCCATATTGCGAGGGCGGCACTGGAATCAATTGCATTCCAGACTATGGATGTTTTAAAGGCCATGGAAGCAGATTCCGGAATATCAATCAAGGAGCTGCGGGTAGATGGAGGCGCTACGGTCAACCATTTACTGATGCAATTTCAGGCAGATGTGCTGAACACAGTAACCGTAAGGCCTAAAGTAGTGGAAACTACCGTGATGGGTGCCGCATTCCTTGCCGGGCTAGCCGTTGGTTACTGGCAAAATATTGAAGAAATTCAGGAGATTTGGCAAACCGACATTCATTTTAAACCAACAGCAGAACGAGATTCCATAAACAGCCTGATTGAAGGTTGGTATAAGGCCATAGAAGCTTTAGAATTTTGGGCAAAATAAGTAAAACCAATTCCTAATATATGACACCATTTATTGCTGAAATAATAGGCACATTCCTGTTAATCCTTCTTGGATGCGGAGTCAACGCGAATGTAGTATTAAAAGATACCAAGGGACATGATAGCGGATGGATCGTAATTACAACCGGTTGGGCCTTTGCCGTTTATATTGCTGTGGTTGTTGCAGCGCCTTACAGCGGAGCGCATATTAATCCTGCCGTGAGTATAGGGCTGGCAGCAGCGGGCGAGTTTTCCTGGAGCATGGTCCCCTCCTACCTGCTGGCGCAATTTATTGGTGCTATGTTAGGCGCTTTATTAGTATGGCTGGTATATAAAGATCATTTCGACAGAACTGTAGAACAAGCTTCAAAACTCGGAGTGTTTAGCACCAGTCCGGCCATCAGAAATACTTTTGCAAATCTTCTGGGTGAAATTTCAGGAACTTTTGTACTGATATTCGCGGTTCTGTTTTTTACTGATGCCACTATGGAAGAGTCAGACGCTATAATAGGTTTAGGGTCACTTGGCGCTATTCCCGTGGCCTTCGTTGTTTGGGGAATTGGGCTCTGTTTAGGGGGTACTACAGGTTATGCAATTAACCCGGCAAGGGACCTTGGTCCAAGAATTATGCACGCCCTGTTACCTATAAAAAACAAAGGCGGAAACGACTGGTCCTATTCCTGGATTCCTGTTATTGGCCCTATTTTGGGAGGAGTATTTGCCGCCTTGCTTTATTTGGCGTTCCCATTTATTTAAATTACATCCCCTATAATGATTTTGCAATAGCCTGGGCTGCAATATAAGCCCCGGTCCAGGCATTTTGAAAATTAAAGCCTCCCGTAATTGCGTCTATATTTAATACCTCTCCTGCGAAAAAAAGATTAGGGAGGATCTTGCTTTCAAAGGTCTTAAAATTTACCTCTTTCAGATCCACCCCACCTGCCGTGACAAATTCTTCTTTAAACGTACTCTTGCCATCAACATTAAATTCTGAAGCAGTAATAAATTGACCGAGTCTATCGAGCTGCTGCTTTGAAACATCGGCCCATTTTAAATCCCTGACTATATCAGATGCCATCACCAACTTCCCCCATAATCTTGACGGAATATCAATAGCTTTTGTTTTGTAGATGGTCTTCTTTGCTTCAATTTGCTTTATCTCATTAAAAAGCGCTAAGAGTCCCTGTTTATGAAAATCGGGCAACCAGTTAACCCTTATTCTAAACCTGTAGTTGCATTCATTTAACAATCTGGCGGCCCGTGCAGACAGTTTTAATACAGCCGGGCCACTCAGGCCCCAGTGTGTAATAAGAACCGGCCCTTCTGAAATCAGATTGGAAGCCTCGCCCTTTCTGTTTTTAAATTGAGACTTAACCTCTTTACCAATAATCTGCCTGGGTAAAAGCTCAATCCTGGCCGGGGTACTCACCCCTTGTATTCCTGAAATTCTATTGTCATTTATATTAAATGTAAATAAAGATGGTACAGGTGTTACGATGGTATGACCGAGATGTTCTAATAAATTCCACATTTTAGTGCTGCTCCCTGTTGCCACGACAATCCTTTTTGCCTGATATTCTTTTTTAACTGATTGTACCCGCCAACCTCCGTCTTTTCCAAAACTAATATCCTTACCTGGCATTATATTTATGACAGAGCTGCTTTTTAATAGCGCAATACCTTTTTTCCGGATTTCATCCAAAAAACAATCAATAATGGTCTGTGAGGAATTACTAACAGGGAACATTCTCCCATCCGATTCTGTTTTTATGGGTATTCCGCGTTTCTCAAAAAAATGTATGGTATCAGCTGTAGAATAAATGTGAAACGGCCCTAAAAGCTCCCTTTCCCCCCTGGGGTAATTTTTTACCAATGTGGAGGGCTCAAACTCTGCATGGGTTACATTACAGCGGCCGCCACCTGATACCTTTACTTTGGTCAGCACTTGTTTTCCCCTTTCCAGAATCGCAATTTTTAGTTTAGGATTTGCTTCTGCAATATGAATTGCACAATAAAACCCCGCAGCACCACCCCCTATTATAATAACATCAAACATTATTTGACCCGCTCTGGGTAATTAGTGAAAATGCCGTCAACACCCAAATCTTTGATGTTTAAAATTTGGTCCGGATCATTCACCGTCCATGTATAAATTTTAAATCCCTGCTTTTTAATTTCTGATACGTTTTTGCTGGTTAAACTAAGATAATTAGGGTTTATAGCTATAGCATTCAATTCCCTGGCTATACCAATGGCGTCTAATGGGTTATCCTCTGTCAGTACCGCAATATCTAGATCCCTATTTAAACGACGCATTTCTTTTAACTCCTCCCAATCAAAACTGGAGATTAAAAAATCATCCAGAGTCCAGCCTTTATTTTCCGTGTAATTTTTTATAATATCATTAACGCCCCGGGATGTACCGGGCCCTTTTAGTTCAATATTCAGGGGCACCTTATGATTCATTACATCTAAAACTTCGCTGAGAAGAGGGATTTTATGCCCTCCTTCAAGATCGAAATTTTTAAGTGTTTTCAAATCAAAAGTTTCGATATCCCCGCTTCCATTTGTTAATCTGTCGATCATCTGATCGTGAAACACAACAATTTCACCACTTTTGATTTTAAAGACATCAATCTCTATCATATCCACCTGCAGGTCAAGAGCCTTTTGAACAGAGGCTAGGGAATTCTCTGTTTCATGCCCCATTGCACCCCTGTGTCCTATGGTTATCATAGTGTTACTTTTCTCTCCACAATTCATAAAAAAAAGTATTAGAACAATTGGTAATAATCTTCTCATCTAACTGGTCTTTTAACTGCTCAAAAGTACAACTTGATCTTTAGAATAATCAATCCAAAACAGAATTAATGGACATAACCGGTCCAAAGGCAGAGGCCATTTTTGAAATTTTATAGAGCGCATTGGAGCTTATTTATGACAGTTTGCTACGCCAACTCAGTAAGGGCCGCAACATCTCAAAATTACAAAAGGTAATTCCCTGAATTAAAATGTTTTGCTTTGAGGATGCGCTTTTAAGTTAACCGTTTACTCCGAAAGTTTAAAGATAAACGATTCCAAAGGTGCAATCTCCATCTTGGATATGCCTATTCCGTCATGAACATTCAATATATTTTTGGCTTTCCCATAAAGTACATCTGTCATAGTATATGAGCCATCCTGCAACTTCCACTCCTTTATTATTTCCCCCGGGATTTTTAGCTCAAAATAATAAGACTCCGCTGCATCAAAATTTGCGATGACCGCCAACTTCTCATTTGGAGACCATCGAACATATGACAGTACCCTGTAGTTGTAATTTTCAGTATGGTCCCTGTTGTAATAATGAATGTCTTCATATCTGCCCATTAAGGCCTCACTGCCAATTGTAAAATTGAGTAACCTCTTGTAAAAATCTCTTAATTCCTTTTCTTCCGGTTTCAATTGACCCCCATCAAACTTTTTATTATTAACCCACCTTTGGTGGTGAGGAACTCCAATATAATCAAATATTGATGTCCTGGTCGGGCTCCCAAATCCGGCCAACTCTTTTCCTGGTTCTCCCACTTCCTGTCCAAAATATATCATGGTAGGTGAAGTGCTTATAGTAGCTGATACGACCATTGCAGGCTTACCTTTTTGCGCACTGCCTGCGAAGTCCGGACTTGCTATTCGCTGTTCATCGTGATTTTCAAGAAAATGCAACATCTGATGCTCAATATCCTGCAAGCCTCTTTGCACAACCGGAATATGGTCTGTCCATCCATGACCCTGCATAATATGCTTCAGGCTATCATAAAATTCTACCTTGTCATACAAATAATCCATTTTTCCCAAATGAATATAGGCCCTGTATAAATCAGGGTTGTAAACCTCAGCCAACAGAAAAGCATCGGGGTTTTTCATTTTAATATTGGAATTCATATAGCTCCAGAATTCCACAGGTACCATTTCAGCCATGTCAAAGCGGAAACCATCCACACCCATCTCCAGCCAATACAAGGCGATATCCTTAAATTTTTTCCATGAATCAGGGATATCCCTGTCAGCCCAAAAAGCATAGTGAGCTTTATAATCTTTTCGAATATATTCCTCCGGTAAGGATTCAAAATCATAGGATCCATCCGGCCGAACCCCATAATTAATTTTCACGGTTTCGTACCAGTCATTCATATCGGGCTGCGAAAGACGTGAACCATTGCCTGTCCATTTTGCAGGATTCTCATCAAATTTGCCATCTGCCAAAGGGTGTTTTTCTCCTCCCAGGGGTAGATAACCATTTTGCCAAATGGGAACTTTAAAGGATTCTCCTGGTAAATAGTAATAATTATTATCTCTTTTGTATTCCACTGAGGTGTCATCCCTTGCCCCAAAAGGTTCCTGGTTCTTTGGAGTAGATCCCCCTTCATATTTCCGTGCAACATGATTTGGAACAATGTCAATGATCAGTTTTAACCCGGAATTGTGTGTACGCTCAATCAAAGACTTAAACTCCTCTAATCTGCTGCCTGGTTCATCTGCAAGGTCCGGATTTACATTGTAATAATCTTTAACGGCATAGGGAGATCCAGCTCTGCCTTTCACAACATCAGGGTCATCATTGGAAATATTATATTTTGTATAATCAGTTACTACGGCATGATGAGGCACTCCCGTATACCATATATGGGTAACCCCAAGGTCCTTGATTTCCTCTAGAGCTTTGTCCGTAAAATCAGAAAATTTACCAACTCCATTTTCCTGGATTGTCCCCCACGGCTTATTGGTGGTGTTGTTATTTCCGAACAAACGTGTAAATACCTGATAGACCACTTTTTTATTTGGTTGATTTATGCTCTTCATAGTTTCAATATTTTTTCTTTCTTTTTGTTCAGTACAACCCACTAAGAATACAAAGCAACTTAAAATGACCAACAGTATTTTTTGCATTTTAATTATATTTTCTGAAAAGAAGTAAAACGGCATTGTCCTTTAGCTGCAATTCGGGTTGCAGGATAATTTCCTCCGATGTAAGCAAATCAATAAACCTGGTGCCAATAAGTTCCATTTCATTGTAACGTTTCAGGTTTAGGGTATAGGGTTTGTCATTTTTATTTAGCACGAGCATTACGGTTTCATCCATATTTTGCCTAAAAATTACATAAACGCCGTCTTTTGGGGCAAAATGGATCGTTTTACCGGTATGAATCGCTGAACTTGTCTTTCGAAAATTTAGTAATTTTCCAGTAAAATCCTGCATCTTTTTTTGTTCACTTGTAAGACCCTCACCTGTAAAGGCATTAACCCTATCCTTTTCCCATCCCCCCGGAAAGTCAGACCGAATTAGACCGTGATCTCCCGGATTAGCACTATTACTAAGTAATACTTCCGTACCATAATAAATCTGAGGTATCCGTGGAGCCGTAATTATAAAGGCCAGTGCCATTTTTATTTTCACAAAATCTTCATTCAGCTGTGTAAATAGCCGATCCATATCATGATTATCTCCAAAAAACAATATGGAAGAAGGGTCATGGTATGCAAAATCATTGGCAAGTCCTTCATACAATTTAACCAATCCGGAATCCCAATTCTCTTCTTCATTCAGTGCTTCGATTAATGCACGCTGTAACGGAAAATCCATTGTTGTCTTTAGGTTAGATTCGTAACCATCTGAATTTGTTACCCCCTGTTGCCAATAGCGAACAAGCAGTGGGTTATAGGTCCATTCCTCCCCTACAATATTGAATTTTGGATATTCCTCCATAATGGCCCCAGCCCAAGCGGACATAAACTCCTTGTCAGAATAAGGATATGTATCCTGCCTGATTCCTCCAAGTTTCAAAGTCTCTATCCACCAAATACTATTTTGAATAATATAATTGGCCATAAATGGATTTTTCTGGTTTAAATCTGGCATTGAGGGAACAAACCATCCGTTGTCCATTAGGTCTTTATCTGCCTGTGAGGCGTAAAGGTCCTGATTTACCGTGCGACGGTGGTTTGTAACCCTGGCTTCGGATCCTTTCTCAAATTCCGATTGATAGTTTACCCAGTCACGAAATGGCAAATCCGACATCCACCAATGATAACTCCCACAATGATTGGCAACCTGGTCCATGATTAATTTTATGCCAATTTCTGATGCTTTTTTTGAGAGCAAAATATAGTCTTTCAGTTTCCCGAAACGTGGATCCACCTGGTAAAAATCCGTCATTGCATAGCCATGATAAGAGGTCTCGGGCATATCATTAATCAATAAAGGGGTGGGCCATAAGGCAGTAAAACCCATCTCAGCTATATAATCCAGATGATTGATGATTCCCTGAATATCCCCGCCATGGCGGGAATAATCATTATTCCTGTCTACCTTTTTATCAAGAAGTCCGGAGGCAATATCTATTTTTGGATTACCGTTTGCAAAACGATCCGGAGTAATTAAATAAATGACATCTGAAGAATCAAAACCCGAAAATTCCTCCGACGGCATTTCCCGCTCATCTAATGGATAAGAATATGATATTTCATCGCCCCCTGTGGTTATAAAAACAATTTCCATAATACCTGGAGAAGCATTGTCAGTAATGGTTATATCAAGGAATAAATAATTAGGACTATCAGCCCTGTGAATGGAATCCAGAGAAACTCCCTTATAGTTAATTACCGGAGTAGTAGTGCCAATTCCGTGGCCGTTAACCATTAGTTGCAACCTGGAATTCTTAAATCCCAGCCACCAATTGGGAGGCTCAACCCTATCTATTTGAGCGAATGAAAAAGACAATGTCAAAAAGAGCATACCAGTTAAAACTATAGATTTTACCAACCATCCAATTTTCATCTTAGGTTAATTTCTTATCAAATACCATCTGAATAAAATAATTCGATAAAGTTAAAAATGATCCAGCCCGATCTATTGGGTATTTGCTACTATAGTTTCCTGAGATGGATTTAAAAGGATCCTTGTACCATTTACCCGAATAGTCATTTCAGCTGTCCCTTCATAATCAAAACTAGTCTGATTTTCTGTGACATTTACTTTAATGATGCGGTTTCTGAAATTTACTTTAAATGAGTAAGATTTCCATTGTTTGGGAATTTTCGGTGCAAAAGATAGTTTATCATCTTTCATTCTCATTCCTCCAAAACCCTCTACAATGCTCATCCATGTTCCGGCCATTGAAGTAATATGCAAACCTTCTTCAACCTCTTTGTTATAATCATCCAAATCCAATCTTGAAGTACGCAAATAAAATTGGTATGCCTGCTCCATCCTGCCTAATTTGGCTGCCTGAATACTATGAACACATGGAGATAGGGAGGATTCATGAACAGTAAAAGGTTCATAGAAATCAAAATGCCTCTCCAGTTCTTCCATGCTGAAATGATCCTCAAATAAATAAAACCCCTGTAAGGTATCGGCTTGTTTTATGTAGGGTGACCGCAATATCCTATCCCAGCTCCATTTTTGATTAATTGGACGTTGTGAAACATCCAAATCTTTAACAGTAATCAGTTCTTTGTCCAGAAATCCATCCTGTTGCAGGTAAATTTTCAATTCTTCGGAATAGGGAAAGTACATGTTTTCTGAAACCTCTTTCCATTTATCAGTCTCGGTTTTCGTTAACCCAGTTCTCCCAATAATCCTGGTATAGTCCTCTTTATAACCCTCTTTTACTTTTTGAAGCTGATCAACGGTATATTCCATGCACCATTTTGCCAGGTAATTGGTATACCAATTGTTGTTGACGTTGTTTTCGTATTCATTGGGCCCTGTTACGCCAAGTATTACATATTTATCCTTGTTCTTGGAAAATGTAGCTCTCTGCCCCCAGAAACGAGAAATACCAATCAGTACTTCGAGCCCCATTTCAGGAATATATGAATAGTCCCCTGTAAACCGGTAATAGTTGTAAATGGCGAATGCAATAGCTCCATTTCTGTGTATTTCCTCAAAAGTAATCTCCCATTCATTATGGCATTCCTCACCATTCATAGTAACCATTGGATATAGGGCTGCACCTTTAACAAAACCTAGTTTTTTGGCATTCTCAATTGCCTTTTCCAGATGATTATACCTGTACTGCAGCAGATTCCTGGCTACAAGGTGATCTTTGGTTGCCATATAAAAAGGTATGCAATAGGCTTCAGTATCCCAATAGGTACTTCCTCCATACTTTTCCCCTGTAAACCCTTTGGGTCCTATATTTAGCCTCGAATCAGTACCTAAATAAGTCTGATTCAGATGAAAGATATTAAATCTGATACCCTGCTGCGCTTTAACATCACCTTGAATACTTATATCGCTCATCTCCCATATCTTGGCCCATTCGGATATTTGTTTTTCCAACAATTTATCGAACCCAAGCGATGTGGCAGATTTTAAGGCCTTTTTGGCAGCGTTGACCAATTCATCAGGCTTGTGATCTCTGGAAACCGTGTAGCCTCCATATTTATAGAAAGTGACAGATTCACCCTGTTTGGCATCATAGGTATATTCATGACCAACCCACAATTCTTTAACCTCCTCCGAAACACCTACAGCTACTTCAGTTCCATTAGCAGTTAACCTGCATTCCATAAAACTGCAAATCTCAAAATGAGTTTTCATGGTATGTGCCTCTATAAAAGCCTGGCTGCCTTCCGAAATAACATTGGTTACATTCCAGAATTTATCTGCCCAATTGCTGTCTTCATTGGTAATGCCGTTGTCCAGATACGGAATAAATCGAATGGACGCATTTTTGTTTACCGCCGTAATGCTATACTTAATAGCCCCTACTTCATCAATATCAAGGCTTAAAAAACGAACTACTTCAACCTCAACCTCAGCAGCATTTGGCAAGGTAGCCGTGAAGTTTCTTTTATACCAACCCTCCTTCATATTCAGTTCTCTCCTGAAACCGTTTACAGCGATACAGGTATTAAGGTCTAAGGGCTCTCCATCAATAAAAATATTGATCCCAATCCAGTTAGGTGCATTCAATACCTTTGCAAAATACTCGGGATAACCATTTTTCCACCAGCCTACTCGGGTTTTATCCGGGTAATATACTCCGGCAATATAGCTCCCCTGAAAAGAAGGGCCTGTATATTGCTCCTCAAAATTTGCGCGCTGTCCCATAGCGCCGTTCCCCAGGCTAAAGAGACTTTCAGAAGATTTTACTTTACCTTTATTAAAACCTTCTTCAATTATGGACCATTCGTCCGCTTTGATGTATTCCTGATTCATATTGTATTACGTTATAATCCTTTTATAAGAGTCGATTAAAATAGGCAATTAAGAATAGTTTGCCAGAAATAAAACTTAATTTTTATTTTTCAATACTAATATAAGGTCATTTAAAAAACCCAGATCTATTTCGGTGAAGTTCTGAAACCCGTGGTCTGCTTCCGACAGAATATTTACGTCTCCAATGCCAACACTCACCATACCCGCAACATTAGCGGCTTCAATCCCGGCTAAAGCATCTTCAAAAACCACACAATTTATAGGTTTTACACCCAATTTTTTTGCCGCAATCAAAAAAACTTCAGGGTCCGGTTTAGCTTTGGTTACCTGATTTCCATCAACAATTGCATCAAAATAGTGCATAAGCTCTACCTTTTCCAAAATTGAAATTGCATTTTTACTCGCAGATCCAAGTGCCATCGGTATGTCCTTCCCTTTGAGATATTTCAGCACTTTGGTCACATCAGGAAGTATTTCACTCTGGTCCATATTGGAAATATATTTCAGATAATCTTCATTTTTTTCCCGCAACCAGGCTTCGAATTGTTCCTTTGAAACAGAAATACCCCCCATTTCCAATAAAAGCTCCAGACATCTTTTACGGCTAACCCCTTTGAATTTTTCGTTATCCTCTTCGGTAAAATCTATTTCCAGTTCATCTGCGAGATTTTTCCAGGCCAAATAATGGTATTTTGCAGTATCGACAATTACGCCGTCTAAATCGAATATGAATCCGGTTTTCTTCATTTTTATTTTTGATGTGTGAAATTAATTAATTGTAGATTCTCTTTCAATTAGCGTTGCCTCGATAATTTCAGTCCTATATGTTTCTTCTTCCATTTCTTTGTCGTCATCTCTTTCTATCTTTTCAATAAGCATTTTAGCAGCAATTTGCCCCATAAGTTCGCCATGCTGGGCAACTGAGGTAAGTGCAGGTGTAGACATCTTGGATAGTATACCATCAGTAAAACCAATAAAAGCAATGTCTCCAGGGATTTTCAACCCATTATTCTGAGCAATTTTCATTGATCTGACCGCAAATATTTCATTTACACATAAGGCCGCATCAATCTTAGTGGATGAAAAGAACGCTTCGCTTTTCTTTTCATCTTCGAATTGAAATGGCAAACGCAAAATTAAACTTTCATCTACCTTGAGGTTGTGGTCTTTCAAAGCCTGGTAATATCCTTGAGCTCGTTTTTCACTCACATTCAAATAACTTTCAGTGGTAACCAGTGCTATTCGCTTTCTGCCATTGTCTATAAATTTTTTTACGGCCATATAAGCGGCATCAAAGTCGTTTATTATCACCTTGTCACAAATTATCTCATCGGTGATCCTATCAAAAAGTACCAAGGGCATTCCCTGATCAATTATTTCCTTTAAATGGTTAAAATCATTTTTCTTTTGTGTTTCGGCAGAAAGGGCCATTATAAATCCATCAATGCTGCCATTTGCCAATAATTCCATATTAATAACTTCCTTTTCAAAAGATTCATCCGATACACATGCGATAACATTATATCCCTTTGCATCCGCAAATTGCTCAATCCCCCTAAAAACAGTAGTGAAAAAGTGGTGAATTATATCCGGAATGATTACTCCTATGTTCTTGGTGCGCCTGTTTTTAAGGCTGATTGCAATATTATTTGGCTTATAGTTATACAGTTTTGCAAAGGCCTGAATTTTTTCCTTTGTGTCTTTGCTTATTTCTGCACTATTTTTTAAAGCTTTGGATACTGTTGAAATGGATACATCCAATTCGCGGGCAATTTGCTTTAAAGTAATCTTTTTTTTCAAATCAAAAAGAATCAAAATTATATCAAATGTTAAAACAATTAAAGTTAGCCATCTTATAAATATATTCTTTTTTTAACATATAAAATTGCCTATAAGTTTATAAACAAGCATATCTTTAAACTTGTAGAATAAAAAAAATACTATATTTGTTCCGTTTTTAACAAAGAATGAACCAAAAATATAAGGATAACAGAATTTTGCCAATTCTTTATTATCGGACTTGCATTTAGTGAAAGTTATTAACACGAAACCGTTTTCGTAAATATAAAACACTAATCAGAGAAAGATTTTAACATATTTTTTACATAGGTTTAACCTTTGGTACTAAAATTAACTAAACTCAAAATTAACTTTTTATGAAGATTACGCTACTAAAAGGCTTTTTACTGGTTGGGGCTATTTTAAGCTTCGGACTTGCAAAAGCACAAGAAGTATCAGGTACAGTAACTGATGCAAATGGTCCTCTCCCGGGGGCTAGTGTTGTGGTAAAAGGAACTACCAATGGTACACAAACAGACTTTGATGGTAACTATACTATTAGCAATGTGGATAGCGATGCTACACTGGTTATTAGTTATGTTGGTTACAGTACTCAAGAAATTGCATTGAATGGAAGAACTACTGTTAATGTAGTTTTGGAAGAAGATGCACAGGCTTTGGATGAAGTAGTAATTATCGGTTATGGTACTACTACTGTTAAAGATGCTACCGGTGCTGTCTCTGCAATTAATTCAGAAGACTTTAATGGTGGTATAATTGCATCACCTGAACAATTGATCCAGGGTAAAACTGCCGGGGTTCAAATAACCCAGGCGAGTGGTGAACCAGGCGCAGGTGTGAACATAAGAATTAGGGGTGCCAACTCCATCCGTTCCAATAACAACCCACTTTTCGTTGTAGATGGTATTCCATTGTCTGCTGAATCTACAACACCGGGTGCAGGAGATATTGCGGGTGGCGAGAACGCTTCAAGGAACCCTTTGAACTTCATTAACCCCGCTGACATTGAAAGCATTTCTATTTTAAAAGATGCCTCTGCAACGGCCATTTATGGGTCAAGAGGTGCAAATGGGGTTGTAATTGTAACTACAAAAACCGGTAAATCCGGACAAGGTGGTACATGGGAATTAGATCAAACCCTTAGTTTTGCTACGCCCAGAGAAAACTTTGAGCTGTTTGACGGTCCAACATTTATTGCTAGAACAGCGGAACTTCGTACTCAGGAGATCGCTGATGGCATCGATTACGGTTCTAACACAGACTGGCAGAAAGTTATTACCAGAACAGCTGTTTCACCGGTCACAAACTTGTCTTATTCCAACAATTACGGAAGTGGTAATGTACGAGCTACTTTTGGTTACGGAAAACAATTTGGGGTTCTTGAAAAGTCTTCTCAGGAAAGAATTACCGGAAGGATAAATGCTAATCACCGTTTTCTGGATGATAAATTAAAACTAAGCCTACAGGCCAGCCTTTCGCGGGTTAATGATTTAGCTCCACAAATCAGTGGTAGTTCTGGCGCCAGTGGTAACTTAATTGGTGCTGCCTATTCTGCAAACCCAACCTGGCCCAATAGT
>Ga0316195_10000664_pt1 | contig 14252 bp, 13 predicted proteins | sample Phised1_MG_FD_204937 | JGI IMG/M metagenome (GOLD analysis project Ga0316195, IMG submission 204937) | Coastal sediment microbial communities from Maine, United States - Phippsburg sediment 1 | ecosystem: Environmental > Aquatic > Marine > Coastal > Sediment | place: USA: Maine | collected... | reverse complement strand
ATACGGATGCTGGAGTGTTGATGGTCAAGATCGGCAAAAAAGTAGCCAATTTCTCCCTCCCTGCCACCGGTGACAAAACCCTGTCACTCAAAGATTTCAAAGGATCAAAGCTGGTCATCTATTTCTACCCCAAGGACAGCACGCCCGGCTGCACCCTGGAAGGCCAGGATTTTCGCGATCGCCACGCGGCATTCGGGAAAGCGAACACCGTGATACTCGGTGTGTCCCGCGACAGCCTGAAATCCCACGAAAACTTTTGCGCCAAGCAGAAGTTTCCGTTCGATCTGCTGTCCGACAGCGAAGAAGTGCTGTGCAAACAATTTGACGTGATCCGGGAAAAGAACATGTATGGCCGCAAAGTCATGGGGATCGAGCGCAGCACCTTCCTGATCGACGGCGATGGCATTTTGCGCCAGGAATGGCGCAAGGTCCGCGTCAAGGGCCATGTCGACGAAGTCTTGGCAGCCGCGCAATCTCTCTGATTTCCAACTCGTTCGCTGGAGCAAAGGAACAGCCCGCCGATGGGAAGTGAAAAACGTCTTTACATCCTCGATACCAATGTGCTGATGCACGACCCCACCGCCATTTTCCGCTTCGAGGAGCACGATGTGTTCCTGCCCATGATGGTGCTGGAAGAGCTCGACGCCGCTAAAAAGGGGCTCTCCGAGGTCGCCCGCAACGTTCGCCAGGTCAGCCGCTTCATCGGCGAGATGATGCAGCGGCAGCGCACCTGGCGTTTGGACGAGGGCCTGGAATTGCAGGAACCGGAGGGCCTCGAACTGAAGGCGGGCACCGGCAGGCTGTATTTCCAGACCGCGATGCCGGAAGTCCACTCCAGCCTCTTGCGCGACGGCTCGTTCGCCGACAACGAGATACTCAGTACCGCACTGGCGTTGCAGGACGGCCACCCGGAGAAGTCGATCGTGCTGGTGTCGAAGGACATCAACCTGCGCATCAAGGCCGCCATCGTGGCCGTGCAGGCCGAGGACTACTACAACGACCGTGCGCTTGACGACCTGAGCCTGCTGTACCGGGGCATGCGCCAGCACGGTGAGGAATTCTGGGACGAGCACCCCCAGGTCGAGTCGTGGAACGAAAGCAGCCACGCCCATTACCGTTTCACCAAGCTGGCAGGTGAGAACAACTGGTATCCCAACCAGTGCGTCGCCATCGGCAACGAAAGCGGCGTCGAAGCCCTGGTCAAGAAGGTGCAGCAGGACAACGTGATGCTGCGACTGGTGGATGACTACTACGAAGGCCGCAAGAACGTCTGGGGCATCCACGCCCGCAACCGCGAGCAGAATTTTGCGCTCAACCTGCTGATGGACCCGGACGTCGATTTCGTCACGCTGATGGGCACCGCCGGCACCGGCAAGACTCTGTTGGCGCTCGCTGCCGGCCTGTCGCAGACCCTGGACGACAAGCGCTACACGGAAATCATCGTGACCCGGGCGACGGTGTCCCTGGGCGAGGATATCGGCTACTTGCCGGGCACCGAGGAGGAAAAGATGACGCCGTGGATGGGCGCGCTGACGGATAACCTCGAGGTCCTCACGCAGCCGCAGGAAGGCGGCGAATGGGGACGCGCGGCGACCAACGACCTGCTGGCCAACCGGGTCAAGGTGCGGGCCATGAATTTCATGCGCGGCCGCACGTTTCTCAACCGCTTCGTCATCATCGACGAGGCCCAGAACATCACGCCCAAGCAGATGAAGGCCCTGCTCACACGCGCCGGGCCGGGCACCAAGATGGTCTGCCTGGGCAACGTGGAACAGATCGATACGCCTTATCTGACCGAGACCACTTCGGGCCTGACCTTCGCGGTCGACCGCTTCAAGGACTGGGACCACTCAGGGCACATCACGCTGAAGCGGGGCGAACGTTCGCGGCTGGCCCATTTCGCGTCGGAAGCCCTGTAGGACCGAATTCATTCCAGATCGGTTGAGCCCGCCAAGAGGTGCCGGGTACGCCCATGCAGGACCGTAATTTGCCGGGAGCAAATTACCGAGCGCCCAGGGATGGCTCGAGCGTGTCCTGCATGGGGGTACCCGGTACCTCTCCGCATCGCATTCTGGAATTCCCGAATGAATTCGGTCCTGCGGGGTCAGGCGGAGGAGTCGGCCTCGGGTTCCGGAGACGTCTGGCCTTCGTCCTCGGTCCCGGGCTTGTGCGCCGGGTTGCCCGGCCAGGCGTTGATCACGGCCTTGACCAGGGTCGCCAGCGGTATTGCGAAGAAGATTCCCCAGAAACCCCACAACCCTCCGAAAACCAGAATGGCCAGGATGATGGCCACCGGGTGCAGATTGACGACCTCCGAAAACATCAGCGGCACCAGCAGATTGCCGTCGAGCGCCTGGATGATGGCGTAGGCGATCATGATCTGGCCGAAATCCCAGGTCCAGCCAAACTGGAAATAAGCGACGATGGCGATCGGCAGGGTCGCCACGGCTGCCCCGATATAGGGCACCAGCACCGAAAACCCTACGATGGTCGCCAGCAGAGCTGCATACTGCAGACCCAGCAGAATGAAGGTGACGTAGGTAACCACCCCGACGATGAAAATCTCGGCCACTTTGCCCCGCACGTAGTTGGCGATCTGCACTTCGGCTTCGCTCCAGACGCGGTTGACCAGCGACCGATCGCGTGGCAATCGAGCCGCAATCCAGCCGATCATCAGGTCCTTGTCCTTGAGCAGGAAAAAAACCAGCACGGGAACCAGCACCAGGTACACGACCAGCGCGAGCAGGCTGCCCACCGATGCCAGGGACCAACCCAGAACCCTTTGCCCCAGGCCGGCCATCTCCTGCCCCAGCTGATTGATCAGGTCCTGGATTTGCGCGTCCGAGATCAGCTGCGGGTAGGCGGCGGGCAGTTGGCGCAACAGGTCCTGGCCCTTGGTCAGGTATGAGGGGAACTGCTGAACCAGCTGTGTCAGCTGGCGGGAAACCAGCGGAATCAGGCCGAACATCAGGAATATCAGCACGGTGATGAACAGCAGGAACACCACGACGACTGCAACCATCCGGGGCAGCCCGATGCGCTGCAGCCACCTGACGATCGCTTCCAGCAGGTAGGCGATCACGATACTGGCGAACATCGGCGCCAGCCAGGCGCCGAGGCCGATAATGATCGCAAAACCAATGACCAGGAACAGGCCGAGGATCACCACCTGGGGATCAGAAAACGAGCGTCTGAACCAGTCTCTCAGCAATTCCATTTGGGGCCTGCTAGCGTTACCCGCGTCGTGGCGGCCGCCGCCGGGGTGACGAGAAGTGCCTGGATCCCGGCGCCCGGTCGCAGGTCGATCAGAAACTCAAAGACCACATGGCCTCGAGTTCCACCTGCTGACCAAGTTCGTCCGTGGTGACACCCAGAACACTGCCGCCGAAAGCATACTCGGACGGTGCGTAGGCCGCGTTGAAATCAAGCCGGCTGCGATCGCCGGTGCGACGGGAATAGCCCACCACCATCGCGCTCTTGGCCAGGTCGCCATCGAGGGCGCGGCTCAGCACCTGGGATGACGGCAACGGCTGGGTGCGTGTGCTCAGGTCGATATGCCATTGCTGATCCTTGCCGTCGCTCCAGGTGTAACCCACGCTGAATACGGTGAGGTCCTGCCAGTTGAACGACGGGCTGGTCGAATCGCCCATCAGCGACAGGAACCGGTTCGGCAGGTTGCGGCTGGCGAAGGCGTTGACGTCGCTATACAGGACGCGCTCCACGGCCACGTTCAGCCAGGATCGTTCGTTGGCCTGGAAGGCCAGTCCCAACCGCGCGCGGGCTGGGATGTCGAGATCGGCCGCCTGCGAATACACGCCACGATAGGCCGCGAACTCTTCCATGTCGATGCGGGACTGGAAGCCGGCATCCAGCTCGATGCCGTTGACGACTTCCTGCCGCAAGGCAAGCCGCACACCAGTGCCGTAACCGGATTCCTGGAACGGCGTGTAGCCGGAATCGACCGTTTCGTAGAGGCTGCGCGAGAACATGGCGCCCTGCTCCGGCGTACTGGCCGCGAACAGGCCCAGGTTAGCCGCGCTGTAGCGCTGATAGGCAACCACGGCAGAAACGCCCAGTATGCCGCTGTCATTGAATTCGTGTTCGACGCCCGGCGCGAAATAGGAGCGTTCGAAACTGGAGCCCTGGTAGAGCGAATCCGGGTCCGCGGCAGGCCAGTTGAGTTCAGCCGAAGACTGCCATTCGAAATTCAGATTGATCCAGGTTTGCGGGGTCTGCTCGAGAGCGGCTGCAAAATCGGGCAACAGAAGAAGTTCACTGCCGCTGATCCAGGACACCCGAACCGCCGGGGCGTCTGCGGGCAGCATGTAATCCGGGGTCAGCTCCTGCGCGAGGTACTCCTGCCAGGGACCCAATTCAAAGCCAATCACGTAGAAAGACGTCAGCCCGGCCCCGCCCGTGGCGAAGCCGGCGACAGGCAAGCCGAACCCCTGGGCACCGGCCCATCCCGGCATTAATCCCATCACGGCGATCACGGTACTGGCGATTCGCAGTCGCAATGTAGCTCCCGTTGCCCTCAAAAGACGCAAAGATTCACGGTGAAATATGGCAGGAATACAACACCTTGTCAATGTGAACCACCCCTTTACTTGAGCCGCCCCTTGGCGTTCCGGGTGACCCACTGCAAGTGCCTGTTTTCAAAGTACGCCCGGCCCCGGGCGCCGATGCCGGATCGAGCTCTCCAACCAGCCGCCAAACTTCGCCTTTCGCTCACGGCGTTGCTGGCACGCAACAAATGACAATCAGCCGTTGCGGATGCGGTCAAAGATCGCATCCGCGAAGCCGTCGGTGGTGCCGCCGCCCAGGTCCGGCGTCGTCCCAGGATAGTTCAGACGCAGCTTACGGGGCGGGGCAAACCTGCGTAGCGGCAGGCCTGCGTGCCCGGCCCGTCAGGAAAAAGGCGGTAGAGGTATCGGCTGTTGCCCTTGTCCTGACCTAACCGCTCACGGACCAGTCGAAGCAGGGCGCGCATGGGCGGTTCGATTTCGAACTGCTCGAAGTACTCCCTGAACAGGTACAGCACAAGCCAATGGTCTTCCGTCAGCTCGATGCCGTCGGCGGCCGCCATGGCCGAGGCAACCGCCGGCGACCAGCGTTGCCAGTCCATCAGGTAGCCTTTCCCGTCGATGGGCAGCCGCGCACCGTCCGGCAGCTGCAGGACGCCCGTACTCATGTCCAGGTCAGGCAATGGCGGTGTGCCGCCAGCAGCTTGCAGAAGCCGGCGTCATCCAGGATATCGACGTTCGACCGCCGCGCCGCATCGAACAAGCCGTGGGCCTGGAGATCGGCGGCCGAAAAATGCAGGGAGCCCGCCGAATCGTCGAAGGAACCGGCCACCAGGCGCGGCAAATGCAGCACGCCTGCGTCGACAAACATGATGTCATCCGCAGGGTCGGCCTGGGACAGGCACTGCGCCACTGCGTCCGAACCGGCGCCGGCCACCAGGTGCAGGCAACTCAAGGCCTCGAGCGGGGCGGGTTTTGGCTGCCCGGGTTTCTGCACGTCTCAAACCACCAGGACATGACGGCATTGCCGCCATCCGGCCCGCAGGGCTTCGGCGCTGAGGCCCTGCACGGGCAGCAGCAGTCGAACGGCGGAGCGGTCACAGTACTCGAGCCACTCCCGTTCGGCGTAGACGACCGCCTCGGCAAGCTCGGGCAGAGCCGCCCAGGCGCGGTAGCCCGCGGGCAGCAGCGCCGCCTTGCTGTCCCGCTCATCCACCAGCTGCAACAGGGCCGGGCCAAGGAAGTACACTTCGAGGCTGAAGTCCATCGCGGCGGCGGCCAGGACAAAGTCGAGGTCGGTTCGGGCGGCGCGGAGGTGCCAGGAATGGCCGCGCACGACCAGTCCAAGGCGAGCGGCAGGCATGGAGCCCATCAGAAAGTCACCACGCGGTCACATGTGCGCATCAGGTCGAGGACTTCCGCCAGGCCGGCTTCGCGGAACCCTTCCGCGGGAGCATGCTCCAGCCTGCGCTGCGCCGCGGCAGAACACAGCAACAAGGGCACGGCCTGCTGGCCATGCAGTTCCAGCCAGGCATCCCGCAGCACCGGGGTCCCGCTGTCGGTGACCCGGCCCGCCAGCGCCTGATACACACCCTCGTCACGAAAATAGACCGCGGCAATTTCGAAACCGCAAGCCAGCATGGCCCGCACCAGCCGCAGGGCCGTGACCGCGAGGCTCCCGCCCCAGGGGCTTGCATTGACGATGACGAGGATCTTCACGTTACACTGTCCGGGCGCGCGTGAAAGAACCGCGCACCGCAATTGTTGTCGAAGTGGCAACGGAAAAGTCTCGGGGAAAGCATGTCCAGGGTCAAGCACACAAATCGTCTCATGACGCCCGCTTCCCTGCTGGTCGCGCTGCTGACGGCAGGTATCAGCATGGTGAGCGTCGCCCAGACCGAGCGGCTCAGCCTTCCGGACATGGGCGCATCGGCCGATACGATCCTGTCCCGCAAGGAAGAGGAGGAATACGCCAAGGCCCTGGTGCGCCAGATGCGCGCCTACGAGGTGCTGGTCGAGGACCCGCTGATCAGCGATTTCTTCAGGGACATGGGATTCCGCCTGGCATCGAACAGTGACCGGCCCGACAAGCCCTTTACCTTCGTGGTGCTCAACCAGCCCGTCGTCAACGCCTTTGCGGCGCCCGGCGGGGTGGTATCCCTGTATACCGGATTGATCCTCGCCGCCGACGATCAGAACGAGGTGGCCGGCGTGCTCGCCCACGAAATCGCCCACATTACCCAGCTGCACCTTTACCGGGCGTTCGAAAACCAGAAGGCCATGACCATCCCCATCGCCTTGGCCATGCTGGGCCTGGTGCTGGCCGGTGGCGGGAGCGGCGAAGCCATCCAGGGCGCCCTGCTCGGAGGCCAGGCGGCCGCCGAGCAGGCACGAATCTTTTACACCCGCCAGAACGAATACGAGGCGGACCGTATCGGCATTTCGACGTTGTCACGGGCGGGCTACGACCCGGCCGGCATGGGCGAGTTCTTCGAAAAGATGGGCCGCATAACCCGTGCCATGGGCGAAGGCCCCCCGGAATACCTGCGCACCCACCCGGTCTCGGTCAGCCGCATCGCGGAAGCGGACAACCGGGCGGCCACCATGCCCAAGCCGCCGCCTGATGACGGTAAGCCCTTTTATCTTATCCAGGCCCGCTTGCGCGCGCTGACGGAAAAAACGCCCGACACCGCGCTGCAGTGGTTCGACAATCGCATGGACCGGGCGGATATCAGCCCGGCCGAGAGCGACGCCCTGTTTTACGGCCGCGCTATCGTGCTGCAAAAGAAGGGTGACTATGTTGAGGCGCGCAAACTGCTGCAAAACCTGCTCGACCGCGAGCAACGCGTCATTTATGAACTCCAGCTTGCAGACCTCGATCTCGAATCCGGGCACGACGCGGCCGCGATCGACCGGCTCGCCGGGCTGTACGACGCCTTCCCCGGCAATCACGCAATCTCGATGCAGTACGCCCAGGCGCTGCTCAAGAGCCAGGACAAGGAGCAGGCGCAAACCGCCGCGGTGGTGCTGCGTCAGCAATTGCTCCGCCAGGCGCAAGACCCCACGCTGTACGAGCTCTATGCGCGTTCGGCCAACATAGCCGGTGACAGCGTGCGCGCCAGGGAGGCAATCGCCGAGACGTATTACCTGCGCGGCGGCATCCACGAAGCCGCGATGCAGCTGCAGGAGCTGGCTGCGCGCGACGACCTCGACTACTACCAGCGCGCCCGCATCACCGCCCGAATCAACGAATTGCGACTGGAACTCGCCAAGATGGGCAAGGAAACTCCATAGCCTGCATCAATTCAGTAGCCTGAAATAATTCTGTCACATGCGTCCTTATAATGGGGTATCCATGATGGATACAGTGAGGAACCTCTGATCAATTACACGCGACACGCGTTTCTGACGAGAAAGCCGGAGATCGTGCGCTTCGTGCCGAGAGACAGTAGCACCGCTACGACCGAGGCGGGAAGTGCGCGAGATGTGGCTTTCTCGACGAAACCCGGATGGGACGGGCCTTTGCGGGCGCTCCGCCCCATTTCAGCTCACTCATTGGGAATAACCCAACCACGTTCGCCAATACTGGACCAGAGCACCCGCAAAGACTCCGTCGCGCCCGCGTATAATTGTTCAGAGGTTCCTTAAGCCAGTGAACACACGACAACCCCGGGTTCTGGTAGTAGACGACGATGCTGCCATTCGCGACATGATCCAGTTTGCCCTCGAGCGAGCGAAGATGAGTGTCCAGACCGCCGCGGACGCCCACGAGGCTTTGCTGCGCATCAGCGAAAGCCGTCCCGATCTCATCCTGATGGACTGGATGATGCCCGGGGTCAGCGGTGTCGAACTCACGCGCCGCCTGCGCAAGGACTCGTATACCGAGGATATTCCCATCATCATGCTGACCGCCAAGGTCACCGAGGACGACAAGGTGACCGGCCTCGAAGCGGGCACGGACGACTACGTCATCAAACCCTTCTCGCCACGCGAGTTGCTGGCGCGCATCCGCGCCGTTCTGCGGCGCAGCAACCCGGCCAATGACCAGGGATTCCTGGCCATCGGCGAGCTCACGCTGGACACGGCGTCGCGCAGGGTGCTGCACGGTGGCGAAGAAATCAGCATGGGGCCCACCGAGTACCGCCTGTTGGAATTTTTCATGAGCCACCAGGGCCGCGCCTACAATCGCTCACAGATCCTGGACCACGTCTGGGGCGCCAACGCGTACCTCGAGGAACGCACCGTGGACGTCCATATCAGGCGTTTGCGCAAAGCGCTCGAGCCATCCGGAACCAGCCATTATTTGCAAACCGTGCGTGGACATGGCTATCGTTTCCTCGCGGAAGGCTGAACGCCCCCGCCATGAACTGAGGAACGCCGGCAAGCAGGCCCGCTGATCCGGCAGCGCTGATCGGGAATCCAGGCCATGGCCGCTCGAAGTTGGAAGTTCCACGCAGGCAGACTGCTCCTCATGGTGCCTGGAATCCTGCTGGTCGGCTGGCTGGCCGGCTACCCCCTGGAAGTCCTGGCCATGAGCCTGCTGGCATACCTGACCTGGCACCTGGCGAACCTCTGGCGGCTTTACCGGTGGCTGCAGATGCCTGGTTCCGAAGTGCCGGAAAGTTACGGCATCTGGTCCGATGTGTACGAACGAATCGCCAGCCTTGAAAAGGACAACCAGAAACAGAAAGACCAGTACCGGGGCATGCTCGCCGAGTTCCGGCAACTCACGGATGCCTTTCCGGACGCCACCCTGGTCATGGACGCGCAGCGCAACATCACCTGGTTCAACCAGGCCGCGCAGGCTTTGCTCGGATTACGCAGCCCGCAGGATCTGGGCAAGCCGGTGACCAACCTGCTACGCGGGCCGGATTTTGCCAACTGGCTAGCCGTGCAGGGGCAGGTCAAGAGCCCGCTGGAAATGCCGTCACCGCGCGACGACAACGTCTGGTTGACCATCAGTGCCTTCGCTTTCCAAAAGGACCAAAGGCTGATCATTTTGCGCGACAACACCGAGGTGCATAACGTGGAACGAATCCGCCGGGATTTCGTAGCCAACATTTCACACGAACTGCGTACCCCGTTGACCGTGCTGCAGGGATATCTGGAAATGCTGCAGGACAACGAGTCGCCCGAAGTCAGTGACTCCGTCGCCCGCATGCTGTCCCAAACGGCCCAGATGCAGATGTTGCTGTACGATCTGCTGGAACTCTCGCGACTGCAGAGCGACGAAATCCGCGGCGAGGAAGAGGTTATCGACGTACCTGGCATGCTGATGCAGCTCCAAGAGCAGGCGGACGAACTCAGCCGCGGCCGGCATCAGTTGGTTTTCGAGGTCGACTCGGGTCCCTGGCTGTCGGGGGTGGCGACCGATCTCGAAAGCGCATTCGGCAACCTGCTTTCGAACGCAATCAAGTACACACCCGACGGCGGCACGATCAAGGTCAGCTGGCGGGAGGCCGGACCCGGCCCCCAGCTTGTCGTGGAGGACACGGGCATCGGAATCCCGAAGCGCGACATTCCCAGGCTGACCGAACGCTTTTATCGCGTCGGCTCCGACCGTGCCCGCCAGACCGGCGGCACCGGCCTGGGCCTGTCCATCGTCAAGCATGTGCTCAATGCGCACCAGGCCACGTTAACGATTGAGAGCGAAATCGGCGAAGGAAGCCGCTTCACATGCACGTTCCCGCCGGATCGGCGGTTGGACGAGCCCGCATAGCCTTCGGCACGAAGACCGCCTGTAACGAAACCGTCACATGGCGGCCCTAACATATTCTCCGTCCGGCCTCCGTGCCATGGCAGGTGCCCACCCTTGTTTCGGGAGTATTTCGCATGAACCCTTTTGTCCAACGGATCTTGATTGTTAGCCTGTTCGCCCTCCTACCCGGCGCCCTGCTGGCGCAGGCAGAGGTCGATCCCGCCCTGCCCGACTATCAGAAAACCAGCGGTGTGTCGGGCAACCTGTCCAGCGTCGGCTCGGATACGCTGGCCAACCTCATGACGCTGTGGGCCGAGGAGTTCAAGCGCGTCTATCCCAACGTCAACGTGCAGATCCAGGCCGCCGGCTCTTCGACCGCACCACCGGCGCTGACCGAAGGGACTTCCAACCTGGGCCCGATGAGCCGCCTGATGAAGGACAACGAAATACAGGCTTTCGAGCAGCGCAACGGTTATAAACCAACAGCGATCGCGGTAGCCATTGACGCCCTGGCGATTTTCGTCCACAAGGACAATCCGATTGAAGGCCTGAACCTGCAGCAAACGGACGCCATTTTTTCCTCCACTCGCACCTGCGGCGGCGCGAAAGACATCGTCAACTGGGGGCAGCTGGGGCTGCCGGGCGCCTGGGCGTCACGCGGCATCCAGCTGTATGGCCGTAACTCAGTGTCCGGCACCTACGGTTACTTCAAGCAACACGCACTGTGCAAGGGCGATTTCAAGAACACGGTGAACGAGCAGCCGGGTTCTGCTTCGGTGGTCCAGTCGGTGAGTTCGTCCCTGAACGGGATCGGCTACTCGGGCATCGGCTACACGACCTCTTCGGTGCGGGCGGTACCGCTGGCCAGTGACCCCGGCAAACCCTTTGTCGAAGCCACTCCGGCAAACGCGATCAACGGCAGTTACCCGCTGGCTCGTTTCCTGTATGTCTATGTCAACAAGGAGCCGGGCAAGGACCTCGATCCGATCACTCGCCAGTTCCTTACCCTGGTGCTGTCGCGGCGCGGCCAGGAAGTCGTGATCAAGGACGGCTATGTTCCTGTGCCCGCCCAAGTGGCGCAACGGGAACTGGCCAAAATTGACTGACCGGCATGGCGTTGAGGTGGCTGGCCGGAACTTCAGTGAGTGCCCAAAATTCTTTGCATTCCTGCTCTTTTGATGAACCACGGAGATAATTCAATGAAAAAGCTGACGATACTGCTGGGGCTGAGCGCCCTGCTGATTAGCTCACAGGCGCTCGCCCAGGTCAGTGACGACGAGATCCAGGCACTGCGTTCGCAGATTGAAATGCTGAACCAGCGACTGGACCAACTGGAGCAGCAGAACCGGGATATGTCCCGCTCCCTGCAGGAGGCGCGGACGCAGAACATGGCTGCAACCGGCGCAGCGGCAGCGGCCGACGGCGAGCAGGCTCTCGACGAGAAGATCGACCAGGCGGTGGCCGCCCAGGTCGATGAGCGCATGGCCGCGGTGTCGTGGGCCGAGCGGATGCGCTGGAAAGGTGACTTCCGCTATCGCTATGAAAACATCGACGAGCAGGGCAAGGACGGCCGCAACCGCAGCCGTATTCGCGCCCGGACTGCCCTGGTGGCGGATGTTACGCCGACGGTGGAGGTCGGCCTCGGCCTGGCCACCGGCGGCGACGACCCGGTATCGGCCAACGTCACGCTGGGCGGGGGCGGCTCCAAGAAGGAAATCAACCTGGACCTGGCCTATTTCGACTGGTCCGGTCTGGCCAATACGCACTTGCTGGGCGGCAAATTTTCCAACTTCCTGGTCAAGCCACAAAAAACCGCCCTGCTATGGGACGGCGACTGGCGTCCGGAAGGCCTGGGCATGGTGTGGGATAACGGCACCTTTTTTGCACAGGGCCTGGGTACCTGGCTGGAAGGTGACAGTCGAAACGGAACGACCTTCGGTTGGGTGGCCCAAGCGGGCATGAAGCTGAAGCTGGGCGCAACGGGCAGATTCATGTTCGGTGCAGGTTACGGTGAGTTCGACATCGCCGGTGGCACGCCGCTATTCGGGGATCCGGATGATTTTTACGGCAACAGCTTTGTGACCGACCCGGTTACCGGGAACCTCGTGTTCGCCCACGACTACCACGAACTCCAGGCCTTTGCCGAGTATAGTTTCGCTGTCGCCGGCCGCCCTATGGCCCTGTTCGCCGACTTCGTCGTCAACACGGATGTTGATGAGAACGACACCGGCTACCTGTTCGGCGCCAAGTACGGTTCCGCCAAAGCCCCGGGCACCTGGGACGTGTCGTACTTTTACGAGAAACTGGAGGCGGACGCCGTGGTCGGCCTGATCACCGACTCGGATTTTGGCGGCGGCGGCACGGATGCCAAGGGCCACGCCATCCAGGGCACTTATGCGTTCCATGACAATTGGAACTTCAGGGCGACCTATTTCATCAACGACATCGCTTTGTCTTCCGGCAATCCGCGCGACTTCGACCGTCTGATGCTGGACCTGGCGTTCAAGTACAAATAGACCCGACCCATGCTCCATCCTGCACGGTGACACCATTCGACGGGCCGGATTACGGCCCGTTTTTCTTTGCGCGGCGTGCAAGGTTCGGCCGCCATTGAGCTAAACTAAGCCGGCCATGAACACAGCCGAACGAAGTGATACCTATGCCGCGGTCGATCTCGGCAGCAACAGCTTTCACCTGCTGGTGGCGCGGCGCGACCATGGCGAACTGCGCGTGCTGGACCGCATCAAGGACATGGTCCGGCTCGGCGGGGGGCTGGACGCCGACGGGCACCTGGACCCGGCGGTGCAGGACCGCGCGTTCGCCAGTCTGGCCCGCTTCGGCCAGCGGCTCCGCGGTATTCCACAGGACAATCTGCGGGCAGTAGGGACTCAGACCTTCCGCCGCATGAAAAACGCCAATGCATTCCTGATGATCGCGGAAACCGCACTGGGCTGCGGCATCGACATCATTGCCGGCCGCGAGGAAGCCCGCCTGATTTACCTGGGCGTCATCCAGGGCGTGGCCGGACATGAGGACCGGCGCCTGGTGATCGACATCGGCGGCGGCAGCACGGAACTGGTGATCGGACAAGGCTCACAGCCTCTGGAAATGGAGAGCCTCCAGTACGGTTGTGTGTCGCTGACGCGGCGATTTTTCGGCGACGGGCGGCTCAGCCGCAAACGTTGGAACAAGGCCCTGAGCGCGATACTGGCGGACATGCAGGAATTGCGCCTGCGCTACCTGAGGGCCGGCTGGGACACGGCCATCGGCTCATCTGGCACAATCCGTGCCGTAGAAGCGATTTGCCAGCGTATGGGCTGGGTCGAGCGCGACATCACGGCGGACGCCCTGCAGATGCTCGCCGACCGCCTGCTGCAGTTCGACACCGTCGACGCCGTCAATCTGCCGGGGCTTTCTGACCGAAGGCACCCCGTACTGGTGGGCGGCCTGGTCATGCTGCAGGCCTGTTTCGAGGCACTGGAGATCAGGACCCTGAAAGTCTCGCCCTTCGCCCTGCGCGAAGGCTTGTTGCAAGACATGCTCGGCCGCCTGGAGCACCGCGATCCGCGAGACAAGACCGTGGAGTCGTTCATGTCGCGTTACAGCGTCGACCCGGCGCAGGTCGAGCGGATCAAGCGCACGGCGCTGACCGCCTGTGACAAGATCGGCGACGCCATGTTCCTGCGCCCCATCCACCGCCAGTTGCTGGGTTGGGCCGCAGACCTCCACGAAACGGGCCTCAGCGTCTCGCACAGCCAGTACCAGGTTCACTCCGGATACCTGGTCGAGAACTCGGACATGCCCGGCTTTACCCGCCAGGAACAGTTGTTCCTGGCCGCCCTGGTGCGCAACCATCGCCGCGTGATACCCCGCGGATATGCCGACAAACTGCCCAGCCGGATGCACGAACCGTTGCGCATGACCTTGATGTGCCTGCGATTGGCCTGCATTCTGTGCCGCAGCCGTGACGATTCGGCCATCCCGGCGTTCCGTCTCAGCGGCACTGACAACACGATGACCGTCGGCTTGCC
>Ga0316195_10000663_pt1 | contig 14252 bp, 11 predicted proteins | sample Phised1_MG_FD_204937 | JGI IMG/M metagenome (GOLD analysis project Ga0316195, IMG submission 204937) | Coastal sediment microbial communities from Maine, United States - Phippsburg sediment 1 | ecosystem: Environmental > Aquatic > Marine > Coastal > Sediment | place: USA: Maine | collected... | reverse complement strand
CGTCGAACCGGCACGCGCAGCGCGGCATGCCGCTCGGCGAGCGCATCGCCAGCTTCGACACGCGCTGCTGGTCGTCGCTGCAGGAGTTGCAGCACATGAGCTGCAACAACGCGCTGCTGCTGTCGCTGTGGGGCCTGTCGGACTGGCTGATGGGCCCTTGGCTCTTCTTCGCATTGTGCATCGTCGCCCCCTCTTTGGCCGCTGGCGCCGGATTGGTGCTGTTCACGGTGCAGCACAACTTCGAGCATTCGCATGCCTGCGGCGACGAGGGCTGGGACTACACCCGCGCAGCGGTCGAAGGCACGAGTTTCCTGAGCCTGCCCCCGTGGCTGAACTGGCTGACCGCGAGCATTGGCTACCACCACATCCACCACCTGTCGGCAAGGATTCCCAGCTACTGCCTGGCCGAGTGCCACGATGAATACGCCGGGCTGTTCACCGGCGTGACCCGCATCCGCCTCTCGCAAGTACCCGCAGCTGTGAAGTGCATCCTCTGGGACACTGCCTCCGAGCGCATCATCTCGGTGGCCGAATACGAGGCCGGGCTGCGGCCGGCCTGAGCCGCGCCGCCGGCATCGCACCTGGGTTGCTGATCGCGGCAGCCTGGGGCAATAGAAGGCGCTCGACCACCACGGCCACAGGCCGGTCGCCACTGCGGCGCAAGCTTCCATGGCCTTCCTACAATGACGCGATGAGCGCCCTGCCCGCCACGCCCAGCAGCGGCAATCGCCGCGCCATCCGCGAATTGCCCGACGAGCTGGTCAGTCAGATCGCCGCCGGCGAGGTGGTCGAGCGCCCGGCCTCGGTGGTGCGCGAACTGGTCGACAACGCGCTCGACGCCGGCGCCAGGATGATCAACGTCCGATTGTCGGCAGGCGGCGTGCGCGCCATCGTGGTCGAGGACGATGGTTTCGGCATTCCCGCGCACGAACTGCCGCTGGCGCTGAAGCGCCACGCCACCAGCAAGATCGGCTCGCTCGACGATCTGGAGCGCGTGGCGACGATGGGTTTCCGCGGCGAAGCGCTGGCAGCGGTGGCGTCGGTGTCGGACCTGTCGATCACCAGCCGCAGCGGCGGTGCGCCGCACGCCATGCGACTGGATTCGCGCAGCGGCGAGCTGACGCCTGCGGCGCGCAGCACCGGCACCAGCGTCGAGGTGCGCGAGCTGTTCTTCGCCACGCCGGCGCGCCGCAAGTTCCTGAAGACCGACGCCACCGAGGCTGCGCATTGCATCGAGGCAGTGCGCCGCCACGCGCTGGTGCGCGCCGATGTCGGCTTTGCCGTGTGGCACGAGCACAAGCTGGTGGCGCAGTGGCGTGCCACCACGCCCGAACAACGGCTGCGCGACGTGCTGGGCGAGGAGTTCATGGCCCACAGCCGGGCGCTGCAGCAGGAGCTTGGCGCCTTGCAACTGCACGGCCGCATCGGCATGCCCGAGGCGGCGCGAGCGCGCGCCGACCACCAGTACGTCTACGTCAACGGCCGCTTCGTGCGCGACCGGCTGATCGCGCACGGCCTGCGTTCGGCCTACGAGGATGTGCTGCACGGCGCACGCCAGCCGGCCTATGTGCTGTTCATCGGCATCGATCCGGCGCGTGTCGATGTCAACGTGCATCCGACGAAGATCGAGGTGCGCTTCCGCGACGCACGCGAACTGCACCAGGGTGTTCGGCATGCGGCCGAGAACGCGCTGGCACCCAGCCGGGCGGCGCCCAGCGTGGCCACCGCCAGCCTGCCGCCGGCACCGGGGCCTACAGTGTCGGCCGCACGCAACCCCTTCGCCGCGCCGGCCTGGAGCGGCGCCCCAGCCGTGCAAGGGCGCTTGGCGCTGCAGAACCTGGCCACGCTGTACGCGCAGGAGCCCACCGCGCCCTGGGCCGCCGCAGCGCCCGCGCCCGAAGCTCCCCCCGTTGCCGGCGACGAGCTGCCGCTGGGCCAGGCGCTGGCGCAGCTCGGCGGCGCCTATGTACTGGCGCAGAACGCACAGGGCCTGGTCATCGTGGACATGCATGCCGCGCACGAGCGCGTGGTGTACGAGCGACTCAAGGCCACGCTCGGCGAGTGCGCGCTGCAGGCGCAGCCGCTGCTGATCCCGCTGAGCTTTGCCGCCACGCCCGACGAGATGGCCACCGCCCAGGCGCGCCAGGAACAGCTGATCGACCTGGGCCTGGACGTGGCGCCGCTGTCGGCCACCACGCTGGCCGTGCGCAGCCGGCCGAGCGCGCTGCCCGACGCCGACCTGGCCGAGCTGGTGCGTGCGGTGCTGGCCGAGCTGGCGCAGGTCGATGCCAGCCGGGTGGTGCAGCGTGCCCGCGACGAACTGCTCGCCACCATGGCCTGCCACGGCTCGGTGCGCGCCAACCGCCGTCTGAGCATCGCGGAGATGAATGCGCTGCTGCGCCAGATGGAAGCCACCGATCGCGCCGACCAGTGCAACCACGGCCGCCCCACCTGGCGCCAGGTGACGCTGAAGGAACTCGACGCGATGTTCCTGCGCGGCCGCTGAAGGTCCGAGTGCCTTGAACGCCAGCGCCAACCGGGTCTTCATCTCCTACCGGCGCGACGACGCCGCCGGCTACGCCGGCCGGCTGGAAGAAGCGCTGGAACGGCGCCTGGGCCAAGGCAGTGTGTTTCGCGACGTGGTCGACATCGCGCCGGGCGAGGATTTCGTCGCCGCGATCCGTGCCAAGCTGGCCGGCGCGCACACCGTGCTGGTGCTGATCGGCCCGCGCTGGGCAGGGGGTGACGTTCCGGGCCGGCGCCGCATCGACGACCCGCAGGACTTTGTGCATCTCGAGGTGTCGATGGCACTGCAGGGCGGCCTGCAGGTGGTGCCGGTGCTGCTGCCCGGTGCGCAGATGCCCGGCCAGGACAGCCTGCCCGAGGCCTTGAAGCCCCTGGCGCTGCGCAACGCGATCGATCTGGGTGACGCCCACTGGGCCGCCGACGTCGAGCGCTTGACACAAAGCATCGGCGCGCCGCCGCGGCGGGCGCTGTGGCCCTGGGTGCTGGGCGGCGTGCTGCTGGCCGCGGCGCTGGCCGGCGCGTGGTTCGGCCTTCGGCCCGACCCGACCCGTACCGCGGGCGAGCGCCTGATCGGCAGCTGGAGCGCCGCTGTGCGCTACGAGTGGGGCGACCGCTACACCGAGCGCTTCGAGTTCAAGCATCACGCCGGCGAGCTGACCGGCACGGCGAGCTTCCTGGGCTATCCGCGCGCCATCGAAAACCTGCGCCTGGACGGCACGAACCTGCGCTTCGAGACACACAGCGACGAGACCATGGGCGACTCGACCAAGACGGTGACGCACGGCTATGCCGCCGAACTGCGCGGCGTGCCGCCCGACGAGGTGCTGGCCATCCGCATGCAGACAACCGGCGCGCACGGCAGCCGCAAGCCGCTGGAGTTCGAGGCGCGGCGCGCTGCGCCGGCCAGCGCGGCATCGCGCTGAATATTGCGAGCTGCAGGCCCCGCACAAGCCCCTGCGCCGGCGCGTTCCGGCCGGCTTGTGGCACGCTGCGCGCATGTCGCGTCGCTGGATTCGTATTGCGCTGGCCCTTGCCGTGGCCCTGCCGCTGGTGCTGGCCGGCTGCGCTACGCTGGACGAACAGCAGCGCAAATGGGTCTTCCAGCCGAGCAAGCACAGCTGGTGGGGAGCGTCTTCGGCCGAAGGCATGCAGGACCGCTGGATCGAATTCGAGTCGAAAGAATCCGGGGAGCCGGTCAAGCTGCACGCGCTGTGGCTGCCGCAGCCCGATGCGAACGCGCCGCTGCTGCTGTACCTGCACGGTGCGCGCTGGGACGTGCGCAGCAGCGCCTTTCGCATGCGGCGCATGCACGAGCTGGGTTTCGCGGTGCTGGGCGTGGACTATCGCGGTTTCGGCCAGAGCACGGACACGCTGCCGTCCGAGAAACTGGCCGCCGAAGACGCACGCGCCGCGTGGGACTGGCTGGGCGCGGCGCACCCGGGGCTGCCGCGTTACATCTTCGGCCATTCGCTGGGCAGCGCCATCGCGGTGCAGCTGGCCAGCGAGGTGGACAACGAGAGCGGCGTTCTTGTGGAAGGCGCGTTCACTTCGCTGCCCGACGTGGTCAGCAGCTTCAAGTGGGGCTGGCTGCCGGTTGGCCCGTTGATTACGCAGCGCTTCGACGCGGCGGCGCGCGTGCCCTTGATCGGCTCGCCGCTGCTGGTGGTGCATGGCGGGCGCGACAGCCTGATCGCGCCGGAACTAGGCCGCGCGTTGTACGACAAGGCGCTGCCACCCAAACGCTTCGAGCTGGTCGAAGGCGGCTCGCACCACAACACCAATGCGGTCGGGCAGCCGCAGTACCGCGAGGCGATCGCCGAGTTGTTCGGCATCGGCCAGGATCCGGCGCGCAGCCGTGGTCCAATCGCGGCTCGATGAGCGATCGCCCTACCCTCAAACTCAAGCCCGGCGCCCAGACACGAGACCCGCGGCGTCTGCGCGTGCGCGCCGGCAGCGCCCCGCGTACCACCAAGTCCCCGGCGCATGCCGAAGCGGCCGCCGAGGCCCCGCGCGAGGACAAGCGCCGGCGCGACGCGCCGGCACGCAGACCGCAGCGCAGCGACCGGCCGATGCCGGATCGGCCAACAACCGAGGGCGCCGCAGCACGCCCGGCTTCCGCAACGGCACCGAAGGACAGGCCACAAAGACCGTCCCGGCCGCCCGCACGGCAAGTCCCGCCGTCCCCCTCGGCGAGGCCCAAACGCGCGCCGCTGCCACCGGCCAAGCCGCTGGCGGCACCCGGTGCAGCACCGCGCCGTGCGCCGCCGCCACGTCAGACGCCGATCGGCTCGCGCACCGCGATCGAGGGCATGCGCCTGTCGAAGGCGCTGACCGAGCAGGGCATCGCCTCGCGCCGCGAGGCCGACGACTGGATAGCTGCCGGCTGGGTGCGCGTCGACGGCCAGCTGGCGGTACTGGGCCAACGCGTGCGCCCCGAGCAGCGCATCGACATCGACCCGGCCGCGCGCAAGGAGCAGGCGCGCAGCGTGACCATCCTGCTGAACAAGCCGGTGGGCCATGTCAGCGGCCAGGCCGAAGACGGCTACCCGCCAGCCGCTGCACTGGTCACCGAGGCCAACAAATGGGCCGACGACAAACGGCCCTTCCACCCCGGCCACGCGCGTGGCCTGGCGCCGGCCGGCCGGCTGGACATCGACAGCACCGGCCTGCTGGTGCTGACGCAGGACGGGCGTATCGCCAAGCTGCTGATCGGCGAGAACTCGCTCGTCGAGAAGGAGTACCTGGTGCGCGTTGCGCATGCCTTCGAAGGCGGTGTGCCCGACCGCGTGATTCAGTTGCTGCGCCACGGTCTGGAACTCGACGGCGAAGCGCTCAAACCCGCTAAGGTGAGCTGGGCCAACGAGGACCAGCTGCGCGTGGTGCTGCAGCAGGGCAAGAAGCGCCAGATCCGCCGCATGTGCGAAGCGGTCGGCCTGCAGGTGCTGGGACTCAAGCGCGTGCGCATCGGCAGCGTGGTGCTCGGCAAGCTGCCCGCGGGCCAGTGGCGCTACCTGCGTGACGACGAACGCTTCTGACCCCGCGCAGCAGCGAGCGGGCCCAGCAACGGGCCGCTCCCAAGCCGCCCCGCAGCCTCTCGGGGGGTCGCCCGGTGATCCCGCCGGACGAGCGGCAGACATGACACCGCTGCTCGTGGTCAGCGTGCTGGCGATGCTGCTGGGCATCCAGCCGATCACCACCGACCTGTACCTGCCGGCGCTGCCCGGACTGGCGGCCGAACTGGGCTCGCCGATGACGCGCACCCAGCTGACGCTGTCGGCGCTGCTCTTTGCCTTCGGCATAAGCCAGCTCTTCCTCGGGCCGATCGCCGATCGCTTCGGGCGCCGCCCGGTGCTGCTCGGCGGTCTGTCGCTGTATGTCGTGGCCAGCCTGGGCGCGGCACTGTCGCCGGGCATCGACGTGCTGGTGCTGTGGCGCGCGGTGCAGGGCGTGGGCATGGGCGCCGCCGTGGTGTGTGCGCGCGCCATGGTGCGCGACCTGTACGTTCCCACCGACGGTGCGCGGGTCATGTCCAAGGCGCTGTCGGGGCTGGGTCTGATCGCGCTGGCCAGCCCATTGGTCGGCGGCGCCATCGCCAGCTGGCTTGGCTGGCGCACCGCGCTGCTCGCCACTGGCATCTTCGGCGCCGCGACGCTGGCGCTGGTCGCGCTGCGACTGCCCGAGACGGCGCGAGCCCTCGACCCGTACGCGCTGCGCATCGCGCCGATGTTCGCCAACTGGTGGCGCATCGCGCGCCATCCGAGCTTCGTCGCCTGGTCGCTGCTGGTGACCTGCACCTATGCCGGGCTGCTGGCTTTCCTCGCCAGCTCGTCCTTCGTCTTCATCGAGGTGCTGGGCACCTCGCGCATGGCGGCAGGCATGTTCATCGCCGGCTGCTCGTGCTGCTACATCGCCGGCACCTTCCAGTGTCGGCGATGGCTGCTGCGTTATGGGCTGGCCGGCGCCGTCAAGCGCGGCGCGGTATTCACGCTGGTCGGCGGCCTGACCATGGCCGCCCTGTCGCTGGCCGGCGTCTTCAGCCCTTGGGCCATCGCGGTGCCGCAGTTCATCTACAGCTTCGGCCACGGCGTGCACCAGCCCTGCGGGCAGGCGGCGGTGGTCGGACCCTTCCCGCGCAGCGCCGGTGCCGCATCGGCGCTGGCCGGCTTCATCCTGGCCGCCGGCGCGGTGCTCGTCGGCGCCTGGCTAGGCGTGGCCATGGACGGCACGGTGTTCCCGCTGACGCTGACAGTGGGCGCGATGTCGGTGGCCACGGCTGCCGTAGCGTGGACGCTGGTGCAGCGCCACGGCGAAGCGCGATGAAGTTGCTGGCGCTGTGCTTGGCCGGCCCTACGGCTTCGGGCAAGAGCGCGCTCGCGCTGCAGCTGGCCGAGGCGCTGCAAGGCGTCATCGACGTGGAAATCATCAGCGTCGATTCGGCACAGGTCTATCGCGGCATGGACATCGGCACCGCCAAGCCCAGTGCCGCCGAGCGCGCGGTCGTGCCGCACCACTTGATCGACATCCTCGAGCCCGTGGAGACCTACTCGGCAGCGAGCTTTGTGCACGACACGCGGCGGCTGATTGGAGAGATCCGTACGCGCGCCCGCCTGCCGCTGCTGGTGGGCGGCACGATGCTCTACTTCAAGGCGCTGCGCGAGGGCATCGACGAGATGCCCGCCGCCGACGCCGCGGTGCGCGCCGCGATCGACGCGCGTGCTGCCGCGCTGGGCTGGCCGGCACTGCACGCCGAGCTGCAGCGCGTCGATCCGGCGACAGCAGCGCGGCTGGCACCGAACGACGCGCAACGCATCCAGCGGGCGCTCGAGGTGTGGACGGTCAGCGGCCGGCCGTTGTCGAGTTTTCATCGGCGGCGCGATGCCGACGACGCGGGCACGCAGGCCCTGCCGATGATCGCGCTGGAACCCGCCTCGCGAGTCTGGCTGCATGAGCGCATCGCGCAACGCTTCGACGCGATGCTGGCCAGCGGGCTGCTGGACGAGGTGCGTGCGCTTCGCCAGCGCCCCGGCCTGCATCCACGGCTACCGTCGATGCGCTGCGTCGGCTACCGGCAGGCCTGGGCGGCGCTGGACAGCGGCCGTCTCGACGTCCTGCGCGAGACCGGCATCGCCGCGACGCGGCAACTGGCCAAGCGCCAGCTGACCTGGCTGCGCTCGATGCCGGGGCGCGAGAGCATCGACGCGCAGGCCAGCGATGCCGCGCGGCGCTTGCTGGACCTGGTGCGCCGCCGGCTCGACTGAACCGCGGCGCTCATCCCAGTGGCAATGCAGCTGGACTCCGACCCGATGAATGAGCGTAGCGGCGCGGTTTCTCGACGCGTCGCAGCCCTCCCCTTGCGCTGCTTCCTCGCGTTGCCCGGGAAACGCCGTCAACCATCAAGGCCTGGTTTCGTGCGCCGCCCACGCGTCGGTGGACAATGCACGTGCGCGTTGCCCCGCAGCGCGCCGCCCCAATTTCCGTGACCAGCATCACCCTGCCCCATGACACAGATTCCCACGCTCGAAGCCAGCACCCAAGCCCACGTGCACCTGATCGGTGGCGAAAAGGGGGGCGTCGGCAAGTCGCTGGTGGCTCGACTTCTGGCGCAGTACTTCATCGACAACGACATCTCCTTCCTCGGCTTCGACACCGACCGTTCGCACGGCTCACTGATGCGCTTCTATGCCGGCTTCGCGTCACCGGTGCTGGTGGACCGCTACGAGGCGCTGGACACGATCATCGAATCGTGCATCGACCAGCCCGGCCGACGCGTGCTGGTGGACCTGGCGGCGCAGACACATGACCCGCTGGCGCGGTGGATGGACGAGTCCGGCGTGCTCGACCTTGCGGACGTGTCGGGCCTGGCGATCCACTACTGGCACGTGATGGACTCGGGCCGCGACTCGGTGGACCTGCTGAAGAAGCTGCTCGACCGCTTCGGCCACCGCCTGCAATACGTGCTGGTGCGCAACCAGCTGCGTGGCGACGACTTCACGCAGCTCGAAGAATCGGGCGAGCTGGAGCGCGCACTGGGTTTCGGCGCCAAGGTCGTCAACCTGAAACGGCTGCACGACGCGGTCGTGCAGAAGATCGACGCGGCCAACAGCAGCTTCTGGGCAGCAAAGAATCCGGCCAGTTCCGGCGGCAACGCCAAGCTCGGGCTGATGGAGCGGCAGCGCCTGAAGCTGTGGATGAACCACGCCTACAGCGAGATCGGAGCCGCCGGCGTCTAGGGCCTGTTGCCCCCAGCGCACGCCTGTTGCAGGCCCGCGGCCGCGGGCCCGGCGCTCAATGCACGTCGACTTGCCCCGTGGCCCGCGCACGGATCAGCGACCATGACAAGCCGAAGCCGATCACACCGCCGAAGATGACCAGGCCGAGCCAGACCATGAACGAACCGCCGTCGTCGTGCAGCAGCTTCATGTCGAACAGCACCCAGACAAAGGTGCCGAGCAGCAGACAGCCGAGCACGACGCCAAGTTTGCCAAGGGCCGAATAGGCGGTGCGCAGGCACACCACCCAGGCCACCAGCAGCGCCACGCCGAGGAAGGCCTTGGTCGCGCTGATCGCCAGCGGCGGCGAAGTCAGCCAGTGATAGAACGAGTGGCCGCTGGGGTTGAAGGTGATCAACACCAGCGCGATCGCCAGCACCACGCGTATCACCACACCGGACGAGGAAATGCCTTGGACTGCCATGGCGCAGCATTCTAGGCGAGCCAGGTGGCGCCCGCCGCCCGGCACCGGCACCGGCACCGGCACCGGCAACACGTTGAAGCAGCCGCTCGAACGCGGACCGCTTAGCTTGAGCTGGGCAGCGTCGGATTGCGCAATTCGGTGAGGTCCTGCATGCGCGTCTTGATCAGCGCCAGCAGCGGCGGCTGCGCCGGCACGATGTAGAAGCGCTCGGCGACGACGGCCTCGGCCACCGCGTCGGCCACCAGCGCCGGGTCGAGGCCGGCCTCAAGCTGGGCGCGAAAATCCGCCGCCCAGGTACGGGTGGCTTCGGGCAACGCCGCCACGTCGGTGGGCGCGCCGAACGCCGCCGGCCGGTTGCGCTCGGCATCGAGGATTGCGGTGCGGATGATGCCGGGGCAAAGCACCGAGGCCGACAACCTGGAGCCCGCCGCGCGCAGGTCCTTGTACAGCCCTTCGCTGAGGCAGGTGACCGCATGCTTGGACGCGAAGTACGGCCCCGATCCGGTCAGCAGGCCGGCCACCGACGCGGTGTTGACGATGTGCCCCTCGTCGCCGCCGGCCAGCATGCGCGGCACGAAGGCGCGCACGCCGTGCACCACGCCCATCAGGTTGACGCCCATGATCCATTGCCAGTCGGCGGCGCTGCCTTCCCAGGCGGGCAGGCGCAGCGTCGGGCTGGCCACGCCGGCGTTGTTGCACAGCAGGTGCACCGCGCCGAACTCGCCGTAGGCGGTATCGGCGAGCCTGCGCACCTGCGTCTCGTCGCTGACGTCCGTCGTCAACGCGATGGCTTTCGCGCCGCCGCCCTGCAGTTGTGCCAGTGCGCGCTGCAGCGCGACAGTCTCGACATCGGCCAACACCAGCTTCATGCCCTCGCGGGCAAAACGCGTGGCCAGCGCCAGGCCGATGCCGCTGGCCGCGCCGGTGACCACTGCCACACGGTCTCGAAAGGTCTGCATGGGGAGTTTCCTTTGCGTCAGTGTCGCGAGCGGCTGCTGCCACAGGTAGCCAGCGGCGTCGGCATCGCGCCGGCCCGCCACGGGCAAGTGTCATCGTAGCCGGTGAGCCCGGGGTGACGCGCCCGATCAATGCAATTGCGCGCGCTGACCGGCGCCGGACGGCTATAGCTGAAGCGCGCCGCCGTCGGCCGGCCGCCGGCGGGTGACCCCGCTCCCGAGGCGGCGGGTGCGTTGCGGCATCATGCAGCGACCATGCTGCAGCTGCGTGCCCTGTCCAAGTCCTTCGGCGACACACCGGTGTTCCACGATGTCTCGCTGGAGGTGGGACGTGGCGAGTTCGTCGCGCTGATCGGCGAATCGGGCGTGGGCAAGTCGACGCTGCTGAACTGCATCGCCGGGCTGGAAGACCCCGACAGCGGCGCACTGCAACTGGCCGGCCAGGACGTGCCGGCGCTCGCCGAGGCGCAGCGCGCCCGGCTGCGTCGAGCGCAGCTCGGCTTCGTGTTCCAGGCCTTCCACGTGCTGCCGCACCTGAGCGTGGCCGAGAACGTGGCCTTGCCGCTGCTCCTGCTGGGCCGGCCCGATGCGGCGCGCGTGACCCAGGTGCTGGAAGCGGTAGGCCTGGACGCGCTGGCCTCGCGCATGCCTGCGCAGCTGTCGGGCGGGCAGCTGCAACGCGTGGCGATCGCCCGCGCTGTCGTGCACAACCCGGCGCTGATCTTGGCCGACGAACCCACCGGCAATCTCGACCCCGACACCGCGGCGCGCGTGCTGGCGGTGCTGGTGTCGCAGGTGCGCGACGCCGGCGCCGCCTGCCTGCTGGTGACGCATTCGCTGGCCGCGGCCGAGCGCGCCGACCGCGTGCTGCGCCTCACGCCCGCCGGCATCGCACCGCTGCCCGGCACCGCGCGCAAAGTGGCGTGACGACCACGATGCCCTGGCAGCTGTGGCGCCTGAGCTGGCGCGAGTGGCGCCACCACCCGTGGCGACACGGCATGGCGCTGCTGGCGGTGGCGCTGGGCGTGGCACTGGCCTGGTCGGTGCACCTGATCAATGGGTCGGCGCTGGCCGAGTTCTCGGCCGCGGTGCGCGCCGCCAACGGCGACCCCGACTTAAGCCTTCGCGCGCAGCGCGAGGGCTTCGACGACGCGCTTTTCGAACATGTGGCCAGCGAGCAGGGCGTGGCGCTGGCCACCCCGGTGCTGGAGATCGACACCTATGCCCGCAATGCCGCCGGCGAGCGTGTGCCACTGCGTGTGCTGGGCATCGACGCATTGACCGTCGCGGCCGTGGCGCCGACGCTGCAGCCGCGGCCCGCCGAAGGTGCACCGGCCTTTGCGCCGCTCGACCCCGACGTGGTGTTCCTGAACGCGCGAGCCCGCGAGCTGCTCGGGGTAGCCGATGGCGCGACGCTGGCGCTGCGTGCCGGCCCGGGCTGGCAGGCACTGCGCGTGGCCGGCAGCGTGAGCGCCGGCGGCGCCGCGCTGGCCGTGCTGGACGTGGCCGGTGCGCAGGCGCATTTCGGCATGAGCGCTCGGCTGACGCGCATCGATCTGCGGCTGCAGCCCGGCGTCGATGTTGACAGCCTGCTACGCAAGCTGGATCTGCCGCGCGGCGTGGCCGCGACGCCTGCCGACGAGGCCGAGCAGCGCGTGTCGAACCTGTCGCGAGCCTACCGCGTCAACCTCACCGTGCTGGCGCTGGTGGCGCTGTTCGTCGGCGCCTTCCTGGTCTACTCGGTGGTCTCGCTGTCGCTGGCGCAGCGCCTGCCGGCCTTCGCGCTGCTCGGCGTGCTTGGCTTGACGGCGCGCGAGCGGCGCGCGCTGCTGTTGGCCGAATGTGCCGCGCTGGGCGCGGCCGGCAGCGCCATCGGCCTGGGCTTGGGCGCACTGCTGGCCGCGCTCGCTCTGCGCTGGCTGGGAGGCGACCTGGGCGGCGGCTACTTCCCCGGCGTCGCACCAACGCTGCGCTGGGACACGCCGGCCGCCTTCGGCTTCGCGCTGCTCGGCACCGTCTCGGCGCTGGTCGGTGGCTGGATGCCCGCGCGGCGTGCCGAGTCGCTGTCGCCAGCGATGGCGTTGAAGGGCCTGGGCGATGCCGCCGCGCACGCGGTGCCGGCTTGGCCTGGGCTGGCGCTGCTCGTCCTGGGTGGGGTGCTGGCCTTCCTGCCGCCGCTGGGTGGGCTGCCGCTGGCGGCCTACCTGTCGGTCGCGGCGCTGCTCTTCGGCGGCGTGGCGCTGGTGCCGGTGGCGGTGCGCTTGCTGCTCGCACTGCTGCCGGCCACGAACCGTGCGCTGATGCTGCTTGCGGTGCAGCGGGCACGCTTCCAGCGCCACACCGCCAGCGCGGCGGTGGCCGGCGTCGTCGCCAGCCTGGCGCTGTCGGTGGCGCTGACCGTCATGGTTACCAGCTTTCGTGGCGGCGTCGCCGACTGGCTCGACCAAGTGTTGCCCGCGGACCTGTACGCACGCAGCGCCGGCAACAGCGCCACCAGTGAACTTGCCTGGCTCGACCCGGCGTTCATCGCCGAGGTGGCCGCGCTGCCGGGGGTGGCCCGCGTGCAGGGCTCGCGCGTGCGTTCGCTGCAACTGGCGCCGGGGCGCCCGGCGGTGGCACTGATCGCGCGACCGCTGGCGCAACCGGCCGAGCTGCTGCCGCTGGTCGCTGCACCGCTGCCACCGGTGCCGGGCGAGACCGGGGTCTACGTGAGCGAGGCGGCGGCGGCGTTATACGAGCTTCAGCCCGGAGCGACGTTGCGCCTGCCGCTGCGCACCGCCGATGGAAGCAGCGAGCTGCCGGTGCGCGTGCTCGGCGTGTGGCGCGACTACGCACGCCAGTTCGGCGCGATCGCGATCGACCTGGAACGCTACCGCGAGCTCAGCGGCGACACCCGCCTCAACGACCTGGCGCTATGGTTCGCGCCCGGTGCCGACGCCGCGCAGGTGCAGCGGCGGCTGCGCGAGATCGGCAGCCAGACAGGTCTGCTGGAATTCGCCGCCACACCCGAGCTGCGCAAGCTGTCGCTCTCCATCTTCGACCGCAGCTTCGCGGTCACCTACTACCTGCAGGCGGTGGCGATCGCCATCGGGCTGGTCGGCGTGGCGGCGAGCATGTCCGCGCAGGTGCTGGCGCGGCGCAAGGAATTCGGGCTGCTGTCGCATCTTGGCCTGACGCGGCTGCAGATCATCGGCGTGGTGGCCGGCGAAGGCGCAGCCTGGCTGGCCGCCGGCACACTGATCGGGCTGTTGCTCGGGCTGGCGGTCAGCGTGGTGCTGGTGCACGTCGTCAACCCGCAGAGCTTCCACTGGACCATGCAACTGCTTCTGCCCTGGGGCAATCTGCTAGCGCTGTGCGCGGCCGTGCTGCTGGCTGGCATCGGCACGGCCGCCTACAGCGCGCGCGCCGCGGCCTCGCGCAGTGCGCTGCTGTCGGTCAAGGAGGACTGGTAGGAATACATACCTTTGTTAGCGAGAAAGTTGTTGATGGACAAGCACAGCTGTATTCCTATCCAGTCTCGTAGAGACGAGTAGCGGGTTGGGGGCTTGGGGGAAGGGATGCCTAGGACGATGAGAACACGCTGAGCCCGAGCACAACGGATCGCGTAGGGCGCCGAATTAACTGCGACTCGCGCCACAGTTCTGCGACTTGCGGGCGGCAGTTGTCGCGACTAGCCTAGCCCGCAGCACTCTGAAAAACCCCTGGTCAGCTGACGACGACAGCTTTCCGGCAACTCACCGTGGCTCGCAACGGGGCCGCTCGCAACCCCATCGCTGCCGGCGACGATCAAGACAGCAAGTTCAGCAATGCAGCGTGAGGAGTCGGTCGCCGGCGGACGCCGAGCTCACGGTCTCGGTTCCATTGCGGTCATTGAGCCACCCTACCCGCGCCGGCGCCGACGACCGGTATCCAAGGTACTGCTGACGTAGCCGGCGCCGGCATTGGGCCAGCACCGCCGGGACCCGACCAGTGACTGCTGTTCACTGCGCCGAACTCACGCAACCGACCCTGAGCTGTCAGCCGCGCATTCAGATTCGGTTCCCGAAAGCAGTCACCGATCGGATCCATTTGAAGTTG
>Ga0316195_10000661_pt1 | contig 14263 bp, 13 predicted proteins | sample Phised1_MG_FD_204937 | JGI IMG/M metagenome (GOLD analysis project Ga0316195, IMG submission 204937) | Coastal sediment microbial communities from Maine, United States - Phippsburg sediment 1 | ecosystem: Environmental > Aquatic > Marine > Coastal > Sediment | place: USA: Maine | collected... | reverse complement strand
GTTGTTAATTTTCTGAACGAAAGAATCGATCTCAGGAGGAGATAATGGCCGAACGGGTTTATTTCGCGGACGTGCGCGCGGGCATGCGTGAAAACCTGCATACCAAACTGGAGCGTTTGATCAACAACGCCGGACTGACTGACATCATCCGCCCAGGCGGACTGGTTGCCATCAAGATGCACTTCGGCGAAAAGGGCGGACACGCCTACATCAGGCCGACATTCGTGCGCCGCATCGTCGACCAAGTCAAGGCTGCCGGCGGCAAACCTTTTTTAACCGACTCGAGCACCCTTTATCCGGGCGAGCGCAAAGAAGCCGTGTCCGCTTTGACCTGCGCCATAGAAAACGGCTTCGCCTATGCCGTTGTCAATGCGCCGTTGATTATGAGCGACGGGTTGCGCGGCCATTCGGCACGCCGGGTTGCCGTTCCGGGGGAATTGCTTGGCGCGGTTGACATCGGGCTGGAGATCCTCGAGGCGGACACCCTGATCGTGCTCTCACATTTCAAATGCCACGAGTTGACCGGCTTCGGCGGTGCGATCAAAAATCTGGCCATGGGTTGTTCCAGCCGTGAAGGGAAGCTCGAGCAACATTCTACTGTTGCGCCGAGCATCTCCGCAAAGCACTGCACCACCTGCGGAGCCTGCCTCAAGGCCTGCGCTCATGAGGCGATCGATCTCAGCAGTGGCCAGGCGATTCTCGATTCGGCCCGCTGTGTCGGTTGTGGCCGCTGTATCACGGTGTGCGAACCCCAGGCGATCCGCATCCAGTGGAACGAGGAATCCATCCTGGTCATGAAAAAAATGGCCGAGTACGCCCTGGGAGCCATTACCGGCAAGAACCGGCAAGTGCTGTACGTCAACTTCATTACACAGGTGTCGCCAGCCTGTGACTGTTATGGTCACTCCGACGCACCGATCGTTCCCGACCTCGGCATCCTTGCGGCAACTGACCCGGTGGCTCTTGACCAGGCCTGTGCCGACCTGGTCAATCAGGCCCGCGGCTTGCCGAACACGGCCATGCAGACCGGCCACGAGCCGGGGTGCGACAAGTTCCGCGGCGTCTATCCGCTGATCGACTGGGAGGTGCAACTGGAGCATGGCGAAAAAGTGGGGCTGGGCAGACGGGCTTATGAACTGGTAAAATTAGAGCCGGAGCAAGAGAAATGGTGATCTACGGCCAACAGAAAGCACATCTGTTGCCCGTTGCCTTTTAGGTCTTTGTTTTGCCTTTGACGTTCCCCTACCGTCAAGTGTAGCCAAACAGATTGAGATTAATCCGGGGTACGAAGAAAAACTGTCTGAGTCTGCCAATGCGTCAGTGCAGGCGGACGAGTTTTTTTCTTCGCCGGATTGATTTCATGGCGTGAGGGGGCTGTCCCCGGCTTTACAGGGGGAACGCAACAATCATTAAATCAAAGGGACGGTCGCCTTGCGGGGACAGCCCCTGCAGGAGTTCCGTTCCCTGAAGCCGTCTTACTCTTTTTGCTTGCCCAAAAAGAGTAAGCAAAAAAGGGCCAGAGTCAGCTTTAGCGAGCTGAAAAAATCGAGGAGAGTCTTCATGCGTCAACCTGTCTTGGGATAGCTGCATACTATCACTACTTATTCACCGAACAACAACGACAGGTTCAAGTAAAAAAACCACTGGAGGACTGCACATGATGGAGATCACTTTTCCGGGGGGCGTTGAAGTCAATGCCCAATACAAGAATTTCGAGATCGCAACGGACCAGCCGGTAATCAACGGCGGCCGAAACACGGCGCCCTCACCGTTCGATCTCTTTCTGGTCTCGCTAGGAACCTGCGCCGGATTTTACGCCCTGCGTTTCTGCCAGCAACGCGACCTGTCGACCGCCGGCATGCGCCTGACGCTGAGCAGCATGCGGAATGCCGAAAACAAGCATCTTGACCGTATCGCGATCACCCTGCATCTGCCTGACGGCTTTCCGGAGAAATATCGCGGCGCCATCATTCGCGCCACCGATCAGTGTTCCGTCAAAAAGGCCCTGCTTGATCCGCCGGTGATTGAAGTCATCACGGGTTAAAGAGGTGGGACCTGCTCCGGAACAGCCACTTCCTGCAGACCGAGCTCCACAGCGAGCGCCTTGAGCAGGATATCGGCATCGCCGTAACGGCTGACTGGATAGGCAATCTCTACCAGTCCATTCTGCTTGTCGAGGGTGCGCGCAAAAGCCAACCCGTCATAGCTTTCCAAGATAAAGCGTAGCTGGCCGATCTGGGCGCGCGGCAGCAGGAAGTAACGTTTGCCGAAGCTTGTGCTTGTCATGGTGCTGGCCTCATAGGGGCGATCAGGGCAGCCTGAGGATTTTATCCAGGATATAGCGGGCGATGCTGCGTTTGGGGGGGAGGCCGGGCAGCTCGGTCACGGGAAACCAGCGCGCATCGGCCAGCTCAGTAGTATCGATCCTGATCTCCCCGGCAACATAATCGGCGACAAAGCCGACCATCACCTGGCTCGGGAATGGCCAGCACTGGCTGCCGACATAACGGACATTGTCCACCTTGACCCCAGTTTCCTCAGCAACCTCACGAACAGCCGTCTCTTCCAGCGATTCTCCGAAATCCTGAAAACCGGCAACCAGGCTGTAACGGTTTGCCGCCCAGTTCGGCTTGCGGGTCAGCAGCACTTCCCCTGGACGGGTCACCAGGACAATGGCACAAGGGTGGATGGCTGGGAACATATGGACATGGCAGGAGGTGCAGTTGCGTCCCCACTCCTCGGCCAACCAACTGGTCGGTTGACCGCAGTAACCGCAGAAACGGCTGCGTTCCTGCCAGTGCAGGATCATGCGCCCCATCCCCCCCAGGGAAAGCAGGTCGATCGGTAGCTGAGGTTTCTCTTCGAGCAGCCAGTGGCCCTCGAGCTCACCAGGCAAGCCATGCGCATCTCCCAGCTCGACCAGACGGCAGGGCTCTCCCCGCCAGCGACCAAGATAGAGCGCCGGCTCATCGGGACAGACGCCGAAGGGCAGCACCAAATGGCCGTCCTCCCTTGCCGCCAGCATTTTGCTACCGCTCAGCAGCACGGAGTAGCCGACCCCACCCGTGTCCTGACCGGGGCCCTTCAGGGCAAACTGCCCGGCAAGACAGGCCCGGTTAAAGGGCAGGTGCAGTGGCGAAGCATAGTGTTCCGGCAAGCTGGTCACAGGGCGTTCTCCAGACAGAGCTTCTGGTACAGCAGCAACGCCATAAGGGTCTTGCTGTCCTGAATTTCTCCTCCGTCAATCTTGTGCAGAGCGTCGGCAAGGGCCATCGGGCAGAGTTCGATCAGCTCGTCAGGCTCGAGGTTCTGTTCCCCGGCAACGAGCTCTCGGCCCAAGAAAAGATGAATATACTCATCACAGAAACCCGGCGTACTCCAGAATCCGCCGAGCGGCATCAATTGCGCCGCGGCAAAGCCGGCCTCTTCGATCAATTCGCGCCCGGCGCAGTCCTGTGCCGTTTCCCCCGGCTCCAGACGTCCCGCAGGAATTTCGTAAAGCATTGTGCCAATCGCTGGCCGGTACTGACGAATCAACAAGACCCGGCCATCGGGCAAAATCGGCAGCACAGCGGCTCCGCCCGGATGCCGGATAATTTCAAAACTCGACTGACGACCATCGGGCATCTGATGCTTTTCCACCGCCACGTCAAGAACCCGTCCGGAAAACACAACGTCTCGGGATACGATTTTCGTCATGAACTCGCTCCTCGCGGTTCGGGACCGGCCATGGCAGGCAAGACCATGGCAACCGCACCGGGAACGGCCTCAATCCGCACCGGCAAACGCCCCCAGGCATCACCATCGACCTGCACGGCAATATCCTGCCCCCGCAATTCACTGCTCATAACAGAGAAAAACGCGACCAGCGGCGGTCGCATAGGGCGCTTTAGCAAGAGCGCCGCGGCAAACTTCAACATGGCCAACCTCCCGCCCTGAAGCAGCAGGCAGATATCGAGATCTTCACGAAACATCGAAGCCCCGGGGGTTACCGTGTAGCGCCCTCCGTAGTAACGACAGTTGCTCACCACCACGCCATATCCTGTATGGCTACGGCCATCCGGCGTAACCAGCTCCAGCGCTGCCGGACTCTTCAGTAGCAGAACCTCCAGGGCGCTGACCGCATAAGCCAAACGGCCGATAAATCGTTTCAGATCGGAACGCACATGCGTCACCGCCTCGGCATCCCAGCCGGCACTCGCCATCAGCAGGAACAGGTCGGCATCGATCCTGCCAAGCGTAATCCGGCGCGGGACCCCATGAACGGCCAGGGCACAGGCATGCTCCAGGGTCATTGGGATCCCCGCTTCGAGGGCAAATACATTGACCGTGCCGAGGGGCAGGAAAGCGATCGGCAACGCCGGTGAAGCAACTCCGTTGACCACTTCATTGAGTGTACCGTCACCGCCAGCCGCGACAATGCGGTCAAATCCTTCCGACAACGCTTGTGCAGCAAACTTTTTGGCATCACCGCGGGCCTCGGTCAGACAAAGCTTGACCCCGGCACCAAGTCTTTGCAATTCGGCTACGGCCCTGTGAATACGTGGCCGGGCATCACCGCCACTGACCGGATTGGCAATCAGCTTGATCCGCATTGACACCTCAGGAGAAAAGCTCGCGTTTTTTGCAAACTGTTTAAGTATGCCGCGAACACTTCCGACAAACAAGCCCTTCCCACTCTTCACAGCGCTGTAAAAACGGGTAGAATGGGAGATGATGCAAACAAAGAAAACGCATAGGCAGGGACGCCTGCTTGCTATCGGTGATATTCACGGCTGCCTACGGCAACTCGAAGCATTGCTGGACCGAGTCGCGCCTGGAGTAGAAGACCAGGTGGTTTTCCTCGGCGACTACGTCGACCGCGGTCCGGCCAGCGCCGGTGTCATCGATTTCCTGATCGCATTCGGCAAAAGCTTCCCGGCAACCATATTTCTGCGTGGCAACCATGAAGAAATGTTCACTGACTATCTGGCCGGGCGCGATCCGGCGGCATTCCTTCTGAACGGCGGGCTGAAGACGTTGAACAGTTACCACGACAGCCGGCAGTGGCCGATCCCCCAAGCACATCGTACCTTTCTCGACCACCTGGTCAACTATTATCAGACGGACGAATATATTTTCGTTCACGCCGGGCTGCGTCCCGGCTTGCCGCTTGCCGAGCAGGAGAGCAGAGACCTGCTCTGGATTCGCCAGGAATTCATCAACTCGGACTTCGACTGGGGGAAGACCGTGGTCTATGGGCACACACCACTTCAAGAACCCTACTTGACAGCTACACGAATGGGTCTGGATACCGGCTGCGTCTACGGTCGCCAACTCACCTGCTGCGACATTCGCAGCAGGCAGTTCTGGCAGGCGTGAAGCGCTTTCAGCGCCGCCATCGGCGCAGCAGGTCGCCGGGACTGCTGCCGTCAGGCAGAGCCATGCGCACCAAAGCATTGGGCTGCACAGTTGTGATTACATCCCCCTGATCGTTGACTGCTTCCACGAAGACGAACTCTGCCTGGCGCATGCCAGGACCGATGATCTCCAGGCAGTCTTCGCCCCGAAAGCGATTGCGTCCGGCCACCAGCCAGTCTCCCGACGGGGTCTGTTCCTTGACGATACCGACGAAATCGCAATCCCGCAGATAGTGACTGTCCTCGGCATGAACAAAAGCATGCTCCTGATCAAACAGGAAGCCGGTCCCGTAAGGACGATGGCTGACCGCTTCGAGTTCCCTGTGCCAGCTCGGGTCAACGTGATAATGATCCGGGTCATCGCGCCAGGCATCGAGTGCCGCCCGGTAAACCCTGGTCACCGCCGCCACGTAGTACAGGCTCTTCATGCGCCCCTCGATCTTGATGCTTTCGACTCCGGCGCAGACCAGCGCCGGCAGGTGATCAATCAGGCAGAGGTCGCGACTGTTGAAAATATAGGTTCCCCGGGCATCTTCTTCGACCGGAAAATATTCTCCAGGCCGCGACTCTTCCTGCAGCGCGTACTTCCAGCGGCAGGGGTGGCTGCAGGCCCCTCGATTGGCACTCCGTCCGGAAAGCCCCGCAGACAGGAGGCAACGTCCGGAATAGGCCATACACATGGCGCCATGCACAAACACCTCCAGTTCGAGCTGGACCGCCTCACGGATCGCCCTGATTTCCTGCAAGCTCAACTCCCGGGCCAGATTCAGCCGTTTGACGCCCTGAGACTGCCAAAAATGCGCCGCCAAGCCGCTTGTGGTGTTGGCCTGAGTGGACAGATGCACGTCTTTACGCGGATCGACCTGACGCACCAGGTGGAGCATCCCCGGGTCCGCCAGGATATAGGCATCCACCGGCACTTGTCGCAGCGTTTCCAGGAGATTTCGGGCCGCCGTTTCCTCTCCAGGACGCAGGAAAGCGTTCAGGGTCAGGTAGAGCCGTTTATGCAGCGAATGGGCGAGAGTGCAGGCCTCGGACAGCTCCGGCACAGTCAGGTTGCCGGCCAGCGCGCGCAAGCTGAACTGCTCGACGCCACAATAGACAGCATCGGCCCCGTAACGCAGGGCGATCTCTAGTTTTTCCAGGTTTCCGGCCGGAGCCAGCAGCTCAGGAACCATCAGGGAAGCCTCCCATTATGAATTTCATGGCTCACTCTATCACATGGAGGCATATTTCATGCAGTGCAAGTTTAATGCATAGCTGGTTCTGCTCCGCGCCATGATGCTTGACAAGGCGCGAAAAAGCTTATAATTTTTAGGGAATTTCAATTCCAACCACAACCGATTGAAGAACATGACAATCCCTTTAGCAAAGCTTATTTGCAGAATTCTGCCCGTAATCACGACCATCGGGTTTGTGGCCGGGTGTGTCCCTCCACCATCGACGCCGCCGTCCAGCAACCTGACTGTGGACATGCGCCGGATGCAAGCGTCGCTTGAGCAGCAGGAGCAAGCCGTCCAGAGCCTGTCCCGCCAGGTCACAGAGCTGGAAAGTCGCCTGCAACGCCAAACCGAAGACCTTGAGAAGCTGCGCCAGTCTGCACCAAAAACGCCGACCGAATACCAACCCGGCCAGAGGATGTCAACACCAGGCCTCGCCACGGTACCGTTGACTGGAGAAAGTTCACCGACGGAAATTTATCTGCAGGCCTTCGGTGACTATGCCTCGGGTCGATACCAAACGGCAATCCTCGGGTTTGAAACTTTTCTCCAGCGCTTTCCCAACAACAGCTACGCCAGCAATGCGCAATTCTGGTTGGGCGACTGTTACTTCAACCAGCAGCAATATGCTCAGGCCGCCCAGGAATTCGAAAAAGTCCTCAACAACTATAGCAATGCGCCCAAAAATCCGGATGCCCTGTTGAAAATAGCCATTGCCAAGCTACAGCTGGGAGAGACCGACGAAGCACGCCAGGCTGTAGACAAACTCAGCCGGCGTTACCCGAAAAGTCCAGCAACGCAAAAAGCCCAGGAACTGGCAATACCCTAACCGTTTGCCGCCAAGGGGGAGACATGATTCTCAAACGCACAATTCTAACAGCCTGTTTATTGCTCATGATTTGGCCATGCATCGCCGTTGCCAAGGAGGAGCCGATCATCTACACGGTCAAACAGGGCGATACTCTCTGGGACATCTCCCAGCGCTTTATCAAGGACCCCTATTATTGGCCCAACCTGTGGTCGAACAACCCCGCCATCGGCAATCCCCACCTGATCTACCCTGGGCAGAAGCTGCGCATCTACGACGGCCGCATCGAGATCATACCGGTCGGCGAAGCGACCAGCGACGTTGGTGCCGCCCTGATGACCCCAGAGGAAATTTTCCTAATTCCCACCTATGGCGGAGCAAAAAGCTTTGTCAGCAACAGCGAAGTGGAGTCGTTGGGAACTCTGGCTGATACCGTGGACAACCGCGTGATGATCACCGAAGGAGACACTGTTTTCCTCGAGATGCAAGACCTGGCGGCCACCAAGCCGGGCGACGTATACGAATTATTCACCATCGGGAAAAAGATCTTCCATCCGGCTGAGGAAAAGAAATTCGGCCATCAATTCTCTGATCATTCAATCGGCTTCCAGACAATTCAGCTGGGTACCGTGGAAATCACGGAAGTGACCCCTACCGTCGCCGTGGCAACCGTCACCAATTCGCTCCGCGAAATTCAACGCGGCTCGAAGTTGCGCCCCTACCGTCGGGTTCCCGACCGAATTCCCCGCCTGTTGTCAGACAAACTCCTGACAGGTTACATCTTGGCCAATGACTCCAACAAATTGGCCATGGGCCAATGGGATGTTATCCTGATCGACATCGGCGAGGACAGCGGTCTGCAGGTCGGATATGAGCTCGATCTCTACCGCGAGCGTCACGCGACCGAAGAGGCGGACAAGAACAAGCAGTTGATTCTACCCGACATCGACCTGGGCGATGCTATCGTCCTCGAGGTCCGCCAGGGCTTTGCAGAGGCACTGATCACACGCACCACCAATCTGCCGCTCTACGACGGCGACAAGGTCCGCACCAAGCTCAAGTAGCATCAGGTCGCTACTCCCGGCTGAAAAATATTCTACTGCAGGAGGGGCCGGTTTCCCGGCTCCTCCTTTTTTGTTGAACAGCCAATTCCAGCAGTGACGATCAATCTAGGCGCGGTACACTGGGTGCAAAAAATAAGCTTGAGATGAAACCCTGTTGGGCCCCGGCAGCGCCATGTCATTTTTTCGGCATAACGGCTCTGCATCATGAGCAGAATTTAGTAAGTTTGTATAAGTCTCATGGCACGGCATATGTGATAAATTGACATTATCATCTTATGAAAGGAATCGATGAACCCCCTGCTCACCTGGCCGCGCCTGCAGTTGACGCCGGCCGGGCTTGGGCCGTATCGGCCTGATCCGCCTGATCGAGCACTTCAAAACGCCTGACACAGCCCTTGCCGCTACCGAGCCAATCGATTCACTCCTTCCTGAACCGGTCGGCACCGACTTCTCTAAGCTGGACCTGACGCCCCGGCACTGTGATGAGCTCGCTGGGGAAAGTGGGTTGACACCCATGGAGCTTTCCGCTATTTTACTGCACCTAGAGCTCCAAGGGTATGCGGAGAAACTGCCGGGCGGTCGCTACATTCGAGGCTGCAAGGCACATTAACCTACAAGAGCACAACGGAGACCGCTTGAGAGAACGGGTCTTGGCGATTGTCAGTTTTATCGCCCAATATTTCCTCGATGACCGCGACATACTGACGGAAAGCGATCTGGTGGAAGAGTTGTTGTCGATTGGCTTCGAAGCCGAAGAGATCGATGCTGCCTTCTGCTGGATGGAGAGTCAGACTCTCTGCGCGCCGGCCGGCAGCGAGACATCATTGAACCCACCTGCCCACAGCCACCGAGTCTTTTCCTCCGAGGAGAACCGGGCCCTTTCATCAGAGGCCCGCGGCTTCCTGACCCGACTGCGGGGAATGGGTATTCTCGATGACGAGGTTCAGGAAGATGTCATCGAAAAAGCCTTGCAGATGGCCGAGGATGAGGTCACCCTGAAAGAGATCAAAACCATTACGGTCCTGGCCATGTTCGCAAATTCACAGCACGAATGGCGGCGGGAATTCGATTGCCTGCTCGAAGATGACTGGCAGCGGTTGTTGAACTGACAAGCTACAGGCTGCAGGACATCCTGCAGCCTTTTTCATTTCCCATAGATAAAGACTTGAACAATAATATGACTAATTCCCTGGTTATCGTCGAATCACCGGCCAAGGCCAAGACTATAGAGAAATTTCTCGGCAAGGGCTATGAGGTCCTGGCCTCTTACGGACATGTGCGCGACCTGCCGAGCAAGGATGGCTCGGTTGATGTCGACAACGATTTTCTCCCCAAGTACGTCGTCTCCGCGAAGGCCAAAAAACAGCTGAGCCTTCTCAAGCAAGCTCTCAAAAAAGCCGATAACCTGGTCCTCGCCACTGACCCCGACCGCGAAGGGGAAGCGATCGCCTGGCATTTGCTGGAAGCTCTCGGCGTTGACGAAAAGGGCGACTCGCCCCACGTCAGTCGCGTGGTCTTTCACGAAATCACCAAAGAGGCGATCGCCGAGGCGATGGCCAATCCAAGACATATCTCGACGGAACTGGTCGATGCCCAACAGGCCCGGCGAATCCTCGATTACCTGGTCGGTTTCAACCTGTCGCCGGTTCTCTGGCGAAAGATTCCGGGCAGCCGCTCGGCCGGTCGCGTTCAATCGGTCGCCCTGCGCTTGGTCTGTGAGCGCGAAGCGGAAATCGAGGCCTTCAAAGCCCAAGAGTACTGGACGATCGAGGCCATCTTGGCCAACACCGGAGGTGCAACCTTCTCGGCAAGGCTGCATGACATCGCCGGACACAAGGTCGCAGCCAGTGCCAAGCAGCTTGAAACGAGCAGCTACCAGGTGATCGCCGACCAACAGGCCGCCACAAAGCTGGTCGAAGAGATCAGGCCGCTACCGCTGCACGTCGCCGAAGTCAACCGCACCGAGAAGAAACGCCGTCCAGCCGCGCCTTTCACCACCAGTACCCTGCAGCAGGAAGCCAACCGCAAGCTCGGCTTCTCGGCGCGCAAGACCATGTCTGTGGCACAAAAGCTTTACGAGGGTGTTGACATCGGCGACGGCCCCGTCGGTTTGATCACCTATATGCGTACCGACTCGGTCACCCTCTCCAACGTCGCTATTCAGGAAGCCCGCCAGACAATCGAGGATCGCTACGGCAAGGAATACGTGCCGCTCAAAGCCCGGGTCTACAAGAGCAAGGCCAAAAACGCCCAGGAAGCTCATGAAGCGATCCGCCCCACTGGTTTAGCCCGGCATCCGGAGACGCTCAATCGCTTTTTGGACCGGGATGAGCTGCGCCTCTATAAACTGATCTGGGAACGCACCATCGCCGCGCAGATGGCAGATGCCGTGCTCGACGCGACCACTGTCAACATCCTGGCCGGGGAAAAATTTCATTTCCGGGCCTCCGGACAGGTGGTGCGTTTCCCTGGCTTCATGAAAGTCTATATTGAAGGGAAGGATACCGAGAGCGAGGAGACCGAAGGGATCCTTCCCATCCTGCACGAGAAAGAGGCCCTCACTTTCGACCAACTCCGGGGGGAGGAACACACCACCCAACCACCTCCACGCTACACGGAAGCATCGCTGGTGAAGACTCTCGAGGAATACGGCATCGGCCGGCCATCAACCTACGCTGCGACCATGAACACGCTGGTCGAGCGCAAGTACGTTCGCCTCGACAAGCGCACTTTCTTTCCGGAGGACCTCGGTCGTGAAGTCGTGCGGTTTCTGCTGCAGTGTTTCGAAAAATACGTCGACTATCAGTTTACCGCCAACATGGAAGATGACCTCGATGCCATTTCTCTTGGCAAAGGCGAATGGAAAGCCTTTCTCAAGAGCTTCTGGTTGCCGTTCAAAGACGAGGTCGAAGGGGTCAAGGGGGTCAAGTTCGTCGGCGAAGACCTCGACGAGAAATGCCCAGAGTGCCAGCAACCGCTCTCCAAGAAGTTCGGTAAGAACGGTTATTTCATCGCCTGCACCGGTTACCCTGAATGCAAGTACACCCGGCCGGTGAACGGCGAGCACAAGGACGAACCGGTTTATTCAGACGAAATTTGCGAAAAGTGCGGCGCCAAAATGCTCTTCAAAGAAGGGCGTTACGGCAAGTACCTGGCCTGCTCGGCGTACCCCGACTGCAAGAACAACCAACCGCTGATCAAGCCGAAATCCCTCGGCATAACCTGCCCGTCTTGCAAGGAAGGGGAGATCATGGAGAAGAAGAGCCGCTACGGCAAGATCTTCTACTCCTGCAACCGTTATCCGAAATGCAAGTACGCCCTGTGGGATCAACCGCTGGCCGAAGCGTGCCCCAAGTGTGCATTTCCGCTCCTGGTGGAAAAGACCACCAAACGCGCTGGCACCGTCCGCAAATGTCCTCAGGAAGAATGTGACTACCAGGTGACCCTGGTCGAGCCCGAGGCCAAAGCCCCGGCAAAAAAAACTTCGCCCAAAAAAGCGACGGCAAAGAAAACTGCCGGGAAAAAATCCTGATTTACTTTGGAAATCGGACAAAAATCCATTACGGCCGGGCAAACAGCCCGGCCTTTTCTATGAAACTCCTGTATACTGAGAGTCCTGTAGAAAACATCAGCCAAAGCAGACTGCGATTATTCATTAATGACTCCTATTACCATCATCGGCGCCGGACTGGCGGGCTGTGATGCTGCCTGGCAAATTGCCCGGCAGGGAATTCCCGTCGAGCTTTTTGAGATGCGACCGCTGCGCATGACACCTGCCCACCAGAGCGACCGCCTCGGCGAGTTGGTCTGCTCCAACAGTCTGCGCGGCACCAGCATGCACAACGCGGTCGGCCTTTTGAAAGAAGAACTGCGCCGTTGCCAGAGCCTCTTCATCGCAGCAGCCGATGCCCATGCGGTGCCGGCCGGGGGAGCTCTTGCCGTTGACCGCGACGGGTTTGCCGAGGCCCTGACCAGGGCCATCGAAGCGCACCCGCTCATCTCCCTGCACCGCCAGGAAGTCACTGAAATTCCAGCGGATAAACTGGTCATCATTGCCAGCGGCCCGTTGACCTCCGATGGCCTGGCAAAACAGATTTCCACCCTGACCGGGCAGGATCATCTCTATTTCTACGATGCCATCGCGCCGATCATTGAAGCCGATTCGATCGATCGTGAGCAGGTCTTTGCAGCATCACGTTATGACAAGGGTGGTGCTGACTACCTGAACTGCCCCTTGGATAAGGAGCAGTACCTTGCCTTCGTCGAAGCCCTCTGCAAAGCCGAGAAGGTCATCCCGCACGACTTCGAGAAAGTCACTCATTTTGAAGGCTGCATGCCCATCGAGGTCCTCGCGGAGCGCGGTGAAATGACCCTGGCTTTCGGACCGATGAAGCCGGTCGGCCTCTGCGACCCGCGGACCGGACGCGAACCCTTTGCCGTCGTCCAGCTGCGTCAAGACGATCGTCACGCCCACCTCTTCAACCTCGTCGGTTTTCAAACCAAGCTGACCTACCCGGAACAGCGCCGCATTTTCCGCACAATCCCGGGGCTGGGAAACGTCAGATTTGCGCGGCTTGGCAGCATGCATCGAAATACGTTCATCAATGCCCCTGCCTGCCTGAACGAAACCCTGCAGCTCAAACAAGCACCCAACGTCTTCTTTGCCGGACAGATCACCGGTGTGGAAGGGTACGTCGAGTCTGCTGCCAGCGGCTTCCTGGCCGGGCTGTCCGCCGCCGCAAGTCACCGGCAGGAATGTTTTCAGCTGCCGCCTCCGACCACGGCCCTCGGTGCCCTGCTCCGCTATCACGTCAATACGTCCGCAACGAACTTTCAGCCGATGAATATCACTTACGGTCTCTTCCCGGAACTGGGGCAGCGGATTCGCAAAAGGCGTGACCGGCGCCAGGGGCTGGCCGACCGTGCCCTAACCGATCTCGAGCCGTGGCGCACCGGCCTGCCGTCAGCGTCTTCGGGATTGCCTGGGACCTGAATTCCTGTTAACGTTCTAAATAAGCTGTTAAACTCGAACATATGTCGCTGCACGGCGGCATTCCTAAGCGCGAGGGGATAAAGGTTGGCATTAACAGGCCCATCCGTCAAACTGGTCGATCCACGTGACCTGCTTGAAATGTTGCGCCAGCACCCGCTCACCGCGCCTTTCAAGCTGATCTTCTATGCCGAGCAGCACGGCCGCAAAGGACTGCAGCAGGCAATTCGTGACATCTGTTCACCCCTCGATGGCGAGATTCAATGCCTTACCGAGTGCTACCAGGATTTTGCGCTGGGGATCTCCCAGTCCCTGATGGCCAAACAACCAGTTATCCGGGCCTGCCCGCAGGGCTTTGTCTGTTTTATAATTCCTCTGCCTGAAAACAAAGATCTGCCCGATTGCCTGATCGGCGGCGGGGTCTTTGAACGCAAAAAAGCACTCAGAGCCAACCAAGAGGGGCTTAACTTTCCTGCCGCCAAAGACACCGTCATCCAAGCCAGGCAAGCCCCCCAACTGATCAGCTTAACGGAGGCGGAATCCGTCGCCGAAAAACTTTTCCGGGCCCTGCCGCGCATACTCGAGCAACAGGTCCATACTCTCAGTCTCTCCCGCACCACCTTGCGCCTCGAAGCCGTCCAGAAACTGGCTCGCGATCTTGCCGACTGTGCCGACAGCGAACAGGCCGTGGCCCTCGTCAGTGAAGCCCTGGTAGTGCTGTTCAACCTGTCCAGGGTCCTGATCGTCCTGCAGCAGCCCGGGCACACGATGACGATCCATTC
>Ga0316195_10000660_pt1 | contig 14278 bp, 10 predicted proteins | sample Phised1_MG_FD_204937 | JGI IMG/M metagenome (GOLD analysis project Ga0316195, IMG submission 204937) | Coastal sediment microbial communities from Maine, United States - Phippsburg sediment 1 | ecosystem: Environmental > Aquatic > Marine > Coastal > Sediment | place: USA: Maine | collected... | reverse complement strand
CTGCGCGCAGGAACTGCGCGCCGTGCGCGACGCCGGTTTCGAGACCGGCATTCATTGCTGGGACCACGTCCGCTGGCAGGACAACGTGGCGCGGCGCGACCGCGCGTGGACCGAGCGCGAGATGCGATCGGCGGCCGAACGCTACGCGCTGGTGTTCGGTGTGCCGCCGCGCACGCACGGCGCCGCTGGCTGGCAGATGAACGAGCACGCCTACCGGCTGGAGCGCGAGCTCGGCTTCGACTATGCGTCCGACGGCCGCGGCACCCACCCGTACGCGCCGGCGCTGCGCGGCGAGCGCATCGGTGTTCCGCAGCTGCCGACGACGCTTCCGACCTTCGACGAACTGATCGGCATCGACGGCGTGACCGCCGCCGACGTCGATCGCCGCGTGCTGCGGGCCACCGAGCCCGACCCGGCGCACGGCCACGTGTTCACGCTGCACGCGGAGCTCGAGGGAATGCGCCTTTCGCCGGCCTTCGAGCGGCTGCTCGACGGCTGGATCGCGCAGGGCTACCGGATCGTGTCGACGCGCACGCTGTTCGAGCAGCTCGACCCGGCGCGACTGCCGCTGCACGAAATCGCCACCGGCGAGGTCGAGGGCCGCAGCGGCGATCTCGCGCTCCAGGGTCCGGCCGTCCCGGCAGCGGGCTGAACGCGGCGCAATGGACGAGACCCTCGGCGCCCACCGGCGAAGCCGCGTCGTCGGCTGGCTGCTGCTCGCGGTCGCGATCGCGCTGTGGTTCGGCACGCTGGGCTATCGGCACCTGATCCACCCGGACGAAGGCCGATACGCCGAAATCGCGCGCGAAATGCTCGCCGGCGGCGACTGGGTGACGCCACGGCTGAACGGCATCCTCTACTTCGAGAAGCCCGCGCTGCAGTACTGGATGACCGCACTGTCGTTCGCCGCGCTGGGGCTGAACGAGTTCGCCGCGCGACTCTGGCCCGCGTTGACCGGGGCGCTGGCGGTGCTCGGCGCGTGGTGGGTCGTGCGCCGCGCGGTGAACGCGCAGGCCGCACTGTACGCGGCCTGCGTGCTCGGATCGTCGGTCTGGTGGATCGCCAACGGCCACTTCCTGAACCTCGACATGGGGCTGTCCGCGTTCCTGGCGCTGGCGCTCGTCGCCTTCTGGTTCGCGCAGCGCGACGACGCGAGCGAGCGCGAGGCGCGCCTGGGAATGCTCGCGACCTGGGCCGCGATGGCGCTGGCGGTGCTGAGCAAGGGACTGGTCGGCATCGTGCTGCCGGGCGCCGCGCTGGCGCTGTATTCGCTTGCCGCGCGCGACTTCTCCGTCTGGCGGCGCATGCACTGGGGCAAGGGGCTGGCGACATTCTTCGCGATCGCGGCCCCCTGGTTCGTGCTGGTGTCGATGCGCAATCCGGAATTCGCGAAGTTCTTCTTCATTCACGAGCATTTCGCGCGCTTCCTCACCACCGGGCACCGCCGCACCGGAAGCTGGCACTACTTCGTCGGCATCCTGCTCGCGGGGATCCTGCCGTGGACGACGCTGCTGCCGGGCGCGCTCGTGGACGGCTGGCGGCGCGAGCCGGGCCGGTTCCAGCCGGGGCGCCTGCTGGTCGTATGGGCGGGCTTCGTCTTCGTGTTCTTCAGCCTGTCGAGCTCCAAGCTGCCCTCCTACATCCTGCCCATGTTTCCCGCGCTGGCGCTGCTCGTCGCCCAGCGCATCCAAACACTGCCCGCGCGCCGGCTCGCCGCGCACGCGACCGCGATGCTCCTGCTGTCGGTCGGGGTCGCACTCACCGTGGCGTTCGCGCCGCAGTACCTCGGTCGCGCGAGTTCGGCACCGATGGATGCGGACCTGCGCTATGGCGAATGGATCGTGGTCGGCGTCGGGATCATCGGTATCGGCGCTGCGCTCGCGTTCCGGATCGCACGCATCCGGGGCAAGACCGGCGCGGTGGTCGCGCTGGCGCTGGCGAGCCTGGTCGGCACGCAGGTGATCCTGCTCGGCCACCAGAACTACGCGGGCCTGAAGTCGGCACGCACGCTCGTCGAGGCGATCGACGGCCAGGTCGCCGCAAATGCGCCCTTCTATTCGGTCGAGACCTACGACCAGACGCTGCCGTTCTACCTGCGCCGCACGGTCACCCTGGTCGCCTGGGTCGACGAGTTCGCCACAGGGATCAGGATCGAGCCCCAGCGCCAGATCCCGACGCTCGAGGCCTTCGAGCAGCGGTGGTCCGCCGAGCCGGGCGCCGCGGCGCTGATGCGGATCGACCGCTTCCAGGCCTACGAGCAGCAGGGCCTGCCGATGTGGGTGATCTACCGTGACGACTCGCGGGTCGTGGTCTTGCGGCCCTGAGCGAAGGCGCCAGTCGGCCTCGCCCACGACCGCGGCAGCGGCCGATCAGGTCCGCAACGCTCCGGTCACAGCTGAAACGCCAGCCACAGCACCAGCCCCTCCGCGACATAGCGCGCCAGTCCCGGATCGACCGCCTCGTAGGGCACGGCCGAGCCCTTGAGCTCGTCGATCCAGGCCGCGAACCTCGCAATGTCCTGCCTCGCGTAGAAGCCGGTCATCAGCTCGTAATTCAGGAACAGGCTCCGGATGTCCAGATTGACCGAGCCGACCAGCGCCATGTGTTCGTCGATGACCACCGCCTTGGCGTGCACCATCGAAGGCGACAGCCACAGCCGCGCGCCGGCCCGCGCGAGATCGCGCATCGGGCGGTGACGGGCGATGTCCGCCATCCGATGGTTCGAGCGCGCGGGAATGACGATGTCCACGCGAACGCCGCGGCGCGCGGCCAGCGTCAGCGCAGCGAGCAGGCTCTCGTCGGGCACCAGATAGGGGGTCACCGCGAGTATGCGACTGCGCGCGCGGTAGCACGAGGTGAGCAGCAGCGCGTGGACCGTGTCGTCGGCGTAGTCCGGGCCGCTTGGCAGGATCTGCGCAGCGGGCGCGAGCACCGCTGCGTCGGCCCAGTCGCGCAGCGTGCCGAACTCGATCAGCTTGCGCGCCGGACGCAGCGCGAAGCTCCAGTCGGCGTCGAACACCTGGGTCGCCTCGGCCGGGAGATCGCCGCCGACGTCGAAGCTGAGATCGATCCAGGGCGGGCGCCCGGCGCTGCCGTCGAAGTACTCGCCGGACAGATTGCGCCCGCCGCTCCACATGCGCCGGGAATCGGCGATGACGAGCTTGCGGTGGTTGCGCAGGTTCGTGCGGCCGCGCAGTGGCCACTGCAGCGGCGATCGCAGTGGCGGTACGAACCTCGCGACCTGCACCCCCGCCGCCTGCGCCACCGAAAAGTCGCGGCGCCCGCCCATCCAGGTGCCGACACCGTCGACGAGCAGGCGCACCTTCACGCCTGCGCGCGCACGATCCGCCAGGTGCGCGAGCAGGGCGTCGCCGAACTTGTCGCGCCCGAGGATGAAGGTGCAGATGTCGAGCCGCTCGCGCGCCGACCCGATCGTCTCCCAGAGCGCCGCTCGCGCTTCACGCCCGTCCTGGTGCACCCGCAATCCGTGATAACCGCGCACCGGCGGCATCGCCATCGCGCCGGTGAGGTGCTGCACCCAGACCGGCGCGACCTCGGCGGGCAGCGGCACGCCGATGTCGGGAATCTGTCGGCGGCTGGCCTTGGGCAGCTTGCGGGTGCCGAACATCAGGTACAGCGGCACGCCAAGCTCGGGCAGCAGCAGGATCACCATGACCCAGGCCAGCGCCGCCGACGGGTGGCGTCGCTGCTGAAGCGTGCGGGAGCCGAGCGTGTAGACGAGCAGGCCGAGCGCCGACAGCCACCCGTGAAACGGGAGCAGTCCGGCGGGAAGGAAGTCCGAAAGAGGCATCGTGCGGTGGCCTGCGGCGGCGGCGGCGCGCCCCTGCGGGCACGACGGGTGAAGGCGCGCTCAGTCCGCTTCGCGCGGTCGATGCGGGACGCCGGGATCGCGGTCCATGGAACCTCGCTGGTTCAGGATATCGACTCGGATGATATATCCTCGCATTCTCACTGCTGCGAGGCGACCATGGACCTGAACTACTCGGCGGAAGAAAACGCGTTCCGGGAAGAAGTGCGCACCTGGCTGGATGCCAACATCCCGCCCGAACTCCGGGAGAAGGTGCTCAACTACGAGGAACTCGGCAAGGACGATCTGGTGCGCTGGCACAAGATCCTCGCCAAGAAGGGCTGGGTCGCGCCGGTATGGCCCGTCGAATGGGGCGGCACCGGATGGAACGCGGTGCAGCGTTACATCTACGAGGAGGAGTACGCGCTGGCCGGCGCGCCTCCGATCGCGCCTTTCGGGCCCACGATGTGCGCGTCCGTGCTGCTGCGCTTCGGGTCCGACGCCCAGAAGAAGCGATTCCTTCCGCGCATCTACAACTGCGACGACTTCTGGTGCCAGGGTTACTCCGAGCCCGGCTCCGGCTCGGACCTGGCCTCGCTGAAGACGCGCGCCGAGCGCCGCGGCGACCACTACGTGGTCAACGGCCAGAAGACCTGGACCACCCTGGGCCACTACGGCGACTGGATCTTCTGCCTGGTCCGCACCGACGTCGACACCCCCAAGAAGCAGGACGGCATCAGCTTCCTGCTGATCGACATGAAGACGCCCGGAATCACCGTGCGCCCGCTGGTCCTGCTCGACGAAGGGCACGAGGTCAACGAGGTGTTCTTCGACGACGTCAAGGTCCCGCTGGAAAACCTGGTCTTCGAGGAAAACAAGGGCTGGACGGTGGCCAAGTACCTGCTCGGCCACGAGCGCCTGGGCACCGGGCGGATCGGCGGGTCCAAGCGCGAGTTGGGCAAGCTCAAGGCGATGGCCGCCAAGACGCTGGTCAACGGCAAGCCGCTGCTCGAAGACGTGCGCTTTCGCGACCGCCTGTCGCGGGTCGAGATCGAACTGATGGCGCTCGAGGTCACCAACATGCGCTTCCTCGACGAGATGCGCCGCACCGGCAACATCGGCCCCGAAGTGTCGATGCTCAAGATCAAGGGCACCGAGATCCAGCAGGCGCTGACCGAGCTGACGATGCAGGTCGCCGGCCCGAGCGCGCGCGCCTTCAAGCCGCTCGCCTACGACGGTTTCGATGCGTTCACCGCGTCGCTCGCGGCCCGTTACTTCAACTTCCGCAAGACCTCGATCTACGCGGGTTCCAACGAGATCCAGCGCAACATCTACTCGAAGATGGCGCTGGGCCTGTAAGCCGGAGACATCGATGGATTTCCAACTCAGCGAAGAACTGCAGCAGCTCTCCGACAGCGTCCAGCGGGTGGTCGAAAAGGCGTACGACTTCGAGGCACGCAAGAAGATCGTCGCTTCGGACCAGGGCCACAGCGCCGAAACCTGGAACACCTTCGCCGAACTCGGCCTGCTGGGTTTGCCGCTTTCGGCCGACCACGGCGGCTTCGGCGGCAGTTCCTCCGATCTGGTCAGCGTGATGGAGGCGTTCGGCGCCGGGCTGGTCGTCGAGCCCTACGTGTCGACGGTGAGCATGGCGCGGCTGATCGAGCGCGCCGGCAGCGACGCGCAGCGCGCCGCCGTCGTCGGCGCAGTGGCCGAAGGCAACATGAAACTGGCGCTGGCCTGCGCCGAGCCCGGTTCGCGTTACGACCTCGCCACCATCGAAACCAGCGCGCGCCGCGACGGCGACGGCTGGGTCCTCGACGGCACGAAGATCGGCGTGATCGACGCGCCGATGGCGGACCGGATCGTCGTCACCGCGCGCACCTCGGGCAAGGCGGGCGGCGTGAGCCTGTTCCTGGTGCCGCGCGACGCCAAGGGCATGACCCTGAAGACCTACCGCACGCAGGACAGCCTGCGCGGCGCAGACATCACGCTGTCCGGAGTCCGTGTCGGCGGCGACGCGCTGATCGGCGCCGAAGGCGCGGGCGTGGCGGCGCTGGAGGAGGCACTGGACTTCGCGTCCGCGCTGCTGTGCGCGGAGGCGGTCGGCGCGATGAAGTACGCGTGCGACGCCACGCTGGAGTACCTGAAGACGCGCAAGCAGTTCGGCGTGCCGATCGGCTCGTTCCAGGCGCTGCAGCACCGGATCGTGGACATGTACATCTGCACCGAGCAGTCGCGCTCGATCACCTATCTCGCGTGCGCGCGCGTGGACGGCAGTGACGCCGCCGATCGACGCCGGGTCGTGTCCGGTGCGCGGGTCAAGATCGCCGACGCCGCCCGCCAGGTCGGGCAGGAAGCGATCCAGCTGCACGGCGGCATGGGCATGACGATCGAGATGAAGGTGAGCCACACCTTCAAGCGGCTGACGATGATCGGGCAGAGCTTCGGCGACGCGGACTACTTCATCGAGCGCTTCGCGGCGTAGCAAGCGTTGGCGGGGCGCAGCGGACGCTGCGACCTGTCCCGACGGTGCGTCTGACGTCACCCTCGAAGCGCGCTTAGCGCGCGCTTCGCTTGCCCGGCCCTGTGCTGGTGATCCCCGCCTGCGGCGGAGGACCTCGCGCGACGCTCGGGGCCGCTACCTGAACAGCAGCGTCGCCAACCCCAGGAAGATGAAGAAGCCCATGCTGTCGGTGCTGAAGGTCAGCAGCACCGACGAGCCGAGCGCCGGGTCGCGCCCGGCGCGCTCGAGCGCCAGGGGCACCGCCAGCGCGATCAGCGCGCCGACGAGCAGGTTCAGCGCCATCGCCGCAGTCATCGTGACGCCGAGCAGCACGCCGTGCGCGGTATCCCGGTAGAGCCACCAGGCGAACAGGCCGGCGATTCCTCCCCAGACGATCCCGTTGAGTCCCGCGATCGAGAGTTCCTTGAACAGCACCCGCCTCGCGTTGGCCGAGGTCACCTGCCCCAGCGCGAGCGAGCGGATCACCAGCGTCATCGTCTGGTTGCCCGAGTTGCCCGCGATGCCTGCGACGATCGGCATCAGTGCGGCCAGCGCGACCACCTTCTCGATCGTGCCCTCGAACGCCCCGATCACCCGCGAAGCGAAGAACGCGGTGCACAGGTTCAGCGCCAGCCACAGCCAGCGGTTCTTCGCCGAATTCCAGACGCTGGAAAACAGATCCTCTTCCTCGCGCAGGCCGGCCTTCTGCAGGAGGTCGGTGTCGCCTTCCTCGCGGATCACGTCGAGCACGTCGGCGACCACCAGCCGGCCGATCAGCCGCCCCTGCGGATCGACCACCGGCGCGGAAACCAGGTCATAGCGCTCGAAGGCCTGTGCCGCCTCGGACGCGTCGTCCAGCGCGTCCAGTCTGAGCACGTCGCGCTGCATCACGTCCGCGACCCTCGCCTCGGGCTCGTTGATCAGCAGCTCGCCCAGCGGCAGCGATCCGCGCAGCCGGCCCGTGCGGTCGACGACGAACACCTGGTCGGTGTGATCGGGAAGCGCGTCGAATCGCCGCAGGTAGCGCAGGACCGCCTCCAGCGAGACGTCCTCGCGCACCCTGACCATGTCGAAGTCCATCCGCGCGCCGACGGTGTCTTCGCGGTACGACAGCGCCGCGCGCAACTGGTCGCGCTCTTCCTGGGTGAGCTGGCGGCTCACCTCCTCGACCACGTCCCGCGGCAGGTCCGGCGCGAGATCGGCGATCTCGTCGGCGTCGAGCGACTCGACCGCGTCGACCAGTTCGTCGCGGTCCATCGAGTCGATCAGCATCTCGCGAACCGAGTCCGAGACCTCCAGAAGGATCTCGCCGTCTCGGTCGGCCCGGACCAGGTCCCACGCGGTCAGGCGATCCTCGCGCGGCAGGGCCTCGAGGATGTAGGCGACGTCGGCCGGGTGCAGCCGGTCGAGTTGCGTGCGCAGCTCGTCGAGCGCCTGCCGGTTGACCAGCTGCTCGATCAGCTCGCGCCGGTCTTCGGTCGCGCCCTCGTTCTGGCGGTGGCTCAGTTCCTCGACGAGCCGGTGCCGGCGCAGCAGCTCCTGCACCTCCTCGAGCGCGCGAGCAGCCTCCTCGGGCTCGCGTGCCTGGCGCGGCGCATCGGTGGCGATTTCTCGCTCAGGGATATGGTTGTCTTGCTCGGCCATGCAGATCGGGGCTTCCCGAGCCGAGCGCGTGGTTCAGCTCTCGGCGCGGCGGAAGCGATTCGTTCGACTTTGAGGGTTGCTTTCCACGTTGGATTGCCGGGCGGATCCGCCCGTGACCGCTTGCCTGCGGTGATTGCGACAGCGCGCATTGTAGGCTCGACGCGTCCGGTTCGAAAGCTCCATTGCACGCCCGAGGGGCGATCGCCGCGCAAACCGCCGCCTCAGAGGCCCCCCGGGGCCCCTGCCGGCAAACGCGCGGACGGTTCAGGGAGGCGTGACATCGGCCATCCACCGGCCGACGAGCTGCGCGCGCCGCTCCAGATAGGCGGAACCCCGGTTGCGGTCGTAGAAGCGCGGGCGTGGCAGCATGGCGGCCAGCGTCGCCGCCTCTGCGGGGCCGAGCTGGGCGGCGCTCACGCCGTAGTAGTGCCTTGCGGCCGCCTCGGCTCCGAAGACCCCGTTCCCCCACTCGGCGACGTTCAGGTAGATCTCCAGGATGCGTCGCTTGCTCATCACCATCTCGAGCATGTAGGTGATCACCAGTTCCTGCACCTTGCGCAGGTAACTGCGACTGCCCGACAGGAACAGGTTCTTGGCGAGCTGCATCGTGATCGTCGAGCCGCCGCGCACCACCTTGCCCTTCTTTCGGTTGTCCTCGTAAGCCTTCTCGATCGCGGTCCAGTCGATCCCCTCGTGCTCGGTGAACCGCGCGTCCTCCGCCGCGATCACCGCCCGCTTCAGGTTCGACGAGATCCGCGAGTAGGGGACCCACTGGTGCTGCAGCCTCGCGTTCGGATCCTTCTCGCGCAGCCGTTCGACCTGGGCGCGCATGAAGCTGGTCGACCCCGGGTCGAACCGGGTCCACCATGCGACGTGCATCAGGAACCACCACTGGACCGCGACGACCACCACGACCACGAGAAGCCCCGTCACCGCCGCCAGCCTCAGCAGCCGCCGCGGCCATCGGCGCGGCGTCGCGCCGGACGCTCGACGGTGCCGCCCGCGGGCAACCCGCGTTCGCCGCTTCATCGAAACGAGGCCCGGGCCCGGATCAGGCGGTGCCGATCTCGGCCCGCAGCCGTGTGAGCACCGCGCCGGTCTGCGGGCGCACGCCGCGCCAGACGAAGAAGGACTCCGCGGCCTGCTCGACGAGCATCCCGAGCCCGTCCGACACCCGAGCGCAGCCGAGCTCCGCAGCGCGGCGCATGAACGGCGTCGGACGCGCCCCGTAGACCATGTCGTAGGCGAGTCCCAGCCCGCGATAGGCCGCGGTCGGAATGGGCGGCGCGGCGTCCTCGAGCCCGGTCGAGGTCGCATTGACGATCAGATCGAACGGCGCATCGCCCGGGCCCGCGTTCGCCAGCCCGTCGAACCCGCAGGCGCTGACCCGCTGGTCGCCGCTCAGCCGCGCGAGATCGGCGGCCCTGGTCACGGTACGGTTGGCGATCACGATGGACGCGACCCCGCCCTGCAGCATCGGCAGCAGCGCGCCGCGCGCCGCGCCACCGGCGCCCGCCAGCAGCACCCGCTTGCCCTCGAGCGGGAACCCGAGCCGCTCCTGGATGTCGCGCACCAGGCCGACACCGTCGGTGTTGTCGCCGAACACCGCTTCGCCGCCGAACCGCAGCGTGTTCACCGCGCCGGCCGCCTGCGCGCGCGGCGAACGCTGATGCGCGAACTCGAAGGCCTGCAGCTTGAACGGCAGCGTCACGTTGAGCCCGCGCCCGCCGGCAGCGCGAAACGCCTCGACGGCCGCGACGAACCCGTCGAGCGGGGCCAGCAGGCGCTCGTAGCTGATGTCCTGGCCGGTCTGCTGCGCGAACTGCGCGTGGATCGACGGCGAGCGGCTGTGCGCGACCGGATTGCCGACGACCGCGTAGCGGTCGGTCATGGCGATCTCGTCGGCTGGGTCGCGAGCGCGTCGTTGGTGAAGTTCCAGGTTCGCACGATCTGCAGGATGTCCCCCTCTTTCGCCATCTCCGGGGGAAACCGCTCGTAGGGCGCCCCGGCGTAGACGATCGCGCGCACCGCGCGGTTGAGCACTTCGTACCTGGATTTCTTGTTGACGATCACGTCGACCACGTTGCCGTGCTTGTCGATCTCGACGGTGATGATCATCGAATCGTAGATCCGGCCGCGCGCTTCGGGCGGATAGCGCTCGGTGCCGATTCGCTCGATCTTCGTCGCCCAGTCCTCGACATAGCGCGCGTAGGTGACGCCGACCGCGTTGATGCCGTAGGTCAGCCGCCTGGGCCGCTTGTTGTAGTCGGAGATCTGCCGATCGATCTGCGCCTGCAGCCGCGAGATCGCGCGCTCGCCGTCCTGCGCGTCGGCGCCGCTGTTCTCGCGAGGCCGGTTCGACGGAGCGTCGCGCGGCGTGGTGACGGTGCTGCGCCCCGACGCCAGCGCCAGCAGCCGGCGTTGCTGCTCCTCGAGCTCCTGCACCCGGCGGCGCTGCTCGCGCAGATCGAAACCGTCCGACATCCGGACGTCCGCGGGCAGCGGCGATTTCGCCCGCCCCTGGTCGCGGTCACCGCCTCCCTCCATGTCGACCTGGGCGAGCACCTCGGGCTTGACCGGGCGCGCATCCGTCTGCGCGTTGAGCAGCACGATCTCGATCTGCGAGTCCGCAGGCGCGAACTTGACCGGCGCCGGCGGCGCGAATCTCAGCGCGAGCAGCAGGCCGTGCAGCAGCAGCGACGCGAGCACGCCGACGGCCAGCGGATCACGCAGACTCTGCGCCGTGAGCGAAACTCGCGGCAGCCTGAGGCTCCCGATCATCGCCGCTAGCCTTCCTCGGCGAACTCCGCCTCGTCGGCTTCGTCCGCGTTGAGTCCGCCGCTGGTGGCCTCCGCGGGGGCCTCCACGATCCCCGCGTAGCGGGCCTGCACCGACAGGTCGATCTCATCGGTCGCCAGCAGGTCCACCTGCACGCGGCGGCCGGACGACAGCGTGGGCAGGTCGGGCAGCCGGAAGTAGAAAGGCGCCTGCGCGAGCCGCACCAGGTCGTCGCGCACCACCACTGCCTCCATGCGCGAAACCCCCTGCTGGGCGACCCAGCGAAGGCACCAGTAGCGCTCCATGCGGGTCTGGAATTCCGCGTATGCCGCGTAGCGCGCGTCGAACGCCGAGATGATCGAGAAGAGGTCCGCGTCGTTGGCCACATAAGGCGCCTTGCGCCCGGTCAGCAAGGCGACGATCTGCCGCTGGTTGGTCAGATCGACGTAGCGACGCAACGGCGAGGTGGACCAGACGTACTGGGACACGCCCAGGCCCTGATGCGCGAGCGGGTGCGTGGTCATGCGCACGCGCCCCGCCTGCTGCGACCGATACACGCCCGGCACGCCATGGTCGACGAGCAGCCGGCCCCACTCGCTGTTGGCCAGGATCATCATCTCGGCCACGATCCGGTCGAGCGGTGCGTCGCGACGCCGCTGCACGATCCTGACCTGGTCGCCTTCGACATAGAAGGTGAAATCGGTGCGAAAGCGCGGCTCCGGCTTTCCGCGCACGCGATCGCGCAGCGCGGAAAGGGCCAGTGTCAGCTTCCACAGCGCCCGCAGCTCGACGCCGAAGGGCATCGGCACGGACGGATCTTCGAGGGACTGCTCGGTGACGACCGCATCGAGCGCATCGTGCCGAAGGTTCTCGGCGATCCGGATGCGCTCGACGCGCGAGAATCGGTTGACGATCGTCGTGCCGTCCGCGTCGAGATCCACGTACAGCGACACGGCGACCCGCTCCGTGCCCGCGTCCAGCGAGTAGGGGCGAATCGCCGCCTCCGGCAGCATCGTGACCTTGCGCCCGGGCGTGTAGACGGTGGACATGCGCTCCCGCGCCGCCGCGTCGACCTCGCCCCCCAGTTCGATGCCGAGCGCCGGCGCGGCGATGTGCACGCCCACCCGCAGCCGCCCGTCGGGCAGCGTCAGCACCGACAGCGCGTCGTCGATCTCGGTGGTCATCGAATCGTCGATGGAGAACGCCGGCGCATCCGCGCTGGGCAACTGATCCGCTATGCCGGCGAGCTCCGTGCCGTGGGCGACGTCGCCGACCTCCGCGAGCGCCGAGAACCCGATGCCCTGCGGGAAGAACTCGCGCGCGAAGCGCTCGAAATGCAGCGCGCGCGCGGACTCGAACGCCCCGAGCTCCATCAGCATCCGTTCGGCCATCTTGTGGGTCTGCTCGCAGGCCCGCTCCAGCGCGCGGAACTCCACGCTCTGCTTGTCCGGGGACACCAGCAGCGCCGCGGCACGCGCCGCGATCTCCGGCGGAAGCTGCCCGCGGACCATTGCCTGCGAGAGCTCGTCGATCGCGAGTTCCTGCTTGCGCCGACGCTCCACCGCGGCCAGGGCGAGGCGCACCGTCTCCGCCGGCGCGGGCCGGAACCGGCCGCGGCCCTTGCGGTGGAAATAGATCGGCGCGGACTGCAGTCGCAGCAGCACCGCGCTCGCCTTGACCGGATCGGCCTTGCCGAAATACTCGTCGGCGAGGTCCTGAAAGCCGAATTCGTCCTGCGGCGCGCACTCCCAGAGGAAATCGACATCGATGTCCTGCGCGAGCGCCTGCGCCGCCGGCAACAGGTCTCCCGCCGCAGGCGCGTCGAAGCGAAGCACCACGTGGGCGGACTTCACCTTGCTGCGCTTGCCGCTCGCGTGCTCGACCTGCAGGCTGGCGCCTGCCTCCGACAGCACGGATCCGGCCTTCAGGCCGCCATCTTCCTCGAACAGGACATGAGTCATCACCGGGGCAATTATAAGGGCGGGGGTCGGAGCGGCCCGCACGCCGGGCGCCGCCGGCACGCGGGCGGGTACCGCGCATCGGGACCGGCCGGCGCCGGCGCCGGAGCGGGGGCGCGGAAGGTGATTGCGCTGGACTAGAATGGCGCGCTTCGGGTATCGGCGGCGCCGTTCGCGCGCCGGCCCCTCCCCCCGCGAAAGACGAGCGTGCACTCTTCAGGCTGGCTCTGGGTGGTCTTTACCGTCGGTGCCGCGGCGACCCAGACCGCGCGCAACGCGATGCAGCGCAGCCTCACCGAGCGCCTCGGAACGCTTGGCGCGACACACGTCCGATTCCTCTACGGCCTGCCTTTCGGCATCGCGTTTCTCGCCGGCGTGGCCGCGATCGTGGGGCTCGACGGCGTGCGCCCGACCTGGTCGTTCGTCGCCTGGACCGCCATCGGGGCGGCCTTCCAGATCGCGGGGACCGCGCTGATGCTCGCGGCGATGCGCGAGCGTGCGTTCGTGGTCGCCATCGCGTATGTCAAGACCGAGCCGGTGCTGATCGCGGCATTCGGGTTCATCTTTCTCGGCGACGCCCTCGGCGCGACGGCGATCGCCGCGGTGCTGATCGCCACGGCGGGCGTCATCCTGATGTCGCTCCCGGCGAGCCCGGCGCGCGCACCCGTCGCTCCAGTTCCCTCGCCAGCCTCCGCCCCCGCCCCCGCCCCGCAGAAGAACACGCTGCGCCCGGTGCTGCTCGGGATCGGCTCGGGCGCGATGTTCGCGCTGTCGGCGGTCGGCTTTCGCGGCGCGATCCTCGAGCTCGGCGACGGCCTCTTCTATGTCCGCTCGACGGTCACGCTGGTCACTTCGCTGCTGCTGCAGACCGCGCTGCTTTCCGGGTGGCTGTTCGCGCGCGACCGCAAGGTGCTGATCGAGGTCCTGCGGGCATGGCGCCCGTCGCTCGCGGCCGGCGCCGCCGGCGCGCTCGCCTCGCAGATGTGGTTCCTCGCGTTCTCGCTGCAGACCGCGGCCGCGGTGCGCACGGTCGGGCTGATCGAGATCCTGTTCGCGCAGGCCGCGTCGCGACGGCTGTTCTCGCAGCGCACGAGCACGCGCGAGGTGCTGGGCATCGCGCTGATGGCCGCGGGGCTCTTGCTGCTGCTCAGCGCCTGAGGCCCCCGCGGCGCGGCGCTAAGTCAAGATCACGCCCGCAAACGCGAGCACCTCGTCCATGTAATCGGCAAAGTCCGACAAGCCGTGGTCGCTCCTGTCGAGCACCTTGCTGCGCACGCCCGGGTAGTGCGCGACCATCTCGCGCCAGTCGAGCACTTCGTCGCCCTTGGCCGCGATCAGGAAGTAGCGCTGCGCAAAGCTGATCGCCCCGATCTCCAGCGCGCGCATCTCGTCGACGTACTCCGGCCGGAAGTCGAACCGTTCGTCGCTGTGATACATGGTCTGCGGCCCGGTGTAGCCGCGCAGGTCGCGCGCCGGATGAATCGCCGGGTTCAGCAGGACGGCGCGACAGCCGAAGCGTTCGGCCAGCCAGGTCGCGTACAGCCCGCCCAGCGAACTGCCGACCAGCGTGTCCTCGATGGTCGG
>Ga0316195_10000659_pt1 | contig 14300 bp, 10 predicted proteins | sample Phised1_MG_FD_204937 | JGI IMG/M metagenome (GOLD analysis project Ga0316195, IMG submission 204937) | Coastal sediment microbial communities from Maine, United States - Phippsburg sediment 1 | ecosystem: Environmental > Aquatic > Marine > Coastal > Sediment | place: USA: Maine | collected... | reverse complement strand
GAAAGGTATTTTCGATAATAAAGATTCCATCGCTATCTTTTGGAGTTACTTTAAACGTAATCTCGCTAACGCCAAGTCCCCGATGCTCTCCGAACTGGTCTTTATTAGCTGCGACTCGAAGTGCTGACGTATGATTCGTTTGAGATTCAATAGGATTATTCATAAAAGACTCCTTGTTATTTCGCATGAGTTTAGTCCTTTATGAAGGCTCTGCTTTAATTGAGAATGATTTTGAGCAAAGCCTAGAAAAAGACAATGACTGATAGCTTTACCGCAGAAACAGAAATTATGAATCTTTCTTATACGGTGTAATTGGATAGCCTCCTCGCCATAAGCGTTAAGGCTGTGAGGGGAATAGCAAGGTATAAACTATCATTAGAGTGCCTTGCTGACGATGACAAAATACTACATTGTGGTGTTATGTCAATGTTAACAATCTAATTTCTTGAGTGGTTTTTATTTTGGTGACACATCAAAACTATAACAAAGGAAGAAGAGATCACTTGGCAACCTTTTTCCATCCAAGTTAATGTGCAAGTATAGATAGATAGAATAGGGTTATCAATAGTTGCACTCCAGCGGCACTTCCACCTCCATCAGAATCTATTGCAATTATTGATAACCCTATTCTATACACCATAAGTGAAGGGAAAGTCTGAAGTACTTAGTTTTGATTTGGCAATGTTAAATTCACTAGGCATAGACATGGTTCCGGTACTGTGGCCGTTTACGGACACAGGAACCGTCATTGAACCAGAACCTCTTTCTTTTAACGGGTTTCTCGCTGCCAGATATATAGGCCGGCCGCGACGATAATGGCACCTCCTCCAAGCGTCCATACCGTTGGGTAAGTGTCAAAAATCAGAATTCCTGCCAACACCGCCCAAAACACCTGAGAGTAAACCAACGGCGCAAGAATGGATGCCTCGGCCCATCTATGAGCAGTGGTTGCCGATATATGACCCAAAGCGCCAAAACATCCGATCGCACACAGCACAATCCACTGTCCCAAAGTTTCTGGCCAAACCCATACGTGCCACGCAAATGGCGATAGGGCGATTGTCGCCAACGCGGAGGCCCATACCTGCTGGGTCGCATTACTTTCTATCCCTGCCAGCATTCGGGTCATAATGAAATACAGAGAAGCCGATACGAGTGCCGCAAGGGTGAAAAACATCGCAGGGTGGAAGGCTGTTCCCCATGGTTGGATGACCACCAGAACTCCAAGGAAGCCAGTGCAGACCGCTAATACCCGGTGGATGCCAACTTTTTCACTCAGCAACGGGACCGCCAGCAAGGTAATCACGATGGGACCGGCGAACATGATCGTTGTCGTTAGCGTTATTGGCAAATATTTGAGCGCCTGAAAATTCAGAGACGTCGCGCCTAAAAGGAAGGACGACCTGAGAAATTGCTTTCCCGGAGAATTGGACTTGAATATTGATATCCCTTCCTGAGGCAGGTAAAGGGCTAGTGTGTAAATCAGGTGTCCTGCATAGCGGGCAAAGACAATCTGGAAGACCGGAAAACCATCGATTATCAGCCATTTAGCCGAGGTATCGATACAGGTAAAGAATAGGACCGCCAGCGCCATGACCAGCACACCGGCGGCTGTCCGTTTTTCTCTGGGTTTAACGCTCATTTCAGTCCTACAACGTCATAGCGTCGTCAATGGCAAGACATTGCCCGGCCGGTGTTTTGATGGAAAGTTATGAGCAAAGAGACTCATTATATGGGCTCCTAATAATATGGATTGAATGAATTATTATGTTGATCATATTAAGGAGTTAGTCTGTTACCATATGCATTGGTAATCTTCACCATTTTCTCTTGTATGAATTGTAGGTGTTTCCTGTTAAGGCCCGAGAAGGTATTACACCGCAATAGGAGAGATTTGATTCGGCAATAATCACAATGAAGACGTTCAGTATTCTTTATGTGTTTCCTGTATCCCCTCAATCCGGCCCGATGCCACGCATTCTGCGTAATCAGCATTTCCCGTAATTTTGTAAGTCCTTTATAACTATATATGGGAGGTGCCGGGGGGTGGGTACCCCCCTACCCCCCTTGATGACTTTTTTGCCAGGGGTATATAGGTGGGGAAGCCGGGTATTGATCGAAATTGCTTACATAGCGCTTACACAACGTCTAAAACAGAAAAAGGACTTACAGCCACGTGGCAATAAGTCCTTTATTTTATTGGTACGCCCGGCACGATTCGAACGTGCGACCTACGGATTAGAAGTCCGTTGCTCTATCCAGCTGAGCTACGGGCGCGTATTGAAAAGGTTTGCTGCTCAAAATCCCTGGATTGTCAGGGGTTCTGAGAGAGCCGTATAATAATAGAAGTCGGCTAAAAATCAAGCCTGATTGTTGCTCCGACTTTTGTGCCGATTTTTACGCTGAGATCTACTCCTGCTCGGTTTCGACCACGCGCTTCCAGATCGGGCCATTGGCGGTGTCGATCACCGCGATGCCGCGCTCGGCCAGTTCGTTTCTGGCGGAGTCGGCAGTCTGCCAGTCTTTTTCCACCCTCGCCTTTTCGCGGAGCTGAATCAGCGCGTCGATCTCCGGTTCCAGCGGGCAGCCCTGCAGTTTGAAAATCTTCAGTACCTGGTTGAGCTGGTTGAGCTTCTCGAGGATATAGTCCTTCTGGTCCCGGTCGAGGTGATTGATCTGCAGGATCGGGTTGGTCTTCTTGATGAAGTTGTAAATCGCCGCCATCGCCAGCGAAACATTGAGATCATCATCCATCGCCTTGTGAAACTGCTCCTCCATTGCCGAGACATAGGCCGTCACTTCGGGGTGGGGGCGGCCCGGCGGCAGACAGAGCAGTTTGCAGGTAAACTCATCGAGGCGCTTGAGGGCGGTGCGGACGTTTTCCAGCCGCTTGATCGAAAAATTTATCGGTTTGCGGTACTGGACCGACATCAGCAGAAAGCGGATCTCCCGACCGGTGAAGCCCCGGGTTAACAGGTCCTTGAGCGTCACCACGTTGTTGTTCTCGCTGGACATCTTCTTGCCATCCACCAGCAGCAGCTCCGAGTGCATCCAGTATCGGGCCAGTTGTTTGCCGGTCAGCGCTTCGGCAATGGCGATCTCGTTTTCATGGTGGGGAAACATCAGGTCGCGGCTCGAGGTATGGATATCCAGGGTCTCGCCGAGATAGCCGGTGGACATCGCCGAGCACTCGATATGCCAGCTCGGCCGCACGTTGCCCCAGTCGGTCTCGAAGAAAATTCCCCGTTTCAGCTCGGCCAGGGTGGAACGTTTGAGCAGGGTAAAATCCCGGGGGTTGTCTTTTTCGTAGTTATCCAGATCCACGGTCTTGCCAAGCTGAATTTTGGAGAGATCGATGCCCGAGAGTTTGCCGTAGTTTGCGAATTTGGAAATATCAAAATAGATCGAGCCGTGTTTCTCGTAGGCGTAGCCCTTGTGAAGCAGTTGGTGGCTGATGTCGATCATATCCAGCACATGCTCGGAGGCCTTCGGATAGCCGGTCGCCTTTCTTACGCCCAGCGTCTCGATGTCCGAGAGAAATCCGTCGATATATTTCTGGGTGAACTCCTGCAGGCCCATCTTGGCCTTGTCGGCACCCTCGATGGTGTTGTCGTCCAGATCGGTAAAATTCATGTAGGAGGAGACCTTGTAGCCCCGTGCCTCGAGATAGCGCACGATCAGATCCGCCACCACGAAGCGCCGGCACATGGACAGACTGGCCGGCTCATACGCGGTCGGGCCGCAGGAATAAAAGGTGACCTCACCCTCTTTCTGGGGTTTGAAGACCTCCTTTTTCTTGGTCATCGTGTTGTAAAAACGCAGCTTCGACTTCTTCCGCTCGACCGCGGTCTCTTCGGGCGTGAACAGCGGCGTACTCAGATAGCGCTCGCCGCCGTCCGGCAGGATCGCTACGATAAGTCCCTCTTCCAGCCCTCTGGCAATATCCAGCGCCGCATACATGGCCGCACCGCTGCTCATGCCGACCAACATGCCCTCTTCACGGGCCAGCTGACGCGCAGTTTCGAAAGCCTTTTCATCGTCGATATTGACGATTTTATCGGGGGCGGATTTATCGAAAATCCCTGGCCTATAGGACTCTTTCATATTCTTGAGCCCCTGTAGTTTATGCCCCAGGTGCGGCTCCACTGCGATAATCTCAACCTGGGGCTGGAATTCCCTGAACCAGGCGCAAAGCCCCATCACGGTGCCCGAGGTGCCCAGCGTCGCCACCAGATGGGTGAGCCTGCCGCCGGTCTGCTCCCAGATCTCCGGGCCGGTCTGATTGTAATGGGCCCGCCAGTTGGCCTCGTTATTGAACTGGTCGGTCAGAAAATAGCGCTCCGGGTATTCCCGCGCCAGTGCATAGGCTTTCTCGATAGCCCCGTCGGTGGCCCGCGCCGCCGGGGTCAGCAGAATCTGAGCGCCGTAGGCCTGCATGATTTTTCTGCGCTCCACCGAGGCGGATTCCGGCATCACCAGCATGCAGCGGTAGCCCTTGGCCGCACAGACCATGGCCAGCCCGATGCCGGTATTGCCGCTGGTCGCCTCGAGCACGATCTTGTCTTTGCCCAGCTCGCCCGAGGCCTCACCGGCCTCGATCATCGACAGCGAGATACGCTCCTTGACGGATCCGCCGGGGTTGCTCGCTTCAAGCTTGCCGACCACCGTCACCTTCTTGTTGGGGTTGAGCCGGTTAATGGTCACCAGCGGCGTATTGCCGATGGATTCAAGAATATTATTGAAAATCATATATACAAAATACCCACTGATTTTATCGTTCGATAATACAGCATATTTATCTCTTGGGCCGCTTGCAGGCCTGGGAAACATACCAGAGGCGCAGCATCGATTCCTTGATTGCCTCATCCTCGATAAAGTCGATCTGGGCCCGAAACGCATCCAACTGCTCTTCGGAAGGCGGCTCGAAGCGCACCCGGCCTTCGGCCTTTCTCTTCTCTCGCTCGGGCTCGGTTGGCCGCTCTTTGACAACAAAACGGATATCAGAAAAATAGGCGACGCGCAGGCAGCCGTTCAAGCGCTCGAGCAGCTGGAGTTTCTTGAACTGCAGCTGCTGCACCCAGGCGGAATTGTCCACCTCGAGCCAGAGCACGTCCTTGACCACTTTGAGCGGCCTGGAACAGGCGGCGGTTTCCGCATCCACCAGCGTTTTCCAGGCGGGAAACACCCGGTGCTGATCGAAGCGGTATTCCCAGTCCTTGTCGCGGATAAGTCCGGCGAAGGTATGGGACAAGGCCTCCACGTTCTTGTGCTTTGTGCGCCTGTTCATCGCGTCTCGCAATTGCCTGATTTCAACTGTCTTCTGATCGTTTTAATGCGTTGCACAGGTCTTGGCAAGCTCTGAAAATGCAAAAAGGCCTGTATGCCACGGGGGACATACAGGCCTTTACTGCCGGGAGTATCGCTTGGCAGAAGCTTCGGCAGACGTTTGGCGAAAGCCTAGTAGATGGTCAGGTACCTCTCAAGTTCCCAATCGGTCACCGCACAGCGGTAATGATCCCATTCCTTCTCTTTGCCTTCAATATATTTAGTGAATATGTGGTCGCCGAGGGTTTCCCGGGACAACGGATTGGCCTTGAACTCTTCAAGCGCTTCCTTGAGGCTGCCGGGCAGCACGGTGATCCCTTTCGCGTCCATCTGCGCGGAAGTCATCTCGAAGATATCTTCATCTACCGAGAACGGAGCTTTGAGGTCATTTTTGACCCCGTCCAGGCCGGCGTTGAGCATCATGGCAAAAGCCAGGTAGGGGTTGGTGCTTGGATCGGGGCAGCGCACCTCGGTGCGGGTGGACATGCCCCGGGCGGCGGGGATACGAATCAGCGCCGAACGGTTGGAGGCTGACCAGGCCGCGTAAACTGGTGCCTCGTAGCCAGGTACCAGACGCTTGTAAGAGTTGACCAGTGGATTTGTCACTGCAACGAAACTGCGGGCGTTCTTCAGAATGCCAGCGATGTATTTATAGGCGACATCGGAAAGCTGGATATCGTTGGACTCGTCAAAGAAAGCATTGGTGCCGTCAAGATTGAATAAAGACTGGTTGGTATGCATGCCGGAGCCGTTGATACCGAAGATCGGCTTGGGCATGAAGGTGGCGTGGAGCCCATAATTTGAGGCTATCGATTTCACGACCCATTTGAACGTGATGGTATTGTCTGCCGCGGTAATTGCATCGGCATACTTGAAGTTGATCTCATGCTGACCTTCGGCCACCTCGTGATGAGAGGCCTCGATTTCGTAGCCCATCTTCTCCAGAGTCTCGATGATTTCACGACGGCAGTCGCTGGCCTTGTCGTCTGGATCAGTAGTGAAGTAGCCGGCCACGTCATTGGTGATGGTGGTGGGCAGCCCCTCCTCGTCTCTTGCAAACAGAAAAAACTCAGCCTCGGTGCCAACATTCATGGTGTAGCCCAGCTCTTTAGCCTCGGCCAGCACCCGCTTGAGGTTGACGCGCGGACAGCCTGCAAACGGTGTTTCATCGCTTTTGTAGATGTCGCAGATGATGCGGGCGGCGGCGATTCCCTGCTTGTTTCTCCAGGGAAGCACCACAAAGGTGTCATAGTCGGGCTTCAAGTACATGTCGGACTCGTTGATCCGGACAAACCCCTCAATCGAGGAGCCGTCAAACATGATCTTACCGTCCAGAGCCTTTTCGATCTGGCTGCGTGGAATGGCGACATTTTTCATGAAGCCGAAAATATCAACGAACTGTAGACGGAAAAAATGAATATTTTTCTCCTCGATGATTTTCATTATTTCATCACGTGTCATCTCTTGTTTCTCCTGTTTAAAGGTTTTTCGCGATATTGATCTGATTGCACAATAATCAGTCAGGGTCCGTTTACCAATTTGTTACAATTTCTGCAACAAGAAAATTAGAAAAAAAGTTTTTCTTACAAAAATGTTAATTACGCCTAGCCTACCGTCGACTCATCCAGCTCTCCTATCGCATGCATGAGCCCGTTGATTATCTCCTTTCTGTATTCCCCATCCTCAAGCTTATTTCCTTTCTTATCAGTTACATAAAAAACATCGATAAGTTGGCCAACTTCGGTTGCGATAAACGCTTTATGGATGTTAATGCCGAAATCCGCCATGGTCTGGGTGATTCGGTAGAGTTGGCCGGGGCGGTCAGCGGCATGGACCTCGACAATGCTGAATTCGTCTGAGCCGCGGTCATCGATTTCCACCCGGCAATCGAAGCTGCCGATCAGTTCGCGTTTTCTGCCGTAGCTGTTCTTGAGTTTTTCATGCAGCCGGTAGCCCAGGCCAAGCCGATGATTGACGGCCCGGTCCAGATCCTGGTTGATGGCCTGCCAGTCACACTCGTCAAAATCGAACTGGTCCAGAGGCCGCACATCGATCATGTCGACCACCGTCCCGTCCGGCCAGGTGAAGATCTGGGCATTGACAACAGCCAGCTGGTTCAGGGTCATCACCCCGCAGATCTTGGCCAGCAGGCCGGGCTGGTCGGTCGACATCACCAATACGGACCAGTGATCGCCAGTCTGCTCGCCGACCACCAGGGACTTCTGCCGGACGATCTGATAATAGTCCCGATGATAGCGCAGATGCGACAAGACGGTTCCCGGGGTGAAGCTCGACAGATAATCGGCTGCCAGATCATCCACCTGCATCCGCAGTCCCGTCTCCCCTGCAGCCAGCAGCCGCACCTGCTCGCGCAGCCAGGCAATGCCTTCCTCGTATTGCTGGTCGGCAATGGAGGGACCATGCGTCCCCGAGGCAGCCACCTCGAGATAGGCCTTGAGCTTGAGGTACATATCCCGCATCAACTGCGCCTTCCAGTCACTCCAGGCCGACGGGCCGGTGGCACGTGAATCGGCGACAGAGAGCAGATAGAGCATGGCCAGGTGCTCGACATTGGTGATGGTGTCGGCACAGCGTTTGATAAAAGCAGGGTCCTCCAAGTCTCGCCGCAGGGCATTTTCCGGAATGAACAGGTGGTAGCGAATCAGAAAGCTGAGCGTGACGATCTCCTCGTCTTCGAGACAGAGCCGCCGGCCGATCTCACAGGCCAGCTCGGCGCCATATTCCGAGTGGTCGCGGCCCGAACGTTTACCGATGTCGTGCAGCAGCGCGGCCAGATACAGCGGCCGCCCGGTCTGCACCAGCTCGGCAATTTCCGGCTCTTCGGCCAGCACCCGGTGCAGTTCAGCCACCGCCTGCAGCAGGTGCCGGTCCACCGTATAGATGTGATAGACATCGTGCTGAGCCAGCGCGTCGATTCTGGCAAATTCCGGGATGTACATACCCAGCAACCCGGTCTCCAGCATCCCTGCGAGAACCGCTAGTACATCGACCGCAGAACTCAAAATGGTATGAAAAGGCTTGGCCATCCGTGGCGAGGAGCGCAGTTTGGTGGTAATCAGGGACAGATTGTCGGTGATTAACATCTTGGAGCGATGGTGCACCTCCACTCCGGTTTTGGCCGAGGCCAGAAAGGTGCGCATCAGCAGATGGGGTTTGGCGGCAAGATCTTCAGCCGAGACCTTCAGTTGGACCCGGTTATCGAGGATTTCGATACCTTTTTCCAGTTCACGATCGCTGATCAGCCTGCCCTTGTCGGTCAGACCCAGCACCTCGTTGACATGATCGAAAAACAGATCGTGAACCACCGTGATGGTTCTCAAGTGAGCGTACACGTCGCGCATAAAGCTCTCGACACTGAGCCCGCTGCCGGAATCCTCATAGGCAAAGGCTCCGGCCATCTCTTCCTGCTGCTCGAAATAGAGCTGATCGTTTTTGCGGCCGCTGATGTAGTGGAGCCGGTTTCTGATCCGAACCAGCATATTGTGGGCGTCGTCGAAGCGCTCGCCTTCACTCTGCAACAAAAAGCCGGCCTCGACAATTTCGTCGAAGGTGTTGATCCCGAAAACCACCTTTGCCGCCCAGATCATCGACTGGATATCGCGCAGACCGCCCTTGCTCTCCTTGATATTGGGCTCCAGCAGATAACCGTGGCTGCCGAATCGATCCCGGCGCTCGTCGTTGAACCGGTTCAGGTTGGCAATGAATTCATCGCGCCTCCCCTCGACGAACTCCTGGCGATAGACACCCATCAGCTTCTCGAACAACCCGGCTGAGCCGCCAATCAGGCGGGCATCGAGCAGGGCCACCTGAAAGATGAAATCTTCGGCCGCCTGTTTCATCGACTCATCGACGGTGCGAACACCGTGACCGACTTCGTAGCCGGTGTCCCAGAGCGGATAGAGGATGCCATCGGCCAGATCGCCGATCCTCTCCCTGATGTCGGGCTCAAACAGGATCATCAGGTCGATATCTGAAAACGGAAAAAGCTCCTGCCGACCGTAGCCGCCCAGCGCGATCAGCGCCACCTCGGAGGAGAGTGCTTTATCGGCGACGCTTTCCAGACAATCAATAATAAACTGATCGGCCAGCCTGCTGTGATTGCGCAGCAGGGATTTCCCACTCAGGCCCTGGGCCCAGAGTTCATCAAGGGCCTGGCGCTGAGTCTTAAGCTTGGCCTGCATATGAATCAGACCGCATCCCGGTTTTCTTCTCCGGTACGCACCCTGACGATACGCTCTACCTGGGTAACGAAGATTTTACCGTCGCCAATCTTGCCGGTTTTAGCCGTCTCTCTAATTTTTTCGACCACCTGATCAGCCACATCGGCTGGCACCACCACTTCGATTTTCACCTTAGGGATGAATTCGACCAGGTACTCGGCCCCCCGGTAGATCTCGGTATGCCCCTTCTGCCGACCATAGCCCTTAACTTCGGAAATGGTCATGCCCATGATACCGATTTCATTTAATCCGTCTTTGACGTCATCGAGTTTGGACGGTTTGATAATGGCTTCTATTTTCTTCATGGTTTTCCTCTTGCTGAATCACCGTCATTGCGGTCGGCTCATCCGGGAGAATCTTGGCCCGGGCGAAGCGACGGCAGCCCATCTTAACTTAAGCTGTATTAATTATAAGCAGTCTCGGAATGCTCGGTGGAGTCCAGGCCGGCCACTTCAGACTCATCGCTCAAGCGCAGACCGATAGTTGCGTTGATCACCTTGAAGATACACCAACTGACCCCAAAGGCATAGACGCTGACCACAACCGCACCGATAATCTGGGCAACCAACTGGCCCGGGTTGCCGGCAAACAGACCGTCCACCCCGCCGGGGTTGACCGCGGTGGTGGCAAACAGCCCGAGACTTATTGTCCCTAACAGGCCGCCGACCCCGTGAATGCCGACCACGTCGAGTGAATCGTCGAGCTTGAATCTGCCTTTCATATTAACAAAAGTATAGCACAGCGCACCACCCATAAGGCCGACCAGGATCGCCGTGTTCGGGCCGACGAAACCAGCGGTCGGGGTAATGGTTGCCAGGCCGGCGATGGCGCCGGAGGCGGCGCCGAGCGTGGTCGGATTGCCCTGCATCTTCCATTCCAGAAGCACCCACATCGCCATGCCGGCCATACCGGCAAAGTGCGTCGCCACGAAGGCGGTTGCGGCAACTTCGTCTGCCGCCAGCGCCGATCCGCCGTTGAAGCCAAACCAGCCGAACCAGAGCAGTCCGGTGCCGATCACGGTCATCGGCAGGTTGTGCGGCATAAAACTGGTCCGCCCGTAGCCTCTTCTCGGACCGATAACCAGCACCCCGGCCAGCGCTGCCATGCCGCAGGTGGCATGGACCACCAGGCCACCGGCAAAATCCATCACGCCGATCGCCCCGAGCCAGCCGCCCTTGCTCCAGATCCAATGACAGACCGGGTTGTAAACCAGGATGGCCCAGAGCACCGAAAATATGATAAACGGCACAAACTTGACCCGTTCGGCGAAGGCGCCGGTGATCAAGGCCGGGGTAATAATGGCGAACATGCACTGATAGACCATGAACACCGTCTGGGGAATGGTCGTCGCATAATCGGGGCTTGGCGCGGAGGTCACGGTGTTGAGGCCGAACCAGGACAGATCCCCGATAAATCCGCCAATAGAGGGGCCAAATGACATCGAATAGCCGAGATAGACCCACTCGATCGAGATCAGCGAGATCATGAACAGGCTCTGCATAATGGTGCCCAGCACATTTTTACTCCGCACCATACCGCCATAAAAAAGTGCCAGCCCGGGCGTCATCAATAGCACCAGCCCGGCCGACGCCAGAATAAAAACCGTGTCCGCCTTGTTCATGTTCCCCTCCTTGGTAAAAAACGTTTGCCGGTCTGTGCAACCGCCACCATTAATTACATTATTGTAATAAAATTGTAATTTACAGACAAACAGATAACATAGATGGGAACATTTTCAATATTTTTTATTCTGTTTTCTTCTCGACCCTTCTGTGTGCAGAGATAAATTAATATGTATTATTAGTTATTTATCCAACCATCTCTGATCATGAATACGCATTGAACATTTGTGTTAAATATTGCTTTTAAAATTGCACTGCTCTGGCGATCCCCTCTGAGCTCCGAACTGGCTTTCAGCGCCTCTTTTCTGCAGCGGCCTCTGCTGCTTGACCCGCCGTTTCCAGAGTTGACGTTCTACCGTGAGCATGGTTGGATAACAGGCCAAATTCAGCCGCTCACCCTAGACATTTCATGGAAAAACAACGAAAACTATTATTATCTGAACAATATCGAAAGTTTGATCTAAAGTTACACAATTATGCAAACAACACCGTTTGTACCCGTTAGAATAAGCGCTGAAAAAACAGCATTTCCACCCTTCGGGCTAGCAGGCCGTATCGACTCGTGAACTATTCAGGCTAAAACTCCAGGATCAGCAGATGAACGTCAACGGAACCCATTATCGCACCATCTGGGTTGATCAGCACAGCAGCACAACTATCAGGATCATCGATCAGCGCCAGTTGCCCCATCGTTTTGAAACCGTCGCCCTGCACACCGTCGAAGACGCCCACCGCGCGATCAAGGATATGCTCATCCGAGGTGCCGGACTGATTGGCGCCACTGCCGGCTACGGCATGTATCTGGCAGCACTTGCGGCAGGCGAAAACACTATCCACCGGGATTTGCAGGAGGCAGCCCGCCTGCTCAAGAGAGCCCGGCCCACCGCCCGCAACCTGGCCTGGGCGGTGGACCGGGTGCTGTTCTCGGTGGCCTCGCTGGCAGAAGCTGATGCAATTCGCCGGCAGGCTCTTGGTACGGCAAACCAGATTGCCGACGAGGATGCTGAGTTCTGCCGCCGGATCGGCCAGCACGGCAAGGAGTTGATCCGCGAACTCTCCCACAGGAAAAAAGGCGCCCCGGTGAACATCCTGACCCACTGTAATGCCGGCTGGCTGGCCTTTGTCGATTACGGCAGCGCCATCGCCCCGATCTATGCCGCCCGAGACGAGGGCCTCGATCTGCACGTCTGGGTGGATGAGACCCGGCCCTGGAACCAGGGCGCCAAATTGACCTGCTGGGAACTGCGTCAGGAAAATATCGACCACACCCTGATCGCCGACAACACCGGTGGCCATCTAATGCAGAACGGCCTGGTGGATATGGTCATCGTCGGCTCGGACCGCACCACCTATACCGGCGACGTGGCCAACAAGATCGGCACCTACCTCAAGGCGCTCGCCGCCCGGGACAACGATATCCCCTTCTATGTGGCCCTGCCTTCCTCGACGCTGGACTGGAGCATCGACAAAGGAGCTGATATTGATATAGAAACCCGGCCCGGAGATGAAATTACTGCTATCACCGGATGCACAAAAAATGGTACGATAGAGTCAGTCAGTGTGGCACCTGAAGGTACCAGAGCGCTCAATTACGGATTTGACGTCACACCTGCCCGGCTGGTCACCGCGCTGATAACCGAACGGGGCATCGTCAAGGCTGAAAAATCTGCGATTGGCGCGATGTTCTCCGACCAGAAACCCACCATCGCCATTTAATTAAGAAACAAGGAGCCCGCATGGCACACGGTGAAAAACGCAAGTACATCAGATGGGATTCGATCCATCTGCTCGATTACGTCGTCATTGAACCCGATGGATCCCGTGGACGCTACTCGATGGGCAGAACGCTTGACGTGAGCCTGAACGGGGTGAAACTGGAAACCGTTTACCGGCTGCCCGTGGACACCGAGTTGGAGATCACGGTCGGTATAGAGCAGGACCTGATCGACCTGATCGGGCGGGTCACCCACACCAATACCCGGGGCGGGCGTTATGTGTCAGGCGTCGAATTTGTGAAGATGTCGGCCGAGGGCAGGCGCATTTTCCGGCTCTACACCGACGCCTTCAAGAAGCATCGGGAAGAACCACTGCCGGCCGACTGAAACAGACAACCGGCAATCCCTGCCAGGTGCACAATCAGCTGGACAGCTCTGGCGCAAACGGGCACCGGACCGCCGCTGCCCGGCCTTCGACCACTCCTATTCGTTCCTGCCATAGATATCTTCAAATCGAACGATATCATCTTCACCCAGATAACTGCCGATCTGCACCTCGATCAGTTCCAGCGGGATAACCCCCGGGTTTTCCAGCCGGTGCAGGTTGCCGGCCGGGATGTAGGTGGACTGGTCCTCGTGCAGCAGGATTTCCTTGTCGCCGTTGGTCACCAGGGCCGCCCCCTTGACCACCACCCAGTGTTCATGGCGGTGATGATGCATCTGCAGTGAAAGTTTCTGGTGCGGATCAACGGTGATTTTCTTGATCTGATAGCGCGGCTGGATAGCCAGCACCGAGTAAGAGCCCCAGGGCCGGTAAACCGTCTGGTGGAACTTGAACTCAGCCCGCCCCTCGGATTTCAGCTTATCGACCACTTTCTTGACGTCCTGGGACCGTGACAACGGCGCGACCAGCACCGCGTCGGCGGTTTCGACCACCAGTGTATCTTCGAGCCCGACGGCGGCGATCATCAGGTCTTCGGCCCGGATCAGTGAATTTCTGGTATCTTCCAGCAGCACGTCGCCCTGGCTGACATTACCGAACGCATCTTTCTCAAGAACTTCGTAAAGCGCCTGCCATGAGCCGATATCGCTCCAGCCCAAATCGGCAGCAACCACCACCGCACGGTCGGTTTTTTCCATCAGCGCATAGTCGATGGACTCGGACGCACAGCGCTCCATCGCTTCCGAGCCGAACCGGTAAAAGCGCTCATCCCGTGTACCGACGGCCACTGCTTCGGCCATTGCCGCCAGTATGTCCGGATCATGCTGCTCCATTTCCCGGCGGAAGCTCTCGACTGTAAAGGCGAACATGCCGCTGTTCCAGAAATAATTGCCCGCCGCCAGATACTGTTCGGCCACACTGAGCTCCGGTTTTTCTTTAAAAGACAAAACCTTAC
>Ga0316195_10000658_pt1 | contig 14302 bp, 13 predicted proteins | sample Phised1_MG_FD_204937 | JGI IMG/M metagenome (GOLD analysis project Ga0316195, IMG submission 204937) | Coastal sediment microbial communities from Maine, United States - Phippsburg sediment 1 | ecosystem: Environmental > Aquatic > Marine > Coastal > Sediment | place: USA: Maine | collected... | reverse complement strand
ATATTGTATTTGTCAGCCTTCAGCCAGACCCGGGTCATGACTTCCTGCACGAGTTCGTCGGCGACCAGGTCTGCCCCCGGCTCGCGCGCCAGACTGTAGGCGCGGATAAGCGGAGCGTAGTGGTCGAACAGTTGTTCGAACGCTTGTTTATCGCGGTGCCTGGCGACCTTGTCGAGGCATTCGCTAAGCTTTGCCAGCTTGTCGCCGGGTGATCTGTTTTTTGCCATGTACGCCATTGTATACTCACAGGCCTGGAATGTAGGATATTATACGGGTCGATAACTAAACCGGATCACCGCTTGATCCAAAGCGCCAGGCCAGGCGTATAACCGCTCCAACAACCACTTACATAGCAGGGCAGGTTTGCCAGATGACGACGACTATGCCGGTATTAGAGCATTTCAAGGACTATTTCAGGTTTCTGCACCAGTCGGATCTCTCCCGGCTGCGGGAAATCTACGCGGATCGGATCGTGTTCAAAGACCCGGTGCATGACATTCGCGGGCTGGTAGAGCTGGAAGACTATTTTACTTCGATGTGCGGGGATCTCAGTGACTGCCGCTTCGAATACCTGGACGAGGTGGTTGGTGTGGACGCGGCCTACATCAAATGGGTAATGCATTTTCGCCATCCGCGACTGCGTAATCGGCTTATCAGCGTGCGCGGGGTCAGCCATCTCAAGTTCAGCGACAAGATCGAATACCATGAAGACTTTTACGACATGGGCGCCATGTTGTACGAGCAGCTACCGGTGCTCGGTAATGTTACCCGGTGGCTCAGGCTGCGACTGGCGAGTTGAAGACGGTGGCTGACAGTTCCGGCAAGGTGATCTGGGTGACTGGCGCCAGCAGCGGCCTGGGACGCAGCCTCGCCCTGCAGTTGGCCGAGCGCGGCGCGTTGGTGATTGCCTCGGCACGCGGTGAACAGGCGCTGCGGGACCTGGCTGCAGAGCACAGCAACATTCGGCCCTTGCCCCTGGATATCACCGACGCCGACGCCATTGCCGCGTTGCCAGCCAGGCTTGCTGAAATCAGCGCGCACCTGGATCAGGCAATCCTGAATGCGGGTGTCTGCGAGTACCTGGATTTTCCCAATCCCGACTGGGACGCCGTAAAGCGAGTCATGCAGGTAAATTTCTTTGGCAGCGTCGATTGCGTTCGGGTTGCCCTGCCGCTGCTCCGGCTTAGCCCGCAGGCACGACCGGGGCTGGTGATCGTCGCGTCGCAGGTTACCGCGGCGCCGTTTCCGCGCGCCGAGGCGTATGGCGCCTCCAAGGCGGCTTTGCAGTATTTCTGCGACAGCCTGCGCGTCGATCTTGCGCGCGAGGAAATCGATGTCTGCGTCGTAAACCCGGGCTTTGTCGATACTCCGCTGACGCGACGCAACGATTTTGACATGCCGTTTTTGATGGATGTGGACAAGGCTGCAGGCCTGATAGTCAGGAAACTGCAATCGCGTCCGCGCCAGTTCAGTTTCCCGTTGCGGTTATGCTGGTTGCTTGGCCTGTCCAGGCTGATGCCGTCCACGTGGCAGAAACTGGTGGCGCCGGCTCGGCAGGCATCCGCGCTGGAAGCAGGGGCAGATTCATGAAGATCGCTATTATTGGCGCCGGAATTTCCGGCCTGACAGCCGCGCATTACCTGCGCGATCGGCACGAGTTGACGCTGTACGAGTCAGCCGATCGAATCGGCGGCCATACCGCCACCGTCGACGTCGACTGGCAGGGGCGAAATTACAGCATCGATACCGGTTTCATCGTGTATAACGACTGGACCTACCCGAACTTCATCGAGTTGCTGGGCGATCTCGGGGTCGACACCAGGCCAACCGAAATGAGTTTCAGCGTACGCTGTGACAATAGCGGTCTCGAGTACGGTGGCAACAATCTGAATACCCTGTTTGCGCAACGCAGCAACCTGTTGCGGCCGTCCTTTCACGGCATGTTGCGGGACATATTGCGGTTCAACCGTGAAGCGGTGCGGGACCTGGACGATGGCCGCATTGCGGCCACAACCACGCTCGGGGATTACCTGTCTGAAAATCGCTATGGCAGCGCGTTTATCGACAAGTATCTGTTGCCGATGGGCTGCGCCATCTGGTCCGCTTCGACCCAGCGCATGATTGACTTCCCCTTGCTTTTCTTTGTCCGTTTTTTCAAGAATCACGGCCTTCTGAGTGTCAATAACCGACCGCAGTGGCACGTGATCGAGGGCGGTTCGCGCAGTTATCTGCAACCGCTGACGCTTGGGCTGCAGGACAGCATCCGGCTGAATGCCCAGATCGAATCGGTGCGAAGAGGGCAGGGATCTGTCGAGCTGATCATGGCAGACGGACGCCAGCTGCAATACGACCAGGTCGTTTTTGCCTGTCACAGCGACCAGGCTCTGGCCTTGTTGGGCGATGCCACGGCGGCCGAACGCGAAGCGCTCGGGGCGATTCCTTACCAGTCGAACGAAGTCGTGCTGCACACCGATGACAGCCTGCTGCCGCGTCGACGCAGCGCCTGGTCAAGCTGGAATTACTGGTTGCGCGAACTGCGCCAGGAACGGGCCGTGCTGAACTACAACATGAATATATTGCAGGGCCTGGAAAGCGATACCACCTTTGTCGTCACGCTAAACGCGACCGAATCGATTGACCCGGCAAAGATCATCGGTCAATACAGCTACAGTCACCCCGTATTTTCCCTGGCGGGGATTAGCGCCGCGCAAAATATCGAATCCTTCAACGGTCTTAATCGCAGCTGGTTTGCCGGCGCCTATCTCGGTAACGGTTTCCACGAGGATGGCGTGGTCAGCGGCAAGCGGGTGGCGGCTGCGATAAACCGCATGGCGGCCGCGAGCGGCGACAAGTCGCAGGCGCGCGAGGCGTCGCTGCATGCATAGCGCCATCTACCAGGGCTTTCTGCGACACCGGCGCTTCACCCCGCATGAACACCGCTTCACTTACCGGGTGTTCATGATGTATCTGGATCTGGACGAGCTCGAGCGGGTGCTGGCGTTGTCGCCATTCTGGTCGACAGGTCGGTGGCGGCCGGCGCGTTTCCAGCGCAGTGACTTTCTCGGCGATCCCGCGATGCCCCTGAAACAGGCGGTACTTACGCGGATACACGAAGAGACGGGTGTATGGCACGAGGGTAGCGTGCGCATGCTGGCCAACTTGCGTTATTTCGGCTTCGTCATGAACCCGATCACCTGTTACTACTGTTTCGACCCCGAGGAAAAGCTGCGCTACATTGTCGCCGAAGTAACCAATACACCCTGGAACGAACGCCAGAGCTACGTGCTGTCCTGTGATCCGCAGCAACGCTTTCAACGTATCAATTTCCAGAAAGAAATGCATGTTTCGCCTTTTAACCCGCTCATCATGAACTATCGCTGGTGCAGTAACGAGCCGCGAAAAATGTTGACCTTGAACCTGGAGAGCCTGTGCGACGACGAGGTCCATGTCGATGCTACCATGGCGCTGAAGCGACGCGAGTTGAGTTCCGGCGCGCTGGCGCAGGTCTTGCTGCAGCATCCGTGGATGACCGGCAAGGTGGCTTTTACGATCTACTGGCAGGCTCTCAAGCTGTGGCTGAAACGAAATCCGGTTTATGATCACCCTGGCGGGGGCGTCCCGCATCGTCAAGACGAACCAACAATAAACAGGCTGAAAACGAAATCATGAATTCGCTTACCCCATCCGTAGTCTCCCGAACTGGAAATCTCGGTTTCCTCGGTAATCTTGCCAAAACCCAGGTCATCAAACGCATGCAGGGCCTGCCGTTCGGCCGCCTGACGATCGAAGACGGCGATGAAATATTCGAGTTTGGCAATCCTGCCGAGACATCCCGCGTCGATGCGCGAATCATCGTACACGACAGCAGCGCGTTCCGTGATTTTGCCTTTGGTGGCTCCATCGGTGGCGCCGAGGGCTACATGCTCGGTAAGTGGTCGTCGCCCGACCTGCTGGAAGTGGTTCGACTATTTTGTATCAATGTCGATTTCCTCAACCAGTTTGATGGATCCCGGCCGATACTGCAGCGCGCTCAGGACAAGCTGTTCCACTTTCTCAATCGCAATACCGAGAAACAGGCGCGCGAGAACATTTCACGCCACTATGACCTCAGCAACGACTTTTTCGCATTGTTTCTGGACCCGCAGATGATGTATTCGTCGGCGATCTTCCCGCACGAAGAGGCGACACTCGAGGAAGCGGCGATACACAAGCTCGACGTGATTTGTGAAAATCTCCAGCTCGGTCCTGAAGACCACCTGCTGGAAATTGGTACCGGCTGGGGTGGCCTTGCCGTGCATGCGGCGAAAAACTACGGTTGTCGCGTCACCACCACAACCATCTCGCGTGAACAGTATGACATCGCCTGCAAGCGGGTAATCGCCGAGGGCCTCGAGCAACAAATTACGGTCTTGCTGGAAGACTATCGCAATCTGACGGGTCGCTATGACAAGCTTGTTTCAGTCGAGATGATCGAGGCAGTCGGTCATCAATATTACGGGCAGTACTTCAACGGCTGCGCGTCGCTGTTGAAAAACGACGGCCTGATGTTATTGCAGGCGATTACCATTCCGGACCAGCGTTACGACTATGCCCGGCGGTCGGTCGATTTCATTCAACGCTATATTTTCCCCGGCGGTTCATTGCCAAGCCACGAGGCGATGATTGCCGCGGTCAAGCGTCACACCGACCTGACCATGGTGGGTTTGCGCGAAATTGGCGAAGACTATGCGCGCACCCTGCAAGTCTGGCACGAGCGTTTTAGCACTCGCCTCGAAGAAGTGCGCGAACTCGGTTTTGACGATTACTTCATTCGTATGTGGAATTATTACCTGTGTTACTGCCAGGGTGGTTTCGAGGAACGCATTATCGGGACTTCGCAAATCCTGTTCGCAAAACCGGGTTGGCGGCAGGGATCATGAAAGACGCGCATATCAAGCGCTGCAAATGGCTTGGCACCGGTCTGGCGCTTTTTCTGCTGGCTGGTTTTGCCGATGCCGCCGACCGGTCCACGCAGACTACCGCCGAGGCTTTCGACCTGGAAAGCGGTGAACTGCTGTACCGCGAAGTTCATTGCGTAAACGCCGACGTCAGCGAGCGCGAGGTTTTCTACCAGGGTAAGGATGGCGAGCTGTTGGCGCGTAAACTGGTGGATTACCGTCCCGGTGCGACCACGCCTGCATTCGAGCAGCAGAATTTCTACTCCAGTGAGACCATCCGGGTCGGGCTGGAGCAGGGTAAGGTGAAAATGGAGATTGTCGATACCGCGAGCCTCGAGCCACGTAGCGCGGTAGCGGTACAGCCTGGCGCCGGCCTGCCGGTCGTCATCGACGCCGGCTTTGACGCATTCGTGCGCGAACACTGGGACGAGCTTGTCGCGGGTGACAATCGCGAGTTCCAGTTCCCGTTCGCCGACCGCGAAAGCCTGGTGGAATTGCGCATTGGCCGACTCGGTTGTAGTTATGACAGCCTCACCGACCAGTGCTTCAGGCTGGATCTCGCCAACTGGTTCCTGCGCATGGTGGTCGCGCCCATCGAACTGGGCTACGATCCGGACAGCCGTCGGCTGGTGCGTTATCGCGGGCTTTCCAATATCGGCGATGCCAACGGCAATGGCCTGATCGTCGACCTGCGCTACGATTATCGTAATGTCCCCAGGGATGCCTGTGCCGTGATCCAGCAGCAGTTGGCGAACGACTCCGCAACAATGCCCTACGGCCGCCTGGCCATCAATAACTGAAACAGACAACTATGTTGAAGACAATTCTTTTGGCTTTGTGCGCGGTTGCGCTAAGCGCCTGCTCCTCGGTCAAGGTCGAGGATTACGCCAGCAATAAACCCGTGCTGGTGCCAGAGACATTTTTCGATGGCAAGCTGGTGGCACACGGTATCGTCAAGGATCGTGGCGGCAAGGTAATCCGCTATTTCAGCGCCGATATCGATGCCTGGTGGGAGAATGGCGTCGGTACGCTGGATGAGCGCTTCATCTTCGATGATGGTGAAGCCCAGACGCGAGTCTGGAAACTCGAAAAGAATGAGGACAGCAGCTATCGCGCTACCGCGGGTGACGTGATCGGCGAAGGCAGGATGAAAGTTTCCGGTAACGCTTTATTCCTCGACTACGTGTTGCGCGTGCCCTACGACGGCGACACCATCGACCTGCGCATCGATGATCGGATGTACCAGGTATCGGATCGGGTGTTATTGAACGAGTCGATCATGACCAAGTTCGGTGTCGAGGTCGGCGAGGTCACCCTGGTGATCCTCAAACTATAGCGCGCCAGGCCGGTGCGCTGCCGCAGTCGTGGCAGCAGGGATCGGCGAGACGAATTTGATTGTTACTTGCGCGGCGGCAGGCCGGTGTGTTGCGTCAGTAAGCGACCTTTTTTCAGCGCAGCGCCCTTACCCTGATAGCTGTTTTTGCGGCGTGGGCTGTGGTATTCATCGCGGTCGCGCGGCTGGTAGGCCGGAATCAGCTGGGCCTTGCCGTTGCCAATCAGGTCTTCGCGGCCCATTTCCTTTAGCGCCGCGCGCAGCATGGGCCAGTTCGCCGGGTCGTGGTAACGCAAAAAAGCCTTGTGCAAACGACGCTGCTTTTCTCCCCTGGCGGTCACCACGTCTTCGCTGTCCCGGCGTACGCGCCTGAGTGGATTCTTGCCACTGTGATACATGGCCGTCGCGGTCGCCATCGGTGACGGGTAAAAGTTCTGTACCTGATCCGCGCGAAAACCGTTCTGCTTCAGCCACAGGGCAAGATTCATCATGTCTGCGTCGGTGGTGCCCGGATGCGCCGCAATAAAGTACGGAATCAGGTATTGCTCCTTGCCCGCCTTGCGCGAAAACTTTTCGAACAATAGCTTGAAGCGATCGTAGCTGCCCATGCCTGGCTTCATCATTTTTGACAGGGGCCCTTGCTCGGTGTGCTCGGGTGCGATCTTGAGATAGCCGCCCACGTGGTGAGTCACCAGCTCCTCGATATAGGCAGGCGACTCGACCGCGAGATCGTAGCGCAGGCCGGAACTGATCAGCACTTTCTTGACGCCGTCGATTGCGCGCGCGGCCCGGTAGAGTTCGATCAGCGCGGAATGATCTGTATTTAGATTGTCGCAGATGCCGGGATAAACGCAGGACGGTCGGCGGCAGGCTGTTTCGATTGTCTTCGATTTACAGGCGATACGGTACATGTTCGCGGTCGGTCCGCCGAGGTCCGACACGACCCCGGTGAAGCCGGGCACCTTGTCGCGCATGGCTTCGATTTCGCGCAGGATGGAACCCTGTGAACGATTCTGGATTATGCGCCCCTCGTGCTCGGTAATCGAACAGAACGTGCAACCGCCGAAGCAGCCGCGCATGATGTTCACCGAAAACCGGATCATTTCGTAAGCCGGAATGCGCGCCTCACCGTAAGCCGGATGCGGCCGGCGCGCGTAGTCGAATCCGAACACGTAATCCATTTCCTCGGTAGTCAGCGGAATCGGTGGCGGATTGAACCAGATTTTCTGGCCGCCCTGGTTTTGTACCAGCGCGCGCGCATTGCCAGGATTGGTCTCGAGGTGTAACACGCGGTTGGCATGGGCATAGAGTACCGGGTCGCGTTTGACGTCGTTGTACGAGGGCAGGCGCACCACGGTATGCAGACGTTTTTCCAGCTTCTGTTGAACCCGTGCCAGTTTACCTTCGAGTCGAATTTCCGCAGCGGATGCCTGCTCGTCTGCCGCATTGGTGGCACAGGCAGTTTCATCGATGATCGCATAGGGGCTGATCGGCTGCTCGACCCGACCCGGTTTATCGACATTGGTAGAGTCGATTACGGTCCAGTCGGCTGGCAGGTCCTTGATGAAAAACGCGGTGCCGCGAATGTCGGTGATCTGCTCGATGCTATGGCCGTTGGCGAGTCGAAAAGCGAGCTCCACCAGCGCGCGTTCGGCATTGCCGTACAGCAGGATGTCTGCCCTGGCATCGGCGAGGATGGAGCGCCGCACCTTGTCCTGCCAGTAGTCGTAGTGAGCGATGCGTCGTAGCGAGGCCTCGATGCCGCCGATCACGATCGGAGTGTCGCCGTAGGCCTCGCGGCAGCGCTGCGAATACACGATCGAGCATCGATCGGGACGCTTGCCGCCGATATCGTCCGGCGAATAGGCGTCGTCGCTGCGTATCTTGCGGTCGGCAGTGTACCGGTTGATCATCGAATCCATGTTGCCGGCGGTCACGCCGAAAAACAGGTTGGGCTTGCCGAGTACCTTGAAGGCGTCTGGCGAATGCCAGTCGGGTTGCGCAATGATGCCGACGCGGTAGCCCTGCGCTTCCAGCAGGCGGCCGATGATGGCCATGCCGAAACTCGGATGGTCGACGTAGGCGTCGCCGGTGACGATGATAATGTCGCAGCTGTCCCAGCCGAGCTGATCCATCTCGGCACGCGACATCGGCAGCATCGGCGCTGTGCCAAAGCATTCCGCCCAGTACAGCGGGTACTGGTTCAGGGGTCGAGCTTGTGAGCTGAGTTCGATTTGCATGGTCATTTCCACCAGGGTCGCGATTCTACCCGATCGAGGCGAATATTGTGCGCAAATCTGTTATGTGGTGGGCACGGTCAATGATTTATGCCGTGGCCGCCGTGCAGATAGCGGATCTCGCTGGCAAGGCAGGGAATGTCCTCGTTGCTCAGTGCCGCGGCAATAGCGCGCCTGGTTCCGGTTCCGATAATTCGCGCCAGGCGTAACGATTCTGTGGAACGATTCGTGGCCGTGATTACGGCTGGATCATGCATCGCTGCTAGAGCACGAGGTTGAGCAACGCCAGGCACAGCAACAATGCGATGGCGGCGCGGCGGAACAGTGTTTCGCTGGCATTGTGAAAGCCGCGTGTACCGAGCCAGGCGCCGAGTAAATAACTAGCCGCCCCGGGCGCCGCGGTGATGACATCGTCGACGCCGGTAGTGCCGTTCAGGGTCGATATCAGCGCAAAGCCGAGAATGGTGAAAAAAGACCAGGAAATGATCAGCGTGCGCCCCTCGTTCTTGTCGTAGGGGCCGAGCAGGATTATGACGGCTGCGACCAGCGCGATATAGGAGCCGCCGAATATGATACCGGAGACGAGGCCGACAACAATCAACCATGCCGTCGTCATCGGCCGCCGGTAGCGAAACCCGATCAGCATGGAAATACAGGCCGCGGCGATAATCAGCGCTATCGCGCGTTTCATCCACAATGGATCGAGTTCCAGCAGCAGCCAGTGTCCCAGCGGCATGCCGATCAGTGTCGGCACTACCATGCTTGCGGTCACGCGCCAGTTTACCTGGCGGTAAATCGCCTTGAACAGGTAAATGCTGGCAAAAAAATCGACCACGAGGATTTTGGAGACGACACTGTAAGGCGTAAAAAACAGGGTCAGAATGGCGAGAATGAATGCTGGCCCGCCAAACCCGGTAAAACCGCGAACCAGGCCAGCGCCAAAAGCGACGATGGCGATGATCGCCATGCCGGGCTCGCCGCCAAAACGGATATCGAGGAATTCCATCGGCAATTTTCGAAGCGCGGTCTAGATGTCGAAATAATCGCGCATGCGGTAAAAAGCGAGGCCGGCGCGCAGGTACTGACGACGCAGAAAAGCGAGCGGGAACCTGGGTGGTCGGCCCTGAAAGATGGCGGGTAAATGCTTTGGCAAAAGATCTCTGGACGAGGCAGCGCCTGCCAGCCAACGCGCGATTTCGCGACCGCTCCAGGTGGCGGTGTTGACGCCGTTGCCGTGGTAGCCGTAGCCGAAGTAAACCGACGGATCCTCGGGCATGCGGCCGATCGAGGGACGGAAATTCATCGCGAAACAGACCAGCCCGCGCCATTGATGGGTGTATTCGAGATCGGCAAACTGCGGCCACATTTGCGCGATCGAGTGCTTGAGTCCGGCGTAGGTCTGCTCGGCTCCTTCCGGGTCGCCGAGATGATTGGCGCGCCCGCCGAGCAGGAAGCGTTTGTCGGCAAGCAAACGGTAATAAAAGAACATGTGCCTGGAATTAAAGGTCGGGTTCTCGCTGTGCCAGCCGCGCGCACTCAACTCGTCGTCGCTCATCGGCCGCGTCACCACGATGGCGCTTTGCAACGGTAAGGGTCGTCCCTCGACACCGCGATGCAGGTGTTCGGGCATGAAGCCGTTGCCAGTGAGTATCACCTGTTTTGCCGACAGGCTGCCGTTTGCGGTTTCGAGCCAGTGCCTGCCGTCCTGTTTGCGCCAGCTCAAAACTTCGCTGTGCGCATGCAGGCGTGCGCCGCGACGCACTGCTGCCGCGCCGAGCCCGCGCGCGTAGCGCAACGGGTGTAAACCGAAGGAAGGACGATGCCGCACCGCGCCATGTTGATGAGGGGCGTCGTAACCGATCTCGCGAAATTCCTCGCGGCTGTGCAGGCTTACCTCCAGGCCGAGCTTGCTGCGTTCGAATTCCGCGGCCTGTTCCAGCTCGGCAAAATGCGCGGGGCTCTCGGCAACGATGAATTCGCCATCGCCCTGTGCGAGAAAGTCGATCTTTTCATCCTTGCCGATATCGCGCACCAGGTTTACCGCATCGGCCTGGCTCTGGTAGAAATGTCGGGTCTGCTCGATACCGAATCGATCCAGCTGCGTTTGCAGCGAGAGCTTGGTTGCGCCCATGGTGCAAAAGCCGCCGTTGCGCCCGGACGCACCCCAGCCGATATGGCCTGCCTCGAGTACGGCGACATCGATGCTGAAATCGCGCGCCAGGTGCAAGGCCGCTGACAGGCCGGTATAGCCTCCGCCGATGATGGCGACATCGCAGCTCGCGGTACCGGCCAGGGGTTCACTTGGCACGACCACGTCGCCCGCGGTGGCTTCCCAATAGGACGGTTGGGCCTGGTCGAAGCGATACAGACTGGGATGGAACAAGCGTTTCATTTTCGAATCCCCGTGAAAACCAGATGAGCGAAACCCCCGGCAAGCAGCCCCCAGAATGCAGCGCCGATACCGAACAGGCTGAGACCGGAAGCGGTCACGACAAAGGTGATTACGGCGGCTTCCCTGGAGCTGGCATCGGCTACGGCCGTGTGCAGGCTGTTGGCTATCGTCGATAGTAGCGCGAGGCCAGCCAGGGCAAGTACAAATTCGGCGGGGAAGGCGGTAAAGAGGGAGGCGATCAGGCTGCTGAACAGACCTAGAAGCAGGTAGCAGGTACCGGTGCTCAAGCCGGCAATAAAACGTTTGTCAGCATCCGCATGCGCTTCAGGGCCGGTACAGATGGCGGCGGTTATCGCGGCCAGGTTGACGGCAAAGCCACCGAAAGGCGCGATCAAAAGGGTAGTGACGCCACTCCAGCCGATAATCGGTGAAATCGGGGCCGCGTAGCCGGACGTGCGCAGCACCGCGATGCCCGGGATGTTCTGTGACACCATGGTAACCACGAACAGCGGTATGCCGACGCCAATCAGCGCGCCCAGTGAAAACTCTGGCATCACCGCCTGCGGCAGATCGAAGCTCAGGGTTACCTGGGAGAAATTCATCAAGCCCTGCCACTGGCACAGCGCCAGTCCGACCGCAAGAACGGCGATGATGGTGTAGCGCGGTACCAGCAGTTTTGCCAGCAGGTACACCGCAAACATGGTCAGCACCAGATCAAGACGGGTTTGCATCGAGGCAAATGCATCGACACCAAATTGAAACAGGATTCCGGCCAGCATACCCGCGGCAAGCGGCAGCGGGATGCGGCCCAGGGCGCGCTCGAACCAGCCGCTGAATCCGCTCACGGTGATCAGCACCGCCGAGAACATAAACGCGCCAATGGCTTCGGCCATGCTGATGCCGTTTAACGAGGTGACCAGCAATGCCGCGCCGGGTGTCGACCAGGCGGTGATGATCGGCATCTTGTAGCGCCAGGAAAAAGCGATCGAGGTCACGCCCATGGCCAGCCCGAGCACCATCATCCAGCCGGCGAACTGTTCGACACTGGCACCGGCTGCCATGGCCGCCTGGAAGATAATAACCGCTGATCCGCTATAGCCAATCAGGACCGCGGTGAAACCAGCGGCGAGCGCGGGCGGGTGCAGGTACTGCCTTAGTGGCATGGGTGCGGAACTGGACATATTATTATTTTGCGCGAAACGCGAGAATAACCCCGACCATGATGATCGACGAGGCCAGCAAGAAGATCAACGTCAAATTTTCCGACAGTATCCACCAGGCCAGTAACACGCCCGACATCGGTTGTAGAAACTGGAACAGACCGACGCGCGCTATGCCGCCGGTACCGAGCGCCCAGTACCACAATACATAGGCGATGATAGTGACACCGATGGCCTGGTAGAGCAGGCCCGACCAGGCATAGAGCCCGGCGTTAGCGACGGCGTGGTGATCGAGCAGCAGTGGTGTTAGCGGCAGCAACAGCAGCGCGAACAGGCCCACGCCCCAGAAGGTTGTGCCGCGCGCCGAATAGCCGCTGCGCTGTAGACGTGCGCCGGCGACGTAGCCGAGTGACGCAACAAGCGTCGAAAACCACACCAGCAAATCACCTTCGATACTGGCATCGCCGCTCGCCGCCGCGGGATCGTATAGCAACAGGATTTCGCCGCCAAAGGCGATAGCGCATCCCAGCCACCAGCCTGCTTTGGGTCTTTGGCGGTCCCAGTATTGCGCGATGGCCCCGGTCGTTACCGGTAGTATCGCCAGTATCATGGTGGCATGGTTTGCGGTTGTCAGACTGACGCCGAAGGTAAACAACAGCGGGAACACGATAAACCCGCAGAAGCCCGACACCAGCAGTAGCAGCCGCTGCTGGCGTGATGCCGGCAACGGGATGCGCCATACCCAGGCCAGTGGCAGTGCCAGCAGCCCGCCGATCACGGTGCGCAGGATCGACACGTCAATGGCGCTGATCATCGATACCGCAACCTTGGTCGCGATTGCCGAACCGCCGAAGATGATGACTCCGCCGAGCGCTGCGGCAAACACCAGTGCGTTCATTTCCGATTCGGTATCAGCTGTCTGGATTGGCGGCGGTGAGGTGCTACGAGCGCCTGTTCTCGGCCGTGTATTGCGCCGCCGCCGCGCGCTGCCCGCAGACCTCGGGCGTGCGGTAAATTTCTGCAATGAAGCGCTTCCAGCGGCGTTCGATTTTGCGTCTGACGAGGAACGGAAAATGATTGAGCCACTCGACCTTGACTACATCGCCGAGCCCGTCAATCGCGACCAGGCGAGCCTTCGAGGTCGAGGATTTTTGCACCAGCAGGTTGCCGATGCCCATATTTTGATTGAAGATAATCAGGTTTTGCAGGAACGACTGCTTCATCTCCTCCAGGTAGGTGTCGAACTCCTCGATCGGCACCCCCTGGGCCAGGTACCAGCTCAACGGCCGCGAAATCTCGCCGTCGTAGTTGCGAATCAGGTCAACAACGATACCACGCCCCAGGTTGGTATCGCAGAGTCCGTAATAGCGCGGGATGTGATCGCAATGCTCGATGCCGCGCTGCTTCAGATAACGGTAGAATCGAATCTCGCGCAGGGTCTGATCGAAAACCTTGCCGTAGGGTATCTTGATGGCCTGGCGTGGATCCTCGGGGTGTATGAAACAGGCGCGCTCCTTGCCTTTGCCGATCGGCTTCGAAGAAATTTTTAGCATTGCGGTAGCGGACTCAGGCCAGGCTCGAATTCAGGTCATTCAATAAGCCGGCAAGAATAGCACGAAGTTTATCGGCCCTGACATCGTCATAATGCCAGGGCGGTTGTTCCTGCATGTAATTGCATTGCGCCAGTTCCATCTGGATGGCGTGAAACCCCTGCTGCGGTTGGCCGTAATGGCGCGTGGTCCAGCCGCCCTTGAAACGGCCGTTTACGGCAGTGCTGTAGCCGTCAGCCGCCTCGCAGTGGCTTCGCAATACCTGTTCAACCGCGTCATCGCAACTGCGGCCGCTGTTGCTGCCGATGTTGAAATCGGGTAGCCGGCCTTCGAACAGGAAGGGTGCCAGCGAACGTATCGAGTGACAATCGTAGAGAATGGCATAGCCGTGTTTTTGCCGAATGCGCTCGAGTTGTTCCCGCAGTGCATCGTGATAGGGCTGGTGATAATCCTGCTGGCGCTGCGCGACCTCGTCTGCCGACGGCGCCTGCCCGTCGAGGTAGATGGGGTCGCCGTCGAAAGTCGTCAGCGGGCACAGGCCGGTGGTGTTTTGACCGGGGTAAAGGGACTCGTCGGTCGGGCCGCGATTGGCATCGATGACGTAGCGATGTACCGGTGTACTGACGACAGTGGCATCGGCTAACAGGCCGTCGTACAGGCGGCTGATGTGCCAGTCGGTATCGGCGCGCGCCT
>Ga0316195_10000655_pt1 | contig 14326 bp, 11 predicted proteins | sample Phised1_MG_FD_204937 | JGI IMG/M metagenome (GOLD analysis project Ga0316195, IMG submission 204937) | Coastal sediment microbial communities from Maine, United States - Phippsburg sediment 1 | ecosystem: Environmental > Aquatic > Marine > Coastal > Sediment | place: USA: Maine | collected... | reverse complement strand
CGAGCGCGTCCAGGGTCGCCTGGTCGGTAATGGCCTGTCCCTGCGGAGTGGTCAGATAAAAGATATCGTCGATCTTCTCACCCAGCGTGGATATCTTGGCGTGCGTGATACTGATGTTCTTCTCGGCGATGACGTTGGCAATCACCGACAGTAGCCCCGGCATGTCGATCGCGCTGATTTCCATGACGGTTCGACTGTTCATGTAATCCTGGTCGAACTGTACCTGCGTCGGATGATCGAAGGACTTCAACTGGCGCGGCTTGCGCGTGTTGTGCTGCCCGCGGTAAATCGAATCGGACTGCAGCGCCTTGAGCAGACGTTCCTCGATCTGGGCGATGGTGGCAGCGTCGGTCACCGCCTGGCCATTCCGATCCTGGATGATAAAAGTATCCATGATCTTGTTATCCCGGGTTGTGAAAATCTCGGCATTGAGTATGCCGAGGCCGAGTGCCCCGAGCGTTCCGGTCACCTGGGAAAAGGTGTGTGCCGCTTCGTCGCCATAAATAAATACCTTGGTATTACGGGTGTAGGTGGATTGGCGAATGCTGACCAGTCGGGGTTTGTCCGGATTGCTGAGTATGGTTTTAACGTGCCACTTGATTTCCAGTGGGTGATGGCGCAGGAAATAATCACCCGGCAAACGGTCGCAGACCGAATCGATCTGTTCGCGGCTGAATTTGAGATCTGCCATCTCCTCGTAGGCGGCGTCGCGGTTTTCCTCGATGATCTCGTCGATGTCCGGGGCATTGTCGATGCCACGCCGAATGACCATCTTGGTGGCGCGATAGAGCTGCTTCAGTAATGCATCCTTCCAGTTGTTCCACAGCTTCGGATTCGTGCTGCGAATGTCCGCGACGGTCAACAGGTAGAGGTAGTTCAGCATGTTCATGCTGCCGATGCGCTGCGCGAAATCACGCACCACGTCGGGATCGCTGATGTCCTTGCGTTGTGCGGTGACCGACATCAGCAGGTGATCGCGCACCAGTTGCGAGACGACACGCGTTTCCTTGCGATTCAATTTGTGTTGTACGCAAAAACGGGTCGCCTCCTCGGCGCCGAGCTCGGAGTGGTCGCCGCCGCGACCCTTGGCGATATCGTGGAACAGTGCCGCCAGGTACAGCAGGCGCGGATTCTCCAGCTTTTCGTAAACCAGGTTACAGAACGGAAATTCGTCGCGGTGCTTGTCGAGTGCAAAGCGGCGCAGGTTGCGAATCACGAAGATGGTGTGTTGGTCGACGGTGTAGGCGTGAAACAGATCGTACTGCATGCGCCCGGTTATCTTGCCGAAGGCGGGTATGTAGGCGGCCAGAAAACCGTAGGAATTCATGCGCCGCATCTGGTGGGTCATGCCTTTGGGCGCACTCATCAGTTGCATAAACATGTCGTTGACGGCATCGTTGTTGCGGTAATTTTCGTCGACCAGGTACAGGTGTTCGCGTACCAGGCGGATCGTCGAGGCGGTAACGCCCTCGCAGCGCTCGTTCAGCGAAATCAGCAGGAACAGCTCCATCAGCGCGGGCGGATGCTGTTTGAAAACGTCGTCGTGAGTCACCTCGATGTAGTTGCTGCGCAGGTGGAAGCGTTCGTTGATTGGAGTCACCTTGCGTTGCGCCCTGGTCAGCAGAATTTCCTCGCGAAAAATCTGCAGCAGCATTTCACTCAGCCGTTCCAGTTCCATGATGGTGCGATAGTACTGCTGCATGAACTGCTCGATCGCCAGGTTGTGCTCGCCCGAGGTAAAGCCGAACATCTGCGCGATCTTCTTCTGGTAGTCGAACAGCAGGCGGTCTTCACGCCGGCCGGCGATTCGATGCAGCGCGAAGCGAACGCGCCACAGATGTTGCTGACCCGCGTCGAGCAGGCGGTACTCGGCCTCGGTGATAAAGTCATGCTGAACCAGCTCCTGCAGGGATTCAGTGCCGAAATGTCGCTTCGCGACCCAGCCGATAATCTGGATGTCACGCAGTCCGCCCGGACCTTCCTTGATGTTTGGCTCGAGATTGTAGGCGGTATCGTTAAAGCGCAGGTGGCGATTGTGCTGCTCTTCCAGCTTGGCCTCGAAAAACTTGCGCGCCGACCAGATCTTGTCTGGCGCGATCGCCCGCTGGAAATCGGCATAGAGCTTGTCGCTGCCGACGATCAGGCGCGATTCGATCATCGTTGTGATCACGGTAACGTCGGCCTTGCCCTCGCGTACGCAGTCGCGAATGGTGCGTACGCTGTGACCCACTTCGAGACCGATATCCCAGAGAAAGGTGAGGAAGGCGGAGAGCTGATCCTGCTGCTCGCGATCGGGTTTTCGATCCAGCAGGATCATCAGGTCGATGTCGGAACCGGGCAACAGCTCGGCCCGGCCATAGCCGCCGACCGCGACCAGGCAACAGCTGCGTTTGCCGGTAGGTTCGATGAAACGCGTAAAACAGACCTCGAGCACCTTGTCGACCTGCGTGGCGGTCTCGTGGATCAGGGTCGCCGTGGCTTCACCCGAATCGAAACGCTGATAGGTGCGTTCGCGCGCGGCCTCGAGCCCGGCGCCGATTTCAGCGGCGTTGAGTTTGCCGCCAGCCTGCGCCTGCTGCAGCGATTGCGCCAGGAGCTCGGTCATGGCGTCAGAGTCCGTATTCGGGATGCATGGTCAGAACTTCGAAGCCATCCTCGGTAACCAGGTTGGTGTGTTCCCACTGTGCGGACAGGCTGTGATCCTTGGTGACCACCGTCCATTCATCCGGCAATAGTTTGACGTGGCGCTTGCCCAGGTTGATCATCGGTTCGATCGTGAAGGTCATGCCGGCTTCCAGCATCAGGCCGGTGTTCGGGCGACCATAGTGCAGCACCTGCGGGTCCTCGTGAAAGACCTTGCCGATGCCGTGCCCGCAGTATTCGCGCACCACGCTGCAACGATTCTTTTCGGCATGCTGCTGAATGGCATAACCAATGTCGCCGAGTCGAATACCCGGGCGAATCATTTCGATACCGATTTTCATGCACTCGTAAGCGAGGCGCGCGATGCGCTGACCCTGTACGGTAGGCTTGCCAACCATGAACATGCGGCTGGTGTCACCGTGGTATTCATCCTTGATGACCGTAATATCGATGTTGATGATGTCGCCATTCTTGAGTTTCTTGTCGGCAGGGATGCCATGACAGACGACATGGTTGACGGAGGTGCAGATCGAACGCGGAAACCCGCGGTAGTTAAGCGGAGCCGGCACTACCTGCTGCTCGTTGACCATGAAGTCGTGGCAGATGTCATTCAATTGCTGGGTCGTGACGCCGGGTTCGACATGGCTTTCGATCATATGCAGCACATCAGCGGCGAGGCGCCCGGCAACGCGCATCTTTTCGATTTCTTCGGCGGTTTTGATCGTTACAGCCATATATTTCCAGCGGGCAGGTTGTTGAGAAGGGGGGATTATGGTATAAAGCGCGCGCCTTCGGCAACTGCCGGGGTAAATTAACCGAAACCCTGAAGTATGATGGGGTTTTAAACGACACACACATGCCATAACGCGTTTATGGGTGCCTGCATTTTACCAGAGAGCAGGTCGTAGACGTCGGGTATGTGGAGGCTTAACCCTGAATAGTCCTAACAAGGGCTATTCGACAGACATCTGGAGAAACTTATGTCTAACGTCACCATGCGTGAAATGTTGGAAGCGGGCGTGCATTTCGGCCACCAAACCCGTTTCTGGAACCCCAAGATGGCTCCCTTTATTTTTGGCGAGCGCAACAAGATCCACATTATCAACCTCGAGCAGACCATGCCGATGTGCAAGGATGCGGTCAATTACCTGGGCAAGGTTGCCTCGAAGAAAGGCAAGGTCATGTTTGTCGGCACCAAGCGCGCCGCCAGTGATCCCATCAAGGAAGAGGCCCTGCGCTGTGGCATGCCGTTTGTCAATCACCGCTGGCTTGGCGGTATGCTGACCAATTTCCGTACCGTGCGCGCATCCATCAAGCGACTCAAGGAACTCGAGGAAATGGCTGCCAGCAACAACTACGAGAAGATCAGCAAAAAGGAAATCCTGAACCTGTCGCGCGAGCAGGAAAAGCTGGAAAAAACCCTGGGCGGCATCAAGGAAATGGGTGGTTTGCCCGACGTTTTGTTCGTGATCGACGTTGGCTATGAAAAGATCGCGGTGCAGGAAGCTTCGAAGCTCGGTATTCCGGTGGTTGGTATCGTCGACACCAATAATTCACCCGACAATATCGATTACATCGTGCCGGGTAACGATGACTCCATGCGTGCGATCAAGCTGTATACACGCCTGGTTGCGGACGCCATTATCGATGGCAAGCAGAGTATCACTGGTGCAGACACCGATGCAGAACTGATTGAAGTCGAAGGTGACGACGTCCCCGTGATGAAGCCGTCCGTGAAAGTGACTGCGAAGAAAACTGCCAATGCTGCAGCGGCCGAAAAGGCCGCGGATGCGGTTGCCGAAGCCGAAGTCGAGGACGAATCTGCCGCCCCGGTCGCCGCTGCTGACGAAGCGGAAGTAGCGCCTGCGGCTGAGCCCGAAGCGGATACTGCCGAGCCTGTTGCCGCTGCGGCGCAGGAGCCAGCCGAAGCCGATGCCGGCGCGGCGGAAGAGCCGGTCGCGCCGAAGAAGGCCGCAACCAAGAAGGCCGCAACCAAGAAGGCTGCGCCGAAGAAGGCTGCAACCAAAAAGGCTGCGACCAAGAAAGCGGCAACCAAGAAGGCAGCCGCCAAAAAGGACTAACATATCACTGCCCGGCAGGCAGTAAATCAAAGAGGTTAATGAAGTGGCGATAACAGCGTCTTTAGTTAAGGAACTGCGCGAACGTACCGGTTCGGGCATGATGGAATGCAAGAAAGCCCTCGTGGAAACCGATGGTGACATCGAGGCGGCTGCCGAATTGATGCGCAAATCCGGCGCGGCCAAGGCAGACAAGAAATCCGGCCGGGTTGCCGCCGATGGAGCGATCAAGCTGCACGTCAGCGATGACGGCAAGTCCGCGGTAATCCTGGAAATCAATTCGGAAACCGATTTCGTAGCCAAGGATGATAATTTTCAGGCATTTGCGGAGCAGGTACTGGCCGTCATCGACCAGCAAAAACCGGATACGGTGGAGCAGCTGTCAGGCTTGCGGCTCGACAATGGACAGAGCGTCGAGGAGGCCCGTCAGGCCCTGATCGCCAAGGTGGGTGAAAATATCCAGGTACGCCGTTTTCAGCGTATCGAATCCGATGCGGCGATCGCCGGTTATGCGCACGGAGCGCGAATCGGAGTACTGGTCGATTCGACAGCCGACTCCGAACTGGCGCGTGATCTGGCGATGCACGTGGCGGCGGTAAACCCGCAGTTCGTGGACGCGTCTTCGATCCCGGCCGAATTTGTCGAGAAGGAGAAGTCGATCCTGATCGCACAGGCCGAGTCCAGCGGCAAACCCCCCGAAATCATCGAAAAGATGATCCAGGGCAGACTCGACAAGTTTCTTGCCGAGGTGACCCTGGTGGGCCAGCCATTCGTCAAGGATCCGGATCAGAAAGTCAGCAAGCTTCTTGCCGCTGCCGGCGCCGAGGTTAACGGCTTCGTGCGCTACGAGGTGGGTGAGGGAATCGAAAAGAAGGTGGAAGACTTTGCCGCCGAGGTTGCTTCCCAGCTTAATGCCTGATTTGAAAAGGGCCGCGAATTTCGCGGCCTTTTTTTTGCCCGATCAACGCAGGCCGGGACAAATATAAATCAGCCTTACCAACGGCCCGATTTAACTATAAACTCCGCCTTGGTGACAGGGCTTGCAGCCATCGAGTGGAGTACTGCGAGGGACTGTTGAATTCTAAGACGTGACTTTATGCCGACCATAAAATACAAACGCATTCTGGTTAAGTTAAGCGGCGAAGCCATGCTTGGCGACCAGGTAGCGGGTATCGACCCGCGCATGATCGAAAAGCTCGCTTCCGAACTGGTGGCGTTGCAGGCCGCCGGAGTCGAGCTGGCCTGCGTGGTCGGCGGTGGCAACCTGATGCGTGGCGCCGGCCTCGCCGGTGGTGGTGTCGATCGAGTCACAGCCGATCACATGGGTATGCTGGCAACCGTGATGAATGCGCTGGCGCTGCAGGACGGCTTACAGCGGCAGGCTGTCGAGGCGACGGTCATGTCCGGGCTGCACATGCCGCAGGTATGTGAGGCCTACACCCAGCGTGACGCGCGTCGGCGTCTCGCCGCCGGCGAAATCGTCATTTTCGCGGCTGGCACGGGTAGCCCGTACTTCACCACCGATACCGGGGCCAGTCTGCGCGCGATTGAAATACGCGCGGACTTGTTGATCAAGGCGACCCAGGTTGACGGTATCTATGACAGGGACCCTCACAAGCATGCTGATGCGCGCCGCTACACGGAATTGAACTATGACCAGGCGATCGATCAGCGTCTCGCGGTGATGGATGTCGCGGCAATGATTTTATGCAATGATAATGCGTTGGACCTGGTGGTTTGTGACATCAATCAACCAGGGGCCTTACTGGATCTGGCGTTTGGCAAAACGGTGGGTACCCGGGTGAGTCGAAAAGAGGTAAAAGAATGATTGAAGACATCAAGAAAGACGCGCTGAGTCGCATGGGCAAGAGTATCGAGGCCTTCCAGGGCGAACTCAGCAAAATTCGCACCGGACGCGCGCATCCGAGCCTGCTGAATCACATTACCGTGGACTTTTACGGTAGCGAGGTGCCGATCGGGCAAGCAGCCAATATCACGGTCGAAGACGCGCGCACCCTGGCAGTAACGCCCTGGGACAAGAGCATGGTCGCGGTTATCGAAAAAGCAATCCTGACCTCTGATCTGGGCCTGAACCCGTCTTCTGCCGGAACCGTTATTCGTGTTCCAATGCCACCACTCACCGAGCAACGCCGCAAGGAACTGGTGAAGGTAGTGCGTGAACTTGCGGAAAATGCTCGAATCGCGGTGCGAAATATTCGGCGCGACGCCAATAACGACCTGAAAACCCTGGCGAAGGACAAGGATATCTCGGAGGATGACGAACATCGCGGTCAGGAGCTGGTACAGCAGGTAACCAATCAGTCGACCGCCGAGATCGAGGAGTTGCTGCAGATCAAAGAAAAAGAATTGATGGAAATTTGACCATCCGCAGCCAGATTACCCGCTGAATCCGGATTCATGAGTTCGCCTTCCCAGTCGTCCAGGCCCAGTCACGTATGCATCATTATGGATGGCAATGGACGCTGGGCAAAAAAGCGATTGATGCCACGCGTCTACGGACATCGCAAGGGTGTTGAGGCGACGCGTGACTGCGTCGAGTTTTTTGCCCGCGCCGGTGTCGATTACCTGACTTTATTCGCGTTCAGCAGCGAAAACTGGAACCGACCCGAAGAGGAGGTGAGCGGCCTGATGCAACTGTTCATGCAGTCGCTGCGGCGCTACACGGACGAATTGCACGAGAAAGGCCTGCGCATCCGCTTCATTGGCGACCGCGCGCAATTTTCGCAAAAACTGCAGCGTGAAATCGAATCAACCGAAACAAAAACCGCCGGCAATCAGGGCATGACGCTTAATATTGCCGCGAACTACGGAGGCCAGTGGGACATCCTCAATGCGGCCCGGCAACTCGCCGTTCGAGTTCGAGACGGCGATCTTGCCGCGGAGCAGATCGACGAGCGCCAGTTTGCATCGGGTCTGTCGTTGGCCGGCGTGCCCGATCCGGACCTGTTCATTCGCACTGGCGGGGAGCAACGCATCAGCAATTTTCTGCTCTGGCAACTCGCCTATACCGAGTTTTATTTCTGCAGTTGCCTCTGGCCCGACTTTGATGAAAGCGAAATGCAGGCCGCGCTGGATGCCTATAGTCATCGTCAGCGCCGGTTCGGCCAGACCGGGGATCAGGTCGAGGCTCCCGCCAAATGCTGAAACAGCGTATTATCACCGCCGTCATACTGGCACTGGTCGTGGTTGGCAGCATCCTGCAAGCGGACAGCACCTGGACCCGGGTGCTGTTTACGGTCGTGTTGTTTATGGCCACTCGAGAGCTGATACTGCTGTGCCTGCGCACCAGCCAGGCGCCGGCTATCGCGGGCGCGCTCGTATTCGCGGGTCTGTTCTGGTGGTCCGCAGCGATCTATAACGTGTTGCTGATTCACTGGCAGTCTCTCGCCGGGGCGGTGATCTGGATCCTGATAGCCATCGCTATGCTGTTTTATCGCCATAGTGGCAACTGGGCGTTGCTGCCGCGGGTCATAATGCTTGCGATTGGTCTGGATTTGTTATGGATTTGTGCCCATGGACTGGTTTACCTGCACCAGACCTATGGCGGCGAAATGCTGTTGTTCGTGTTGACGCTGGTGTGGGTCGCCGATATTGGCGCCTACTTCAGCGGGCGCAGGTTCGGGCGCAATAAACTGGCGCCTGCTATCAGCCCGGGAAAAACCCGTGAAGGCGTGCTCGGCGGCATGATCGCGAACCTGCTGTGGATTACGCTGGTATACCAGTACAGCCAGGGCTGGGGGCTTTCGCTACCACAGTTCGTGCTGGTTGGGATGCTGGCGTCGCTGGCCTCGGTAGTTGGCGACCTCTTCGAAAGCATCCTGAAACGGGAAGCGGGCGTCAAGGATAGTGGCAAGTTGCTGCCGGGTCACGGCGGCATGCTCGACCGAATCGACAGCGTCATCGCAGCAACCCCGGTGTATATCAGTGGCATTATTCTGGTGGGCCAGCTGTGAAACAGATTACGATTCTTGGCGCTACCGGTTCAATTGGCCAGTCGACACTCGATATCCTGGCGATGCATCCAGAACGCTATCGGCTGTTCGCGGTCACGGCGAATGACAGCCTCGAAAAAATGGAAGCCCTGTGCCGTCGGTTCGTGCCGGTGTACGCGGTCATGAGCGATGCCGACAGCGCGCAACGGTTACAGCAGGCGATTGCCGATTTACCCACCGAAGTCCTGGCCGGGGAGGCCGGGCTTTGCGAGGTTGCCGCAAACGAAGAGGTCGACATCGTGGTTGCGGCGATCGTCGGCGCCGTTGGTTTGATGCCGACCCTGGCGGCAGTGCGCGCCGGTAAGCGGGTGCTGCTGGCTAACAAGGAGTCGCTGGTGATGGCGGGCGCACTGTTCATGGAGGAAGTCAGCCGCCATGGCGCCGAGCTATTGCCCGTCGACAGCGAACACAACGCCATATTTCAGTGTCTACCGCCGAATTGCATCGGCCATGGAATTGCCGGGATGGGCGTCCACAAGGTCATATTGACCGGTTCCGGCGGCCCCTTTCGTGATATGTCGGTAGAGGCAATCGCCGACGTCACGCCGGCCGAGGCCTGCGCGCATCCGAATTGGGATATGGGTCCAAAAATTTCGGTCGATTCCGCCACCATGATGAACAAGGGCCTGGAAATGATCGAGGCCTGCTGGCTGTTTGCAGTCGATCACGCCGATGTGGATATATTGTTGCATCGGCAAAGCATCATTCATTCGATGGTTTCGTATGATGATGGTTCGGTGATCGCGCAACTGGGCAACCCGGACATGCGCACGCCGATCGCCAACGCCCTGGCCTGGCCAGAGCGTATTCACAGCGGGGTGGAACCTTTGGACCTGTTACAGGTCAGCCAGTTGGACTTTATGGTCGCCGACGATAAGCGCTACCCTTGCCTGGCCCTGGCGCGGCAAGCCTGGCATCGCGGTGGTGACAGCATGGCCGTGCTGAATGCCGCGAACGAGATCGCGGTAGAGTATTTCCTCGATGGCCGCATTCGATTCAGCGAAATTCCCAGTGTGATAAACGATGTGATGGAACGGACCGCGACAGGCCCGGCTAGCGACCTCGAAACAATCTTTGACGCGGATGCCGGCGCTCGTCGCCTGGCGCGCGAACTGGCGCAACAGAGGGCCTGACGACAATGGATCTGATTTCGCTGCTATACAGCCTGGCCGCATTTATTGTTGCCATCGGCGTGCTCGTTACCGTACATGAATTCGGCCATTTCTGGGTAGCGCGTCTCTGTGGGGTCAAGGTATTGCGCTTCTCCGTGGGTTTCGGCAAGCCCCTGTGGATGAAGCGATCGGGACCCGATCAAACCGAGTTTGTCATAGCGGCGATCCCTTTCGGTGGCTACGTCAAGATGCTGGACGAACGTGAGGGTGAGGTCGATCCGCAGGAACTGGAGCGAGCCTTTAATCGCAAATCCGTGTGGCGCCGCATCGCCATTGTCGGTGCGGGCCCGGCTTTCAATTTCCTGTTTGCGATCCTGGCTTACTACCTGATCTTCATCGCCGGTGTCAGCGGCGTCAAACCGGTGATTGGCGATGTCATCGAACCCGGGCTAGCGCATACAGCGGGTGTTCAGCCGGGCGATACTATCCTGGCGGTCAATGGAATCGAAACCGTGACCTGGGAGAGGGCCCGCTTTGCCATGCTGGAAGAATCGGTTGGCGCCGATCGTCTCGTTTTGCGAGTGCAGGCGCGCGATCTGCAAATACACGAGCGTGTCATCGATATGTCGCAGTTACAGGTGTTGCAGAAAGACCAGATAGACCTGATGGGTGATCTTGGCCTGTCAGCCTGGCGCCCGGATGGACCGCCGATAATTGCCCGGGTCTTGCCGGATGGCGCAGCTGCGGAGGCTGGCCTGCAGGAGCAGGACAAGATACTGGCGCTCGATGGCGTACGTATCGACAGCGCCAGGCAGTGGGTGGACCTGATACGGGCGAATGCGCTGAATACCCTGAAACTGCGAGTGCTGCGTGCTGACGCGGAAGTCGAACTTACGATTACGCCGCGGAGCCGCAGCGAGGCCGGTGAAAGTTTCGGATTTATCGGCGTCAGCACGCGCAGCGAAATCCCTGAATCCTTGCGCCAGGAAATGCTGGTCAAGGAGCGTTTTGGACCGGTCTCTGCCTTGCTGCAGGCCACCGACAAAACCTGGCGCACCAGTTGGCTGACTCTCAGAGTATTGGCAAAGCTGGTCACTGGCGAGGCGAGCGTACGCAATCTCAGTGGGCCAATCACCATTGCACATTATGCGGGTGTGTCGGCGCGCGTCGGGCTGGAGCAGTTTCTCGGATTTCTCGCCATAATCAGCATCAGCCTCGGGGTGCTGAATCTATTGCCCGTGCCAATGCTGGATGGTGGTCACCTGTTCTACTATCTTGTCGAAATCATCAAGGGCAGTCCGGTATCCGAAGCGACGGAAATCATGGGTCAGAAAATTGGTATTGCGTTGCTGTTCGGCCTGATGTCGATAGCAATTTACAACGATCTGTTGCGCCTGGCGGGATAGACTTGAAAAGTACCCTGCGTTTATGTGCCTTGCTGCTGTTGCTGATGACAGGCCTGGCGCGTGCCGAAAGCTTTGTCGTCGAAGATATCGAAGTCATCGGTATCAAGAAGATTGCTGTCGGCACCGTGTTGAGCTACGTCACGATTAACGTTGGCGAGACACTGGATGTCGAACGCTCACCGGAGATCATTCGCGAACTCTACTCCACCGGATTCTTCGACAATATCGAACTGTTGCGGCGCGATAATACGCTGGTGATAAAAGTCACCGAGCGCCCCTCCATTGCTGAAATCAACTTCGAAGGCAACAAGGCGATCGAGGACGAGGCGCTGGAACAGGCAATGGATGGCGTCGGTATGACCAAGGGCCGGATTTTCGATGAAAACAAACTGGAAAAACTGGAGCTGGAATTACAGCAGGTATACTACTCGCTGGGTAAGTATGCCGCACGCATCGAAGCCGAGTGGCGCAAACTGGACGAGGACCGGGTTGCCATCGACATCAACATTTCGGAGGGTATTTCGGCGAAAATATCGTCGATCAATATTATCGGCAATGAGAGTTTCGACGATGCCGAATTGCTCGATCTGTTTCAACTGGAGGCTAGCAATTCCGGACTTTTTGCCGATGACGAATACTCCAGTACCAAGCTAACCGCGGACCTCGAAACCCTGAAATCGTTTTACCTCGATCGTGGCTATATCCAGTTCGAGCTCAGCTCGCAACAGGTGACGATCAGCCCCGACCGGAAAGACATCAGTATCTCCATTAATATCCGCGAAGGCGACCAGTTCACCGTCAGCGATATTGAAGTCGCCGGCGAGATGGTGGTTCCGGCCGAGGAACTTTCGCCGCTGATTACGCTGGTCAGCGGCGATGTTTTTTCACGCAAGGAAATCAACAGGGCCATCAGCGCGATGCAGAATCGACTCGGTGAGGACGCATATGCATTTGCCAATATTCGAGTGATGCCCGAGGTCGACCAGGAGCAGAAAACCGTGGCACTGCGATTCCTGGTGATTCCCGGCAGCAAGATGCGAGTGCGTTACATCACTTTCGCAGGTAACGAAAAAACCAAGGACGAAGTGCTGCGAAGAGAGATGCGCCAACTCGAAGGCGCGATGTATCAAACCTCCAGGGTCGATCGTTCCAAGGTGCGCCTGCAACGCCTGAATTACCTGGGCTCGGTTGAAATCAACATGGAGAAAGTGCCGGACTCGCTCGACGAAGTAGACCTGAAGATTAACGTTACCGAACGCTTTTCGGGGAACCTGCAGATAGGCCTCGGCTACTCCGAAGTGCAGGGCGCGGTGCTGAACCTGGGATTTGCCCACGAAAATATCTTTGGCACCGGCAACGAAGTCGAATTCGTGTTCAACAACTCGAGGGCTTCGGAGCAATACGTGTTCAACTATGAAAATCCCTACTACACCCCCGAGGGCGTCAGTCGGGGTTTCAATTTCCGCCTGACCCAAACCGATTCCGGCCTGAACAATACCAGTAATTACCTGATCGATCAGTTCAGGGTCTCTGTCAACTACGGCATACCTTTGTCGGAGTTCAACCGCTTGCGCCTGGAAATCGGTGTCCTGGAAAACAACCTGCTGACAACAGACGGGTCGTCAGACGAGGTTTATGAGTTTATTATTGCCAACAGTGACGAATACGATGAAAACACGCCAAAATCAGAAATCGAGGGCGATACCTACCTGACCCTGTTCAGCGTCCTCAGTTTCGCCAAGGACACCCGCAATCGCCGAATATTTGCAGATTACGGGTTCCTGAATAGCATCAGTCTCGAGGTTCATGGTGGCGACCTGGATTTTTACAAGACCCGCTATCGGCATCAAACTGCCTATGCCCTGAGCGAAACCTTCACGTTTTCTTTTCGCGGCAGGGTTGGTTACGGCGACGGTTACGGAAAAACGGAGGGTTTGCCAATTTTCGAGAAATTTTACGCCGGTGGTGTACGCTCTGTCAGAGGTTACGAATTCAATAGTCTGGGACCGCTCGATAGCAATGGCGACTCCCTGGGTGGTAATTTCCAGGTGCTTACGACGACCGAAGTTTTATTTCCCCTTGAAGGGCTAGGCAGTTCAGAAACATTCAGGCTTGGGGTATACTTCGACGTCGGTAATGTGTTCGCGACCGTGGACGACTTCGAGTCTAGCGAATTGCGCCAGTCCGTCGGGCTCTCGGCGAAGTGGTTCTCGTTTGTCGGCCCGATCGAATTTAGCTATGCCTGGCCATTGAATGACCAGCCCGGCGACGATATCAGTGCATTTCAGTTCGCGCTTGGAGCGAGTTTTTAGAGGTGAATTTGGACGGTTTCTTGCGCTTGTTTTCTATCCTGTTGCTGCTGCTGAGTTTTTCGGTGGTGGCGCAGGAGCCCGCCTACAAGATAGGCTTTGTCAATACCGCCAGGGTGCTGAAAGAGGCGCCCCAGGCGCGCAAGGTAGAAGAACGCCTAAAAGCTGAATTCGAACCGCGCGAGGCCCAGTTGAAGGAAAAGCGCAATGAAATTCTGGCGCTTGAAGATCTGTTGAAAACAGACGAGGAAATCAGCTCGAATGCACGCCGCAAGCTGGAGCGTGAAATCAGGCTCAAGGTGAGCCAGCTAAAATTCCTCGAACAGGAGTTTCGCGAGGATCAGAACCTGCGCCGCAACGAGGAAATACGCGAGTTGCAGCAGGTCATTTCCGCGGTCCTGAGAGAGCAGGGGGACCAGGGCCAGTTCGACCTGATCCTCACCGAGGGCGTCAGCTATATTTCCGACCGCATCGACATTACCGCTCAAACCATTGAAATGTTGAAGCAACTTCCCGATAAGGCCGAAGACGGGCAGTAGACCCTGCCGGTATTCGAATGTGGCCCCATGTCAGACCAGGTGAATATCGATCATGAGTGTTAACCTGAAGCAACTGGCAGAGGCCCTGCAACTGGAATATCGTGGCGATGCCGAGACAATTGTCAGCGGCGTTGCCTCGCTGCGGTCTGCGCGTGCGGGAGACCTGTGCTTCGTGCAACAGGAAAAATACCTGGACGAGGTAGCCAACAGCGATTGCAGCGTGGTG
>Ga0316195_10000654_pt1 | contig 14327 bp, 12 predicted proteins | sample Phised1_MG_FD_204937 | JGI IMG/M metagenome (GOLD analysis project Ga0316195, IMG submission 204937) | Coastal sediment microbial communities from Maine, United States - Phippsburg sediment 1 | ecosystem: Environmental > Aquatic > Marine > Coastal > Sediment | place: USA: Maine | collected... | reverse complement strand
TTTTCGAGGGCGTGGCCGGGTTGTTGAACAGTCCCCGGTCCCCGGTGCATCGATACCCTATGGTGCCCCGGTCTGGGTGCGCATGGCACCACCATCCTGAGCGAGCCGGAAGTGGCGGCGGATGACAATGAAATTAACAGAACTACTGAAAAATTGCGCGGTTAGAAACATCCATGGCATCGTGGATATTGATCTGCACGGTCTGCAGTACGACTCGCGCCAGGTTAATCGTGATGACGCTTTCTTCGCCCTGCGCGGCGTGGTCAGCGACGGGCATGATTATATCGACAGCGCAATCGCCAACGGCGCCCGGGTGGTCTTCTGCGAGGAAATGCCGGAACATGCCGAAACCGTGACTACTGTGCTGGTAGACAATGCCCGCCAGGCCATGGCGATGGTCTCGTCAGAGTTCTACGGCAACCCAACGTACGAAATGCAGACTGTAGGAATCACCGGAACCAATGGCAAAACCACCATTACCTACCTGCTCGAGGCTATCCTCAGCGAGGCAGGTCTGAACCCGGCTGTGATCGGTACGATCAACTACCGTTTTGGTTCGGACCTGCGACAGGCACCGCACACTACTCCTGAGGCGCTGGACCTGATGAAGTTGGTGGGTGATTTCCGGCGCAACGGGGCGCGTTCCCTGGTTATGGAAGTCTCTTCACATGCGCTGGACCAGCACCGGGCCGACGGCGTACATTTCCGGGTCGGTGTTTTTACCAACCTGACTCCGGAGCACCTCGATTACCACCGGGATATGGAAAGTTATTTCGCCAGCAAATACCACTTGTTCAAGGAATTGCTGCCGCGCGACAAGGGTCGCGCCGTGATCAATATCGATGATGACTACGGCCAGCGTCTTGCGGCGATGCTTCCCGGGGCCCTGACTTGTGGTCGAAGCAGAGACGCCGACATCCATCCGGAGAGCGTCGAGATGCTTCTGACAGGCATCCGTGCCAGCGTGGTGACACCACTCGGCACAGTGGCCGTCAATTCGCAATTGCTCGGTGACTACAATCTGGAAAACCTGGTCTGCGCGATCGGTGCCGCAGTTGCATTAGAATTGTCTCCCCAGGTGATTGCTGCAGGGTTGGCTATGGCCAAGGGGGTGCCGGGACGCCTGGAGCAGGTGGAAAATGATCGCGGCGCCGTGATTCTGGTTGATTATGCTCACACCGGAGATGCTCTGCGTCGGGTCATCGAAGCTATGCAGGAACTCTCACCACGGAGAATCCTGACTGTTTTCGGTTGCGGTGGCGACAGGGATCGCAGCAAACGGCCGCTCATGGCTGAAGTTGCCGCGCAGGGCTCCGATATCGCGATTGCAACCTCCGACAACCCCCGTACGGAGGACCCTCGGCAGATCCTCGACGATGTGCGTGCCGGCCTTGCCAAGGTCTATGAACATGAATGGAGCAGGGCAGACGCCAGGGCTTCTGCAGGGAAAGGATACGTTGTCATCGAGGACCGCCGCGAGGCCCTGGGGTTTGCAGTCAGTATTCTGCAGCCCGGTGACCTCCTGCTGGTTGCCGGTAAAGGGCACGAGGATTACCAGATCCTCGCCAGCGGGCGTATCCATTTCGATGATCGCGAAGAACTGCGCAAGGCCCTGCAGCAGGGAGGCTTGCAATGATCCGCATGGACGTCCGTACCGTTGCAGAAATCACCGGAGGTCACCTGATGCAGAATGGTGCGTCGGTTGAGTTCCGGGGGATATCCACGGACAGCCGGACGCTCCAGCCGGGAGAACTGTTTATCCCGCTGCGCGGCGAGAATTTTGATGGCCATGACTACCTGACCCAGGCGATCCAGAGGGGAGCTGCAGCCTGTCTCAGCGAGGAGATGATTGGCGGCCTGCTGGTGCCGGTGGTCAAGGTGAAAGACACCCTTCAGGCTCTTGGTGACCTGGCCGCCGCCGTCCGGGGCCAGTTCTCGGCCCCGGTGATCGGTATTACCGGCACGTCGGGCAAGACGACCTGTAAGGAAATGCTCGCCTCGGTCCTGACAAGTCTCGGCCCTGGCCTCAAGTCCGCCGGCAACTACAACAACCTGATCGGTGTGCCGCTGACCCTGTTCGGTCTGCAGCCGGAGCATCGCTGGGCTGTCGTCGAGATGGGCATGAGCGCCCGCGGTGAAATTGCCCGCCTGGCGGAGATTGCCCGACCGAACATCGGCCTGATTACCAATGTCGGTGCAGGTCACCTGGAAAACTTTGACGGCATTTCGGGCGTGGCCAGGGCCAAGGGGGAGCTCTTCATCAGTCTTCCCGCCGACGGCGTCGCCTTGATTAACGCTGATGACCCGGAAGTGAGTGTCCTGCCGGTCGCCAACGGCGTTCGCAGGGTGCTGTTCGGGGTTAACCCGGACGCTGACGTCAGGGCTGAGAAAATCGTCGCTCGGAACGGCTCGGTGAGCTTTCTGCTGGTTATCGCAGGGGCCGCACAGCAGGTTGTCCTGCCGTTGCCGGGACGGCACAATGTCGCCAATGCCCTGGCTGCCGCTGCGGCGGCAACGGTAATCGGTGTAAGTTTGCAGGACATTGCTGCGGGGCTGCAAGCGTTCCAGCCTTGCCCGGGGCGGATGGAGCTCCTGGAGTTGCCGGGAGACGTAGTGGTACTCGAAGACAGTTATAACGCCAACCCCCTGTCAGTGCATGCCGCCCTGGATGCATTGCATGACCTGGGGGCGCCCGGCCGACGGATCGCGGTCCTGGCCGACATGCTCGAGCTCGGGCCGTCAGCCCCGGAGCTGCACCAACAGATCGGGGCAATCATTCCGGAACGGGCAGACTGGCTCTTTACCTATGGCCGCTTGGCTAAAGAGATTGCGCACGGTGCCCGCGAAGCGGGGCTGGCCGAGGACAGGATTTTCAGTGCGGCAAACCACGATGAACTGGTCGCGCGCCTGCTCGGGTTGCTGGAGGCCGGTGACCGGGTGCTGATCAAGGGATCGCGCGGTATGCGCATGGAAAAAGTGACCGCTGCTCTGCGAGATTTGATACAGAAGCCGGTTGTGAACGGGGACTGAGGGAGATATATAAGTGCTTTATCACCTGCTCTACCCACTGCATACGGAATTCTCGGTATTTTACGTATTCCGGTTTATAACCTTCCGGACGATCTATGCCGCGATCACCGCACTGATCATAAGCTTCCTGCTCGGGCCGTGGCTGATCGAAAAACTCTCTGCCCTGCAGGTCGGGCAAAGCATCCGTCGTCTAGGTCCCGAATCGCACTTCAAGAAAGAGGGCACGCCGACCATGGGTGGTGCCCTGATCCTGTTTGCGATCGTCTTGCCGACCTTGCTCTGGGCCGATCTGAGCAACCTCTATGTCTGGTTGGTTCTGCTGGTTACGTGCGGTTACGGCATCATCGGTTTCGTCGATGATTACCTGAAAGTGCGCCTCAAAAACAGTGACGGCCTGTCGCCGCGCAAAAAGATGTTCTGGCAGATGCTGATCGCTTTCGGCGTCGGCGTGGTCCTCATGACATATCCGGGCTTTCAGTCAACCCTGGCGTTCCCGTTTTTCAAAGGTGTCAACCCTGATCTCGGCTGGTTCTACGTTCCCTTCGCCATGCTGGTGATTATCGGCGCCAGCAACGCTGTCAATCTGACCGATGGGCTCGATGGCCTGGCGATTGGACCGGTGATCATTGCCGCTGGGACCTACCTGCTGTTTGCCTATCTGGCCGGGCATGCAACCTTGTCAGGTTATCTGCAGATCAATAACGTCAAGGGCGCCGGAGAGCTCGCAGTCCTCTGCGGGGCGATGGTCGGGGCCGGGCTCGGTTTCCTCTGGTTCAACACTTACCCGGCTCAAGTCTTTATGGGCGACATCGGTAGCCTGTCGCTTGGCGGCGCCATCGGTACCATTGCTGTCATCACTAAGCAGGAGATCGTGCTGGTGATCGTCGGTGGGATCTTCGTCATGGAGGCCCTCTCGGTAATCGTGCAAGTGACCTCGTTCCGACTCTACGGCAAACGTATATTCCGCATGGCGCCGATTCACCATCACTTTGAACTGAAGGGTTGGCCGGAGCCGAAAATTATCGTCCGTTTCTGGATTATCAGCATCATCCTGGCCTTGATTGGCCTGTCGACGCTGAAGTTGAGATAAAAGTATATGGACTATCGGGATAAAAAGATCGTGATTATCGGTGCCGGTTCCACCGGTCGCAGCCTGGCGCGCTTTTTCCTTGCCCGTGGGGCGCAGATTGTCCTGTCCGATCATCGCCCCGCCGAGCGTTTCGATGATCTCGCTGAGTTGCTCGGACAGGGAGTCCAGTTGGATCTCGGCGGTCATACCCTGGAGCTGTTCATGGCTGCTGACCTGATTGCTGTCAGCCCAGGGGTACCGCTCGATATCCCGGTTCTGCAAGCCTGTCAGGAAAGAAAGATCGCGATGTCCGGCGAGGTGGAAATCGCCTGGCACGAACTGTCCGGCACCATGATTGCCATTACCGGGACCAACGGCAAGTCGACAGTGACCAGTCTGATCGGCGAGATGCTGAAAGCCTGGGGACAAAACGCCTTTATCGGCGGGAACCTCGGGATACCACTGATTGACGCGGTCGGCAAGGACTACGACTGGCAGGTGGTTGAGCTGTCGTCCTTCCAGCTTGAAACGATCGAGGCGTTCCGGCCCCGTTATGCCATGCTTCTGAATATCAGCGAGGATCACCTGGATCGTTATCCGGACATGGCCAGCTACGTGGCCGCCAAGCAACGGATATTCGAAAATCAGCAAAAAGAAGATGTCGCGATTCTGAACCACGATGACCCGCTTGCCGTGCACTCCGCGCTCAAGATCCGTTCGAACAAGGTTTATTTCAGCAGCCAGTCCGTGCTGGAAGAGGGGATGAGCCTGGTTGACGACCGGATTATCTGGCGATGGAACGGACAAGAGACGCTCTTTCCGGTAGCGGAGTTGCAGATTCGCGGCCGCCACAACCAGGAAAACGTAATGGCCGCCCTGATCCCGCTGCTCATGGAGGGTTGTCCGGCAGAGGTCGCCTGGGGTGCCGCGAAAAACTTCACCGGCCTCAAGCACCGCATGGAGTATCTCGGTGAGCTGCATGGGGCCGGCTGGTACAACGATTCCAAGGGGACCAATATCGGCAGCGTCGTCAAGAGCCTGGCCGGGCTTGACAAACCGGTCATCCTGATTGCCGGTGGCAAGGACAAGCTGGGCGACTTGACAGCTCTGGTTGAGCCAATCCGGGAGAAGGTTGAACAGCTGATCCTGATCGGTTCCGCCGCCGAACGCATGGCCGGAACCTTTGCCGGTCTGACCAGAATTCATCGTGTCGACAGCATGCATGCAGCCGTTCAGCTGGCCGCTCATTTCAGCGGTCCCGGTGCGACCGTGCTCCTGTCGCCGGGCTGTTCCAGTTTCGACATGTTCGAGAATTTTGCCGTACGCGGTGAAATCTTTGCCCGCGAATTTCGTGCATTGAGCGGGCGCGGGGAGCGCACCAATGGAAATTAGGCAAGGCACAGATCATTCGATTCTGCTGCTGGCAGTATGCCTGACCTGCCTGGGTGTGGTCATGGTGTTCTCCTCATCGTCGATCATGGCAGTGCGTGATTATAATGACAGCCTGTATTTCCTCAAACGGCAAGGTGTCTTTGCACTGGTCGGGTTCGCCGCCATGGCCCTTCTGATGCGGGTAGATCTCGGCGTGCTGCGCAAGGCCGCGTGGCCGGTCCTCGGGATCTGTGCCCTGTTGCTGGTCGCTGTTCTGATCCCCGGCATCGGCAAGAAGGTCGGCGGCGCTGCACGCTGGCTCAATGTTGGGGGGGTCACTTTCCAGCCGGCAGAGCTCGTCAAAGTCGGCCTCGTCATGTTCCTGGCCCATTCGCTGGCCCGTAAACAGGACAAGGTCAAGAGCTTTCGTTTCGGTTTTCTCCCCTATATGCTGATTCTTGCTGTGTTGCTCGGCTTGCTGGTGGCTCAGCCGGATATGGGCAGTGCCCTGACACTGGCCACCGTAGCGATTGCAATGCTGCTGGTAGCCGGGACCCGATTGAGTTACCTGGCCAGTATCGGCCTGATATCGTTGCCGTTTCTTTATTTCATGGTGATGAGCGTCGATTACCGCAGGCGCCGGATCCTGGCATTTCTCAATCCGTGGGAGGATCCGAGTAATTCCGGGTTCCAGATTATTCAGAGCTGGATCGCCTTCGGTTCCGGGGGGGCATTCGGCCAGGGGCTGGGCGAGAGCAAACAGAAACTCTTCTACCTGCCCGAAGCACATACCGATTTCATATTCTCGGTGGTCGGTGAAGAGCTCGGCTTTATAGGTGTGATTGTGATCGCTGCTATGTTCATGCTGCTGATCTTGCGTGGCATGCGCACGGCCTTGAACGCACCAAATGAATTCGGCTGCCTGCTGGCCTTCGGGATCACCATGCTGATTGGATTGCAGGCCTTTGTGAACATGGCCGTGGTCATGGGAATGGTTCCCACCAAGGGGCTGGCTCTGCCCTTTATTTCCTACGGTGGGACGAGTCTGGTGACGACCTTGTCCGCAGTTGGCCTATTGTTGAACGTATCACGGCATCTTCCGGGAGAGGTGCGATGAAGCTGCTCCTGGCCGGTGGCGGAACCGGTGGACATCTTTTCCCGGCGATTGCCCTGGCCGAGCAGTTCAAATCCGAAGAGCCGCAAGGTGAAGTCCTCTTTGTCGGTACCGAACGCGGGTTGGAAGCACGCATGCTGCCGGAACTTGGCTGGACACTGGAGACGATAGAAATGAGTGGTTGGGCGGGGCGCGGATTTATTGCCAGGCTCAGGGTTCTGGGGCAACTGCTCAAGGGCCTTGGCCAGTCGCGAAAAATCCTGCGGAGTTTTGCCCCAGATGTTGTGATCGGGGTCGGTGGCTATGCCTCGGTGCCGGTTCTCCTGGCGGCTAGAATCATGAAGATACCGTACCTGATCCACGAACAGAATGCCTGGCCCGGGCTGGCCAATCGCTTGCTGGGTCTCTGGGCGAAAAGGGTCTGTCTCTCATTCGACGAGGCCGACCGTGCATTTCACCGCAGTGCCACGATCCTGACCGGCAACCCGGTTCGCACTGCCATGGAAACCTGCCCGGGGTTGAACGCCGACAAGACCTGCCTGCTGGTGTTCGGTGGCAGCCAAGGCGCCCTCGCAATCAATCGGGCGATTGTCGCAGCCCTGCCGCTGCTGGAAGAATGGCGCGGCAAGCTGGAGATCATTCACCAGACGGGAGAGCGGGATTACGCGGAGACCGTGCAGGGATATCGTGACAACAACTGGCCGGCGATGGAAGTGACGCCTTTCATCAAGGATATGGCCGGCGCTTATGCAAGATCGACCCTGATCGTCTGCCGGGCTGGTGCGACGACCCTCGCGGAACTGACCGCCTGCGGCCGACCGGCGATCCTGGTGCCGTATCCGCACGCCGCGGCAGGGCACCAATCGAAAAATGCCAGGGCAATGGCTGCCAAGGGCGCCGCAATGACGATGGAGGAAACGGATCTGACTCCGGAACGCCTGGCCACATTGATCAACGGCCTGCTGCACGATCGAACCAGCATCAAGACGATGGCCGCTGCTGCCAGGGGGCTGGCACGGCGCGGTGCCGCGGCCCGGTTGCTGCAGGAATGTCGAGCCGTTCTCGGCGAAGCCATCTGACAGGGATAATTATGTACGGCAAGATTCAAAAAATTCATTTTGTTGGTATCGGCGGCATCGGCATGAGTGGCATAGCCGAAGTGCTGATCAACCTTGGCTACCAGGTGTCAGGCTCCGATCTCAAGGAAAGCGACATCACCAGGCGATTGCACAAGCTGGGCGGCTCGATCTCATACGGGCATCGCAGTGACAGTCTCGCCGAAGTGGATGTCGTGGTGACCTCGACGGCCGTGAAACAGGACAACCCGGAAGTCGAGGAGGCCCACAGGCGAAAAATCCCCGTGATCCCCCGCGCCGAAATGCTGGCCGAGCTGATGCGCATGAAATATGGCATCGCGATTGCCGGAACTCATGGCAAGACAACGACCACCAGCATGGTGGCGACAGTTCTGTCGCACGGCGGTATCGATCCGACGGTGGTGATTGGTGGCCGGCTCGATTCCATCGGTTCTAATGCGAAGTTGGGGCAGGGGGAGTTTCTGGTTGCAGAGGCCGATGAATCTGATGGGTCGTTCCTGAAACTGTCGCCGACCATTGCCGTGGTTACCAATGTCGACGAGGACCATCTCGACTACTACGAGGACCTGGATGAAATCCGCGCGACCTTCATCGATTTTATTAACAAGGTGCCGTTTTATGGGCTGGTCGTGCTCTGCCTCGATGATGAGAACCTGCAGGGGATGATCCCCCAGGTGAAAAAACGCCTGGTGACTTACGGTCTTGCCAGCCAGGCTGATTTCCAGGCCTCCGAAATCGTGCACGAAGGCGATCGTACCCGGTTCATGGTGCAATACCGTGGAGAGGAGCTCGGTCGACTGAGTATCCGCATGCCGGGTCGGCACAATGTTCTCAATGCACTGGCTGCCGTGGCCGTCGGTATGGAACTGGATATGCCCTTTGTATCGATCGCTGAGGGCTTCCAGGACTTTGGCGGCATCGGGCGCAGGTTTGAGATCAAGGGGGAGCCGAAAGGGATCATGATCGTCGATGACTACGGACATCATCCTGTAGAGATCAAGGCAACTCTGGCAGCGGCCCGCTCTGGCTGGAGCCGACGCGTGGTCGCGGTATTCCAACCGCATCGTTACAGCAGGACCGAAGCGCTGTTTGATGACTTCACAACCGCCTTCTACCAGGCCGACCACATCGCCGTCATGGATGTCTACGCCGCCGGTGAGCAACCGATCGCGGAAGTCACTGCAGAGAAGCTGGCGAACGGCATCAGTGGCCATGGTCACAAGTCTTGCTGCTACACCGGTGATGTCGAGGCCACGGTTGAACATCTGCAGGCGGTGCTGCAGCCTGGTGATATCATGATCACGCTTGGTGCCGGTAATGTCTGGCAGGTCGGCGAAGAGCTGAAGCGACTCCTAAGTGGGTCGGACTGAAGTGCAGGAAACAGGTCCAGGAACGGAATCATGTCGAATCGTAATGTATTGACTGAGAAGAGAACGGCCGTACTGATGGGGGGACTCTCCGCCGAGCGTGAGGTCTCCCTGAAGACCGGTAATGCCGTACTCAAGGCGCTGCTGGAGAACGGCTGCAATGCCGTAGCAGTGGATGCCGGGCACGATCTGCCTGCCCAGTTACGGAACGCGCGTGCCGAACAGGCTTTTATCTGTCTCCATGGCCGCTACGGTGAGGACGGCACTGTCCAGGGCTTGCTGGAGATAATGCAGATTCCGTACACCGGCAGCGGCGTTATGTCTTCGAGCATGGCAATGGACAAGGTGGTGAGCAAGCAGCTCATGCTTTACCACGAGATATCAACCCCCGGTTTTGTCGCATACCGTTCCGGGGATGACCGGGGCGCGCTACTGCGGCGCTGCAGGCATTTCCCGCTGATCATCAAGCCGGCCAGGGAAGGCTCGACGATCGGCATTACTATCGCCCGCGACTTGGACCAGCTCGAGACCGGTCTGGATGAAGCCCTGCAACATGACGAACTGGTCCTGATCGAGGATTTCATCAAGGGTGATGAAGTGACCGTCAGCGTGCTGAATGGCGAGTCGCTGCCGATCATCAAGATCGTGCCGAAAAGTGGCTTTTACGACTACCAGTCGAAGTATACGCCGGGACAGACTGAGTATATCCTGCCGGCACCGCTGGACGCGGCCCTTTACAACCGTTTGCAGGAGACGTCCGTGGCGGCCTGTCGGGCACTTTCGTGTCGAGGAGCCGCCCGGGTCGACTTCATGGTTCGGGAGAAGGAGTTCTTCTGCCTTGAGATCAACACTATCCCTGGGATGACAGAAACCAGCCTGTTGCCCAAGGCCGCCGCAGAAGCTGGCGTGTCTTTCAATGAACTGGTGATGCGGATTCTCGATGATGCGGATCTGAACAAGTAACAGGTGACGGATAAGCGATGAAAGACCTGAAAATCAACAAGCAGAAAAAGCTCAAATCCAATCGGCGCAAGCAAGAGAAGCAGGCGCGCGACTGGAAGCAGCTCTTTCATCGTTTGTTGCGGATCGGCATCGCTTCCGGAAGTGGTTTCCTGCTGGCAAGCGGCGCCCTGCTGACCGCGCAGATGCTGCTCGACTCGGGGTATTTCGGAGTGTCCCAGATTCGTGTTGAGCAGCAGGTGAGAGTTAGCGAGGGCGACATCCTTGATGCCTCCGATATTAAAATCGGCGACAGCCTGTTTGATCTTGAACTGCACATGATTGGCCGCAAGATCGAAGAGCACCCCTGGATCGCGAGGGCCGAAGTGGAACGATCGTTCCCCGACCAGGTGGTGATCCGGGTGGTGGAGCGGCAGGTGCGGGCGATTATCGATCTCGACTACCTGTACTACGTGGATCGGGAGGGTGCGGTTTTCAAAATGCTCGAATCAGGAGACGAGCTCGATTACCCGGTGATTGCAGGTATCGACAGACAGTACCTGCTCGATCATCCGGACCAGACCCAGGACAGCCTGGATCTCGCCTTGAGCTTGATGGATTTGCTTGAACAACGTCAGCTTTTTAACCTCGACGATGTGTCGGAGATATATTTCGACCAACAGGAGGGGCTGATTGTCCACACCCGCATCGGCGGCGTACCGGTGCGGATAGGTAAACAGGATTTTTATGCCAAGCTCGACCGCCTGGAGGCCATTTACAACGATCTTGAGCCACGATTGCTGGCTCTCAAGTATATCGACCTTAACGTGACCGATCGTGTGATTGTCAAAGTGGATGTCAAACGCACGGCCGGCAGAAGCTAGTTTTAGAGGGAAGGGGAGACACATGAACAATAAACGGGAAAATCTCGTCGTCGGACTCGATATCGGTACGACCAAGATCTGTGCCATTGTCGGGGCAATGACCGACGAGGGGCTTGATGTCGTCGGAATCGGGACCAGCCCGTCGCGCGGTTTGCGCAAAGGGGTGGTCATCAATATCGAAAGCACGGTCAACGCAATCCGCAAGGCGATCCAGGAAGCAGAGCTGATGGCCGGGTGTGAAATCAAGGCCGTTTTCGCCGGCATCGCGGGTGGTCACATCAAGGGGATCAACTCCCAGGGTGTGATTGCGATCAAGAACCGCGAGGTCACTACCGAAGATGTGCGCCGCGTGATCGATGCCGCCAAGGCCCTGGCGATTCCGATGGACCGGGAGGTGATCCATATCCTGCCACAGGAGTTCATCATCGATGACCAGGACGGTATCAAAGAGCCGCTCGGCATGAGCGGAGTGCGCCTTGAAGCGAGGGTGCATATTGTCACCGGTGCTGTGGCCAGTGCCCAGAACATCATCAAGAGCTGCAACAAGGCCGGTGTTGATGTCGGTGATATCGTCCTCGAGCAGCTGGCGTCATCGGAAGCCGTGTTGACCCCCGATGAGAAAGATCTCGGTGTAGCCCTGGTCGATATCGGCGGCGGTACTACGGATATCGCCATATTCGTCGACGGTGCGATCAAGCATACCTCCGTCCTGTCACTGGGCGGCAACCACCTGACCAATGATATTGCCGTCGGTCTGCGCACCCCGACTGCCGAGGCAGAAAAGATCAAGCAGACCTCGGGCTGTTGCCTGACGTCAATGGTCGGCAAGGACGAAACGATTGAGGTGCCGTCGGTAGGCGGTCGCGAGCCGCGTATCTTGTCGCGCCAGCTCCTTGCGGAGATTCTCGAGCCGCGTGTCGAGGAGATCTTCACCCTGGTAAATCGGGAGATCGTTAAAAGTGGCTTCGAGGACCTGATTGCATCCGGGGTTGTCTTGACCGGTGGCTCGGCGATCCTGCCGGGAATGCCGGAGCTGGCCGAGCAGATTTTTGACCTGCCGGTCCGTCGCGGTAAGCCGATCGGTATCGGCGGCCTGACCGACGTCGTCAACTCGCCGATCTACGCAACCGGCGTTGGCCTGGTGAAATACGGTAGTCGCAACATGCAGACGCGCAATTTCGTGATCGGTCAGGAGAACCTCTTTGATCGCGTCACGCGCCGCATGAAGGAATGGTTCGGAGAATTTTTCTAAAGGGAAAATCAAGGCAATGTGCCAGGAACTTAAACTGACGGGGCCATGGAGAGGCTCCGGACACAACAATGGCGGAGGGAGTCATTATGTTTGAATTTGACGAGAATATTGACCAGGTAGCAAAGATCAAGGTCGTTGGAGTTGGTGGCGGTGGCAGCAACGCAGTCAATACGATGATTGCCGGCCGCATCGAAGGGGTGGAGTTCGTGGTGGCGAACACCGATGCCCAGGCATTGCGTGCCAACCTTGCGTCATTGCGGGTGCAGCTCGGCACAAAGCTGACCAAAGGTCTCGGTGCCGGGGCCAACCCGGAAGTTGGCCGGGAAGCGGCCGAAGAAGACCGGAACCGTCTGAAGGAACTGCTGCAGGGCGCAGACATGGTTTTTATTGCTGCCGGCCTTGGCGGAGGGACCGGGACCGGTGCTGCGCCGGTGATTGCCGAAGTCGCAAGGGAGATCGGCGCGCTGACCGTTGCGGTTGTAACCAAACCTTTCTCTTTTGAGGGCAAACAACGCATGATCAAGGCTGAGGAGGGCGTTGAGGAGCTCAAGCAGGTTGTCGACTCTCTGATCCTGATTCCGAACGATCGTCTCAGCGGGCTCGCCGACAAGAAAATGGGCATCCTCGATGCGTTTAAACCTGCCGACGATGTGCTGCGCCAGGCTGTACAGGGGATCTCGGACCTGATTACCACCCACGGCATGATCAATGTTGACTTCGCCGACGTCAAGGCGGCGATGAGCGAACGCGGCATGGCAATGATGGGTATCGGTCTTGCCGAAGGAGAAAATCGTGCCGTCACAGCGGCCCAGCAGGCGATCTGCAGCCCGCTTCTGGAGGAGATCGATATCTCCGGTGCCAAGGGTGTGCTGGTCAATGTGACCGGTTCTTCGAGCATGACCATGGACGACTACCAGGAAGTCGCCAACATCATCCACGAGAAAGTTCATGAAGATGCCAACATCTTCATCGGTTTGGTCATCAACGAGGAGATGGGTGAGAAAATCCAGGTTACTGCGATCGCAACGGGTTTTGGCTGCTCATTCGATACCGGCAAGCGTGGTGCGAGCAAGGATCTCGGTTATCCGACTCCCACCGCGCCGAACAAGATCGACCGTGACATCCCGGCATTTATCCGTAACCAGAACCTGGACAAGCCGCGTGCCAGCATGCGTATCGGCAATTACAGTGAAGACGAGGAGTACGATATCCCGACGTTTTTGCGCAAGCGCGTCGACTGAAAGAAATCATTTCCCGAAGGGCCGACGTTAAGGCCCCGACGGCCAACTGCTGGAATATAATTCTGTGGCTTGTCAATGAGTGAGCAGCCGTGCCGGTTCTCCGCCCGGCATCTCACGGTTTGTTCAATGCTCTGCGCATGCCTGCAATGTGACTCCCTCAACAACATTGGGCCGCCCCGTGCGGCCCCATTTTTTTGACTGTCTGAAGAGGTTTTGAATGTCAGATGTTGTGAGCCGTCTTAGACTCTTGTGCAGGAGCCAGATACTGTGCAGAAGAGACGGGTGTTGAGTTTGATTTGCCGCTTTCGACAGTATTGAAGACGCATCTGTCTGGTTGCGAACCCTTCCCCAGGAATAACCTTTTCAAATCAGGCCGCCGTAGCCACTCGAAACGACTGCCAGACTAATGCAGGGCCGCCTCGGTCATCCCGGCCAGGGCTTTGCCAAGTTTTCCGGCAACCGGGCAACCTGCCACCTCGTGGCGCCTGGCCAGGAACGCCGGATCGTTGTAGCCCAGCCAGACCTGGGATGACGCGTCCTCCCAGACCAGGGCTTTCAGAGGCAGGTCGATACCAGCAGTCTGCGCACACTCCATAAACGGTGTCCCACCTTGCGGGTTGCCGAATATGATCACCTCAGTCGGCCGCAAGGCTTTGCCGATCTTCGCTGCGCCGGCGGCATGATCGATTCGTGCAAAAACATTCAGGCCACGCTCCTTCACCACAGCTTCAAACCGGTCCATCGTGTCTTTGGCACTGTAGGGACTCTTGACGGCAATCAGGCCCTCGGCGGCTCCGGCTGCCGAGACCATTACCGCGAAGCTGAGGACCAGAAATAATCGCAGGATTCTCATAGGTACTCCTTATCTGCAAATGTTCATGAGCTGTTGGATATCCTTATCACTCTTTGCGATTATAACTCTTTCCGGGAAAGTTTTTGCAAACACAGCTTTATATGTCTATC
>Ga0316195_10000653_pt1 | contig 14331 bp, 12 predicted proteins | sample Phised1_MG_FD_204937 | JGI IMG/M metagenome (GOLD analysis project Ga0316195, IMG submission 204937) | Coastal sediment microbial communities from Maine, United States - Phippsburg sediment 1 | ecosystem: Environmental > Aquatic > Marine > Coastal > Sediment | place: USA: Maine | collected... | reverse complement strand
AAAGGCGACGATAACACGGACGGCCCGGACAACGAGAAGAAACCCTGGTATAGATTCTGGGAGTAAGGGATCGCACCGCGTGATTTTCATGGAACCCTGGAATGCAGCTTATGACTTTAAAAAGCTCATGAAGTGCCTGTTGCCCGCTCGTCTGAAAGTGCCTCCGTGCTGAACCGTCGTTTGCTGTTACAACTCGCCTGCGGCAGCGCTGCAACTGCCCTGCCACTAGTCGCCTGCACCTCCGCCGCGTCTCGCAGCAATGTGGATCTCAAAAATCCGCCGCAGTTGCTCGACGCATACCAGCGCCTTTCGGGCAGCTTTGATGACCGGCTGATAATCTGGTGGATGAGCGGCACCCGCTACGGTGTCGTCGATGCGCGTTCGACGGCGCTCTACAACATGGAAGTCGGCATGTTCCATCGTTGGTACCGGCAAGCGGATGGCAGCTTTAAGGCAGCTTTTTTTGAGCTGACCTATTATTCCGACCCTGCCACGGGCACCCTGCTGCGTGAATTCGCAAACCCTTACACCGGCAAAACAAACACCGTGAGGCACGTGCGTCTTGGCCCGGAAATACGGCACCTCACCGCCCGGGGACTTGCAACCGAAGCCAATCCGATGGTGCAGGAATTCCGCAGCACTATGGGGCCGGCAATAATTAGCGGCGATCGCTTATGGATACCGAATTCCGTCGAAGCCACTATCCGTTTCCCCAAAGCGGGCGCACCGGAAATACTCATCAATATTTACACAACCATTCAGGGCAGTCTCACCGATGCACTCGATACCCGCCTGGCTTCGGCACCGTGTACGCTGGAGTTTCATAACGTACTGAAGTGGGAACCATGGATGGAGATGGGCGATCATCCGGGCCACATGATGAGCACGGCGTCAGGCCGCAAGCTTGAATCAGTCGATCAGCTCCCGCCCGCCTATCTTGCCATGGCAGAAGAGGTCCACGGCAAGTTCATTGCCGACCCAATGGCTGCGCTAGAGAAATACGCTGCACAAATTCGTTAGCACGAGTCGTCTTTGCGGCGGCACCCTCGCCGGTTTTTTGCTACTGTGCGCCATTGATACGCTTACGGAGAACTGACTTTGCTCGCGAGCCTCGGTAATTTTTTGCGGCGCCTGCGGAACCGGCCTGAAGGCCGATTGCCGGTCTCCACGTATATAGGCTACGGGGCAGGTCAGATAGGCGGACAAATCTTGCGCGATACGCCCGCGCTGATCTTGCCCATCTATATGACGACAGTGCTCGGCATTGAAGCGGCGCTGGCAGGCCTCGTGATCATTATCGCGAAAATATGGGTCGTTATCGCAGACCCGATTGCCGGAGTCGTGTCAGATCGGGCAAGCACCCGCTGGGGCCGTCGTCGCCCTTTTATACTTGGGGGAGGTATGCTCGCAGCGGCAAGCTTCATGCTGTTGTTTTTCGTGCCGTCACTCGAAGGCCAGTTCAGCCTGTTCCTGTACATGACCGTGATTTATCTGCTCATGAATACCGGCTACTCCCTGTTCTCGGTCCCCTATCTGACGCTGGCTTCGGAAATGTCGGACGACCCGGACGAGCGCACGACTATTATTTCCTTCCGCAATGCCGCGCTTGCTGTCGGGTTGATAATTGGTGGCGCACTGGCGCCAAAAATTGTCGCATGGGTTACGCAGGAACTGAATGGCACACCGCGTGCGGGTTATGAATGGATGGCGCTTATAGTAGGCAGCGTCATTGCTGTCTCGACGCTCTGGGTGTTTCTTGGCACCGCGCGCGCGCCGCAATCAACGGCGACTGGCGCGACCGTAGGACTGAAAGAACAGCTGAAAATAGCCTGGGCCAATAAGCCGTTCGTAATTCTTATTACTGCCAACATCGTGCAATACATCAGTGCGGGCATCGGGTATGCAGGCGGTTTCTTCTTCTTCGCCTACTCGATGCGGCTGGGATTCGATGTATTCAACATCATCCCTATCTGGATAATCATCATCTCGGCGGCATCAATCGCGTCTATGCCACTGCTGGTTTGGGCATCAACCCGCTTTGGAAAACTACCCGTATATAAATGGTGCCTGATTTCCTATGCAATAAGCATCCAGTTCTATTTCCTGGCGGACGCAGAATCGATGTGGATCGTCTGGCTGATTGCAATCGCCATTGGCCTGTTCAACGGCGGCTTTATCCTGATGTCCTTCTCCGTGCTCACAGACACAGTGAACTACGACCGCATCAAGTCGGGTATCAGCCGCGAAGGTGCATTGTCATCTGTTTACTCGGCAGTGGATAAAGTCGGGAACGCGCTGGGGTCAGCCATATTTCTCGGATTTCTGTCACTGATCGGTTTTGTCGGGTCAAACGACGGCAGCCTGCCCGAACAAAGCGAGTCCGTGTTGCAATGGATAGCTGTAGCCTATGTCGCGGCGCCCGCGTTGCTGCACGCGGGCAGCATACTTATTCTGAATCGTTACAAGCTGGGGCCTGACTGAGGGCGGGTGCTTCCATGAGAAGCCGCGCCAAAAAACTGCCAGCGCACGGATAACTGCACCTGGCTGTCGCGCGTCTTCTGCGGCAAACCGTTGAACACCCATATACAACTGTCCTGCTTGCAATGGTCGCTGGCAATCTGCAGGTACTCGGCACCCACACGGAACCTCGGTGACAGGTTATACATCCATGCAACTGCCACCGCGTTGCCCTTGTCCTGGTTGGTTATGCCGGGAGGATCGTTATAGGGCTGGAGATCGAACCACTCGTAGCGGACTGAGAAGCGATGCGCGCCGAAATTTCGGGTCAACATCGCGTAAGTAGAATCAAACATTACGTCCTGGACACGCCAGGGACCGAGATCAGGGCCCATTACCGTCGTGCCGTCTATCCACTGACCAAGCAGTCCGAATCCGAGCGGCAGGGCAAACTGTGCTCCGACATGCGTGAAGTGCGTGCGCCATGCGTACTCATTGCCGGACTTTGCTTCGGGGTCAGCATGATTATTGTAGTGAAACGCTTTAATCAGCGCCCTTTCACCCCAGCGCCACTGCGCGCCTGCATAGAAGCCGGGGCGGTGATCAATTTCCTTGTAGGGTTCGTAGTTGGGTACCGGATTACCGCTCGGCGCCCACGGCTCGATAGTGGAAACGGTGGGCATCGGGATCGAGCCAAATACGCCTGTCTGCCGGTCATGTGCCGCCCAGCCCCGCCAGGTCAGCGATGCGCCGGTTGGATCATTGAAGTAGAACGCTCCGCCTTCGAGCGACAGCTGCTGCCCTGTCAATCCGGGTAAATCGCGAACTACGCGAAGTTCCGTACCAACGATACGCAACTCTTCACCGATCCACGTATTGATCACTGAGCTGGATAGCGCATAGGGACTGCTCCAGCCGGCATCGATGTTTTCAAGTGACAGTCGGGGATAGAAGGCACCAAGTTTGCCGCGGAATCGCCATGCGCTCGACGGCACCGGACGCCATTCCAGGTATGCGTCAGTGACGTCAACCGTCTCCGCTACATCATTGTTCATGCTCGCAACGAAGCGACCTGCCAGCGTAGGCGCTATCCGCCCTGTAAAGTCAATAAATATACGGTTAACGCGAAAGCCGTCATGATCCTCGTCGTAACGCAGCTTGCCATTCCCGTTATACAACCAGGAATCCAGCTCGCTGTTTGCGTGGATCAGCGAGAAATCGGCCGCACCAATCAACTGATAGCGATCTGATCGCGCCGCACTATCAGCAGCATGCGATAAGCCGGAGCTAAGAGCCGTCGCCGCAAAAAGCGCCAATCCTGCACCCCGCACACGCATCCCTAGTAGTCCTCCCACGCCAGCGAATTCTGGCGGACGTCGGGTTGCGGTCCTGCGCGCATCGGCGCCCGGACAACGAGCGTGCCTGGCGACGACTCAATACGCTCGGCATGGAGCGGCTTGCTTGCGCCCAGCAGTGGCGACCAGATCATTACATCTGTATCAGCTGATGGGGCGCGCGCGAATCGTGCGATGCCGTCTTTGTCTGTGATTGCCAATTCGGTTGCATCCACGACAACGATATATCCAAGCATAGAGTCATGGATGTTGCATCCAAGTGTAACGATTCCCTCATGCAAGAATTTTATTCTTGGCGTCTCACCACCCCGGTATAGCGGCAACTCGAAGCTGTTGGGCTGCGAGAACGAATAAACATGGTGGCTGACAGAATCACTGTTCGGGAATTCGACAACGGTGCCGATTCGAATCGCCGTAAGTTGCGGGACAAACTGCTTGTTTATCTGGTCTATTACGGCCGGTTCATTCGCGTCTGCGGACTTAATAGAGCCTGCTTTGGCGCTATACCATACCACTGCATTGACAACCGACTGGCCGCCGATGTCCGTAACGGACACCCGCACGCCAGCGGGGGCCTCACCAGCCATCGATTTGTCACTGCGCGCCCAGAAAATCAACACAAGCGAACTGAGCAGCAGCGTCCGGATCAGGGCACTACGCATTCGGGCACATCATTGCCACAACAGGCTTCTAAGCTAAGGTATGGCAATAACTTCGTACGTGATGAATTTCACGTAATGCAGACATTTAAATCGCTAGCATGGCCTTCAGACTCTGCTCCAACCAGCCGAAAACCATGCAAACTTTGCGCTTCAAAATTCTGGCCACCGCCGCAGCATTAGTGCTGCTGAGCCAGATCGGGACCGTTGCAGCGGTGCTTATAACGGCCAGGCAGGACGTTGCCGAACGAGCGGAACGGACGCTCGAGACCGGCGCGGACGTTCTGGGGCAGGCTACTGCAAGTCAGGCTGAGCAATTTGCGAGCACGGTTCAGGCACTGGCGTCTGACTACGGCTTCAAACAGGCCGTTGGAATGAACGATGTTCCGACTCTGGAATCGGCTCTCGCAAATCACGCACTTCGCGCCGGTGCCGATATTGCAATACTTGTCGACAGCGAGCAGCAACTGGTTGCAACCGTCGGCGCAGCGGACCTTCCGGATGAGTGGCTGCAAAACCACACAAGGAAAATAGCTAGTGGCAACAGGTACTTTGCATTTATCGGCGAAGGAGTGGCTTATATCGTTGTGACGGTTCCTGTGCGCGCACCTCTGCCTGTTGCATGGCTTTCGATGGGCTACAGTTTGTCGGGTGAGCGGGCTGAAGGACTGAAAAATCTTACTGGCTTCGACGTATCCATAATTACCCGGGATGCCGAGCATTCGCATGTCGTTGCAAGCACACTGCCGCCAGAACAGATCGACGGTATTGCGTCCGCACTTAAGCTCCCGGAAACCGCACCAGAGATTAACAGCCACACAAGACGCATTACGCTGGGCGAGCAGGAACAGCTGGCGTTATATCGCCCGATGATAAGCCGCGACGGCAGCCTCGCTGTATTGCTCACGAATTCCATGAATGATGCGATGGCTCCATATCGCTTGCTGCGCGGCGCTGCAATCGCATTGGGCGCTATCCCGTTACTTTTCGCACTGGCTGGCGCGGTACTTCTGTCTCGCACTTTGACCAAACCAATACAAAAGCTCATGCAAGCGGCGCTGCGTATACAAGCCGGCGACTACACGATACCCGTGTCGATCCGATCCGGAGATGAACTCAATGAATTCGCTTCTGCATTTAATTCAATGCAGGCTGAAATCGCGCAACGCGAACAGCGCATCAGTTACCAGTCACGGCACGATTCCGTCACGGGACTTTATGGTCGTGACTATATTCTGGAATTGATGCAGGAACAGACTGATGCGAATCAGGAGACAGGGAAACTCGCGATCATGCTGATAACTCTGGGATCGCTTAACGATGTCTCGGGAACGTTGGGGCATGACATCGCCGACAGTTACTTAAAGCAGGCAGCGACCCAGCTTAGACAGTTGATCGATTCGCGCTACCCAATCGCCCGTGTTGACGGCGATCTTTTCCTGGTAATTTTGAGTCAAACAGGCGCTACCGATGCAAGGATTCTCGCTGAGGAGCTGGTAACACACTTCAAGACGGGCGTTCGATTGCCCAACGTAAATGTATCCGTAAACCCAAGGATAGGAATCGCAATCTATCCCGAACATGGCCGGGATCGTGACCAGTTACTGCGTCGGGCAACACTGGCTATCAATGCCGACCCGGAACTGAGGAGACCCGTACGCTTCTACCGGGATGGGGATGAAGAGCTGCGTATACGCAACCTGGCATTACTGCGTGACCTGCGGCGAGCTATCAGCTCCAGCGAACTGGAACTGCACTACCAGCCCAAGATAAATGTCAGCGACGAAAGTGTCTGCGGAGTAGAGGCGCTTGTTCGCTGGAACCATCCGACCTATGGACATCTGTCACCCGCCGAGTTCATTCCGATTATCGAGCAGGCCGGGAATATTTCGGCCATTACCCGCTGGGTGCTGGAAACGGCAGCCAGACAGCAGAGCCGCTGGGCCGCAGAAGGGCTCGACCTGCATGTAGCCATTAACTTTTCCGGTCAGGATTTATTAGACCCGGATTTGCCCTGGTTCGTTATCGACACACTACGCGAGAACCATATGGCAGCGGACCGGCTGGTTGTCGAAGTTACTGAAGAAGCCATGATCAGGAACTTTGGACAGGCAGCTACCGTGCTGCAGCGGCTGCGTGATCTGGGCATAAAAGTAGCAATTGACGATTTCGGCATCGGGTACTCATCGCTGTCGCAATTGAAACAACTGCCGGTTGATCAGCTAAAGATCGACAAAAGCTTTATTGCCAAGCTGCCCGACGATGAAGCTGATAAAATTATCGTCAGCGCCTCTATCGAACTCGCGCGCAAATTCCGCCTTGAACTGGTCGCTGAAGGGGTCAGTAACATAGAAGCGTATCGCTGGATAAGTAACGCAGGCATCGAGCTGGCACAAGGCTACTTCTGGAGCGCGCCGCTAAAGGCAGATGCACTGTCTGCGTGGATCAAAGGCTTTGCCGGTGAAGCAGGCCGGAAAAGCAAGACGCTGCAATTAATCTAGTTTTCGACTTCCGCGCCAACAGGCAAGGCCCTCACCGTCACCTGCACCTCGTTGCGACGAAGAAAGGGCGGAAGATAAGGCGGGTTGTAGAGTGCGCTGTGAACGTCACCAACAGTTTCAACTTTCGCTTCCCCCAACGACTCCAGCAATTCCGCCTTGCGCTTCGCAAACAATTTTTCCGTCCAGCGGCCGGAGTAACGCAAGACGGCCCTCAGCTCAGAAGGAACTTCACGAATCCTGACTTGCGGATTGGTGGGGAGCGGCACCGTTTCGGAGTTGTATTGGCGCGGCACCACAAATGAAACCGTCCAGCCGCCTGCCGCGGCCGTCTGCTCTACGGGTGCAGTCATCGCAATTTTCTGGCTGGCAGCAGCCTGTTCCACAGGAGCCGTCATCGCTATTTTCGACTGGGCACTGTTTGCACCGGTGATATAACGAAACAAACGGCGAAATCCCTCGTCGCCTGCATCGCCGTAGTCAGCAATGCCGGCGACTTCGGTTTCGGCTACAAGGTAGGAAGCATACTGGCGATACTCAATCTTACCGTCCTTGTATATCACCGTATAATCTGGAGTTTCGATACTCATGGCTCGTTCCCCCGGGAACACACTCGCAAAGACAAGAAAAGCCAGCGCTGCGAGCGAAGCATGGCGATGCAACGGTTTGCCAATGTGATTCGTCACAGCTATTCCCGACATAACTTTAATCCTGCTTGCGGTTTATTAACCAGTTAATTCGGCAGCGCAATGCCGGCCGATGCAGAATGCAGTAACAATTGGTAACAACTGCGGACACGGGCAAGCAGCCATGCCTGGTTTCGCTCACCGCGGCAGCAACTTGGCCGGCACCTCGGCCGCCGCGAGGAATGCAGCTACCAACGCTATCGCCGCAGCAGCGCCCGCAACCTCGGGAGTTGCCGATTGCTTGGCGAATATTCCGAGAGCCGCCCAGGCGACCACTAAAGTAAAAGCGATATCCTTGTACCGCAAACAGACAGTAGCTCCGATCGCCCCGGCAATTGCCAGCTTCAGAATCGTCCAGCTCACGGGATCCAGCCCAAGCGCATTCCACCCCATCCCGGTTTGCACGGCGCTTATATTTGCAATCGTTGCCACCGTGATCCAGCCCGTGTAAATGCTGAAGGGCAAATTAACCAGCAGACGCTGCCCCCGAGACTTTGCGCCGTGTGCAATCCCAAGCAATGAATAAATCTTTAGCAGCGAGGCCAGAATAACAAGCATCAGCAAAAGCGATAAAACGACGAGGTCGTTGTGCCATGCAAAAATCCAGGCGGAATTCGCCAGACAGTTGAGCACAAAATACGGCGTCACTTTCGCCAACACGATGCTCTGCCGCTGACCTGGCAATGCCTGGTAGATCACGAATACAAGCAACCCCAGGTAAATCAACCCCCAGATCGAAAAGGTGTAGCCCGCTGGCGTAAACAGGGATTCATAATTGGCAGAAACTTCGCCCGTCGTCTGCCCGCCTATAGGCAATGCATTTGCCAGCCCGTTGACCATGATCACAACGATGAATGCCAGAATATTGCTGCCCCAGTCACTGATAGTGCGCTGCATAGCCAAACCCCCGATTGAAAAGGCTACCGTCATCGTACACCCTAAACGAAGCGCAACGGGCCCAATCAGCAATCTGTTAGCGAGTCAGCATTCGCTATTGCACGCGTCCCGCCTGCACGAAATGCTGCTGATAGTGAGGATCCTGCAAACTGCCGACTTCGACCTGCTTGCCCGTCGACGGCGCATGCACGAAACGCATGTCGCCCAGATAAATAGCAACATGCGAAATTCTGCCGTCATAGCGAAAGAACAGCAGGTCCCCGGGCCGCGCATCGGTAAGTCTGATTGCCTTTGCTGCGCCGAATTGCTGCACAGAGGTGCGGGGTAAGGCAACGCCGGCCAGCCGATAGGAATACTGAACGAGCCCGCTGCAATCGAAGCTGGCCGGACCGCTGCCGCCATATTGGTATGGCGCACCAATCATACGGACGGCGATGTCAGCAGCCTGCATGCCGGAATCCGGCCCCGCAGGAATGCGCTTGGCTTCATCGGCCTGCCTTGGAGCCGAAGCACAACTTGCGACCAGAGCGGCACAAATCATCAGCACCGGCCAGAACCGGATTCGTCTGAATCGCGGTACGGTTTGGCAGGAAATTGTCCTGGCAGTCGTCACTTCTGGAGGCTCACAGACACACCCCGATGACCCACTGACCTTGGCGACAAAATGACGGTGCCTCCTGCAGCGCGTCGAAAATAGACTTAAGTATCTGACACTAATACCAATTATCGGGCATGGCTGCAATGCCGGAGGCGCGGGGACAGCCCCGGACAAGTCAAATATTGCCTTTCAGGCCCGCTTTTTTGCGGTGGCTACAGGCAGGGCCTCCTGCTATTATTGCGCCCCCGCACGCAAGCCGAATAAGTAATTATTGCTTTCGGTTGGCAATTCAACAGCTTGGAATTGTCAGGCCGGTTCGGACACAATGCCCAGCCACTCATAACAACGCCGCCGCTATTAAATGAATAGGGCGGCGTTTGCAATGTAACGCGGCAATGAATGATGTGCGGTAAAACGGCAAACACTCGGGCTTGTGTAACAAGTACCTGCCCCCATTGAAGACATTTGCAGTACCTATAATTTAACCTGAGCAGAGCGTCATGACAGACCTTAACCTGTACCGAAATATCGGCATCTTCGCGCACGTGGACGCGGGTAAAACCACCACCACGGAGCGCATCCTCAAACTGACCGGAAAGATTCACAAAATCGGCGAGGTGCACGACGGTGCGGCAACAACCGACTTCATGGAGCAGGAACAGGAACGCGGCATCACGATCCAGTCTGCCGCAACGACCTGCCAGTGGAATGGCCATCGGCTGAACATCATCGATACCCCCGGACACGTAGACTTTACGATCGAAGTTTACCGTTCGCTCAAGGTGCTCGATGGCGGCATAGGTGTTTTCTGTGGATCCGGCGGTGTAGAACCTCAGTCAGAAACGAACTGGCGCTATGCCAACGACTCGGGTGTAGCCCGGGTTATTTTCGTAAATAAACTCGACCGGATCGGCGCCGATTTTTTCCGCGTCATAAAGCAGGTCAAGACCGTGCTTGCCGCGACACCGCTGGTTATGGTGCTGCCCGTCGGCATCGAAGATGAGTTCAAGGGCATCGTTGACTTGCTGACACGCAAAGCCTGGATATGGGATGACTCAGGTCTGCCGGAAAATTATGAAATCGTCGATCCGCCGGCCGAAATGGCTGACCAGATCGAGGAATATCGGCAACAACTCATCGAGCTGGCCCTCGAACAGGACGACGCGTTGCTCGAAGCTTATCTCGAAGGCAACGAGCCATCGGTCGATGAAATCAAGCGATGCGTCCGCAAGGGTACGATCGCCCTCGATTTCTTCCCGACGTATTGCGGTTCAGCCTTCAAGAATAAAGGCGTCCAGAACGTACTCAATGCAGTCGTTGATTACCTGCCGAGCCCGACCGAAGTCCTGCCGCAGCCCGAAGTCGACCTGGAAGGCAAGGAAACCGGCGAATTCGCCATTGTGGATCCTGATCGGCCGCTGCGCGCACTGGCATTCAAAATCATGGATGACCGCTATGGCGCACTGACCTTTACCCGCATCTACTCGGGACGCATTAAGAAAGGCGATAGTGTTCTGAATACCTTCACCGGCAAGACGGAAAGGATCGGACGCATCGTTGAAATGCACGCCGACTCGCGCGAGGAACGCGATTCGGCACAGGCAGGCGATATCGTTGCGCTGCTTGGGATGAAGAATACCCAGACCGGCCACACTCTGGCTGACGAAGATCATCCGGCAACGCTGGAGCCGATGGTATTCCCGGATCCGGTCATTTCCATCGCAATTGCTGCCAAGGACAAAGCCGGCACGGAAAAAATGAGCATCGCGCTAAACAAGATGACTCAGGAAGATCCGTCATTCCGCATCATGACTGATCAGGAAACTGGTGAGATCGTGATGATGGGCATGGGCGAACTGCATCTCGACATTAAAGTCGACATTCTGCGCCGTACACACAAGGTCGATGTCGAAGTCGGCCGGCCGCAGGTTGCATATCGCGAAACCATTACTAAGCCGATAACCGATGTCTATACACACAAGAAGCAGACCGGCGGTTCAGGTCAGTTCGCAAAGATCGAATACTGTGTTGAACCTGGCGAAGTCGGTACCGGCTATACCTTCGAATCGACTGTAACCGGCGGCAGCGTGCCGCGCGAATACTGGGCGGCTGTAGAAAAGGCCTTCGGCCGATGCATGGATGAAGGCACACTTGCAGGTTACCCATTGCTGGACGTCAAATTCACCCTGCAAGACGGCGCTTACCATGCCGTCGACTCGTCTTCGATGGCCTTCGAAGCGGCAGCGCGGGCAGCATACCGGCAGACGATTCCGAAAGCCGGACCGCAGTTACTCGAACCAATTATGAAAGTGGATGTGTTTACACCGGATGATCACGTGGGTGACGTGATCGGCGACCTGAATCGTCGCCGCGGCATGATCAAGGCACAGGAATCGGGTCCGACGGGCGTGCGCGTCAAGGCCGACGCACCGCTGGCCGACATGTTTGGTTACATTGGTGATTTGCGCACGATGACATCGGGCCGCGGCCAGTTTTCGATGGAGTTCTCGCACTACGCACCTTGCCCGAGCAATGTCGCGGAAACCGTTATCTCCGAGGCAAAAGCACGCAAAGCAGCGAAGTAACACGTTACCTCGTTTGTCAAAAGGCTGAGCCGGATTACCGGCTCAGCTTTTTTTTCGGGCCCGAAAGTCTGGTTGGACATTACAGGCAAACAAACCAGCTCCCGGATGATCAATGCCTTCGGGCGAACCGGATACACTCAGGGTATGCCGAGAATAGTGCTGTTCAACAAACCCTTTCATGTGCTGTCGCAATTCCGGGAACAGGAAGGCAAGTTAACGCTCGCCCGATACTTCAGTGATCCGTCACTGCGTATCGCTGGCCGCCTGGACTACGATTCAGAAGGGTTGCTGATACTGAGTGATGACGGACGACTCATCAATCGCATTACCGAGCCGCGCCATAAACTACCAAAAACCTACCTTGCCCAGGTTGAGGGCCAGGTAAATGAGCAAGCGCTGCAGCAGTTGCGCGCCGGTGTGGTTCTAAAAGACGGCAAGACGCGGCCTGCGACCGCACGCCTGCTGGCGGAGCCCGCTGGGCTTTGGCCGCGTGATCCCCCGGTGCGCTACCGGGCACAAATTCCTACGAGCTGGATCGAACTGACTATCAGTGAGGGGCGCAATCGTCAGGTGCGCCGAATGACGGCAGCCGTGGGCTTACCAACACTGCGCCTCGTGCGCACTGGGGTCGGAGATTGGCGACTCGGCGACCTGCAGCCAGGCGAATACCGCGAACTTGGCAGCTGAACAGACTGCCTGAACGGTCAGCCCTTGCTCAGGCTCTTGAGGTAACCCGCCACTTCAGCCAGATCTGCATCACTCATCCAGGCAAAAGATGGCATCGGCACGCCGGTAACATTATCCGGCGCATCCAGGGGGCGACCGTTCTTGAGAAACACAATCAAATCATCAGGGGCAGAATCCATTACCAGCTTTGAGGCGACAAGGTTCAGCCCGAGCCCCTGCACACCCATGGCATCAGGGCCGTGACATGCCGCGCAATTAGCGGCAAATACCGTTGATACGGCCGCAGTGGCGACCGCTGCAGTGGCGACAGCCGCAGCCGGTGCTTCTGCAACCGGCACGGGCTTGCGCGAAGCAAAACCAAAGGGCGCGATATTGCCGTTTGCATCGATCGATGCCATCTGCCCTGCTTGCGGCGCAGGCGCACTGGCAGGCGCTGCAGCATCAGCGGCAGGCGCTTGATCCGAAGGCGAATCGCATCCGGTGAGGGTCATTAGCAGCAGCGCAACAACGGTTGCGAGCACTCCGAAGACGTGTTTGTCGTATGCAGTAGTCATGCGCTGTTCCATTGCTGAATGGTTAAGAAGGCAGCCTGTATGTTACCGAGTTGCAGGCTAGCTGGGGTCGGGTCTTATTTCAACTGGCCCCAGAACGCGGCAATCAATGGACTGCGCAGCTTCTTTTTGAGGGTAAACACACCAATCTCATAGGCTTCGAGCCGGGGTCGAACGTCCAGAACACTGATTTTGCCTGCCAGAGGGCTGTTATCCAATGCAATTTTGGGCACGACCCCCACGCCAAAGCCAAGGCTGACCATGCTTACAATGGCCTCGTTACCCGCCACCTGGGCATATACCGTTGGCTGCACCTCGAAACCGCGAAACCAGTTATCCACCCGCTGCCGCGCAAGACCCGTCTCCGAAAGTATCATGGGGATGGATTGCCAGACACCATGATCGCGCTGGCGCCGCGAAAGGTGCGCATAGCCAGGCTCATCCTTTGCCGCGATAAACACGAGCGGCGTTGCGGCAATAGACTTGAACATCAGTTCTGGCGGCAAGCGGTCGGGGCGCGCTCCGATGGCCATGTCTTCCTGACCGGCCAGCACTCGCTGGACAGCATGATCAGGATCGCCGGTATGCAATTTGATTTCGATGCGCGGATGATCTCGCCGGAATCGATTCAGCAATTCATAAAGAAAACTGTAGCTCGCGGTTACCGAACAATAGATGCTGACTTCGCCGCGCAACTCGCCTGCCTGCTGCATCAAATCATTTCGAATAAGATCCCACTGCGCTAACGCGTCACGTGCGTAGTTCAAAAACGCGTTTCCGGCCAGGGTTAACGATACCGATCGGTTGTCGCGCTCGAACAACACTACGCCAAGCTCCTCCTCAAGCTGACGAATGCTGCGGCTCAGCGCTGACGGACTGATGCGGCTTGCTTCGCTGGCACGGCCAAAATGCAGTGCCTCTGCAAGCAAGGTAAATTGCCTTAGCACACGAATATCCATGCCCGACGACCTGTATTGCACTATTCGGCATACTATATTGCATATATTTCGTTTTACGCAATGAAGTCAAGCCACTATATTTGCCAGGTGGCCTGAAGCCTCGCAAACCCGTTTTTCTGGCACAAACACGGGTGCAGCGCTGACCGCAACAACCATGGACAAGTATCCGTCCCGTTTTTAGATAGTGGCCATCACTCACGCAATGGCTGCAGCATATGGAGAAGCTACTAATGCACGTTTTTTACGACAAAGATTGTGACCTCGCGCTTATCAAGGGCAAGAAAGTTGCTGTAATAGGTTACGGCTCACAGGGACATGCACACGCATGCAATTTGCAGGACTCCGGCGTAGATGTAACGGTCGGCCTGCGCGCTGATTCGTCATCGCGGGCAAAAGCGA
>Ga0316195_10000652_pt1 | contig 14349 bp, 12 predicted proteins | sample Phised1_MG_FD_204937 | JGI IMG/M metagenome (GOLD analysis project Ga0316195, IMG submission 204937) | Coastal sediment microbial communities from Maine, United States - Phippsburg sediment 1 | ecosystem: Environmental > Aquatic > Marine > Coastal > Sediment | place: USA: Maine | collected... | reverse complement strand
GCGCTCCAATCAGCACCAGCAGGTAGCTGGCGACGTCGAAGCGGTCAGCACGCAGCGGCCGCGCCGTGTGGCCGCGCGCGGTGCGCGTCATCATGCCGATGACCATTCCGCCGATGGCGCCCGCGGTCAGCGCATGCGTGCTGGCGGACGCGGCCACCCAGCCGGCCTCGCCCAGCACCCGCAAGGCCAGGTGCACGGGGATCCACAGGTAGGCGGCATGCAGCACCCACACCAGCGGCACGCGCAGCGTCTTCCACGGTTGCCACAGCAACCAGCGACGCGCATGGGCCAGCGTGACAACGGCCGCGATGGTGCCCACCACAAGCGCTGGCGCCTGCAGCGCATCGGCCGCTAACAGCGCGAGCACCGAGCCGAGCGCGATCTTCTCCACCCACGGCCGGCGCGTGGCCGCCGCGCCGGGCACGCCGTTGTTGGTGAACATCGGCACCACGCGCCCGGCCATCACCGCAACGATGAACAGCACGGCGTCCAGCGCCACCTGCAGGCCGCCGCGCCCCGGCCAGGGCAGCATACCGAGCAAGGCCAAATGCACCCAGGCGGCGCAAGCCGATAGTAGCCCCAGCAGGCCGATGAAGAAGTAGTTGCGCCGGTTGCCGGCGGCAAAGAAGGGAATCGCCAGCGCGATCGCTGCGGCCAGCGGAAAGGCGACGTTGGCGGCCGCCGCGGCCCAGCCGAAGGGCGTCAGCACCAGCACCCGCGCGGCCACCCACAGCGCCGCCAATGCGGCAAGTGCGCCGCCGGTGGGTGTGGGCCTTCCGGTCCAGTTGCGCCCGGCGGTGAAGAGGAAGCCGACGATGACCGCCAGCGTGAAGCCGAACAACATTTCGTGCGCGTGCCACAGCGGGCCTCGCAAGTAGGGTGTTCCGAGCCAGCCGGCGTATTGCAGCGCCCACAGCGGCACCGACAGCGCGGCAAAGAGGCTGGCCAGCAGGTAGAAGGGGCGAAAGCCCAGCTGCCATAGCGCAAACCCGGTCGGCGCTGCGGTGGGTGGCCGGCGAGGCGGCTCTTCGATGTGGATCAGCGTGTTCATGCCGATGCCGGGCTCGGCGTTCGCCGACGCCGCGGCGACGGCGCATCGATGCGCAGCAGGCGCGTCAGCGCGCGAGGTTGCTGCACCAGGTCGGCCAGCGTGTGGCGGTCGAGTGCGGCGTAGAAGGCCTCCACCGCGTCGGCCAGCGCGCCGCGCAGGCGGCAGGCGCGCTCGATCGTGCACGCCGACGGGGCGTCGCCGAAACAGGCGGCGGGCAGGTCGCCGCCTTCGGTGCTGCGCACCACCTGGCCGATGCCGACCAGCTGCGCCGGCCGCGCCAGTTGCAGCCCACCGCCCTGGCCCCGCACGGTGGCCAGCCAGCCCAGCCGCCCGAGCCCGTGCGCTACCTTGGTCAGGTGGTTCTCGGAGATGCCGTAGGCGGTGGCCACCTCGGCGATGGTCGCGCGCCGGCCCGGCTCGGCGGCCAGATACATGAGCAGCCGCAGGCTGTAGTCCGTGTAGGTGGTCAGCCGCATGGTGTTCTGTATGCTTCTTCTAAGATGTATATGAAATGCACCTATGTTATCGACGTACCGCAGCCGCTCCTTGACTGGCATCAAGCCGTCTGCTCTCCCGCGGCCTTGCACAATGGCCACATGAATAAGGCCTTCACGCGCGAGAGCGACGCGGCGGACGACGAGGACGACGGCGCACCGCTGCCCAGCTTGCCCGCAGGCGTGCGCAACTACATCACGCCGCAGGGCTACCGGCGGCTGCGCGAGGAGCTGATGATGCTTCTGGACCACGAACGGCCGAAGATGGTCGAGGTGGTGTCGTGGGCGGCAAAGAACGGCGACCGCTCGGAAAACGGCGACTACCTGTATGGCAAGAAGCGTCTGCGCGAGATCGACCGGCGCATCCGCTTCCTGACGAAGCGGCTGGACATCGCCGAGGTGGCCGATCCGTCCGTGCACCACGGCAGCGACCAGGTCTTCTTCGGCGCCAGCGTGACCTATGCCAACGAGGCCGGCGAAGAGCGCACCATCACCATCAAAGGAATCGACGAGGCCGACAACCTGCAGGGCGAGGTGTCCTGGGTGGCGCCGATCGCACGCGCGCTGCTCAAGGCGCGCGAAGGCGACGAGCTAACGCTGCAGACGCCGGGCGGGTTGCAGCACATCGAGGTGCTGGCGGTGCGATACCCGAAGCCGGGCTGATTCAGGGCTTGACGCGCGACACGCGCAGGACGGTGGGTGACCTGCGCACCGTGCGCAGCACCTCGGCCAGATGCACGCGGTCGCGCACGCTGATCAGCAGCTTCAGTTCGGCCGAATCCGACGCGCGTTCTGGGCCCATGTCGAGGTGGATGATGTCGGCCTCGGCAGCGGCGATGGCCGCGGCCACCTGGGCGAGCACGCCCTTGCCGTTGCGCACCATGACCAGCACCGCGGCCTCGAAGGGGCGTGTCAGCTCCTCAGCCCACTCCACCTGCATCCAGCGTTCGCTGTCGCGCTCGAACAGGCGCCGGCCGACCTGGCATTCGCGGGTGTGCACCACCAGGCCTTCGCCGCGCCCGAGGTAGCCGACGACGGCGTCGCCAGGGATCGGCCGGCAGCACGGCGCCATCTGCACCGAGGTGCCTTCGCCGCCGTCGATGAAGACCACCCCCTGCGTCGCGGCGTTGTCGTCGGCGCCATAGCGCCCCAGAGTCAGTGTCACCGCGTCGGGGCGCATGCCCTGTTCGATCATGATCTGCGCCAGGCGCTTGGCGACGATGCCCGCGATCTTGCGTCCCAGCGCGATGTCCACCATCAGGTCGGCGCGGCTGCGGTTGCCGCTCCAGCGGGTGAGCTGTTGCCACAGTGCCGCGGCCGCAGTGTCGGCCGGGTTGCTGTCGGGCAGGCGCAGGCCCTCGGCGCGCAGCGCCTGGGCCAGCATCTTCTCGCCCATGGCGCGGGACTCGTCCTGCTCCATGGTCTTGAGGAAGTGGCGGATCTTCGAGCGTGCGCGGCCGGTGCGCACCGTGTTCAGCCAGGCCGGGTTGGGCCGGGCGCCAGGTGCGGTGACGATCTCCACTACGTCGCCGCTGCGCAGCTCGGTGCGCAGCGCGACCGGATCGCCGTTGACCTTGGCCGCGACCGTGTGGTCGCCGACGTCAGAGTGGATGGCGTAGGCGAAGTCCACCGGCGTGGCGCCGCGAGGCAGCGCCAGGATCTTGCTGCGCGGCGTGAACACGTAGACCGCGTCGGGGAACAGGTCGATCTTGACGTGCTCGAGGAACTCGGCCGAATCGCGAGTCTCGTCCTGGATGTCGATCAGCGACTGCAGCCACATCGCGCCTAGCCGTTGCGCGTCGCCGGCGTGGTTAGTGTCCTTGTCGTTGACCTTGTACAGCCAGTGTGCGGCGATGCCCGCCTCGGCCACCGCGTGCATCGCGTCGGTGCGGATCTGGAACTCCACCGCGGTGCCCAGCGGGCTGACCAGCGTGGTGTGCAGCGACTGGTAGCCATTGGCCTTGGGGATCGCAACGAAGTCCTTGAAGCGCCCCGGCACCGGCTTGTACAGCTGATGCAGCACGCCCAGCGCCAGGTAGCACTCGGGCTGGGTGGCCACGACGATACGAAAGCCGAAAACGTCGCTGACCTGCGCAAAGCCCGCATGCTTCTCGCGCATCTTGCGGTAGATCGAATAGACGGTCTTCTCGCGCCCGGACACTTTGATCTTGATCTTGGCCTTGGCGAAAGCCTTTTCCACGTCGGCGCGCACGCGCTCGACAATGTCGCGGCGGTGGCCGCGCGCGCGTTGCACCGCCTTGGCCAGCGCGCCATGGCGCCACGGGAACAGGAACTCGAAGGACAGCTCCTGCAGTTCCCGGTAGCTTTGGTTCAGACCCAGGCGGTGCGCGATCGGAGCGTAGATGTCGAGCGTCTCGCGCGCGATGCGCTGGCGCTTGTCCGGCGCCAGCGCCTGCATCGTGCGCATGTTGTGCAGCCGGTCGGCCAGCTTGATCAGGATGACGCGCACATCCCGCGCCATCGCCAGCAGCATCTTGCGGAAGGATTCCGCCTGGCCCTGCTCGCGCGTGCTGAAGTGCAGCTTGTCCAGCTTGGTCAGGCCATCGACCAGTTCCGCGGTGGGTGCGCCGAAGCGCTGGATCAACTCCGGCTTGGTGATGCCGCAGTCTTCCATCGCGTCGTGCATCAGCGCTGCCATGATCGCCTGCACGTCGAGCTTCCAGTCTGCGCACAGCCCGGCCACCGCCACTGGGTGCGTGATGTACGGCTCGCCAGTGACGCGGAACTGCCCGAGGTGTGCCTCGTCGGCGAATTTGTAGGCTTCCAGTACTTTCTTGTGGTCGGCCTTGGACAGATAGCCGAGCTTGTCGGACAGCGCGGAGAAGGTGTCGGCCTGTTCGCCCTTGACTGCCTGCGGCGACGAGACAACGCGCTGCAGACCCTGCAACGCAGAGGGCAGGAACTCGGCGGCCAGCGAGCGGATACCCATCCGGCAAATCTAACAGGCTTGCCGCTGTGTGTGCGCACCAAGGAAAACGGGCGCCTAGCGGCGCCCGTCGTCAGTGTGGGTGGATCGGGTGGCCGGCTCTCAGATCGGCACCTTGCGCAGCATCTCCAAGCCCACCTCGCCGGCGGCGATCTCGCGCAGTGCGGTCACGCCGGGCTTGTTCTTGGTCTCGATCTTCGGCGCGTGGCCCTGGCTGAGCATGCGCGCGCGGTAGGTCGCGGCCAGCACCAACTGGAACCGGTTGGGGATGCGGGTAAGGCAGTCTTCGACGGTGATGCGGGCCATGGTGGGCTTTCGTAAGGCTTCATTGCAGATCGAGGGCCGCGAACACCTGCGGACGGTGACGGCGCTGGGCCGCGTACTTCAGGCGTTGCGAGTGCACGATGGTCTTCAAGTCGAAGATGGCGCTCTCGAACAGGGCATTGATTATAACGAAGTCGAAATGCCGCGCCTGCGCCACCTCGACGCGAGCGTTTTCCATGCGCTGGCGGATCACCGCCTCGCCATCCTCGCCCCGGCGCTGCAGCCGCTGCAGCAGTTCGTGCCAGCTGGGGGGCAGGATGAAGACCAGCACCGCGTCGGGAAACAGCTGCTTGATCTGCAGCGCGCCCTGCCAGTCGATCTCGAGCACGATGTCCTGGCCGCCGCGCAGGCTGTCCTCGACGGCCAGCCGCGAGGTGCCGTACAGATGGCCGTGCACCTGGGCCCACTCGAGGAAATCGCCACGCTCGACCATCGCGCGAAAGCCCGGCTCGTCGACGAAGTGGTATTCCCGGCCGTCCTGCTCCTGGCCGCGCGGCGCGCGTGTGGTGTGCGACACCGACACGCACAGGTGGGAGTCGAGTTCCAGCAGCGCGTTGACCAGGCTCGATTTGCCCGTGCCGCTGGGCGCGGCGACGACGAAGAGATTGCCCGGCGTTTGCATGATCGGCGTGCGGTTTGGCGGCGCGGCAGTCTAGCAGCCGTGGACAATGGGGCCATGCAGTCCACCGCGCAGCCGCTCGCCGAGGTGACGCCACAGATCCTGGCACTGGGCGAGGCGATGGTCGAGTTCAACCAGACCGGCGACGGGCAAGGACGCCAGTTCCTACGGGGCTTCGGTGGCGACACTTCCAACTTTGCGATCGCCGCGGCGCGCCAGGGTGCCCATGCCGGCTGCATCGGCGCGCTCGGCGACGATGCCAATGGCCGGGCACTGCGGGCCTTGTGGGACCGCGAGGGCGTCGATCATCGCGGCGTGCGTGCCGACGCCGACGGCTACACCGCGATCTACTTCGTCAGCCACGGCCCGGACGGCCACGAATTCAGCTTCTTCCGCCGTGGCTCGGCGGCCAGCCGCATGCGCCCGGGCGACCTGCCGCGCGCGCTGATCGAAGCGGCGCGCGTGCTGCACCTGTCGGGCATCACGCTGGCGTTGTCCGACAGCGCCTGCGACACGGCCCTGGCCGCCATCGACATCGCGCGCCAGGCCGGCGTCACGGTCAGCTTCGACACCAACCTGCGGCGCAAGCTGTGGCCGCTGGCACGCGCCCGCGCGCTGATTCGCGAGGCGATCTCGCACTGCGACATTTGCCTGCCGAGCCTGGACGACATGGTGTCGCTGACCGGCATCGACGATCCCGACGCGCTCGTGGACCATTGCCTGCAACTCGGCGCGCGCAGCGTGGCGCTGAAGCTGGGCGCGCAGGGGGCCTTGGTAGCCGACGCGGCGCAGCGCCATTGCATCGCGCCGCATCCTTGCCGCAGCGTCGACGCCACCGGCGCGGGCGACACCTTTGGGGGCGCCTTCGTCGCGCGCCGCCTGGCCGGGGACGATCTACTGACGGCCGGGCGCTATGCGGCGGTTGCCGCCGCCCTGTCCACCGAAGCATATGGCGCGGTGGCGCCGATCCCCGATGCGCGGGCGGTACGGCACGCGCTGCTGCAAATGTCCGGGGAGGGTGATTGGCATGCATGATGCGGCACGCAAGGTGCTGGTCAGCGGCGGCAGCAGCGGCATCGGTGCGGCCATCGCGCGCGCCTTTGCCGCAGGCGGCGCGCGGGTCTGGGCCACCGGCGCGACCGAAGCCGAGGCCGAGGCCGCCGCACGACGGCCCGACATGGCCGGCATCGCCTGCAGCCGGCTCGACGTGCGCGACGCGGCGGCGGTGGCCGGGTGGGTCGCCGACCTGGGCGAACTCGATGTGCTGGTCAACTGCGCGGGCATCATCCGGCGCGAGGCCGAGTTGCTGCCCGAGGTCTTCGAGCAGGTGGTGGACGTCAACCTCAACGGCGCGATGCGCGTGTGCGCGGCGGCGCGCGCCGGACTGAAGGCGCGTGCCGGATGCATCGTCAACACCGCGTCGATGTTGAGCTTCTTCGGCGGCGGCCTGGTGCCGGCCTACAGCGCCAGCAAAGGCGGCGTCGCGCAGCTGAGCAAGTCACTGGCGATTGCCTACGCCGCCGACGGCATCCGCGTCAACGCGGTGGCACCAGGCTGGATCGCCACACCGTTGACCCGGGCGCTGCAGCAGGATGCGGCGCGAAGCGCGGCCATACTGTCGCGCACCCCGCTCGGCCGCTGGGGCACGCCCGAGGATGTGGCCGAGGTGGTGTTGTTCCTGGCCAGCCCGGCCGCTCGCTTCGTCACCGGCGTGGTTCTGCCAGTGGACGGCGGTTACCTGATTGCATGAGGAGGCGCCCATGAACCCGATCACCCAGCTGCCCGGCATCCAGCCGGAAATCGCGATCGCCGCCATCCCCGAAGACGAGCGCGAGTGGGTGCCGCAGGCGCCAAACGTGTGGTTTCGCCCGTTGTTGCTCAACACCGTCACCGGCAGCTGGTGCAACCTGCTGCGCGTGCGCAAGTCCGGCGTGCTGTCGCGGCACATCCACCCGTCGTGGGTGGTGGGTTATGTGATCCGCGGCGCGTGGCGCTACCTGGAGCACGACTGGGTCGCACGCGAAGGAGCCTTCGTCTACGAGCCGCCGGGCGAGATTCACACGCTGGTGGTGGACGAGGCCGTGGGCGGCGCCACCGAGATGATTACCTTCTTCAACATCCACGGCGCGATGGTCTATGTCGACGAAGCCGGCCAGACCACTGGCTACGAGGACGTGTTCACAAAGATCGCAATGTGCAAGGCGCACTACGAAGCCACAGGCCTGGGCGTCGGACACATGGACCGTTTCGTACGCTGAGCCGCTCGGGGCTATTCCAGTCTCTGCACCTGGACTTCGAATAGAACGCCAAGTCCCTGTCGCACCTTCAGTTCTGTGCCATCAGTCGTACGGAACCCCACAACGAACCCCACACAACCACCAGGAACCTGCGGTGTCGTGTTGAGACCGTCTTCTCGGAAGTACTGGCAATGGACCTGGTCTGCCGCACGTCCGCGGGAACTCAAGAAACCAACCGAAGACGCCCAATTGAGTTTGCAGAAGTGGCGCGTGGAAGGCCATGACCCAAGCAAATCATTCACTTGCAGCGGTCGAACTCCGGAGTCCCAGATCGGGTTGCTTCATGCCTCGAATCGTTGCCGTTCAATCACCGCTTGGCATGCAGACTTGCCTGGGATTCGTGCAGACCTTCTCTAACTTTCGCTCGTGGCCAACCGGTTTCGCCTTCGCCAGTCGCCGGGCGTAACTCCGTACCACCGCCTGAAGGCATGGTTGAAGGCGCTTTGCTCCCTGAATCCAAGATGGTAGGCAATTGATGAAAGGCGCAAGTTGCCGTCCTCAAGCAATTCTGTTGATAGCGTCATGCGAACTTCTTCCAGCAGGGCCTCATAGCTAAGGTTCTTCTTTGCCAGATGTCGCTGCAATGTTCTCTTGCTTGTGCAAAGCTGATCTGCAATCACTTCAATTGAAAATTGCGCTGTGGGAAGTGAGCGACGAATAAGGCTTCGTATATTCGAGGCAAGGTCCTCCCTATTCCATCCAACCTGTGCGCCAAGTACGGATGTAACCAAGGTCAGAACATCAAGATCCTCTGCGCGGTTCGGCACGTTGAACGCACTCGCGTGGAATGCGACTCCGTCGATCTCGGAATCAAAATCGGGGACAATGCCGAAGTAGCGTAGATACTCCTTCTTCGAGCTGATCGATGAATGCTTGAAATACACTGCTTTAGGGCTATAGTTTGCTCCAAGAAACATCCTGGAAGTCTTGACGGTGGTTAGCAGAGATTCTTCAACCCATTGGTTTGAAATGGTTCTCATCGAGTCGTTGAGGAAGAATTCATAAACGCAGGTATTTTCGTTCATTTTGAGCGACGTTTCATAACCGCCAGATATCTGGACTGACGCAAATCTCTGGAATTCTCTGAGCGCCGTCTCGAAATTCGGAGCATACTTAAGTATCAGGTTGAGTGGTCCAAGAAATGAAAAATCCCGCGACTGTGCGAGCTCCATTCCGAAATCGGGAGTCTGGGTCTGTTGCGCAGCCAATTCATAGCAAGCCAGGATTGCCCTAAACGGAACCCATCGTTCCGGAGCGTCAGCCGGATTGAAGTCGATTCCGGTCTTTGCAAGCAGCGCTGTCGAATCCACACCGTGCCGGGCTACGGTCTCCGTCAGCCCGAGCAGTGCCCTGCTGCGCCCAAGAGGTTCGATCATTCGAATTCCATATGCATCCGGCGCACAAACGTTGCCATCAGTTTGGGCGTGATGCGACGCTCTTCACCTTGCCAATTTGCCAGCAGCCCACGGGTCGTGGCCCGGCGCATGACGTAAGTACACTGCCCGCACGAACTGAAACGCGCGGGCTTCGGCAAAGACACACCGCACAGCCGAGTGGGGGCAGTATCGCTGAGCGCTTGCGGTCCCTCAAGTCCGTCAAGTCGCACGTAGCGCCGGTTTGGCGATCACTCGTCGTTCTGCTCGAACATCATCGAGCCGATGGGTTGAGTGATCGTCGTGCGGTTGCGGACATTGCCCACGACGTTCGTCCTGCGATTGATCTCGGCGTTGAATCGCTCCAGCGGCTGTGGTCCCGTACTCCGCCTGCAGTGCGCGTGCGAACGTCATGAACGCTAGCACTTCGTTTGCTGCCCCGCCCATGAGGGCCGAGCTTGACGGACTTGCTTCGCCATCGCACCGGCCCCGCTGCGCCTCGCAACGGTCCTCGCGGCGAGGCTCGGCATGTCCAGAGCCAGCGCTGATCGAATGATCAGGAGGGTGGATAGATCAGCTCCGAAGCCGCGAGGGACGTGAAGCCTCGGCGACATCAGCCAATGCCAGCATGGGTGCCTAGTTTGACAGCCGCCCCTTTGACTGAGAGTGCGCAGCGGACCGCAGAGTACGGGTATTCCCGATGTGGCGCTCAAACGCAATTCTCTGGCGCTATTCGACAACTCAAGATGGGTCCTAGTTGTTACCGTCACACGACTCAGAAACGGGGCATGCGGTTGCTTGTGGCGACGGGCAGCAGATAAGCGCAGGTAGCAATAGCGATGCCTTGGCCTTCAACCGAGCTTCAGAGGAAATTGCCTGTAAACAGGGGTACAAGACGCCTTCAGGAATGCAGATGTTAATGGCAAATAGGATACTGCAATACAAAAAGCCTGAAAAGAGCTACGAAGTGATCGTCGTTGGCGGTGGTTTGCATGGTCTCGCGACAGCCTATAACCTTGCCAGATATCACGGTGTCAAGCGCATAGCTGTTTTGGAAAGACGATATATCGGCTCTGGCGGCTCTGGCCGGAATACGGAAATGGTCCGTGCCAACAAGCGAGCCCATGAAACCTTGCCTTTCTACAAAGAAAGCCTGGAAATGTGGGACGGCCTGAGTGCCGAACTGGACTGGAACCTCATGGTTCAAAAAAAGGGCCTCATCGCGCTTGCCCACAGCGAGGGCGAAGTTGACTCTATGCGCATGCAGGGTGATATGCAGCGGCGGGCCGGCATCAAGATCGACATGCTGAGCCCGCAAGAGATCAAGAAGATGGTGCCCGCCCTGGACACCAGCGACCGGACTGCGCTTCCCATAGTCGGTGCGCAGTTTCATCCCGAAGGGGGGACCGTGCATCACGACGCCGCGCTATGGGGCTATGCAAAGGCAGCGGGGCGGCTTGGCGTCGACATTTGCGCTGGCGTCGAAGTAACTGGTTTTTCCATCGATGGCGGGAAGGTCCGCGGCGTCAAGACCAATGTCGGGGACATCTCCGCCGGCAAGGTTCACGTCGCGGTCGGCGGGTACTCATCGGAAATCGCCCGCATGCTGGGGGTCAAGTTCCCAGTCGTGACCATCCCGATGCAGGTCATGACCACTGATCTGATGGCGCCGTTCCTCGATTACTACGTCGCCTCGCCGCGACTGCACTGGTATACGCAGCAGACCCTTAAAGGCGATCTGATCCTCGGCGGACAACTCGATCCGTGGCAGTCATGGAATTCGTATAACACATGGGAGGAATGTTCGGAGCGCGTCGCCAGCATTCTCGAATACTTTCCGGATCTGGCGCATGCCCGCGTCGTCCGCAGCTGGTCAGGGCTATGCGACTGCACCGGGGACTCCGCCCCCGTCATGGGCCCCAGCGGCATCGATAACTTGTCGCTGGATATTGCTTGGGGCTACTACGGATTCAAGGCGACACCAGCTTCTGGAAAGTATTCGGCTGAATATATAGTTACTGGCAAGGTGCCGGAGAAGATCAAGTATTTCGGACTCGACAGATTCTTCAATAGATCGCGGGTTCGCGAAATCATCATCTGAAGGGTCTCGAACATGGCATTTCTGCTCCACTGTCCAAATTGCGGTAGCCGTGGCCCCTACGAATTCAAGTTTGGCGGCGAATGCAAGTCTGCGCCCGAGCCGGGATCCGACCTGAAGTCTTGGTGTGACTATCTGTATTTCAATGAAAACATGTCCGGGTTCCAGGAAGAATGGTGGTTTCACGTCATGGGTTGCGGTGACTGGATCAAGATCCGGCGCAACACCGTGACCCATGAGATTGCCGGGAAGTAGCGCCATGAGCAGCCGACTGCCAGCCAGCCCGAGCCAGGTCTTCGATCGATCGAAGCCGGTGAGGATTCATTTCCGAAATCGCCCCATCGATGCCTTTGAAGGCGATACGGTGGCCTCTGCACTGCTGGCGTCGGGCGTCGATACCTTTTCGCGGTCCTTTAAATACCATCGGCGCCGTTCGCCGTCGTGCCTGAGCGGCAATTGCTCGCGCTGCACGATGAATATCGACGGACGGATGCATGTCAAGACCTGTCAGACGGCCGTCAGCGAAGGTATGGTGGTCGAGCCTCATGGAAACGTCGAATCCGATGTCAAGGCCTTGAGCGATTCGTTTTCATGGGCCATGCCCACGGGCTTCTATTACAAGACCTTCTACAAGCCCGTATGGTTTTGGAAGTGGGTCAAAGAAATCATCCGGGCAATGCCCGGGAACATGGCCAAGGTCAAACCGCTGGCCGAGAAGCCGAAGTTCGACGCCGTCAACCTGAGTCCCGAAATACTTGTGGTCGGTGGCGGACTCGCGGGCATCGAGGCGGCCATCACGGCGGCAAAGACCGGTATTCGGGTGGTGCTGGCCGAGGCCGATCCGCATCTGGGCGGTTTCGAGGCCGTCCAGGGCGATGCGGGACACCAGCGTGCGCAAGCATCCATCCGGCGGCTCGAAGGTCTCACCAACGTCCAGGTTCTCAAGTCGACCAAGGTTTCCGCCATCTATCCCGATGGCGTCGCGATCTGCATTCAAGCCTGCCAGGGTGCGGACAACCAGGACTTCGTGGAGCGCAGCTACCACGTGAGGGCCCGGGCAACCGTGATTGCAACGGGTGCCGGCTCGATGCCGATGCTGTTCGAGAACAACGATCGACCAGGTGTCATCCTGCCGGAGGCCGCGCAGCGTCTGATCCACCTGTGGGGCATCAAACCGGGTAACAAGGTACTGCTGGCCGGCGGTGACGACCACCTGGCACGGGTGGGGCTGGAGTTGCTGGAAAGAGGGGTCGAACTGGCGGGCCTGGTCGACTATCGCCGCGACGGCCTGGACCCGTCCCTCCGCGCGAAGCTGACCGACAAGGGCGTCAAGATCTGGAGCGGGCACACCCTGATCGCAGCGCAGGGCAGTCGACGAGTCACGGGCGCACTCGTTGCCACCGTCGACGGTTCCGGCGCTCACACGGTGGCCTGCGACACCATCGTGGCGTCTTCCGGCCGCTACCCGCAGCACAAATTGCTTGGTCAGGTCGGGGTCAGGATGGCCTACGACGCCGGGCTGAATTTCTACCTACCCGAGAAGTTGCCGCCGGCGTATCAGGCGGCCGGAAGGCTGCTGGGACTGGAAGATCCCGAAGCCATCAAGGCGCAGGGACGACTCGCGGCGCTGCGGGCCTTGAAAGGCCTCGGGATCGACGTCGGCGAAGCCGGGACCGAGCAAACGCCGGCGTCGGCATCCCAGTTGGCTTTGAGATCCGTCGTGCCGCAGCCGCTAGTGACTGAAGACCGAAGCAAGGGCAAGACCTTCGTCTGCTATTGCCACGATGTCAGCGAAAAGAACATCGAGCAGGCGATCGACGAGGGGTTCAACAACATCGAGACCTGCAAGCGGTACACCACCGCTACGCAAGGGGCCTGCCAAGGCGGCATGTGCGAGGCCAACTTTGCGCACCTTCTGGCCAAGAAGCGGCCGGAACTGGGCCTTCGCACGCTGCCCACGACCCGACCGCCCGTGTCGTCGATGAGCCTGGGTGCGATGGCCGCGGGGCATCACGATCGGCCGCAGTTGTCTCCGCTGCACCATGTTCAGCTGCAGCATGGCGGCGTACCCATGCGATTGGGCAGCTGGATCCGCATGGTCGACTTCGGCAATGACGAAGCCGAAAGTCTGGCAGTGCACCATGCCGCCGGCATCTGCGATGTGTCCATGCTCGGCAAGTTCCGCGTGTTTGGGCCGGATGCAGACAAGCTGCTCAACCGGATCATGTCCAGAAAGGTGAATGGCCTGACGGGCAACAAGATCCTGTACTTCGCTTCGTGCAACGAAGAGGGCATCCTGCTCGATGACGGCGTGGCGCTCAAGATGGGCGACCAGGATTACTTCGTCACCACGCTGGCGGGCCGCGCGCCCCTGACCGAAGAGTGGTACGCGCGTTGGTGCCGCGAGGAAAACTGGCAGGTTCATGTCGTCAACCTGACCGATGCCCGCGCCGGCTTGAATCTGGCCGGCCCCAGGTCCAGAGAAATTCTGGCAAAGCTGACGGACTCTGACGTGTCGGATCAGGCCTTGCCCTTTCTGTCCTGGTCGCGACTGCAGGTGGCCGGTGTGGACGTGATCGCGATGCGCATGGGCTTCGTGGGCGAGCTGAGCTACGAACTGATGTGCCCTTCCAGCCAAGCCGCTTTCTTGTGGAATCGCATTCTTGATGCGGGCAAACCGCTGGGCTTGGTTCCGTTTGGCATTGGCGGCCTGAACATCTGTCGGCTGGAGAAGGGACATGTCATCCCCGGCCTGGACACCGACGGATTCACCAATCTGCACGAGTCGTCGTTCGGGTGGATGCTGAATCGCAACAAGACGGAGACCATCGGCAAGCCGATGCTGGATCTGTACGCGGACCAGCCCCTGAAGGAGCAGGTCATCGCTTTCAGCATGGCGGGGCGATCGCCGGTTCCGGACGGCGCGCTGGTGGTCGATGGCGAGCGGCAGCTCGGGCGCGTCACGTCCGTTCGCTACAGCCCGCTGCTGGAAAAAACCATCGGCCTGGCTCTGGTGGCACCCCACGAGGCCTGGCGCGAGGGCGGCAAAGTCAAATTCTGGTTTGAAGATGGCAAGCAGGCCGAGGCCGATTTTGCGAAACCGCCGTTCTACGACCCTGCCGGTGAAAGGATGAAGGCGTGATCAC
>Ga0316195_10000651_pt1 | contig 14350 bp, 16 predicted proteins | sample Phised1_MG_FD_204937 | JGI IMG/M metagenome (GOLD analysis project Ga0316195, IMG submission 204937) | Coastal sediment microbial communities from Maine, United States - Phippsburg sediment 1 | ecosystem: Environmental > Aquatic > Marine > Coastal > Sediment | place: USA: Maine | collected... | reverse complement strand
CGATGCTGTCGTCCTCTTCGAGTCCGTCCGCAGCCGTATCGTCGGTGAGGTTGGGCAGCGTCACCCATTGACCCATGAACCGCTCGTCGAGATCGTCAGCCTCCGCCAGGCGCGCCCTGTAACGGTTCGACAGCTCACCGGCTTCTGCGATCGCCTTCGCCTTCTCGTCGCCACTCAGGGAAGCGATCGACTTGCCAACGTCTCTCTGACGGGACCTCATTGCTTCCGCATCAACGCGCGCAGCGCGGCGGTCGACGTCGAGGAGGGCGAGGGCACCGAGGTCGAGTTCAACGCCACGGCGCTTCAGGGTTGCCGCGAGGACTTCCGGGTGTTCGCGAAGGATCCCAACGTCAATCATGGGCGGATGCTACCGGCCCACGGCGTTGGCGACGGCACGGTCCTCCTCAGGAGAGAGCATCTCGCTGCCAACGCCTGCCCGGATCTCCTTCGTGAAGAACAGCGTCTCCTCACGGGAGACGAGAACCGAAAGGACGATGCCATCACCGGACTCGCTGAGAAACGCCATCGAACGCGAGAGTTGACCGGTGATGTTCCCGAAGGCGTCGTATGCGACGACAGCGGTCCGCGTCACGGCGTAGGGAAGACGAGCCTCGATGTCCTGCACACGCCGGTCCAGGCCGGTCAGCCCCGCTTCGACCCGGTTGAGGCGACCCGTTGTCGAGTCGATCAGAGCGAAGACATTCCCGTCCTTCGGCACCGCGTCAACCTGTTTGCGAATCTGCTGAAGTTGAATCGTCTGCCAGATCGCCAATACGACGACAAGCAGCACGATCGCGATGACGAGCCAATCGCTCACGTGTTCTCGTTCTGATAGAAGACCATGCGCCACGCATCGTTCTCGGAGTCCTCGTCCTTGTCAACCTCGGCTGTGATCACAAGCTCGTACAGGCCCCCTGGCTGGAGTTCGAGCGTGTCGAACACAAGGGTTCTCGCCTGCCCCGGTTCGAGGTTCGCGACCGTCTGCCTGACGGTCACTCGGTTCTCCGAGTCGTTGGTGGGGATGAGTTCCAGGTCGACGCTCACCTGGTATTCGGGTTCATTCCCTTGGTTCGCTACGACGGCCTGGACGATGAACCGTTCGCTGTGCGGAACTACGGGGACGTTGTTGCGCTCGCCGAGCGGCTCCGGATCGGTGGCGGCCGTCACAGCGATGTCGTGAAGTTCCCCGAGCTTGAAGACAGAGTTCAACCGAAGCGTGACGATCTGGGCGTCGTACTCGATCGATCGCTCCTCGTTCGAGAACGCCACCACCGCGAAGTCGCCAACCGGGACCGTGTCGTCGAGGCCATCGACCGCGGCCAGAAACTGGCGGTATGCGAGATCTCCGAGTCGGAGGAAGTCGAACGATTCCTCCAGGAGTTCGGTACCCCCCGCCTCGGCGGAACCGTCAAGAACGAGCACGATGGCGTCATCGAGAAGATCGATCGCGCTGTTCCAGGATCCCACCGCTGCTACGAGATGACCATTGGCCTCTCCGGCGGTTGGAGGAACGTCGGTACTTGCGAGTGTCTCGGCGGCAAGCTCCGATGACACTCGCAGGGCTTCCAAACGTCTCATCACTTCGGGCCGTTCGACGTCGGTGACCGTCACGAACAGCGTCTCCAGGTCATCTGCCGTCTCGGCCTGTTCAGTGGCGACTTGGTGCGCCACCGCCAGGTAGTCGGCGACACCACGCGCCTCGCTGCGGCGGACAACCGCGTAGACAACGATCGCAATAATGATTACCGCGACGAGGAGCGTCAGCAGCCAACGTCGGCGCTGCTGCTGGCGGACCGGCGCGTAGGAGGGATACGCCATGGTTGTGGGCGAGGGGGGACTTGAACCCCCACGAGTGTTACCTCACAGATACCTGAAACCTGCGCGTCTGCCATTTCCGCCACTCGCCCGTGGGTGCGAAAGGCTACCACGGGGCATGAATACCTCGCGGTCCGCTCACCCTTCGAGGGGGTCGGGAATCTGACGATCGGGTTCGTCGGACCACCAGAAGGAGTATCTCCAATTCGGATTCGCATCCCCTCCGTCGACGGTCGTTACAACGAGGTTGATGGATGTGCGCGTGACGTGATCCGGGCCTTGATTGCGGTAGAAGCTGATCGAAGAATCCGTCCACGCCGTGACGGTGGCGGCCTCGTCGAACGGCCACTCTGCGTAGGACGTCTCACCGTCGTATGTCGCACAACTCATGACGATGATCCCGGACATTGCCAGATCCACGGGGAACCCGCCGCCCACGTACCAGTCGCCTTCGTCGCGGGGGTACCAGTCCTCGTCGGAAAGGGCCCAATCGGCCGGGGGTGTTTCGGATGTGGGTGCCGGAACGATCGGCAGGTCGACGAACGCACCCCTGGCGGTTCCATAGAACGCCTCCGGACTCCCTGCACAGACGCTCTCGTCCCCCTTCGGAACCTGGTCATAGATGAGGTCGAAGCTTCCGGACACCGTCATGGCCGCGAAATCGAAGGAGATGTCGAGTGTTCCACCGGTGAGGCCCGGCGTTGCGAAATGGGCCATCTCTCCCTCTTCAGTGGCATCGATCCAGATCTGGTAGAAGGACCCGAACCCCTGTTCGGTGCCTGCCATCTTCTCCGGAGCCACGTCGATGTGGTAGGTAAGTGGAGCGTATGGGTCACCGTCGCTTCCGGTCCCCTCCGCTCCCGGCTCCTCCCCACCATCGTCTCCCGATTCGATCGTCGTGGTCGTCGTGTCGCTCTTGGACGGCCCGATGAGGGCGGCGAAGATCGCCTCGCTCGTCTTGTTGTCGTAGCACACGAGGTAGCGAACCTCGCTGCCTTCGCGCGGCACCTCGGGAGTTTGCCCCAGCGTGGCGGCTACCTCGTTGTACGCACCCTGCGTCACGTGCTCACAGCGAACGTTCTGTGCGAGCGTGATGGCGTGTCCGAGATCTGCAAGGCGCGTCTCGAGGAGCGTTCGGCGGATTCGGTCCCTCATCGCGGAGCGCTCCCCTTTGTTCATGTCGGAAAGCGCTCCGATGATGATGCCGTACTTGACGATCGCATCGATCGCCACATTGAGAGCCGCTTCCTCTTCCTTGACGAGCCTCACGTCTGACAACGGCGATCCATCACCCGCAATCGAGAAGGGGACGCGATCATGCTCTCCCGCGATCTCGTCCAGGCGCCCCTCGAGGTTTCCGATCTGCGCCAGTGCCGCGTCCAACTCACCGGACGCCGCACCGCTCGCATCGGTGAGCTTCTTGATGATCCCTCCGAGCAGACCATCGATCTCTTGTGCCAGGACGCCACCGAGTCCTCGGACGATGTTGCCGACCTGCTCGCTCGACGTCACCCGATCGGCGAGCGCCTGCAGCGCAGCCTCCAGGCTCGCCCCGTCCGCGGCCGCCTTCACCAACAACGCAGCCTTCCGGAGCTCGTCGATCGTCGATTTGACGTCTTTCACGAGCCGTTGGCCGCCCGGCGAGGCGACGAGCAGGTCGAACAGATTTGTGCCAACTTCCCGGTTGAAATTCCTCCTCGCGTCGTTCTTCTCGGCCTCGATCTGCGCGGTGGCGGCCCGCTTCTCCGCGGCGAGCGCCTGGGTCATGCGGACGTACGACCTCACAGGTTTCTGAGACGGTGCCGTGACGAGTTCACCCTTGACAAGGTCGGCAGCGAGCGCCCGCCGCAGGGTCTCGTAGTACGCATCGACGTCTGCTTGCGTGCGCTTCGCCTCCGTGTACACGCGGTTCCTGCGATTCAAAGCTCCGAGGAAATGGAAGAAGGAAACCGCCTCGTTGACACCGGGAGGGAGCGGCAGGGCGACGGCCTGAGGAGGCGGGAGCACACCGACCGCAAGGATGACGATCAGGCAAGCGACGAAGATCCTTCGTGACGACGTCACGGGGCCTCCCGCGGTGCGAGAGCCACAGATTCGACGTAGACGAGTTGTTCGTCGACGAACCCCAGGATGATCTGATCGCCTGCGTAGAGATCCATCTGAGCGAAATCGTCCCCGCCGCCAGACAGATCGATTGCTTCCGGTTGGAACGTCGCCGGTGACGATGAGGCGGCGACCGCGACCGCGCCGCTCATCGGCATGAGCGCGGTAAACACCGTCGGGTCGTACCAGCCCGGATAGAGCGTGTCGGGATCGAGCATGTCCAGATCGGTCGTCAACACGATCTCCCGGTCGACGAGATCGACCCGTGTCGCATACCCGTGATACCCCCACGACTCCATCTGCACAAGTCTGCCCTCAACCTCCTCCCAGGAGATCGCGAACGTATCCGGCACGCCCATCGTCGCGAGGAGCTCAGGACGGTCATCGACGGTCTCAGCCGAGAAAGCAGCGGCAACGTCGTCATCGCTCCATTGCTCCGACGAACCCGCACATCCGGACGCGAGAAGAACACCAAGGCAAACAATCATTCCACCACAGAGGTTCCGCGACATCCGCACCACTCCGTCCCCGATCTTCTCACCAGCGTACCGTGCCCGCTCAGGCGGCAGGTAGGGTCGAACGGCTCGGCTCGTCCGCGAACTCCGCGGAACCCATACAATCAAACCATGAAGCTCGCTCGCGAGATGGAACGACGCCTGGAACGCCTGGTCGACGGGGTGTCCGCTGCGGTCTTCCGCGGAAAGATGCACCCGGTTGACATGGCCGATCGGTTGATCCGACAGGCCGACTTCGTCGTCACTCAGGGACAAGCAGGTCCGGAGATTCCGAATCGCTGGCTTCTGCGGATCAACCCGTCCGATCTCCCTCCCGAGATCGATCTGATAGAGCTCGATCGGGAGCTCACCCATGCCGTCACCGAGTTCGCCGCGGACCGTGGATGGAGAATCAACGGACCCATTACGGTGGAAGTCATATCCGATGCTGCGGTGCCGCGAGGCCTCGCCGACTGCTCCGGAGCCAGCGAAGCGGGACCCATCGATCCGTGGGGCCAACTCGTCTCAGCGTCACCGCCGCTCGTCGTCGCGCTCTCCGACAATCGCTCGATCCTCGGTCGGGCGATGGAGAGCGACGTTGTAGTGTCAGTTCCGGAGCTATCGCGAAAACAGGCAATCATCGTGCGGGCCGATCAGTCGGTGACCATTACCGATCTCTCATCCGCGAACGGAACACACGTGAATGGTGCGGTGATCGGCACCGATCCTCACCCACTTTTCCCAGGCGACATGGTGACGATGGGCGACATCGACTTCGTCTTCCGATCATTGTGAGGCCTCGATGCCGGCACTGATTCTCAACGGGCTGAAGATCCTCTTCTTGATCCTGATCTTCTTGTTCCTCTGGCAGGTCGCTCTGGCGATCCGGAGCCACATCGGGGCCGGCCCGTCGACGAAGCGGTCCAAGGGCGGACAGGAACTCGTCGTGCTGCGCGGCGATGCGAAGAAGGGAACGACCGTCCGTCTCAGACCATCCGGGCACACGATCGGGCGCAGCCCCGAAGCGGACGTAGTCATCGACGACCCCTACGCTTCTGAATTCCACGCCAGGGTTGAGACACACGACGGCGGCACGACGGTTCATGACCTCGGAAGCACGAACGGCACATATGTGAACGGTCGACGCATCACCGTCCCGACGCCGGCCGGCAGGGGCGATACCGTACAGATCGGCAAGACCATTCTCGAGGTGAGATGAGATACGTCTGGGCGACCGGCACCCACCAGGGCAGGATCCGCGAACGGAATGAGGATTCGGTGTACCCCGAAACCTCCGGAGCCGGGAACGGGCCGATCATCGTCGCGGTCGCCGACGGGATGGGCGGCCACGTCGCAGGGAACGTTGCGAGCGCTCTCGCTCTCGCAACAGCAACCGAAGCCGCCCCCGACTCCGACATCGAGACGGTTGAACGCCTTATCTCAGCCAACGAAGCCATCCTCAAACGAGTTCGGGAGCAACAGGAGCTTTCCGGGATGGGGACCACCATGACACTCGGCCGGTTCCTCGATGACGGCACTCTCGAACTAGCCCACGTCGGTGACAGCCGCTGCTATCTGGCCCGCGGCGACGAACTCCGCCAACTGTCAACCGATCACACCGTCGTGGCCGAACTCGTTGCCCTCGGCCACCTCAATCCCGACGATGTCGACACGCATCCCCAGCGCCATCTGGTGACCCGCACCCTGGGACTCGGACCGGTCACCATCGAGAGCGAAACGCTCTCGTTGGAGGAGGGAGACCGTCTGGTGTTCTGCTCGGATGGACTCACCTCGATGGTCAAGAACGACGACATCCGCCGGATCGTCACAGCGGGAGATGACCCTGAAGCGACCATCTGGAACCTCATCGAAGCCGCCAACAGCGCAGGCGGTGTCGACAACATCACCGTTGCCATGGTCGACGCCCGGGCATGACCCGAAACACCGAAGCGGTGTTCGTCCTCGCCGGGACGTTGCTCGCTTCGGTCGGAGTCGCGATGGTTCAGTTCGCGAGCGGAGGCTGGTTGGATGCCGACGTCGCTCTCACGTTCATATCGTTCGCACTCGCATTCGGATCCCTGCATGTCTCATTCCGCCTCTGGGCGCCCAATGCGAATCCCCTTCTTCTGCCGATCGCCACGTTCCTAGCCGCCATCGGCTCCGTCGAGGTGTTCCGCCTGGATCCCGAACTCGCCGCCCTCCAGCGATGGTGGCTCGTCATCGCCGGCGTCGCAGGTGCGGCGATCGTGTGGCTGCTCAGGTCGTCTGGAGTCGCTGTTCTTCGCCGGTACCGGTACCTCTTCCTCGCTGCCGCAATGGTGCTACTCCTCCTCCCCCTCCTGCCGGGCACGTGGCCAATTCACGGTGCGACCGTCAACGGTTCACGCCTCTGGGTGCGCATCGACCTGCCGTTCGCCGTCCGAGCTCCGTCCTTCCAACCCGGTGAGGTGGCCAAGGTCTTCCTCACCGTCTTCCTCGCGTCCTACCTCGCCGATCGCTCGGAAGCGATGTCAACAATCTCACGCAAGGTCGGTCCCTTCAGAATCCCCGAGCCTCGCCACCTCGGCCCCGTCATCGTCGCAGCCGGAGTGGCGTTCGTGGTCCTGGTCTACCAGCGAGACCTCGGAGCATCGTTGCTGCTCTTCGGGCTGTTCATCGGGATGTTGTACGCCGCGACCGGAAGGAGCTTCTACCTCGGTACCGGACTCGTCATCACCGGCGCCGCCGGAGTCGCTGCATACACCTTGTTCTCCCACGTCCGCGTCCGGATCTCCGCGTGGATCGATCCGTTTGCCGACTACACCGGGGCCGGGTACCAGACGGTTCAGGGGCTCTTTGCCATGGGAAGCGGGAGTCTGACCGGATCGGGTCTCGGTCTTGGTCGGCCCGATCTGATCCCTGCGGCGGCCACGGATTTCATGTTCGCCGCCGTAGCGGAGGAGCTCGGGCTCGCGGGGTCGATCGCCGTCATCACCGGGTACGCGTTCCTTACAACCGTGGGATTCGGCATTGCGCTGCGATCCAGGGATCGCTTCAGGAAGTACATGGCCGCAGGACTCACGATCCTCCTCGGTCTCCAATCGTTCCTGATCATCGCCGGCATCGTTCGTCTGCTCCCCCTCACCGGCATCACATTGCCGTTCATGTCGTACGGGGGCTCTTCGCTCCTCGCCTCGGCGTTGATCGCCGCCCTCCTGGGCCGCGTCTCGCATGAGGAGCGCACATGAACGCACCCGTACGCCGAATTGTGTGGGCTCTTCTCGCAGGGTTCCTCGCGCTTGTCCTCGCGACGACCTGGATCCAGGTCGTCGCGGCACCCGAATACCGTGACGACCCACGCAACCCCCGTCTCTCTGCATGGCGCGTCGGGAGGGAACGAGGAGCGATCATCACCGACGACGCCGTCGTCGCGGGACGCTCTGATCCGAGTCCTGTGGATTCTCAGACGTTCACCCGCGTCTATCCAACGGCCGATCGCTACGCACACACGGCCGGCTACGTGTCGGTCCTGTTCGGGTCCCGTGGTCTCGAACGCACACGCGAACAAGATCTCGTCTCCCACCGCGACTCGACGATCTCTGGCGTTCTGAACGCCGTTCTCGGTGGAGACCCAAGGCCCCGCGGCATCCGTCTCACGTTCGACGATGCACTCCAGCAGGCTGCGGTGGACGCCCTCGACGGCTCGCGCGGGTCGATCATCGCTCTCGATCCGGCGACCGGCGCCGTCCTGGCGAGTGTCTCGACACCCGGATTCGACCCCAATTCGCTCGTCGGCTCAAATGCCGGACCAGCAGGGAAGTCGCTCGAGGAGGATCCAGATCTCCCACTCCTCCACCGAACGATCGCTACGACGTATCCGCCCGGGTCAACATTCAAGATCGTCACAACCGCTGCAGCGCTCGAAACCGGTATCGCCGGTCCTTCAACCGAGTTCCCCGACCCCGAGGCGCTCGAACTCCCCGGAAGCTCCGCCACCATCCACAACTACGACGACGCCGTGTGCGCCGACGGACGTTCGATCACGCTCGCGGAGGCGTTCATCCGCTCCTGCAACACGACGTTCGGCGCCCTCGGCATGCAGGTCGGTGGTGATGCCCTCACCGCCACCGCCGAGGCCTTCGGATTCAACCAGGAGATCCCCTACGACCTCCCGGTGCTCGCCTCCACGATGCCCGCAGCCGTCGACTTTGCCGACGATCCGGCCGCCACCGCCCAGAACGCCCTCGGGCAGCGCGACGTCCGCGCAACCCCGATCCAGATGGCACTGGTGGCTGCCGCGGTCGCGAACGATGGGAACATCATGATTCCTTTCGTCGTCGGTGACGTGTTCACTCATGACGGGAAGATCGAGTCGACGACCGAGCCGACCCTGTGGCGACGGGCGATCAGTCCCGCGACTGCCGCCGTCCTTTCGGATCTGATGGAGCAGGCCGTCTTGTCGGGAACGGGCCACAACGCCGCCGTTCCCGGCGTCCGTGTCGCCGGGAAGACAGGTACGGCTGAGGTCACCGGGTCGGCCCCCTACGTTTGGTTCGTCGGGTTCGCTCCCGTCGATCCAGTGCCCGGGGAACGCCGGATCGCGCTCGCGATCGTCCTCGAAGACGGCGGGCCGGCCGGAGAGACAGCATCCGGCGGTTCGGTGGCAGCCCCGATCGCAGCAAGGATGTTCGAGACCTACCTGAAGTAGACGAGCAGCAAGAACGAAGCAGGGCGACGCGGCGCTACCTGCTTGTTGTGATTTGCGACTTGAGACTTGTCCCCGCGTAACACACTCATAGCTCGTCCCATCAGTACCCTCTCCTTTGACCATGCAAGATCGTGTTCTCTCCGACCGGTACCGGGTCCTCTCCCACCTCGCACGAGGCGGGATGGCCGATGTGTACGAGGCTGAAGACACCCTGCTCAACCGACGGGTAGCGGTGAAGATCCTCCATGCCAATTTCGCCTCGGATCAAGCCTTCGTCACGCGGTTCAAACGGGAAGCCCAGGCCGCAGCAAATCTGAGTCACCCCAACATCGTGGCCATCTACGACTGGGGTCAGGAAGGCTCGACCTACTACATGGTCATGGAATTGATTGAGGGTCGAACCCTGCGCGAGATTCTCAAGTCGGAGGGGGCTCTGTTCCCCCGAAGAGCTGCCGAGATCGCCGCCGAAGCCGCTGCCGCGCTCACGGTCGCACATCAGGCCGGCGTGGTCCATCGGGACATCAAGCCCGGCAACATCATGATCACGCACGACGGCGCCGTGAAGGTGACCGACTTCGGTATCGCAAGGGCGCTCGACGACTCCGAGGAACTGACGAAGACCGGCGCCGTCATTGGCACCGCAACGTACTTCTCCCCGGAACAGGCTCAGGGTCTGCCTGCGGACGGCCGTTCGGACGTCTACTCGCTCGGTGTTGTGTTGTACGAGATGCTGGCGGCACGCCCTCCGTTCACGGGGGATAGCCCCGTGGCTGTGGCCTACCAACACGTCTCGGAGTACGCCCCAACCGTCACCCGGGTCAATTCGGATGTCCCACTTGAACTGTCCGCGGTCGTCGAAGCTGCCATGGCCAAGAACCCCAACGATCGGTACGACACAGCGGCGGATCTGCGCTCAGACCTGCTCCTCTTCCTCTCCGGACGCCAACCCGTCGTCGTCGGCGCAGCGGCGGCGGCTGCAGCCACTGCTCTCGTACCCCCACCGGCAACCGTCCCACCGGACGAGACCGCACGGGTCGTCGCATACCAGACCGAGGACCGCACGAGCGGTCAAGGCACGTACGTCGCCGCCGTCATCGCACTATTGGCGCTGCTTGCCGTCGGTGTGTTCATCCTCTTCCGCCTCTTCACCGGCGGCGGCGTCGCCACGGACCTGGTGACTATCCCCGACTTGAAGCTCGTGGAAACAGAGGCGGCATCCAGGGCACTCCAGGAGCTTGATCTCAAGGTGTTGAGTCGTCTTGAGAATAGCGAGACGGTCCCTCAGGGTGTTGTCATCAACACCGAACCGGTCGCCGGGACCGAAGTGGAGAAGGGGTCGTTCGTGACCCTGATCGAATCCGCAGGGATCGAGCAGTTCACGGTCCCGCAGGTGATCGGCGAGACTGAAGAGGTGGCCAGGGCTCTGATCGAGGCACAGGGCTTCCAGGTCGGACTCGTCGAATACACCCTCTCCGAGGATGTTGCAGAACAGACCGTGATGTCACAGAGCCCATCCGGCGGCACCCCGGCTGCATCCGGCACACTCGTCGATCTCGTTGTCTCGAAGGGCCCCTTCTCCCTCGAGGTACCGGACACCTCAGGCATGTCTGCGGAGAATGCCCAACTCACGCTTGCGGAAGCGGGATTCACGAATGTCGTGACCGACGAGGAGTTCTCCTCCGATATCGCGGCAGGGTTCACGATTCGAACCGAACCCGAAGCGGGTCGGGTCGTGGGTCGAGACGACACCATCACCATGTGGATTTCGACGGGCCCCGAGCCGACATCGGTCCCGAACCTCGTCGGCAAGACGATCGGCGTGGCGACCACAACAGCTGAGAACGCCGGTCTCATCCTCACCAACGCCGGTACGGTTGACGTGACCGCGGTCAGTGGGCTCGCAGGACTTGTCGCCGAGCAGAGCCCGAGAACAGGCGAGACCGTGGATTCGGGCACAGAGATCGAGGTGAAGATCGGTGTCCTGCGTCAGGTCACCGTCCCGAGCTTCCTGGGCGACACCCAGGCCCAGGCTGAAACCAAGGCATCCAACGCCGGCCTGATCGCGATGTTCCTCGGTGAGATCGAGGTCGGTGATCCGGCACTCGTCGGCAAAGTCGTCGATCAGGACCCGACTGCCGGTACGGCCGTCGACGACGGCTCGGACGTCGGACTCTTCCTCGGCAAAGCCCCACCGACGACCACGTCGTCGTCCACGACGACGCCACCGACCACGGCCACAACGACGACCACGGCGGCTCCGTGACAGCCGTCTCAATCGAGCAGGAACGCAACACGGCCCTGTTCGCGTGGTACGAACCCGGTCGGCGTTCCCTGCCGTGGCGCGGCGACACTGATCCCTACCGCATCCTCGTCTCAGAGATGATGCTGCAGCAGACCCAGGCGGCACGCGTCGTCCCGTTCTATCGGCATTTCGTCGATCGATTCCCCTCGATCGACGTTCTTGCCGCCGCTCCGCTGCAGGCCGTTCTCGACGCGTGGTCGGGGCTCGGGTACAACTCTCGAGCCCTCCGATTGCGGGAGGCCGCGCGGATGATCAGCGAGTCAGGGTGGCCCACAACGCCGGACAGCCTCTCCACCCTGCCCGGCGTCGGTCCGTACACCGCTGCGGCCGTCGCGTCGTTCGCTTTCGGCTCGCGCGTTCCTGCCGTCGATACGAATCTGGCGAGGATCCTGAGCCGCTGGCACGGCGAACCCCTGCGCGGTGCGGCTCTTGACGCAGCGGCGGCGCTCGCTCTCGGAGATCCTGCTGCGGACTGGAACCAAGCCATGATGGACCTCGGCGCAACTACGTGCGTTTCGAAGATGCCCCGATGTGATGCTTGTCCCGTCAAGGACTGGTGTTCCGGTCCGGCTTCGTACGCCCCCAAGTCCTCTCAAGGACGTTTCGAGGGATCTGCTCGACAATTGCGCGGCGCCATCGTCCGCTCGCTAGTCAGAGGCGAAGCCGCCCTTCGCGACATCGTCCAGCAGACCGGTTTTCGAACAGCCCAAGTGGAGACGGCCCTCGCAGACCTGATGGCCGAACAGTTGGTTAGCCGGGATTCGGACGGTCTCTACCGGATTTCTGAGTAGCTACCGGCCTACGGGGTTGGCCAGGAAGTTCGCCAGGAGATTCTTGCCCACCTTCGTCATGATCGATTCCGGGTGGAACTGCACACCCTCAATCGGGAATTCACGATGCCGGACTCCCTGGATGACACCGTCCTCCGATCTCGCCGTAATCTCGAGAACGTCCGGGATGGACATCGCCGCCAATGAGTGATAGCGAGTCGCTTCGAAACGATCCGGCAGGCCGAAGAAGACGCCCCGACCGTCGTGGTCGATGATGGAGATCTTCCCGTGTCGCGGTTCGGGAGCGCGCCCGATCGTTCCACCGAAGGCAGTCACGATCGTCTGATGCCCGAGACAGACACCGAGTGTGGGCACTTCGGTCCCGAGCGTGAGGAGGTACTCCGTCGAGTACCCGGTGTCTTCCGGTGTTCCCGGTCCCGGGGAGATCACAAGCCGATCGGGCTTCAGATTCGCTCCTTCGGCCGGGGAGAGCTCGTCGTTCCTGATCACGATGGGCTCGGCGCCGAGTTCACCGAAGTACTGCACCAGGTTGTAGGTGAACGAGTCGTAGTTGTCGACGACGAGGACCCTCATCCGATCGTGCCACCGCTGTCAAGCAGGTTGGTACCGATCCAGTCATAGACGAAGAAGAGCACCACGATCGCAGCGATCGCCACCACCGCGGCGACGACGACCTTGAGCGGCATAGGTCCGGGTAGTCCAAGGAACCACTGTTTCATGCGTAGATCGCCTCCCAGTTGGGACCGTCGACGAGTTCAGCGAACACAATCAGCCGCTGTCGTGACGAGAACTTCGGATGGCACGTCGTGAGGGTCAGCCATGCCCCGTCCCGGGGTTCGGTGACCCACAGCTCGGTTGGCCGGACGATGATGGTCTCGCGCACCTCGTAGGTGTGGGTACCGAGGGCTGTATCGATCTCGATGACATCGCCCGGCACCAATTCGCCGATCTCGTGGAACGGTGCCCCATACGTAGTCCGATGCCCTGAGATGACCGTGTTGCCTGGCAGACCCGGAAGCGGCGTATGCGGCATGTGGCCGGCCCCGTTCTTCAGGTTGCGAAGTTCGACTCCCTCGACAATCGCCCATCCGTCCTTGAGACGGTCGATCGTGGGGATGCGGATGACGGCGAACGCGCTCCCCTTCTCGGGGGTCGATTCGACGAGAAGCGTCCGCTTCTTCGGACCGAGCGGAGCTCCCTCGTCCGTCGACGATCCCCCTGCTCCAGGAGTGACGGTGCCCTCCCCCGGGCTCCCGACCGGTGACGGCGGTACGTAGTCGACCTCGCTGATCTCTGCGGCAGCGAAGTGCTCTTCTGCGTCTTCGGTCAGGGCCGTCTGATGCTGCTGCGCGAACCATGTCGTGACGAAGAGTTGCTGGACGACGAATCCGAGGATGAGGACCCCAATAACGATGCTCGTCCATCCAGCGACTCGAACGACACGCGTCAGAGTCCCCCTCGAGCGGGAGGCCGATGTCTCCACCGGTGGGGTCATCGAGTCGTCCATGGTCACTCAGCGTACCCACGGGACCACACAACGGCGACCGTTCTCTCGTTGGGAAGGGAGCCGTGGATGACTACGCTTCTCCCATGCCAGTTTCGAAAGGCCGCAAACAGGCCAACAAGCGACCAACCCCGCCCAAGAAGCCTGCCGTCAGCCAGGCGGAGAACAAGGGCTCATCGCCGACCTGGTACGTCGCCACGATGTTCGGCCTCATGGCCGTCGGGATCGTGGTGATCCTGGTCAACTACATGGGCCTCCTGCCGGGAGGGACGTCGAATCTCTACCTGCTCGGAGGCCTGGCGATGATCGGGATCGGCTTCGCGATGACCCTCAACTACCGCTAGGTACGCTGCGAATCCCCGACTCCAGTCCAGGACGCACCCGGGCCTGGACCGAGGGATCACAGCGGAGGATCGCCGCCTGTTCGGTGGGCTGGGAGAGCACTCGATCGCCTCTGCGAGTCCGCGGTTCGCAGAGCACCTAGACGAGATCCATCGCCTCGCGGCAGTGCTTCGGCGGATCGGGCACCCCGTCTTGGAGATGAGTAACGGTCAACCGCATCCCGCACACGGAGCATCGGTAGTCGGTTGCCACCTCGTGAACGGCGTCTGGATCCGGTTCAGGAGGTGGCCCGTTCGCGATCATCCGCACGAT